>PJTY01000037.1_pt1 | contig 164743 bp, 140 predicted proteins | sample 1512121 | NCBI WGS metagenome assembly PJTY01 (sample SAMN08177680, study PRJNA422409) | Soil metagenome, whole genome shotgun sequencing project. | isolation source: Soil enriched (2) on filter paper: alkali lignin treatment | place: USA: Madison | collected 2015-01-15
AACTATGTATTCATTCTTGCCAATAATCCTGCACTTATTCTTGCCAATTATTCTGCACCATTCTTGCCAATTATTGTGTATTCCTAATTGCCAAAAATTGTGTAGCCTTATTTACCGATTACAGCCATGCATCTCCATGAAGGAAAAAGATAAATAACCACAATCAAACAAATCAATTATGAACACCGAACTTACTCCAATCATCGATACTATACTTCGGACCATCGCCGTGGATGAAATTTACCATTGGACTTATGCCCACGATGGCAGGAAATATCAAATACTACAGATTAATATCCTGTCAAGTGCGGGAATTCGAGGTGGCGATCCACTTGGTTTGGTCAACAAAATCATCAAGAATTATCCCAACGTATACGCCAAAGTAAATTTCACCCAAGAAGTACAAAAAAAACTCAACCAAGGGTTGGGGCGCACCTACCTAATCTATCAATCACAAAATCGCGTTTACCGAAATCCCGCCCAAGAGATTCCTCTTGTATTTCCCGAATACACCGCAGCTGAGATTATCGAAAAAACCAGATCGTATATCGATAAAGAAAAAAGTAAAATCAGATCGTTTATTGATGGCTATAATTTCTATCAACAGCACAAAAGTCATGCTCATGCGGCATTTATGCTCCATCAGGCAATCGAGCTATCGTTAAAGACTGCAGAAAATCTTCTCTTAAATGATGAACGCAAATCACATTCGCTAAAAGGCTGTCTAGGTTATATAACAACTTTTGATTCCAGATGGGCCAAATTAACTGCATCCGAAGAGGAGAAACAAGCCCTGAGCAAGATAGACGAGGCATATGTTGGCTACCGTTATGATCAAGATTACACAATAGACGAAAATTTATTGGAAACAGCTTATCAGATTGCTATAAACGCATTAAACTGGATCTACGATTATTCCAATATTTTATTCGAAGAAATTCGGCAGCAGTTTAGTGAAAAAGAAGCATCGAATACAATGGTCGAAAATTTCAAAGATAACAATGTTATTTACAAAAAATTTCATTGTAATGGTAATTATAGAGACCTGATCTTAAATATTCTGGAATTATACAGTACCCCTTCCTTAGTCGCCTGTTTCGGTTATCATTCGGATCGTCAAAAGTCCAATAGCCCGCTCCAAAAGCGTCAAGAGGATCAGATTACCCACGCTTACTACCTCTTTATCGCGTATGATGGCTTAAATACGGATCTCTCCAACCTACAACAACAGACAATGGATTTACTCCCGCACAACGTGTCCCTGACCTTGATTGCTGAAGAAACTGCTTACTTTACCAAAAAACTTTCCGAAGGCCATCCTTTCTTTTTATCACTGATGAAAGCCGGCGACCTCTGGTTTCAAAATTCAGTCATTGAAAATATTAAGCCTGATCGCATCGCTAGCCCTGAACTCGACTTAGATTATGTACGACAACAATGGCACAACCGCTACAATAACGCCCGCTGTCTATACCATGCTTTTGAAGAGGGTTGGTCCTTTGGCGTCGAAGGCGCATATCATGCATTGTCACAAGCACTGGAACAGACTTGTCTGGGTGTTATCAATGCTGTTCTCCAATACAAACCGCGATCCGTAGGCCTTCCATTCCTAATGAACCTCTGCCGATTAATTGTTCCTGAAGCACACGCGAGCTTTTGTCTGAACAACACCGATCATGTTAAACTGTTTAAAGAAATAATCAAAGCTCAGCAGCAATTTAGATATAACGCCAACTACAAAGGCGATCTATCCTCCATTATCAGGTTACAGGAACTTACAAAGTTGTTTATCGATCGCTGTAACGACACAATAGAAAGTTATTTTGAAAAATTTGCAAGTCAACTGGCAGAGAAAACTGAATAACACTTTTATGCATTTTTATAAACAAAATAATAGCTATATATTTGCACATAAAGCATAACCAAATTATATTAACTGTATAAATTATGGCCCTCCACTTGTCGAAGGACGATATTGATGATCATGTTATCAGTAAAATAATAAACGAATTTGTGCCGACGATAGCCATTATCCGTTATGCACATGGAACATTTTCAAACAGGAAAGCAGAACGGGTAGCTTCTTCGGAAGGAAGCTACCTTCCTGTACATCTTCTAGTTATACTCAACGGTTCACATAGCAAAGGAAATGAAGCAAATTTAATCAGTGCAATGGAAAACAAGTTACTTCGTATCACAAAATCAACAGTTTTGATTCACAGTCTTGATTTCGTTAACGAAGGGTTGTCTCGGGGACAGGACTTTTTTATCGACATTATTGAGAAAGGAATTGCAATCTATAAGTCTGATGCATTTCTATTAACCACTTATTTTAGAATACATCCCAGATTAAAATTGGGACATATCAAAAAGACGTATAACAACTTCCACTTAAAAGGTGCTGAATTTCTGAAGCTGGCCTACATCGCCTACTCAAAATTTAATATTCATATCAGTGTATTCCTACTCCATCAGTCTACAGAATTATTGATGCGGAATATATTGATCACACATACGGATTACGATCCAAAAATCCATAATTTAAGAAGGTTAATCACCTATTGTAACCATGTCGCTCCTCAAATAAACAGGATATTCTTCCCGAAATGGAATGATCCTTTGGTAGACAACATAGATTTCAACCTCCTGCAAGAAAGTTATATTCAGGCGCGGTATAAACTGGAATATCACATTGATAAAAAATCCGTTAGAAGATTACTGACAAAAGCAAAAAAATTGGAACGCTTGAGTTCGGTATTACAAGGGCGGTTATGCACCAAACTTTCAGCACAATTTTGAATGATGACCACTTCTCCAGTTCATTTTGCGCCAAATAACATGTGATGGTAATCGGAGCTATTCCGATTACTATATAATACTCACAAAAGCCCGTTACTATACTTAATTAATTACGAACCGGACGGAATTAAAAACTCCTACTGTTTTTTATCTGTACCCATACACTAACCTAACTCTGTACCTAAACTCCCAGCTGTACCCTTCTTAACTTAGCAGAAAGATTTATGCCATGTCAACGAATAAACCAATGTATTCAATTAGACAGGTCGACCTTTCCGACCTGCCTTCACTGCAAGAGACCTTTCACAGACTGGTCCGCAAAGAAGTAAGCATGCCTTTTCTCCTACTAACACAAGATCATAGTGTAGCAGCATATGCTGCAGTTGTCATTGCTGCCGGAGATATTCTTGAAGTCGCCATTTCCTGCAGTATGGATATTCCAGAAAAGGTATCAACAGCTTTTGCGGAAAAAACAACCACTTACTTTGAGCAGCAGCTTCTGCATATGTTCGGTACCGAGGAATCATTAAAAACAGGAATTCGTAGGTTCAATACCTGGATAAATCAAAACAGAAACAGTAAATTAGTATAAGTATGGCGCAGCTGTTATATAAGAAAATTGCAAACATTGTCGAGAACCAAATCAAAAACGGTTCTTTGGCTTATGGTGACCGTCTGCCTTCTGTCCGCAGTGCCCAAAAGCTTTACAACGTGAGCTTAAATACCGCGAAAAGTGCCTATATGGAGCTAGAAAGCAGGTCGTTGATCGAATCTCGTCCCAAATCCGGTTTTTTTGTGAGCCTGGCGGGACAACGACGCATGTCCATCCCTTCGACATCGACCTTTAAAACGCACGAAAAAAAACAGGATCCGGCGGCATTGATCGATAAGGTATTTCATTCGCTTGAAGACAAAGAGATCACCCGCTTTTCCCTTGGACTCCCTAGCCCCTCCCTGCTTCCCATTCAGAAACTCAATAAATGCATCCTCGAATCGGTTCATGAACTGCACGACTACGGAGATCAATACGGTCAGGTGCAGGGTAGCCCCAGCCTACGCAAGGAAATTGCCAAATGGTCATTGGTACTGGATGGAAAAATAAGCGATGAGGATCTAATCATCACCTCGGGCGCCATGAACGCCATCTACAGCTGCTTACGCGCAGTAACCAAGCCCGGCGATACCATCGCAGTGGAAAGTCCGCTCTACTTTGGTTTTATACAGGCATTTCAGGTGCTAGGACTGAAAACCATCGAAATCCCAACCCATCCGATAACAGGCATTGAACTGGAGGCCCTGAAGAAAGTGATCCACAAAATCGATGTCTGCTGTTTTGTTTCCAATTTCAGTAATCCGCTGGGCGCACTCATGCCGGACGAACACAAACGCGAGCTTGTCAAACTTCTGGCCCTGCACCATATTCCATTGATCGAGGATGACCTCTATGGCAATATCTATTTCGGCACGTCCAGGCCCAAACCTTGTAAATATTATGATGAAGAGGGACTGGTAATGTGGTGCGGTTCGATCACCAAAGTGCTGGCACCGGGTTTCCGGATCGGATGGGTAGAACCCGGCATATATAAAGAAAAGATCCTGAAACAAAGGCTGATTCAAACCATATCGCAGCCAGCGATCTACCAGGAAGCTGTTGCCAAATTTCTGCAGATCGGACGTTATGACCACCACCTCCATACCTTCAGAAAAAAATTGTACAGCAACTACGTCAATTTTAGGAATAGTATCGAAACACATTTTCCCGAAAACACCAAAATGTCCCAGCCTGAGGGTGGCTTCGTGCTTTGGCTCGAGCTCGATCCCAAAATCGATTCTGCCACGCTTTACGATTATGCCCTCAGACAAAAACTAAGCTTTGCTCCGGGCAGAATGTTCACACAGCACGATCAGTTCAATAATTGTATCCGTCTCAACTACGCCGTGGACTGGAATGAAAAAACTGCACAAGATCTGATGCGGCTGGGAAGGTTTTTCAAAGCAGTCACGTAATGGCGTCAGCTCCACTCCACCTCGTCATCATTATTGGCCTGAATGTCCGGCTGTATGTCACCGTCTCTTTTGCCGGAGAAAACAACCCGATGACCATCGCGCACTAAGATGGCATCGATGACTTCAGCTGTCATCAACGTCGAATCGTTGGATAAAAACTCATCTTTGCCATCCGGTGATTTCAGCCAGGACCTGACTGTGCACAAGCACAGAATCACCGCATCCTCAATATTTTTTAAGGAGAAATGAGCCGTACGTTCCGTCCGGACATGATCCCTCTGCAATTCCAGATCTCTACTGGCCTGCATTGTTATCTCATTGCTATTGTCAACCTGAATTACAATACAATACATTTTTATCACAAGTCTGGCGAGTCGGGCATGTATGGCTTCAAAACTATGTAGGTCTTTTAAGGCAATCCGCATTTCCACACTCTTTTTTTCCTCATTGAAAGACGCCGCAGGATTGTTCATAAGAAACCTGCTCAGGCTGGTTTTTAGAGAAAAACGAAACCCTTTCAACGGAGATACGTCACCATATCCCAATCGGAGGCTCCCGAGATCGTGGATCTGATCGTTGCGTACAGCTTCATACAACGCATTTTGCAACCGACGGTAAGTGGAACGATTACAAGCTGTCCGCTGCAAAGATTTGAGTTCTCGGTACAAACGGCTGGATAAAGTACTGTTATAGGCAAAGTCGCTGCCGGCTAACTGACTCTGCTCACTTACGGGATAATCTTCCCCTTTTTTTCTGTTGGGATCCTTAGAACCTTGAAAAAAACTGGACATGATGATTCACTATTGTTTATTCTAAAAATAACAATAATAATCCGATTTTTTAGACACATGAGTCCGTTCAAGTCTCCTAAAGTGCCTTCAAGTCCGTTCAAGTCCCAACAACCTCCGAGAACGATCCGAGAACGCTTCGGGATTGCTTCGCCCCTGCTCTGAGGTAGCGGCGGTCCTGGTTCGGCAACACGAGGATTGTGCTTTGGTTCATGTTCACCCATAAGCCAAACAACAGGCGAACGGCAAGCGGACAAATGTCAAAGCTGTCCCGAATCAGTCCCGAAAGATTGTCGAAGGCCCCTCGAAGGCCCCTCGAAGGATCCTCGAAGCGATACCGAAGAAACTCTGTCTGAGCTTTAACATCCTCTGACCAACTTAGTCCGGGACCGGCCAGAATAATGTACGAGGCGATTTGTGCTTTATGGGCACTTTATCTGTGGGTTATATATGCTTCAGGGGCGCTCGATGAGCGCCCCTGAAGGAAAGCCGAAGTGAATTACTTCGTAAAGAGAAAAGAATATTCGCTAATGGATTTTTTCAAAAAACTTCCTGCTTTTACTATACGCAAGGACACCGATAATTCCGATCATCAGCCATAAGAAGTCTACGACAAAGATATCGCGCTGTCCATTCCTAAAAGTATCCCAGATCCAGCTACCGGTCATAAAACCATTGACGATAGGAATAAGGAATGCCAAAATACTGCCCATCAACAAGGTCTCGCGGTTGGTTCTGCGAATACTTTTACGTATGATATAGTAAACGGAAAACAGCAGCCAGCAGTAGAAATATACCCGATAAATAAAGTCCTGATCCACCTGCGGGCTCAGTTTGATCGCGATAAACGTAATCGCGGTGACAGGCAGCATGGTTAGGCAGATTGCAGTAAAAATATTGGCCGCCCAGAAATTAAATTTCCGTTTCCGCGGAGGCACACTATTTTTATCGCGTGCCACCAGCCAGATCAGAATACCTGAGATAATCACCAGGCACCCCATGACTCCCAAGATAAAATATACACCTTTTAGCGGATAACCGCCGTAATCACCGTAATGCAATCTATACAGCAGGCTTTTGACGTAATCCGCATAAGTGGCATCTGCTACAGGCGACTTTTCCTCTATAATTTTATTGTCGGCGACTTTCACCGTCAACAGGCCGGATCCGGCAAAACGCGTATTGTACTGCGGCTCCAGTTCCATGATTACATGCATATTGGAATCCCCATAGTTTTTCACTGTGATGCGTTTAAACTCGCTATCTGGCCACTTGCTCTTCGCCAAGTCAAGAAAAGGCGCAATCTTCGCTTTAGCGTGTAGAGGCTTATAGCTGTAGGGATAATTATCGTTGGCAGTCACGCCGATTTCCTGATACATTTTTTGCTGATCGCCATGGTAAAGCAACTTGCTAAAAGGGAGCGCAAGGACAGAATTGATGATCAGAAATGTCCCCGTAACGGCAAAAATAAACTGGAAGGGAAAGCCGATGACACCCAAAGCGGTATGCATATCCGTCCAAACAGTCTTCCACTTATTGAATGGTCTAAAAACAAAAAAATTAGAAACAAGTTTATCCCAATGCAACAGTAGACCAGTAATAAGTGCAAATAAGAATATAAAGGCGGTGAGACCGGCAAGCAAGTAGCCAAAGGGAGCTATGCCGAGCCGAATAGGCACCTGATTGAGCTGGGCCAAAAAGTGTAAACGGAACAAAAATTCACCCATGTCATAATTCTGCGCATAATCTCCGGGCCTGTGGCTGGCGAAATTGTAAGTAAAATTCTTTGCATCCCCACTACCGCCCCGGCGGCGGCCCTTCTGGTTTGCAGCCTGCTGTTCAGGCGTTATCTTTGCGAGGTTTTCCTTGTTTAAAATACTGTCATTCGAGGGGGTATAGCCAACATAAGCAAAGGTTTCTTCACGGTACAGATAGAAGGTGATATCACGGCCATGGAGGTTTGTCCCCTCCTGCAATGAATCCAGCAGTTTATCAAAATGCCGATGATCTGTTTCATATGTTTTGTATGATGTATTGTTCTGCCAGGCAGCGATCTCATCTCTAAAAAAGGCAAATGACCCCGCAAAGAATATCACATACAGCAGCGCACAGATAATGATGCCGCTGATCGTATGTGTATTAAAGTAGATGTTATAATTCCGGTTGTTCATGAGCAATTAGTTTTTTAGGAAATAAGGCAAGGAAAAAACAGCTGCCAGAAGCAGATAGATCCCCCATATCTTCCATCCATTTTTGGAGAGGAAAGCGAACAACAGGAGTATCGCCCAGAGCAGATATCCCGTAAATCCCGCGGTGATGACGACGTCCTTCTTCTCAAAAAAGGTGGTTAAAAGCACATGGAAAGAGAGCATAACGATGTATCCGCCGATAAATCCAGCTGTAATTTTCAAAAAACGCTGAAAGGGCGTGCTGAGGTATTTTTTATTTGCTGGCATAGACTACTCGTATTGTTAAGCGACAAAGAATTCAACACAAAGGCTGAACAGGTACAGCCCAAGGACATGGTTTATTTTAAAAAAACGATACGGATTCAGCAGGACCACCAAACTCAACATACACATGAGATAAGCGAAGAAGGCAAAAAATCCAGCGCCAAACCCCTGTAGATAAAGCACCACACCAAAGGGCAGCAAGAGCAAAAGTATACTCAGCAAGCGCACAGAAGACCTCTGTGCACTCAGTTTTTTCAGCCATTCCGGCCGATGATGAAACTTGACCTTATGGCTGCTGTTGTACCAAAGATAAGCTCCAAACAGTATGATCAATAGAAATGTGCTATACATAACATTAGCGATTATAGAGAACTGCTCGATTAAAATTTATAGGTGATACCCAGACGGAAATTGCGGCGTTCCTCCACGATATAAGTGTAATAGCCAACACTTTCCGAAATTTTTGCATTTTTCGCGCCTATTGAACCTGATGTCATCAATTTGCGGTTGTCAAAAACGTTGTTGACCATCAATGAAATATTATATTTCTTGTATTGATAACTGATGCCGGCATCGTTACGTAGATAATTCTTAAAGTTAGCCTCTTTGGTCGTACCAATGGTACGATCAAACATCCCCTGAACACTGCCCATAAAGCCTAAGCCCTTTAACGATCCCCGCTGCAAGCGGTAGGTTACCCAGGCATTCGCGGTGTGTTTGGCCGTATTAGGTGTAATATTTCCGATATTTTCTTCTTTAGTATCTTTTGATATTTTGGAATCGGTCAAGGCATAATTGGCATTGACATTTAATCCTTTGACAATTTCGCCTGTGATATCAAACTCTATACCCTTTGTGGTTGTCTCTCCAGTCTGCATCGAGAAAAATCCGCCATTGGGATTTGGGTGAGCAGAGTCTTCCACTAGGGCATTTGTTCTTTTAATTTGATATGCACTCAACGTGGAAATCCATTTGCCACTGCCCCATTCTTTCTTCACACCGGCTTCCATATTATTTCCGCGTACAGGCTTGAACGCATTTCCCTGCCAGTCGATCCCCGCCTGTGGCACAAAGGACTGGTCAAACAGGGCATAAACGGTAGCCGAAGGAGTAACCAGATAGTTTAGCCCCACCCGCGGACTCCACACTTTATCCTTCGTGGGTTCGGCATCTGTTTTTGAAACCATATTGGAGGAGGTAAAACGAAGGCCGACAGATAATTTCACACGTTCATTGAAGAAGGCCATTTCATCGTGACCATAAAACGAAATATAGGAGGAACGAGTAATATAGTTCTGACCTTTCGCCCGTTCCTTGATACTTTGACTTCGATCCACTTCCGGAAATACAGACTCCGGAATACCATAAGCCGGATTATATACATTCAAAGGATCTGCTGGAATCAAATTTAGATTTGTTGTGGGATCCAATGGCATCAAACTTCTAAAGTCTCCCCAGAACTTTTTGTTACCATAATCCACACCCACTAAAATCCGATGTCTAATATTTCCCGTTCTCTCTTCCCCATTGAGGGAGAACTGAGCAAATTTATTTTCGCCATGCTCGTCTGCGATACTATAGGTACGAGGCATATTTCCTTCTGCAGTCATATAAGCTAACCATGTACTAGTCGCTTTCATGTCAAAATTAAAATATGCTGCCTGAGCATGGGCTTTCCATTTCTGGCTCAGCTTCCGGTCGACATATAGGTATGCACTGTGATCTCTCAGTTTGCCGGGTTTCATCCCGGGATCACCGTAGAAAAAGTCGTTGGCAATATCTGGATCAGCGAAGCCTTTTGGAGAAAATGTATAGTTTCCATTGCTTAGATAAGAAGACCCCTGGAACGTATACTCGGCTGTAATCGCTGTAAGCGAATCGATATTATAAGTCAGTACCGGAGCAACGACAAGCCTTTTGCTGTTATTAAATTTGGTAAAAAACTTTTTTTTCTGGGCAGCGACGTTCAGGCGATAAAGTAATTTGTTGCTCTTTGTTATACGGCCATCAAGGTCTACGGCGCCACGGTAAAGATCGAAACTACCCGTATTGAATGTTGCAGAACCTTTTGTATGTCCTGTCGGCTTCTTGGTGACCACATTGTAGAATCCAGCGGGTTCGCCACTGGCTAGCATAAAGCCCGCCGGGCCCTTGACAAATTCGATGCGCTCAATCATCGATACATCTTCAGCTGTAGGTCCCCAGGATGCTTCGATATTCATTCCATTGCGGAAGGCCGGAAGTTTGGATCCCCGCATCCGGATATTGGCATACTGGTTGTCCCAGTGTCCCTGACGGGTAGCTCCGCTGACATTACGGGTAATGCCATCTACAAGATCGAAAACCTGCTGGTCGGCCATCAGATCGGAAGAAACGACCTGAATGTTCTGTGGCAGTTCCAAAATGGGCGTCTGGAGACGCAAGGAGCCGGATATGCTGTCAAATTTATAATTCTGATAATATTTTCCATAAACAGTGACTTCATCAATAGATTCCGTGTGTCTGCTGAGGCTGATCTCGCCCAAATGGTTATCCTGATCGGTAAGCACGGTCTCAAAATGCTGTTTCGTATAGCCAAAGGCTTTAATTTCGATTTTATAGGTGTCTGGCGAAAGCTTGTAAAACACAAAACGCCCTTCGCTGTCTGTGCTTGTTGTCACGCCCGTATTCGTCAGTTTAACAGTAGCGCCAACGATAGGCTCGGAATGTTCATTGATCAGGATTCCATCAATTTTCAGCTTGGTTTGCGCCTGCGCCACGGTAAAAATTGAGCTGATCACCGGAATAGCTAAAAAGGATAACGTCTTATTCATCAGAATGTCAATAGTAGATGTATGATGAACATGGATGCATTAGGAACGGGAATTCGCCATGTATCCATGTTCTTTTTATAGGTGTCAAAAATTTATTTTACTTGTAAAAAGGTTGTGCTTCCTTGCCATGATGAGGTATACGGTTTACCTTCATGTTCACCGGATTTCTGTTCGAAAATACTGGCCTCAAGCACGTAAGCTCCGGACCAAAGCGCATCAAAGGTAACGATGCCAGCAGCATCGGCAACAAATTCCTTGCCCCAGCCGGTAGACGAAAAAACAGATACTTTTGCGTTTGGAACGGCCTGACCTGCACTTGTAACTTTTGCCTGCAGACTAGCCCCTTTTTTCACAACAGTCGCATTAAGCAGTTCCACCTGCAGTGGATTTTTCAAGGAGCTATAATCCAACTTTGTCGATTTGCCCACCTGGACGGGCACCAGGGATGAAAACTCATACTTGGTATCGCCACCTAAATCTTTAGGCGCTTTAACAATAGATAAAAAATAGGTTCCCTCCACGGTAGGCTGAAACGAACCACCGAAATGGTCGCCTTTGTTGGTCAATTCGACCTGAACAGGCTCTTTTCCCGGAACATACAGGAGCAATGTAAAATCCTTCACGTCAGAATACCATTTTTCGATATTGTCTCTTTCATTGGTCGCATATTCTCCGTAATATACCCTGACCTCATGTGGCTGATTAACGGTGCCGGAAGGAGATGATTCAATCCAAAGGGCGTGTGCATTGCTGCTGAAACTGTACAACAGTGCTGTTAGAAATGTAAAAAGCGAAATAAGAACTTTCATAATATGTTGATTGATACGTATAGTTTTCAACTTACTATGGAGGATCTTGCACGTCGCAAACGGGCAGACAACGAAATGAATATTATTTTCGTTATCTTGCAGATCCTTCCATGTTGTACCGGAAGCGACTGCCAGCATCTGCTGCCGCAGTCTATCTATAGACAGTTGCCGCTGTCTCTAGAACTGCACCATGTGATAGATTGCCGTCTATGCATGGTGCTTTTGTTTATATTCATATCGCCAAATCACCACCCAGTAATTTAGACTGATTAAAAACAAAGGCAAATATAAAAGGATTTATTTGGATATCAACTATATTTTATTTTTTTCGGTTGGAGAGGGCGCGTAACGGTATACTGAGGGCGTGAAAACAGGTATCATGCCGGCGAGTCAGGACAAGGCCATTCGCCAGCTGTGTCATCCAGCGCAGACATTACCGGACAATAGGGATGGCGATATGAGCAGCTGCGCCAGATCAAATAACTCGGTTTCGCGGTAGCGTGTAGCCACATGAAGCTGGATACGGTCGCAATGTGGTTCAAACGTCTGGTGGACGAGTTCGACCGTATTATTCTCTCCGGAGAGGTGGGTTAAAATCAAGTGCTTGAGGCGCTCGGTCCTGTATTGATTGAACAGTTCGGCTGCAGCACGATTGGAAAGGTGCCCCCATCCACTACTGATTCTATTTTTCAGAAAATAAGAGTATCGCCCTGTACGTAGCATATCTTCATCGTAGTTAGATTCCAGCAGGAGTACATCGGAATGCTGGATTACATGCTGCACGTTTTCACAGGGGCGGCCAATGTCGGTCAGCACGCCGATATTATATGTGCCATCGGACACCAAAAAACTGCAGGGTTCTTTGGCATCATGAAATTTAGGGATACCATATACCCTAAGCCCTCCGACATCAACGACATCGTTGGGCGCGATGATATTGACCAGATGCGACGGTAAGTGTAACCGGGAACCATCATAACTGCCTCTGGTAATATATACGGGCAGATCGTATTTTTTTGCGAAGACAGAAAGGCCTTTTATATGGTCTGAATGTTCGTGTGTAATGAATATGGCCTTAACTTGGGTAGGCAGTATTCCCAGATTATACATCCGCAGATGAATATGCTTGCTGTTGATGCCGGCATCAATCAATATTGCCGAATCATCTTTGGCTATATAGTAGCAGTTCCCATTACTTCCCGAAGCTATTGCACAATATTTCATTTTATTACTTTTTTTTCTTTGCTGCTGAAAGCCCAGCCTATCTCCTTTGTCCCATGTATCCCAGCTGTGTTTACATCCTCCAGCCGTTGTGAGTGGCCCTGTGACGGCACGGCAACAAAGATACAAAAATCACAACAGGCGGAAAACCATTAACATTCTGGCAGACTCAGGGGAATATGGACTGCCAGGCCACCATCTGCTGTTTCTTTGTACTTGGCATTCATATCCAAAGCCGTCTCCCACATGGTTTTGACCACGGTATCCAGGCTGACTTTTGCTTTATCGGGATTCGATTGCAGGGCCAGCTGAGCAGCCGTAATCGCTTTTATTGCGCCCATTGTATTGCGCTCAATACACGGGATCTGCACAAGTCCGCCAATAGGGTCACAGGTCAGCCCGAGATGATGCTCCATGGCGATTTCGGCAGCCATCAACACCTGTCGCTGCGAGCCGCCCAGTACTTCTGTCAGTGCACCCGCGGCCATGGCTGAGGAAACGCCAATTTCGGCCTGACAGCCGCCCATGGCAGCGGATATGGTTGCATTTTTCTTAAAGATCGAGCCGATTTCGGAGGCGGTCAGAATAAACTGGATGATTTTATTTTCGCGCATTCCGTCGTGGAAGGTTATAAAATACTGCAACACCGCGGGAATCACGCCCGAAGCACCATTGGTCGGTGCGGTAACAACGCGGCCAAAGGAAGCATTTTCTTCATTCACAGCAAGAGCAAAACAGCTCACCCAATCCAGGATATATTGAAAATTCTGTCCCCCTTCGCGGATCGCCATCACCCAGGACGCATAATCCTGATAGCTGCGCCCCTGCATCAGTTTCTTATTTAATTTAGCCGCACGCCGCTCTACATTCAGGCCGCCCGGCAGTGTACCTCCTGTATGGCATCCGCGGTAAATACACTCATATATTGTTTTGTAGATATTGAGCACACCAGCAACAGTCTCACTCTCCTCCCGCCACGCGCACTCATTTTCAAGAACAAGCTCAGAGATTTTCAATCCCGTTTTCATCGTCCAGTGCAGCAGCTCCTGCGCTGTATCCACCGGAAATGGCAGATCCACCTCCGAAAGTACACTTTCGTTATCATTTTCCTGCACGACAAATCCACCACCAATAGAATAGTAGGTTTCCGTAATCGCTTTTCCACTGGCCAGGAATGCCTGAAAAGTAACGGCATTCGGGTGAAAGGGCAGGCTCTCCGTGTACAGGAAAAGAAGGTCTTCGGTATACGAAAAGGGAATTTTACGTTCACCACCGACCTCTAGTTCGCCTACTGCTTTGATATGCTCAACTTTTGGCGTCACACGGTCCACATCAAAAGTAACGGGATCGTCACCACTTAGCCCCAGCAGCACAGCGATATCGGTTCCGTGCCCGGCACCAGTTTTGGCTAAAGATCCGTAAAGCAAAATTTTGACCTGCTCTACCTCTGCCAATACACCTTGTATGTTGAGGACATGGATAAATTGCTGCGCGGCACGCCAAGGGCCCAAGGTATGCGAACTCGACGGTCCGATACCTATTTTAAACATATCAAAAACGGATATTTGTTCTTTGCTCATCATCTTTATTGTTGCGGTTAGCCTGCCTTCAAGGCTGTTGTCAAAACCGCATCTAAATTAGCACAAATAAGCATAGCATGTTACCTGCATTTGCATTATTATCAATTTGAAAATCAAGCTGTCGTTCTTTTAACAAGAATCCAACAAACATCTTACATTTTTTAGGGAAAAAGTAAGAAATGCTTCCCTATCTTTGTTGGCTATAATTTATAGAATGACCGGGAAAACATATTTATATTCTTTTTTTGCCTTTGTTATTTGTTTATTATCAATTAAAACATACCCGCAGCAGCTACCTAAGCGAGAGTTTCGCGGTGTATGGGTAGCGACTATAGGTAATATAGACTGGCCTTCTGTCAAGGCGGGCAGTAATGTAGCACAACAAAAACAGGAATTTATCGACCTTTTGGACCAGCATCGAAGTGCGGGCCTAAACGCCATTATTTTACAGGTTCGCCCTGCTGCTGATGCCTTTTATGCAAAGAGCAGGGAACCCTGGAGCCGATATCTTACGGGCAAACAGGGACAACCTCCGTCCCCCTTTTACGACCCACTGCAATTCGCGATCGAAGAAGCACATAAAAGGGGAATGGAGCTGCACGCATGGTTTAATCCCTATCGGGCGTCGACGACCTTAAACCCAGCACATTTCTCGGACGACCATATCACAAAAAGGCACCCTGAATGGTTCTTTACCTATGGGGGGAAAAAACTTTTTAATCCCGGACTCCCCGAAGTACGCAAATATATCATCGACGTCATTATGGACGTGGTCAAGAATTATGACGTGGATGGCATCCATTTTGACGATTATTTTTACCCTTATCCGGACAGCCGGAGCACTCCAGTACCTGACCAGATGACGTTTGCACAATATAATAACGGCTTTGAGCATATCGAAGACTGGCGCCGCAATAACGTCAACATGCTCGTACGAGATCTGGGGACTGCCATCAAACGAGTCAAGCCTTATGTCAAATACGGAATCAGTCCCTGCGGTGTATGGGATAATAAGGAGAATAATAATGCGGGATCCGAAACACGGGGCCTGAGCGCCTACCGGGAGCTCTATGCCGATGGGGTCAAATGGATGCAGGAAGGCTGGATAGACTATATCAACCCGCAGATCTACTTTCCTTTTAAAAACCGGGCGGCAGCTTATGAAATACTGGTATCCTGGTGGCAACGACATACCTACGGGCGGCATTTTTATGTCGGACACGGTGCATACCGCGTCACAGAAAACAAAGTTGGGTGGACCGACAAAAGCCAGATTCCACGACAGGTGCGGCACTTACGGGAAGAGCATCTTGTAGGTGGAAGTATTTATTTTAGCTCGCGGTCGCTTACTGATAATCTCGCGGGGCTACAGGACTCCATGCGAAATGACCTCTACCGTGCACCTGCATTGCCACCTACAATGCCATGGCTGGACAGCATCGCGCCCAACGCACCCTTTGGATTACTCGTAAAATCTTTGGCCAACGGTAAAATGAATACGCTCTTCTGGCAAAAACCCGATGCGGCAAGTGATGGCGAATCCGCCTACGGGTATGTTGTCTATCGTTTTGCTGAAGGCGAACGGGTCAACATCAAAGATCCCAGCAAAATCATTTCTATCAGCTATGACGCGGATATACTCCAGTACACCGATGACGACATCAAGCCGCGCCACCGCTATAAATACGTCGTCACGGCCATTGACAGGATGAAAAACGAAAGCCGGCCTTCCGATAGCCGGGAAGTTGACGAAGACCTTTAAGAAAAGAATTTAAATAAAATAACCCTCCCGGAGTGATTGCTTCTTCAGCGGCATCCGAGGAGGGTTGTTGTTTTAGTGTGATTTTAAAAGAGTCTATTTTCCGTGTCCCGTTTTAAATTTCTTGTTGATGGTTACCGGCAATTTCCCCTTTGGGATATTTTGGCCAAGGACGGTCTTCGCGGCAGCATGTTGCATAAATGCATCGTTCTGATAGGCTAGTAAAATCGTCTTGGCTTTTTTCGAAGCTTCAATGCCATCCAGGGCATAGGCGTTGGTGAATAAAGTCAGAATGGACTTTTTGGCAAACTTGTTCATTAGACCTTGTACATTTTCATTCAGCACGAGGGAAGGCCGCGGACGAAGTCTGGTATCATGTACGGCAATGATATATTGCTTGTTTTTCTTGATCTCTTTGACAAGGCGCTTCATTTCGTCTTTGCTGATGCTGTCGGGGACAAAATACGCTGTTGCATTACTCAGACCTTTAATGAGATCATCCTGGAAGGTCTGATTGGCCGGGATGCCAATATTAATAATTGCTGTCGGCAGCTCCTTTTTGAAAGATTTCAACTTGTCCGTTGATCTAAGCGCAGTGATTGCCGCATTGGACAGTTCATCGATCAGCTGTATGGCAGATGCCCGATGAAGGTCCGCGTATAGGTTTTGCTGCGATGTCGTCTGATATTTATCCAGCCCCAACCACAGCTTGGCCGCAAGTACACGCTTTACGCGGGCATCGATATCGGCCTGTGCAATACGCCCTTCGTCGATGGCTTTCAGGATAAGGTCAATCGCCCGTTTACTGTTCTCCGACACTTCCAGCAGATCATGTCCCGCAATGATCGCCTGTACATCCGCCTCTCCGTTCGGAAAAAATTTTTTCACCCCTTTCATGTCCATCGCATCGGTGACGGTCAGCCCCTTAAAACCGAGCTCATTCCGGAGAAGGTCCGTAACAACCTTTTTTGAAATTGACGAAGGCATGTTGGGAGTAGCATCAAGGCTCGGAATATTCATATGTGCCACCATCACCGCGGGAGCTCCAGCATTGATAAGCTCTTTGAATGGATACATTTCCAGAGTATCGAGCCTCTTTTTATCAAAAGGTAACTGTGGCAGATCATAATGTGAGTCGACATCAGTATCTCCATGTCCCGGGAAATGTTTGATGGATGCCAATATACCACCATCAACCATGCCGTCCATATAGGCCTTTGCCTTTTGGGTAACATTATATTTATTATCGCCGAATGAACGGATACCGATTACCGGGTTTTTAGGATTATTGTTGATATCCACATCCGGCGCAAAATTGAAGTGCATACCAATCCGGTGAAAATCCTGTGCAACTTCGCGGCCCATCCGGTAGATCAGCTGATTGTCCTGCACAGCTCCGAGGGTCATCTGATAAGGAAAAGATAACGTAGAATCCGGCATCCGCATACCAAGCCCCCATTCACCATCAAAAGTTATCATCAACGGTACCTTTGCCAGGGACTGATAACGGTTGAACATGTCCACATGCCGCACGGGTCCACCCTGAAATACAACAAGGCCACCAAGCTGTTCGTCTTTCACAACCTGTGCAACAGAATCGATATACTTCTGGCCCAGATTCGTATGCGCCCGCACCAAAAACAATTGAGCAACTTTTTCCTTTGGTGTCAATGTATTGAATACCGCATCTACCCAATCGTGTTGGGAATTGATATATTTCACAAAATCTTTCTTGTCTTGTGCTCGCAGGAATGAAATCGTGCCGGCCAAAGCCAATAGTCCGAGACCAAGTTTTTTGAACATAAATTAGTTTGTATAATGAATTAAATTGAGTACTAATAACGTCATAATTTTGGAGAAAATGAAATTGATTTTGCAACAATTTAATATAAACACGCAAAAAGACGCACGACAAACCTATGAGATGCTCAATCATGAACTGATCTCTTGAAGAAGCGACACGACAAAAGGGCAATCTGGCGCCAAACGTTATCGAGGGACTAACAGCTGAAAGTGCATCGTATGGGATGACCGGGACCATGTGCTGCAGACGGATTGTAAAAACAGGATAGTTATGCAGCAAGGTTTAGTTCAGAGGCATGGATCATCGAGGTAATGAACGGGGGGGGGCTGTAGAGTGATCCAGTACTCTGCTGGCGCAGCTTATAAAAAGTCAGAATGTAATGAAATAAGCTAAATCAGATTATACTTTTTTTCCAGAAACAGCGTCAGTTCCATCACATGCTCCAATTCACCGATTGCTTCTTTCTTCCATAGCGTATCTATGATCAACAGCAGAAACTGTGTTTCAAGTTCGGGATTTTCATATCCCAGTTCCTTAAACGCACGATGAATAATGGGCTGCACGGGCTTCATAAACTGTTCGTGCTGCTGTTTAGAAAAAGGATGGTGCGACAGACGTTCCTGCAGTTTCCAGAATATTGGTTCGGCCGTCACCAGCTTGTTCGGCAGGTTGATCATGGTCCGCAAAAAGTCTTTCGGCTCACGGTAAGTCATCATCCCACGGTGATGCGTCAGCACTTTGCGATACCCGGACTTGATCAGATAGACCAGAAGCGCATCCTTATTACCAAAATGTTTGAAAATCAAAGCCTCCGAAACACCGGCATTCTGTGCAATCGTTTTGGTAGACGTATTGGTATAACCCTGTTCTGAAAAAAGCAGCAAAGCTTCCTTCATGATCCGCTCTTTTCTACTCAAAACACTATCTTTCATACGCTACTGTTCAGTTGATTTTTAATTCTACTGCAAACTTAGATAAATTGCCTTTCAAATGCAATACAATGCGCGCGGCATATGACAAGAGCTTATCTGCTCTTAGCGATGGCTATTGTTTCTCAATTATTATGTTCTGATCTATCGCTATACGTGTTTTCAGCGCATAGACGTCTCTATCCGGTTCGGCAAATGCTATTGTAACTAAAATGATAGTAATTTGTATTCCGTAGTCACCTAAATTTGAAAAATATAAAATTATAACTGTCATCAGGTCATTAAACTAAGCAGCGATTCCTAACCAATGAAAATCAATCCCTGGGCCTTTCTTGTACTATCATTCAGTTTTGTGCTGTGGGGGGCACAAGCCTTTGGCCAGCAATATATTTCCGGAAAGCTTGTGGACAACAGCAATTCGAAACCGATATCTGGCGCCAGCGTGACGATTATCGCACTAAAAGATTCAAGCCGGACTCAGACACCAACGGATATATTGGGCAAATTTGTCAGCCGGCCGCTTCCCAGCGGTGAGTATCTGGTTTCGGTGCAGCCGATGGGCTATGCGGCCGATATCCGGAAAGTCCGGTTACTGGACAAGACTGTTGACCTAACGTTCAAGCTCAATAACTCGGAAATCATATTGGACGAAATCAGCATTTCGCCCAGCAGTGTTCAGGTACGTGGTGACACACTTGAATTTGATGCCAAAAAATATGTAACACAGGATTTTGCGGATGCCGACGAACTGATTAAGCAGATTCCGGGCGTAGAAATCGACGAAGATGGAAATGTGAAGGCACAGGGCGAGGCGGTAAACAAGATCATCATTGATGGACGTGAATTCTTCAGCACAGACCCAAAAGTTGCCCTTAAAAATTTGCCCGCAGACGTCATCGCTAAAGTACAGCTGATTGACGATAAGACAGAACAGGCCAAATTCAGCGGCTTTGATGACGGCAAAAGGATGAAGGTCATCAATATTGTCACCAAGCCCGAAAAACGGAAATCATATTTTGGGAAAATCTCCGGTGGTGCCGGCCCCGATCATAAATACGCAGTAAATACCCAGGTGACAAAAATGAATCCGAAGCGCCAGTATTCAATCGACATCAACAGCAACAATGTCAATCAGCCCAACGGTTTTGCGCCGCGGGGCAATACACGGGGCCGTACGGGGCAGGGCATCACCACGCGCTTCAATGCTGGGTTCAATTATCTTGACCGATTTTTACGGGATCGCATGGATTTCAACGCCAATTATACCTACAATTATTCAGACAATAATACGGTCAGCGAGAATAAAACAGAATATACTGCCGGCAATAGGGCAAACCAGATCAGCAATCAGCAGCAGGCCGGAAACACATATAGCAATAATCACGCACTCTCTATACGCGCCAACTGGAAAATAGACTCTATTCAAAAATTGGATATACAGCCCAGCTTTTCCTATCAGAGCAACAATAGAAATGGTAGTTCTCACAGCAGCACCTTATTGAACTTAACCGAAATGCTCAATCGCTCCGACAGAAATAACGCAAGCTTTGGCGAAAACTTCAGCTGGGGCGGTGACCTCACGTATATGCGCCGATTGAATAAGCCGGGCCGCACGGTCAGCTTTAACATCAATGGCTCACTCAGCACCAACAAGGCCGAGGCGGCAAATTATGCCTTAAACACGTATTACCGAAACGGGGACTTCAGCCGGATTGATACTGTGAACAACCGGAGTTACAGCCACGCTGACAACAACGGTTTCCGTTCGAAAGTCGCGTATACCGAAATGCTGGATAAATATTCCCGCCTCCAGGCGAATTATACGTTTAGGAATACCAGCCGTTATTCGGACCGCAAAACTTATGAATTTCTGGCCGAGACCGGGCAATTGGGCGAACTGAAAAACAGACTATCCAATGAGTTCCGCAATGATTTCATCTATCACAGCGCAGGTGCATCTTATCTTTTTAATAAAAAAGACAGCATACGTTTCCAGGTCGGGCTGGACTATCAGACTGCGGCACGGGTTAACGACAAGCTGTTTCCCAATGCACTGAAAACGAAAAGCCATTTTAACAGTCTGCTTCCGAATTTAAATTTTCAGTATAATTTCAACAAAGAAACGCGTATCGAATTCCGGTACCATACCAAAACGAATACACCGGGGATTGAGCAGCTTCAGGACTTTATCGACAATCAGAACCCTTTGCGGATCAGTTCGGGAAATCCAGATTTAAAGCAGGAGTATGACCATAACCTAGTCCTGCAGTTCAGATCCGTCAACAAGGCTTCAGGGAGAAGTTTCACCTCGGATTTTACAGCAGATTTTATCCAGAATAAGATTGCCAATACTATTTTTACCACAGATACGGCCTATACCATTACGGATGATGTTGTACTGGGTCCGGGAGGCCAATATACGAGGCCCGAAAACGTTGACGGCGTGTACAACCTCAGATGGCACAATAGTTTCGGCTACCGGATTGAACCGCTCAAACTCAACCTGAACCTCAACAACAACATGTATTTCAACCAGAACTACACCTTGCTAAATTTTGCAGAGGTCGATGCAAAGACCTATGGTATCAATCAGCGTATAGGTATCAACAGCGCATTCAGCAAGGATGTCATTATTGGTCTGGATTACAATGGCAACTTATCTTTTTCGAAAAATTCTGCCACGGCACAGTCGAATTACGCGGTCTACAAGCACACCATTAGTAATTCTGTTGCGCTGACTCTGCTTGAAACCTGGACATTAAATTCGACATTCAACTATCTCTACAATGGCAGTATGCTGAATTCGCCGAGCACGACCAGCTTACTGTGGAACGTTTCTTTGGGTAAAAAGTTGTTCAGACGACGGAATGCGGAGGTGAATCTCACGGTGTTCGATATTTTTAACGACAACAAAAATATCAATCAGCAGGTCAACGATCTATGGGTACGCGCATCACAATCCAATGCAATTACCCGTTATGCAATACTGAGTTTCACCTACCATATCCGCAGTATGGGTGGTGCAAAAGGCGGTGGAAAAAGCGGGAGACGTCTCAGTCCACGGTAAGCATATATCCTACTCCCCTGACGTTTGTAATTTTGATGCGGCTGTCCTGGCTTAGGTACTTTCGGATACGGCTAATGAATACATCTAAACTACGCCCGGTAAAGTACTTATCGTGACTCCAATAGGCTCGCATGATATCCTCTCTGGGGATCACCTTGTCTTTCTGCTCATAGAGTTTCCGCAAAAGTTCGCTTTCGCGGAAAGACAGTTTTAGCACCTCACCCCGGTAAATCAACTGATGTTTCAGACTATCCAACGTATAATCGCCTATCATCAGTTTCTGTCCAAACAACATCTTGGGACTATTTTTGAGCAGGGACTCGATCCGCACCACTAGTTCTTCTATCTTAAAAGGTTTTTTGACATAGTCGTCACCACCGAGACGAAAGCCCCTCACCACATCTTCTGTCTGTACCTTGGCTGTCAGAAAAATAATGGGAATCAAGGTATCCATCTCCCGTATTTTTGACGCCAAGGTAAACCCGTCCATCAGCGGCATCATGATATCTACCACCATAATATCCGGTTTGGCTCGGCTAAAGGCAGCTAAAGCCTCATACCCGTTATTGCAGTGCTCGACCCTGAAACCATTCGCTTCCAGACTGTCGGCAACAATCATGGCCAGACTGGGCTCGTCTTCAACGTATAAAATATCAATCATACTACCTTGAGTCAATTCAAATTATTTCAATGTATTCTCCGAGGCGCTAATAAGGCAAGCGTACAGCAAACGTACTGCCTCTGCCCAGTTCGCTTTCCACAGTGATTTTGCCATCATGTCGCTTGACCACCTGTTTGACATAGGCTAGCCCGAGCCCAAAACCTTTGACATCGTGCAGGTTGCCGGAGGGTACCCTGAAGAACATGTCAAAAATCTGCTGCTGGTATTCGGGAGCAATCCCTTTACCGTTATCTGTAATACGAATTTGCACATTTTCTTTCAGAGTTTTTAGTTCAACTTTTATCGTCACTTGCTGACCTGCATATTTTATGGCGTTTTCCAGTAAATTATTGATCACATTTCGGAGGTGCGATTCATCGCCATTGACGATGATCTCCATACTCTCTGCAATAAGCTCTATAGTGACAACCTTCGTTTTGTTGAGCTGTGCGACTTCTATGGCGCTTTGGACCGTCGCCACGAGGTTAAAATCCACGCGCTGTAATACAATTCCCCTGGAAGCGTCAATATCCATCTGTAGCACTTTTTCGATCATGGTCGAAAGATGTTCTAGTTCTTTTTTCGAAATATCCAGATAGCGCTTCATCTTCTCTTTATCATCTTGCACGCCATAAAGCTGAATCGCCTCAACAGCAGCCATCACGGTAGATACCGGGGTTTTGAGCTCATGCGTCATGTTATCGACAAAGTTTTTACGCAGTTCCGCCATTTTATTTTGCTGAAAGATAGTCTTCATCAGATAGAAAAAAGTACCCAGCAACAGACCGATCAGAAGCAGTGAAATCAACAGCTGCCAGCTGAGGCTATACAGGAGATATTTCCAGTCTTCCTGAAACTTGACCACTAGAAATTCACCCTTCGCCGGATTGACCATCATGGGCCTTGTCCATGCAAGATTTTGCTCGCGGTATTTCCGTCGCACATCCTTGACCTGGTCACGCGGGATACTCACCACATCCAGTTGGTATGGCACGTCGATACCTTTATTGCCTAACGATTCGCGGAACTTTTTGTCGATCAGGTTCAAAATGGTCTTATTCATGTCAAAGTCGCGAAACAGAAAAGGGGGTATGATCGTCGGATTATCACGATCCTTAGAATAGATCTTTACTTTTCTGTCCGCCCCCCGCTGCGTATGGATATGACCCCATGGCTGCTGCTCACGCACCCGCTGCAGCGCTTGATCCAGCTCCTGCTCTGCAAGCAGCGGCGCCAGTTCTCGTCTGATGTCGTCCAGCAGCCGGTCACGGTCCGCAACGGGGCCGTCCAATTGCTGATCGCCGTTTTCGGCCTGATACACTTCCTGTACCACATTAAAGAGCGAGCGTTCGGCAGTCGATAAGAAGAGATCACGGCGGTTGGTATAGCTCCCATATAGCCAGATTCCCAGCACAACACTGATTCCCGCACCTATCAGAACGATCAAAGTGATCAGCAATTTAAATCTTCTACCCATAACGAAAACAAATTTAAATTACTAGATTTGCAATCGCTGTGGTAATTAACCATATTTAACAAAATATAACACTGATTAACAGTAAGCATTGATTACTTTTGCACTATTCAAAAATTAATATGATCAAACACTTTAAGAGACGTAGTATACAATTTTTACTCCCACTTCTTACGCTAGCAGCATTTGTTGGTTGTAATAAGGATATTTCACTCTCTTTAGATAATTCACGGGGCGAATCAATCGGGGTGGTTCCCATTGATACGGTTTCTGTCAAAGTTTCTACTTTTCAGCTTGACGATATTCCAACTTCAGCAACAGGGACAATATTGGTAGGGAAAAATAGTAATGCCGTTACCGGAAGTGTAAGTTCAACGTCTTATTTTCGACTAGGTATAGGCACAGTCAACGGAGAAAGCATTCCCGATGATGCCATATTGGATTCGATTACATTGGTACTTGCTCCCAATAAATATTATTATGGAGATACCACAAAAATGCAAAAGATAGCGGTCCACCGTGTTACGGAAGACATCACATTGACCCCGATCAATTCCACACAGCCCGCAAGTGAACGCCCATTTTATGTCAGCACGGCCAGTATCTTCTCACAGAAGAAATTTGCATATGAAACTACTCCATTGGCAGCACTCTCCTTCAATCCAAGAGTGAAGTCAATAGACTCCTTGTTTTTTAGATTTAACAATACCATCAGCACCGAACTCTTCCGCTTGATCAAAAACGGCGATAACCGAATCCAGAATAATACAGATTTTCAGGAATACTTCAAAGGGTTGGCGCTTGTACCGGATAAAAACAATACAACGTTGATCGGTTTCAAAGACACTGTATACCTGCAGGTCCATTACTCCTTTGAAAACAATGAAGGAGTCAAAGCTGCCGGCAAACAGCAGTTTACGATTGACAACAAAGCTTATCAGTACAATAGTATCGAAGCAGATCGTTCTAATACGAAATTTGCGTCGATGAATGTATCTAATCCGGAGATTTCGGTAGAACAGACAGCAGGATATACCTTTTTGGAAGGCTCCACGGGAGTTGTAGCGAAAATAGAATTCCCGACGTTATTACAATTGGTGAATGATCCTTCCATTGCAATTAATAAGGTTGAGCTGTCGATCGAAGCAGAAAACAGCAATGAGACAATATTTGAACAACCAGAATTTCTGACCCTGCTGATTGCGAACAGCGAAGGGACTCCGATCAGCGGACTCGCCTCCCTGGAGGATCCCCGGCCCCAGGTACTGCAAATGGCCAGATTATCGTCAACAAGCGGATCAGACAATGGAAAATACACATTCAATCTGATTGATTATTTAAATAAAATTAAGACAACAGCATATAAAAATACTTCATTATATCTATCTTTACCGCCTATAGCCTTGCAGATTTCGACTAATAGCATCATACCTGCGGCGTTGTTTGATACAGGAAATAGGTTGATATTGGCAAAAGATGGCAATGATCCAAGAATTAAATTAAACATCCTATATACTAAATTTCAATAATTTATGAACAAGAAAAATTGGCTACTCGTATTGTCTGCTTTTGTAGTTACAGTTACAACATTCTCTTCTTGTAAGAAAAGTGATGATACTGAAGATGAGAAATCGACAGAGTGGTTTCAAAAAGCAGCTTATAAAGGTCCACAAACTTCTGCGGCAGCAAGTTTTGTGATCAAAAACATAGCTTACGTAACCACCGGTCAATCCAATAATGCAGGTAGCAGACCTATCCATTTAAAGACCACTTATGCGTATGACCCTGCTTCCAACAGCTGGAGCGAAAAAGATCCACTGGCGGATGATGCTGAACGCAGTGGCCGTCGTAATGCTATTGCATTTACTATCGGCGACTTTGGCTATGTAGGCGGCGGTAACGATGGTTCAAATTACCTTCAAGACTTCTATAAATTCGATCCTGCAGCAGAAAGAGGTAAACAATGGACCAGAATTGCCGATTTGCCAATTCCGTTGGCAAGTGCAGTTGCTTTCAGTATTGACGGTAAAGCGTATGTAGGAACAGGCGAAACAGCCATTAATAATGCTGTTACGTTTACCAACCAATTTTTCAAATACGACCCGACTGCAAATAAATGGGAAGCCATCAACGACGCACCATTCACAGCGAAACGCAAAGGAGCGTTTGTGTTTATGATCAACAATATTGCTTATATTGGTGGTGGCGTTTCCAATAGCAGTAATCCAAAAGACTTCTACAAATTTGACGGAAGCAAATGGACGCAATTGGCAGATATATCTAGAAACGACGGAACATATAATTACGACTTAACACGCTCAAATGCAACAGCTTTCACCATCAATGGCAACGGTTTCCTTGTCGGCGGCCTGAAAGGCAGTATAGCGATCAATAGCGTCGCAAAATATAACGTTAGTGGTGACTATTGGACTACAGACAATACCAATTTCGGCGGGACTGCCAGATACGATGCAGTGGGTTATGCCATTGGAGGAACAGGTTATGTGACCACCGGTCTAAATGGTTCTACCCGTTTTGATGACAACTGGAGCTTTACTCCGATTTATTAATCGGACCCAATCATAACAAAAAAGGGATGAGCCTACGCTCATCCCTTTTTTGTTATGATTGGGACTCTTCTTTTTATCGCGATATATAAACTGGGCAAAGGATATCTCCGCCAGCCCCTAAGTGCAAAATCACCACCTCTCCATGGGGGACAATCATTCCCTGCTGGGAAGACCTAGCAAAAAAGCTCCATCTTCTTGCACTTGCAACCAAGGTGTGAACAGGATTTATAGCCCAGCGGTAGCCAATAACCGGCGTATCAAATTGATAACACCTTTAATGCAACAATGAATCGATAAAACACACAAAAAAGGGAATGTCCCTCTCCTGACATTCCCTTTAGCTTATTAAATCAATACTAAGATCAGCTACTGTTCGATGGCCTTAATCTCAAATAAAGTATTCCACAGTTTACCCGTTACAAAAAGACGTTTGTTGGCCTGATCATAAGCAATACCATTGAGCTCGTTATCATAAGCGGAAGTATGTTCGTAAATACCTACTAAGTTTATCCGTCCTTCTACGGCTCCGGTCTCAGGGTCAATAATGACGATAATATCCTTCTGATACACATTAGCATATACTTTTCCATCAATATATTCTAATTCGTTCAGTTCGTCCACCGGCCCGTTTTCATCATAGACAGCAATGGCATGGAGTTCCTTACCGGTGGTAGCATCAAGGAAATACAATTTGTTGGATCCGTCGGATTTAATCAGGCGCTTTCCATCGTAGGTAATTCCCCAGCCCTCTTTACTATTTTCGTATTTAAAAGAACTTTCTTTTGCAAATGTATTTTTATCAAACACGTATCCTTCCCCCTGCTGCCAGGTCAGCATAAAAAGTTTATTGCCTACCAACGTCATGCCCTCGGCAAAGGTCTTCTCATCGAATTTGATCTCCTTCAGTACCTTTCCTGTTTTCAGGTCCACTTTGCGGAGGTTGGATTCGCCATAGCGTCCATTGGATTCATACAGCACCCCATCTGCAAACTGCAGCCCCTGGGTGAAAGCAGTTGTGTCATGCGGGTATTTATTAACAACCTCAAATCCATAATTTTTGGCCGCAGCAGGAACAATAAAAAATGTACTCGACACCGAATCAGAATGACCACCGCTGTAGACCAGGGCAGAAATATTACGCGGACCATAGGCCATATCTTTCGTGTCGACAGTTATTGCTGCTGTATCGGTAGAAGATCCTACATGCCTGTCGTCCACGAAATAGGCAACAGAATCCATTGTTACCGATTCGAATTTCAATTTCAGTTGCACAGGACTTCCTTTTAGCACTGCCTGATTCGGCCCCGGAGCCGCAAACTCCAAAGCTGTTTTTTTGGACTTACAAGAAGTAAAAGCAAGTGCTGTAATCGCAATGAAATAGGTGATTTTTTTCATCTAATTATTATTTTTCTTTTTATTTATTCACTCCACAGCCTCCTTCAGCTGTCCCAAAATGCATCTTTTATATAGGTAATGTCCGGATTTTCACTATTTGTTATTGCAACAACATCAAACCTGAGCTCTCCTACATAGGCGTGTTTCAGTATGTACGCCTGTGCTGCGCGGATCAGCCGCCGCTGCTTGCGCAGGTCCACAAATTCGTATGGCTGCCCAAAGTCTGTTCCGGATCTTGTCTTCACTTCCACAAACACCAGGGTATCCCCATCCATGACAATCAAATCTACCTCTAAATTCTTAAAGCGCCAATTTCTTAACACTATTTTACAGCCTATCCCGACCAGATAGTCTGTAGCAAGCTGTTCGCCCAATGACCCTATTTCAAGATGCCTTGCCATACATACCCTTATTTCACAATGGTATTTCCAAGAAAGCCACCCAGAAGCTTCTCCGCTTCTTTGAGTTTTTGATATTTAAAGAGCAACACTTCGAGATTGCCAACATCCTTTTCATGTTTCATCTCTTCACGGATATTGTACATCTCTGCTTCTATCTTCCGCTTTTTGATGCGATAGATCGCGGTAACGACAAGCTGCTTCAGATGCTCATACTCCTGGCTGACGTAAATCTTGCGTTTGTCGTCGTTCCAGTTTTCACTTAGTGAATATTTGCTGGCAACACAGTTGATCGCGAGTTCAGATACCGCAGCGTCAGCATTGGAATAAAACTGCTTGGGGTCCGGAATTTCATAATTTTCGGCGGCATCACGATAAGCCTTTAAGATATATGCAGCCGCCTTGTCTTTAAATTCAATATCATTGATGTTGCCCAATAGCACACCAGCGACAGGGATATCACCGTCCCCCTCCCAAGTTGCCAGATAATCCCCGTAATTGATCAGAATGCGGACGATCTCACGTTCCTGCAAAACTTCGGAGGTCAGCTGGGTGGGTTGATTCTCAGATTCCATGGCAGGTATTCCTGCTCGTTCCTCATCGGTCATGAAGAAATCCGGTGGTGGGCCATCCATACCAGGTGGAGGCATTCCGGCACCTGCAGGTGGCCCCTGCGTTTTCCGGGATGCTTCTTTATCCGCTTTCTTTGCTCTATTGAGCCTTATCTTGTTGAGTTCGGCAAGCAAAATACGCTCCTCGATGTCCAGCAGGCTGCTGCATTCCCGAATAAAGACCGAAACCTTGATTTCATCGGGTATCAGAGCAATACTTTCGACAACATCCCGTATCACCTCTGCTCTTTTTATGGGATCGTTGCTCGCATCGCGCAACAAGATGCTGGTTTTATAAAAGATAAAGTCCTGCTGCCGGGATTTGACATAATCCTTAAAAGCTGCAGCACCAAATTTCTGAATGTAAGAATCGGGGTCGTTTCCATCAGGGAAGAGCAGGACTTTCACATTTAACCCTTCTTCCAGGAGCATGTCTGTACCCCGCAAAGACGCTTTAATGCCGGCTTCGTCTCCATCGTAAAGGATGGTGACATTTTTTGTGAAGCGGGAGATCAGTTTAATCTGGCCTGTTGTAAGAGAGGTACCCGACGAAGACACCACATTTTCGACTCCTGCCTGATGCACCGACAGGACGTCGGCGTACCCTTCGACAAGATAGCAATTGTCTTCGTCCATGATGGCCTTTTTGGCGAAGTTGAGACCATAGAGCACATCCGACTTATGGTAGATGTCGCTCTCGGGCGAGTTGACATATTTGGCGACCTTTTTATCGGTTTTTAACGTACGGCCGCCAAAGCCGATAATACGCCCCGTCAGATTATGAATCGGGAACATGACACGTCCCCTGAAACGATCGTAGAGCGACTTATCATCCCGTTCGATCGCCAGACCACTTGCTACCAGATAGTCCGGATGAAATCCGGCTGCCTGCGCACTGTCCACCAGGGCAGTCCATTCTTCTGGCGAGTAACCGAGTTCGAATTTTTTGATGATATCCTCACGGTATCCGCGCTCTTTGAAGTAGTTGAGTCCAATGACCTGTCCCACCTCAGTCTTCCACAGGCGCTCCACAAAAAACTTACCGGCCCAGGCGCTGAGCACGTAAAGGCTTTCCCTTTTATCCTGTGCGGCAAGTTGTGCCGGAGAACGCTCCACTTCTTCAATCTGGATCGCATATTTATCCGCTAAATAGCGAATAGCTTCAGGATAGGAGAACTTCTCCAGTTCCATAACAAACTTGAGCGAATCTCCACCTGCGCCGCAACCAAAGCACTTATAGATACCTTTGGAAACAGAGACATGAAATGAAGGTGTTTTCTCATTATGAAAAGGACAATTTCCGATCAGGGAAGTGCCCCGTTTCTTTAAATCAACGAAGTCACCCACCACTTCTTCTATCCGTACTGTTTCCAGTACCTTGTCAATAACTTCTTGCTTAATCAAACCGTTCCTTTTTTAATGTAAAATTAGCATAAATATGATACATTTTTTAGCAGATCGCAGGTATTGCGTGTATTTTCTAAAAGGAGAGCGTAAATAATAAGTGTGACCGGCAAAAAACTATCACGCGAAATATTTACATTTGCTGTTCAATTTATAGCTGATTAAGTTAGTCAAAATGAGCAAAACGATCAAGAAAATATGCTGCATCGGTGCTGGTTATGTAGGAGGCCCCACCATGTCTGTTGTAGCCAGTCAGTGTCCTCATATTGAGATTACCATTGTTGATATGAATGCAGCCCGCATCGAGGCCTGGAACGATAAAGATCTGGACAACCTACCTGTTTATGAGCCTGGATTGAAGGAAATCGTTGCTGAAGCCCGCGATCGAAATCTGTTTTTTTCCACCGATATCAACAAAGCTATTGATGAAGCTGACATGATCTTCATTTCTGTCAATACACCAACCAAAAATTACGGTAAGGGCAAAGGCATGGCAGCAGATTTAAAATATATTGAGCTGTGCGCGCGGCAGATTGCCGCAGTCGCCAAAAATGATAAGATCGTTGTTGAAAAGTCCACATTGCCCGTACGCACCGCAGCTGCTTTAAAGAGTATTCTGGACAACACCGGCAATGGTGTCAACTTTCATATTCTTTCTAATCCGGAGTTCCTGGCTGAGGGAACAGCGATACAGGATCTGATCAAGCCGGACCGCGTACTTATCGGCGGCGAAAACAAAGATGCTATTGCCGCACTGGTGGATATCTATGCACAATGGGTAGACCGGAGCAAAATCCTAACCACCAACCTATGGTCCTCTGAGCTTTCCAAATTAACAGCCAATGCATTTTTGGCCCAACGTGTTTCGTCGATCAATTCGATCTCCGCTCTCTGTGAAAAGACAGGTGCGAATGTGGATGAAGTGGCCAGAGCCATCGGTATGGACACCCGCATCGGCCCCAAATTTCTCAAAGCCTCGGTCGGCTTCGGCGGCTCCTGCTTCCAGAAAGATATTCTCAATCTCGTTTATATTGCCCGTAGCTACGGTCTCACGGAAGTCGCGGAGTACTGGGACCAGGTGATCATCATGAATGATTATCAGAAACGCCGCTTTGCCGACAACATCATACAAACGCTGTACAATACAGTATCCGGAAAGAAAATCGCTTTCTTAGGCTGGGCATTTAAAAAAGACACCAACGATACGCGTGAATCAGCGGCGATCTATGTGGCCGACTACCTACTCAACGAACAGGCGGAGATAACGGTATATGACCCTAAAGTATCAGCCGAACGAATCTATGCGGACCTGGATTATCTGAATACCCGCTCATCCGAAGAAAACAGAGCCTTGGTAAAGGTCGTTAGTAGCCCTTATGAGGCTTGTGACGATGCCCATGCCATCGCCGTGTTAACCGAATGGGACGAATTTAAAGCTTATGACTGGCAAGCTATAAAAGAACAAATGAAGAAACCTGCTTTTGTGTTTGATGGCCGTAAACTTCTGGACCGCAGTCAGCTTGAAGCACTCGGTTTTAAATACTATGCGATAGGCGAATAATACATCAACAGGATAAAGGAAGAACCCTCAGCCCATAAGCAATGCTACGCTTTTGGCTGAGGGTTTTGTTTGTGCCTGTTGGCAACGCATAAGGAAAGAGAGATGAAACACAAGCGAAGCAACAGGACTTTTTATCTTAATTATTCAGCATACTATAAAATTCGTTCATGTAATAAGACTCCTGCAAGGCATCCCTAAAATTCTGCCATTGCTCTTCGTTAAACGAAAATACAATATCCGGATAAGGTGTTTTCATGATCAACCGAAATTCGCCGTCTGGAAACGAACTAAAAAAAAGTTCATCGCCATTACTTTTTATGATGCTCAGAAAGTCGGCAAACTTACCCGGTGTAAATGTCAGCACAAAACTTTGTTGCCAGATATAATATGTCTTGCACTTATGGCAGACACTGATATGGGTATCGCCGCGTTGGCTCAGAACTTTTGTATCACACATGCTTTACCAGTATTTATTTAGACTCATTATAAATAATATTCAAATGTAAGCATTGTTTTTAGAATTGCAAGTATTTATATAAAAAAAAAGGGAGATATTTTCATATCTCCCTTTTTACGCGGTATCCGATTAATTGAGCCCGCGCTTTTTCAATAAATATTTTGGATCCGGATCGGCGCCTCTAAATGTTCGATACATTTTAGCCGGATCGTCTGTGCCCCCTTTTTGAAGAATATTCTTTCTGAAGGAATCGGCGGTCGGCTGGTCGTATAAGGATTTTTCTTTGAAAGCTGCGAAAGCATCCGAGTCAAGTACTTCGGACCAGATATACGCATAATAGCCAGCTGAATATCCACTGTTAAAAATGTGTTGGAAATAGGTACTTCTATAGCGGGGAATAATCGCTTCTATCAGTCCTATCTTTTTCATTGCTCCTTTTTCAAAACCGTTGATATCTTTAGAGATTTCCTTGGTAGTGGCATGGTAGTTCATATCCAACAACGAAGCTGCGAGATATTCCACTGTTGCAAATCCCTGATCAAAAGTTCCGGCTTTTTCCATTTTTTGGATCAACGAGTCCGGCATTGCCTCTTTGGTTTTGTAATGTTTGGCGTAAGTCTTTAGCACTTCGGGATCCGCTGCCCAGTTTTCCATGATCTGAGAAGGCAGTTCCACAAAGTCACGTGGAACCGACGTTCCCGCCATAGAGCGGTATCTGACATTGGAGAGCAGGCCATGCAAGGCATGTCCAAATTCATGGAATAAGGTCGTTGCCTCATCAAAGGTCAATAAAGCCGGATTTTTTCCTACAGGTTTCGTAAAGTTACACACGATGGAAATAACCGGAGCTACCCGTTTGCCGTCTTTAGTGGACTGATCACGGTATGATGTCATCCATGCACCACCACGCTTAGACTCACGTGGGAAAAAATCTGCATACAGCAGTCCCAGATGTGAACCATCCTTGTCCTTAACCTCATACACTTCCACTTCTTCGTGATAAGTAGGCACATTGTTAAGTGCGACAAACGTCAATCCATACAGTTTGTTCGCTACAGCAAAGGCGCCTTCACGGACCGCCGGCAGGCTCAGGTAAGGTTTGATCTCATCTTCATCAAGTGCAAAACGTTTTTTACGAATAATCTCCGTGTAGTATCTCCAGTCGTAAGGTGCTACAGCAAAGTCTCCGCCTTCGGCCTTGATCTCCTTGGCAATATCTGCTTCCTCACCTTTTGCTTTTGCCAATGCTGGCGCCCAGAGCTTATTTAGAAGCGCATACACATTTTCCGGTGTCTTGGCCATTGATTCTTCCAGAACATAGTTGGCATGTGATGCATAGCCAAGCAACTTGGCTTTCTGAAGACGCAGGTTCACAATCTTCTGGATGATTTCCTTGTTATCACTGGTATTGTCGTGATTGCCGCGCATCTGGTAAGCATCCCAGATCTGTTTTCTTAATTCGCGGTTTTTAGCATACTGTAAGAACGGCATGATCGACGGATTTTGCAATGTAAAGACCCATTTGTCTTTTTTGCCTTTTGCGGTCGCTTCCTCAGCTGCTGCTGTTTTTAACGATTCTGGCAGGCCCTCCAACTGGCTTGCAGAGTCGACTACAAGCTCATAGGCATTGGTTTCGGCCAATAAATTTTGACCAAATTGCGTTGTCAATGTCGAAAGTTCGGCATTGATCTTTTTCATTTTTTCTTTATCCGCTTCTTTTAGATTGGCACCGGAACGTACAAAACTCTTGTACGTCTCTTCCAGAAGCTTAGCATCTTCGGCATCCAGACCGAGGCTATTGCGGTTATTCCAAATTTCTTTGATCTTATCGAACAACTTCGCATTCATCGAGATTTCGTCGGAATGGCTCGAAAGTATCGGAGCCAGATCTTTTGCTATAGCCTGAATACTATCGTTTGTGTTAGCACTGTTCAAATTGTAAAATACAGTAGATACATTGTTCAATAGGCTTCCTGCATTTTCCAATGCCACAATAGTATTTTGAAAATTCGGTTTTTCCGAATTATTGACGATCGAGTCTATCTCCAAATTATGTACTTTTATAGCCTCTTTAAAGGCGGGCCTAAAATGCTCGTTTTTGATCTTGTCAAATGGTGGAACATTAAACGGCGTGTCATAGGCTAATAAAAGAGGATTATCTGTCATTATCTTTTTCTCCTCACAACCAACAATTGCAGTTGCCACTATCATTAAAAATGGCAAAAGTTGTCTTTTCTTCATATTGTCTGATTATTCCTGATTTTTTTCCAAAGATAATAAAATTAGGCAAATACACTAGCAGAGGAAGGACAGTTGATGGTATGCGTACAATCGTCATCCTATTGTAAAACAAAAACTTATTCATAAATCTTGTAAAAAATATCTGTCAATTTGAGTAAAAATATTTTAATGAGCGCTATTAACCGTTTCTTTTGGCGATGTGCGGGGGTGCATCAAGAAACACTTGAAAAGTATCCTGAAGAGCATAGCAAATACACAGCCATCGGAGCAACGATCTTTTTTACCGGCTTATTTGCCAGCCTTTCAGGCGGATACGCTATGTATTTTGTATTCAGCGGAGGGACATTGGACTGGCTACTGGCTATTGTATTTGGCGTGATCTGGGGTTTGGCGATATTCAATATGGACCGCTACATTGTCTTAAGCATCAATAAATCCAAAAGTGGCTGGATGCAGCTTTTACAGGCACTGCCGCGTATCCTATTGGCGATCTTGATCGGTCTGGTGATCTCCCGGCCGCTGGAGCTCAAGATTTTCGACAAAGAAATCCGTGAAAACCTCCGGGTACGTTACCTCGCGGATCAACGGGCCAAAATAGATACGCTGAACAGCACATTCAATAAAAAATACGCTAACGAGGTCAGCCAGCTAAAAGCGACGATGGTTGAACGGGATTCTCTGGAATCCAGTATCAAAACTGACCGTACCAAGCTGAACTACGAGATATTTGGAAATAAAACCACAGAAACATCCGGCGTAATGGGATATGGACCTTACGCCAAAATGAAGGCCGACGAACTGAAGAAAAAAGAGGCCTACCTGGATACCTTGCGGAATAAAATAATGGCTCAGCAGAGTACCATTCGGCAGAAGCAGCAATTCGAGGGTATCCTTGACCAAAAAGTGCTGTCCAATACATCGCTTGACAGCGCAGTCAATGTTGCCGGCTTTGCCGACCGCAATGCTGCCCTGGGCAATCTAAAATATGACGCTAACGGAAAAGTGAACGAGTCCAATGCAAATGCTGTCTTTTTTATCGCCTTACTGTTTGTGTTTTTGGAATGCCTGCCGGTCATCGTAAAACTGCTGGCTGGACGGGACCCTTATGACAACGAGATCCAAAACCTCAGACAGCTACATGATTACGAGTCGGATACCAACCTCAGCGTGGAGAAAGACGCTGTGGACCGACTGAAAGATACCTATGTGGATGTATCGATCAACCGGCGGATGAAAGAGCTGTGATCTTTCACTCCTCCTCTAAAAATTTGGCATCTATCTGTTTACTGGCCTTGGCGCCCAATCGCTTGAGTTTTTCCACTTTGCCAATGACATTTCCCGCGCCGGTGGACAGTTTTTTGGTGGCGTCCTCATGGCTTTTCAGGGCACGTTCCAGCTGGTTTTGTACCTGTTCCATATCGGCCAGAAAACTGACAAACTTGTCATATAGACTTCCTGCTTCTTTCGCGATTTCGATCACATTGCGTGTTTGACGTTCTTGTTTCCAGATACTCGCAATGGTACGTAATGTGGCCAGCAAGGTAGAGGGACTCACAATCACGACCTTCCGGTCCCATGCATCGCTAAACAGATCCGGTTTTTCGGCGACCGACATACTCAAAGCCGATTCGATGGGCATGAACAACAACACGAATTCCGGTGATTCGATGCCATATAGCTCATGGTAATTTTTGGCAGAAAGTTCTTTAACATGATTTTCGACAGACTGCACATGCTGTTTGGCAAATATGGCACGGTCTTCGTCCGTGTCGGCGTTTACCCAGCGCTCGTAAGCGATCAAAGACACTTTAGAGTCCACAATCAGATGTTTATTTTCCGGGAGATCGATAATCGCGTCAGGCTGCATCCTCCGGCCTTCAGCATCCATCAAAGAAACTTGTAGGCGGAATTCGCGGTCCTTAACGAGCCCCGAACGCTCCAACACCCGTTCCAGGATCACTTCGCCCCAATTGCCCTGCTTTTTGCTGTCTCCCTTTAACGCTTTCGTCAGGCTATTGGCTTCATCTTTGATCTTGAGGCTTTGCTCCACGAGTTGCAGCACAACACCTTTCAATGAATTTCGTTCGGCCGCTTCCTGATTATAATTTTTTTCAACCTTCTCTTCAAATAACTTAATCTTCTCCTTTAAAGGATCGAGGATAAGTCCAAGTGAACGGTGGTTGGTCTCTGTAAACTTTTGGGTTTTCTCTTCCAGTATTTTATTGGCAATCACCTGAAACTCGGTGTTAAATTGTCTTTTAATCTCTGCGATTTCAGCCTTCTGTTCCTGAAACTTGTTCAGCTGTGCCTCATAGAAAGAACGCGTACTCTCCAAGGAGCGCTCCGCCACCAGGAGACTTTCCCGTTCTTTGTCGAGCTCATTTCTCAGCAGCACACGTTCCTCCAGGAGACTTTGTTCACGTTGCTGTGAACGCGCCAATTCGATTCGGAGTGTCTCCAGCTCTTTCTGTTGCCCGCCATCCATGGGGATGGCATTATTTCTTCTCAGTACCAATATGATTAAAATGACCAGTAAGAGTACTATTCCGGCGAAGAAAAATATTTCCATTGATTTGAATTTAAAATGAACAAGTAAGCCGTTGCTTATTGCAACTTCTGATGGGTCTTCCACCACAGATCAGGCATCTCTCCCGAGACGGCCAACTGGTAGTCTTCGTAGCGGCACGGCACGAGATAGTAACGTTCGTTCACCGACTTAGAACCAAAATATGGCACCTGCATCCACCAGCGGTCAGATTTTTTGCTTTTCACAAACACCAGCTCGTGCTCCTCGTTTTCGAGCGTCGTGCGGTAGATAATATACGAGGACTTGGGATATAGTGGTGTGTCGTGTTTGCGGTTGTAATAACCATCAATGAAACACCAGATCATTTGTGACACCAGCATGGCCGTCTGTTCCATCGGATCAAATGTGGGATTCAGTTCATAAAAACCGATCGAAGTACACTTATCCGACATCCCTGCATAACGAGCAAGCTGGCAGGCCTCATCGCCATACAGGCCATTGGGAATCGCATTGGCATTTCCGGGAGCTTCAGAAGCACGGATAGCGCCAATGTCAAAGCTGATCATATCTGCGGCACGGATCAACGGTTCCGACTGATCCATTTTGCCCGCAATAAGGCCAACCCTGGTCGCATTAAAAAACAGCTTATCATACATACTGATCGATTCCTTACTGACCAGATAGGTCTGATAAGCAATCGCATTGAGGTTGAATAAATAATCCGGCTGATGCAGGATAATGTGGTTCACATAGGACCGTGAATTCAGTGCTACATTTTCGACTTGTTCCTGATTGAGATCAAAACGGGCATCTATAATAGCCAACTCGATCTTACGCTCGAGATTTTGATAACCGAGATACTGTGCATAGGTCAGATCCTGACCTCCGCCGATGATAATGGGCAGAATATTGGCCTTCACCAATTCCTCGACCACGGATTTCAGCGCGACATAAGTATCCTGAATGGTATTGCCTGCTTTGATATTGCCCAGATCGACAATATTCAACTTGTAATCCCCCTGATAGAGGTTGTAAAGGTGCTTTCTTACCGCATCCGGAGCCCTGTGCGCCCCATTGTTATTCACAGATGCCCGGTCTTCCTCGACACCAACGATAGCCAGGTGAGGCGGTTCATTTTCCTCCCATACAGGAAAAGTCTCCTCATAAGCCTGAATGACATTTCCAAGCTGGGAATTCAAAAAACCATGTTCGGGAGAAATATGGGCTATCGAAATCGGACTAAAGAATACGGACAATGATGACATAAGCACTGGTTTGTTAACTTCTTATTTTTTCAGGAACATCTGACACAAATATCCATTTATTAACTAACTTTTGAAAACATTATTTTTAACAGTATCTTTATCAGGTGATATTAATAACTGGAGGAACTGGTTTTTTAGGGTCTACCTTAATTAAACAACTGATAGACCGCGGAATCGACGTCATTGCCATCAAAAGAGCTCAATCGACTATTCCGGAGGCGCTGCTATCGTCTTCCTTGATCCAATGGGTGGATGCAGATATCAACAATTACTTTGAGCTGGAAGATGCTCTGGAAGGTGTAACCAAAGTATACCATTGCGCTGCGTTGGTCTCCTATCAGAAAAAAGACGCTAAAGCTCTTTTTAAGGTCAATGTAGAGGGAACCGCCAATCTGGTGAATCTCTGTCTGCAAAAAGGCATCCGGTTGCTTCATGTCAGTTCTATTGCAGCTCTTGGCAGCAGCAAGTATAATCGCCCCATTTCTGAAAACGACCATTGGGAACATAGTCCGACAACATCAAATTATTCGCTTTCTAAGTATCAGGCAGAAATGGAAGTCTGGCGGGGCATTACGGAGGGCCTGGATGGCGTTATCGTGAATCCCTCTGTCATTCTTGGAGCTGCAGCCAAAGACAAAGGATCGGGGGCCATATTTTCCATGATCAACAAAGGACTGAAATTTTATCCGAAAGGAAGCGTGGGTATAGTCGATGTCGAAGATGTGGCGGCCATCATGATCCAGTTAATGGAAAAAGAGGAAATCACGGCCGAGCGGTATATTATCAACCATGTCAATATTGCCAATAAGGACTTACTTAGCGTCGCCAGTGTGCTTATGAACAAGCCTCAACCGCGGATAGAAGTTTCGGAGACGATGCTTCAGATTGCTTCGGCTTTGTCATCTGTGCTGTCCGTCTTCAGGAAATCGGATTCTTCGCTAACCAAAGAAACTGCTGCGGCGTCAAGTGCTCAGCTGCAGTATTCCAATGCGAAAATCCAATCGTTATTGAACCATCGGTATCGGCCTTTGGAACAGACATTAAAAGAAATTGCAAATTTGTATAACAAACAGTAAATCGATAATAGAGTAACAACCAAACCCTGGACCGATCATGAGCAGCTGTCCATCCGCAACGATGGATCCAAGCTCCTGATAGCGTCATCACCAAAACAAATTATTCTGATGAAAAACTATTACATCATTGATTTTGATAGTACGTTTACACAAGTGGAAGCGCTTGATGAACTCGCTAGAATTTCACTTGAAAACCATCCGGACCGTGAATCCATCTATAGCGAGATTGAAAGATACACCAATCTGGCTATGGAAGGGAAACTTTCTTTCCGGGAAGCACTGGCCGGTCGCGTGAAACTTCTGAATGCCAACAGAACTCATCTGGATAAGCTCGTCTCTCACCTCAAGAAAAAGGTTTCGACTTCTTTTTCGCGCAATCGCGAATTCTTCAAAAAACATTCGGATACTGCCTGGATCGTTTCGGGAGGCTTTAAGGAGTTTATCACACCTGTGGTGACGCCCTATCATATCAAGAAGGAGAATATCTATGCCAACACATTTAAGTTTGATGAGGAAGGCAATATCATCGGATTTGACGAAGAAAACCCACTATCCAATGAGGGGGGTAAAGTGCAGCTTCTGAAACAGCTCAATATCCAGGGGCGCCTTTTTGGTATCGGTGATGGCTATTCGGATTTTCAGCTGAAGGAATCGGGACTGATTGAAAAATTCTTTGCATTTACTGAAAATATCCAACGAAAGAGTGTAACGGAGAAAGCCGATTTTATCACCCCCAGTTTCGACGAGTTTTTATATGTAAATGACCTTCCCCGTGCTATTTCGTATCCAAAGAACCGCATTCTTTGTCTAATTGTTGGTAATGTACCCGAGATCGCTGCCCATATATTAAAAAGAGATGGCTTTTCCATCCGTACCAAAGATACCTTTGAAGAAAAATATGTGAAGGATGTCGGCATGCTGTTGCTGGGTAATCATATTGATATTACGGATGAACAGCTACAGCAAGCAGATAAGCTGAAGACTATTGGCTATCTGGGCGATATTAAAGGTCATATCAATAAAGATATCTGTAATGCAAAGGGCATTGTTGTATTTGACGACAAAAAGGGGAAAAAGAAAAATTCGGAATTTATTCCACGTCGGATGGCCGAATTTATCAATAATGGCGATACTTATCTGAGCCGCAACTTTCCGAACTTAATCCTCCCCAAAGTAAAACAGGTGACGCGGCTGCTGCATATTCATAAAAACGTACCGGGGATAATGGCACAGATCAACAAAGTGTACGCACAAAATAATATCAATATCGTCGCACAGTTCCTCATGACAAAAGGAGATATCGGTTATGCCGTTACTGATATACAGGGTGAGTATGACAAGGATTTGCTGAAACAGCTGAAACAGATTGAAAATACCATCAAGTTTAGAATATTATATTAATTATCAATGGGAGGTTTAACCTCCCTAACTTGCATATCTTTATGCCCTCAATGGTTAATTTCACATTTTTTATCACATGTCCCTACATCAAGATCCGGAGTTAAAGAAAGCGGTACTGGCACTTCCGCAAAAAGAGAAGGACAAATTGCTCGTGCGCCTGATCAGCAAAGATAAAATGCTAATCAAACAGCTACATTTTCAGTTGCTGGAAGACGAATACGACCTGGAAGAACGCATCGTCAAGCTGCGGGAACAGTTGCAACAGTTGTTTGATCTCGGCGCTAGACAGATCGGCAATACACCACAGCATAGCCATTTTGTGGCGCTCAGCAAACTGGTCAAGCAGGCCAGCGGGCTGGTCAATGAACATGAAAAAGTCACCAAAGATAAGACTAGCGAGGCCGAATTCCGGTTTTACATTCTTAGCCGCGTCATAAGTGACTATGAGCGCCTTTTTGGCTCCTCCTATCAGTCCGCCGCACACAAACTCCATAAATATATCACGGGGCGGATCAAGCATGCCATTGGCAAATACAACAAGCTACATGAGGATTTTCAGTTCGACTACCGGGAAGATTTTCAGAACACACTACATGCTTTTGGTAATACGACATTAAAAAGCTATATTAGTGAACAGAAAATTGACCTCGACCTGAACTAATCATGAGAAATAGCAGACACCGTGTTAAAATTGGATCTTTCCGCGTCACTGCCTACGAGCAATATAAATTAATGTATATTATCACTTTAGTTGTCTTATTAGTCTTTACCTATACTTTTTACCTGACAAAGTAACTTAACAGGATCCCATATTGCGAATCGCGTAGGATCCCATTTGATCTCCATGTACTCCTTCGGGAAAATATTCCTGCGCTGCGATAGGTTTTTAGCACTTCATACCTCATACATAAGAGTATTTAATTAAATTCGCAATTATTCGAAATTTTTGCCCGTGGGAATTCAAGAAATACTAGAAAAATATATACAAAGCGAATCTGTCCAATCGCTTACCAAAGCCATGCACTCCAAAAACGCAAAGATCCAGCTGAAAGGCCTGATCGGCTCTTCGGATGCATTTGTCGCTGTTTCCTCTTATAAACTTCAGGAACGCCCAATGGTCTTTATCTTACCAACACATGAAGATGCTTCTTACTTTCTGAGCGACCTGGAAAGTCTGCTGGACAAGCAGGTACTGTTTTTTCCGTCATCCTATCGGAAGGCTTTTGATTTCACGCAAACGGATGCGGCCAATGTGCTTCAGCGTGCCGAGACGTTGAGTTCACTTAACCATACCTCTGAACTACCAAAGATGGTAGTAACCTATCCCGAAGCGATCGCCGAGAAAGTGATCAACCGGACCGACCTCGAAAAAAACACGCTCGAAATCACAGAAAATACAGCCTTAAGCATCGATTTTATCAATGAGTTTTTAATCGAGTATGATTTTGACCGTGTGGATTTTGTTTACGAGCCCGGCCAATTTGCGATACGGGGCGGTATCGTGGATATCTTCTCCTTTTCGAATGATCTCCCCTACCGTATTGAATTTTTTGGAGATGATATTGAAAGCATACGTACTTTTGATATCGAATCCCAGCTTTCGGTCAGTAAAATCCATAAAGTCACTATCGTACCAAATGTACAGGCTAAATTCCTTACATCACAACATATTTCGCTATTGGAATATATCGATCAAGATGCTTCGATCTGGATCAAAGACGCACAGTTTACACTAGATGTTGTCAAGGACGGATTAAAGAAAGCTAAGCAGCTATGGCAGGGCCTAACGGATAAACAGAAAAAGGAAAATCCCGAATGGCACAATCCTGACTACGAATTTACTGACGAGAAAAACCTGAACGCCCTGCTTTTTGGTTTTCCCATCGTCGAGTTCGGAAAGCAGTTTTTCTATAAAGCTTCGGACAGCCTGCGTTTTGATATCCACCCACAACCTTCGTTTAACAAAGACTTCAATCTGCTGATCCACAACTTTAAGGAAAATGAGAAGCAACACATGCAGAATCTGATATTTTCGGATTCCACAAAGCAGATTGAGCGCATTTATACTATTCTGGAAGACCTGGACAAAACGGCAACGTTTGTTGCTGTACACAAAGCTTTGCGGGAAGGATTTAGGGATGACAGTCTAAAGTTAGCCTGCTACACGGATCATCAGATCTTTGACCGTTATTATAAATACAAGCGAAAAAAGGCGTACGAGCGTTCGCAGGCCATTACACTCAAAGATCTGCGGGATTTAAAGCCGGGCGACTTTATTACGCACATTGATCATGGTGTAGGCCGTTATGGCGGTCTGGAAAAGGTCGATGTCAATGGAAAGTCCCAAGAAATGATCCGCCTCATCTACGCAGACAATGACCTACTTTACGTTAATATCAACTCACTGAACCGCATTTCCAAATATTCTGGGAAAGAGGGCACGGTGCCTAAGATGAACAAACTGGGAACTGACGCCTGGGACAAACTCAAGAAAACAACCAAGAAAAAGGTCAAAGATATTGCACGCGACCTTATCATGCTGTATGCCAAACGAAAGGCACAGCATGGCAATGCTTTTTCGCCCGACAGCTACCTACAGAATGAGCTGGAAGCATCGTTCATCTACGAGGATACGCCCGATCAGGAAAAGGCTACTGCCGATGTTAAAAAGGACATGGAGTCGCCCCACCCCATGGATCGCCTGATCTGCGGAGACGTGGGCTTTGGAAAGACCGAAGTGGCCATCCGTGCAGCATTTAAAGCTGTAGCAGATAGCAAGCAGGTGGCTGTACTGGTTCCTACAACGATTTTGGCGCTGCAGCATTATCGCACATTTACCGAGCGCTTAAAAGGTCTGCCATGTAATATTGATTACATCAATCGCTTTAAAACTTCGAAGCAGATCAAGGAGACCCTCGCGCGTCTTGCGGAAGGAAAAATTGATATCATCATCGGAACCCATCGTCTGGTCAGTAAGGACGTCAAGTTTAAGGACCTTGGCCTCATGATCATAGACGAAGAGCAAAAATTCGGTGTTGCCGTCAAAGAAAAACTGAAGGTGATGCGGGCCAATGTGGACTCTCTCACATTAACGGCGACTCCTATTCCACGTACACTGCATTTTTCCCTGATGGGCGCCCGCGACCTCAGTATTATATCCACGCCGCCACCCAACCGGCAACCGGTACAGACGGAACTCCATGTGTTTAACGAAACCCTCATCGGCGAGGCCGTAAGCTTTGAGCTGGACCGCGGTGGCCAGGTCTTTTTCATTCACAACCGTGTAGCCGATCTCCCACAGCTGGGCAACCTGATCCGCAAGCTGGTACCCGGCGCACGTGTAGGCGTCGCCCATGGACAACTCGAGGGGGATGAGCTAGAAGATGTCATGCTCAAATTCATTAATCATGAGTTTGATGTACTGATTGCTACCACGATTATTGAAGCCGGGCTCGACATTCCCAATGCCAATACAATTATCATCAACCATGCCCACATGTTTGGTTTGAGTGATCTGCACCAGATGCGGGGACGTGTAGGCAGGTCCAATAAGAAGGCATTCTGTTACCTATTGAGTCCACCACTGTCCACATTAACGCCAGAGGCTTATAAACGTCTGTCGGCCATAGAGGAATTCTCCGAACTAGGGTCTGGCTTTAATGTTGCCATGCGTGATCTGGATATCCGAGGTTCAGGCAATCTATTAGGCGGTGAACAATCGGGATTTATTGCTGAAATTGGTTTTGAAATGTACCACAAGATTCTGGATGAAGCGATCCAGGAACTAAAGGAAGATGAATTTTCGGAGGTATTCGCGGACGAAAAAGAACGTAAATATGTATCATTCACCCAGATTGACACTGATCTGGAAGTGCTGATCCCGGACGAGTATGTCACCAATATTACAGAACGTTACAATCTCTATACCGAACTGTCCAAACTGGAAAACGAACAGCAGCTGGCCGCATTCGAAAAAGAACTCGAAGACCGTTTTGGCCCGATTCCACACGAAGTGTTTGAGCTGTTCAATACACTGCGCTTACAATGGTTCGGAAAAACAATCGGTTTCGAAAAAATATCTTATAAAAAACATACGCTCAAAGGATATTTTGTCAACAATCCGAAATCCAGCTATTTCGAATCTGACCAGTTTGGCCGTGTATTGTCTTTTGTACAGCATCATCCCGAAATCAGCAATCTAAAAGAAGTAAAAGGGCAGCTCCGGCTTGCTTTGAGCAACGTCAATACCATCAGCTACGCCTTACACCTCCTAAAAGAAATGCTATAACAGGATACGTCCAATGTTTTGAACTAATAAAATCTACACAATAAGTAGATTTTATTTATATTTGGACTTTACAATCACAACAAGCATGGCAAGCAATACCGAAACGATACTCATTCACGAGGGACAACAGTTCAATACCACTCCGGCAGTGACCAGCCCGATCTACCAAACGTCGACGTACATTGCGGATCCTGACCCAACGGAATATACCAGAGCTGCGACTGAACCGAAGCATCCCTATTTTTATCACCGTCATGGTAATCCCACGAATAGCCAGGTAGCCGCTATTATAGCCAAGTTGGAGAAAACAGAAGATGCACTGGTCTTTGCCACAGGAATGGCCGCAATCAGCACAGCCATATTGGCGATCGTAAAGTCAGGTGACCATATTGTTGCTCAACATGCACATTATTCAGGCACAGCTATTTTTTTTAAAGAATTTTTGGCGGATTACGGTATTACGGTCACAGCCGTGGATCAGACAGACAATAAGGCCTTTGAACAGGCCATTCAAGCCAACACAAAACTGATCTATGTGGAGACCCCGTCCAATCCCAACCTGAACATCACCGACCTGAAAGCTATCGGACAGCTGGCCAAACAGCGGGGTATTCTGAGCATGGTTGATAATACTTTTGCGTCGCCGATCAATCAAACGCCAACAGATTTTGGAATTGATATTATCATTCATAGTGCTACGAAATATCTTGGTGGGCATAGCGATTTAACAGCGGGCATTGTCTGCGGAAATCAAGAATACATTGCCAGGGTGTGGAAACGTTCGGTAGCCTTGGGAGCATCGCTGGCTCCGCTGGATTCCTGGCTGCTGCTTCGGGGGCTAAAAACATTAAGCCTTCGGGTGAAGCAGATCAACGCCAATGCGCTACAGCTGGCCCAGTTTTTGGATCAGCATCCTAAAATCAGAACGGTCAGCTACCCGGGTTTGCCTAACCATCCACAGCATAACCTGGCGAAAAGCCAGATGAGCGGCTTCTCAGGGATGATTTGCCTCGAGGTTGCAGGCATCGACGAAGACAAAGCGTTCAAGAATGCCCAGACCCTCATCAACAACCTGCAGATATTTATCAATGCCGCTAGTCTAGGGGGTGTTGAATCGCTTATTGTACATCCCGCAAGCATGTGGGGTGGACATCATACCAAGGAACAGAAAGAAGCTTCGGGCATTTCGCTCGGCATGCTGCGTATCTCGGTTGGTATAGAAAATATTGAAGATCTCATCGAGGACCTGAAACAGGGACTGGAGAAACTCGATTAACAGCACAAGTATGATCATGCCCTCAAAGCCGGGACTATTGAGGGCATGATAAATTATTACGTTTAAGAAAGACCTTTTAGCCTAAATCAATCGGGTACCATCAGCTATGTTCACCTGAATGACCGCGAGTTCTTTATCAAACTTTTGTCTATATTCCTGTTCCAAAGCGGGCAAAATTGAAGCTAAAGCACCTTCTTTCACAATATTGATGGTACATCCACCGAAGCCACCCCCCATCATCCGGGCGCCGATCACTTCAGGGAACTGCCTAACGTAATCAACCAGATAATCCAGCTCGGGGCAGCTGACTTCATAGACCTTGCTTAAACCTTCGTGACTCTGAAAAATATACTGGCCAAGCTGTTTGATATCGCCCGCACGTAAAGCTTCACAGGATTTCTCTACCCGCTCATTCTCAAGAACGACAAAACTCGCTTTGGCATAGATATCTTTATCTTTCTCCTTGACCAGGCGATCAAGCATATCAATCGTCACATCCCGTAAATTTTTAACTTCTGGATACTCCTCACGTACCCATGCCGAAGCCTGTTCGCACTGCTCACGGCGCTTATTGTATGCGGTAGAGGCCAATGAATGTTTTACATTGGTATTCAACAAGACGACTTCATATCCCTTCAGGTCGAGCGGAACATATTCAAATCCCAATGTACGGCAATCCAGCTTGATGACATTCTTCTCTTTACCAAAAGCAGACGCAAACTGGTCCATAATTCCGCACATCACACCGGCATACGTATGTTCGGCTTTTTGCGCAATTTGGGGAATGTCAAGCCGTTCTACATTCAGATCAAAGAGTTCGCTGAGCGCCAAAGTAACGGCACACTCAACGGCTGCTGAAGAGGACAATCCTGCACCCAAAGGCACATCTCCATCGATATAGAGGTTAAATCCACCTAGCGTCGCGCCTCGCTTTTGGTACTGATCCACAACACCAAGGATATAATTGGGCCAGTGTTTCTCAGAAATGGCAATGTCGCTCAGTCTAACTTCATGGCTTTCCCTATAGTCTTCAGCATATAATGAAATCAGGTCGTCGCCACGCTTGCTTACAGCGACGTAGATAGCCTTATCGATGGCGGCCGGCAGCACGAACCCATCATTATAGTCGGTATGCTCACCGATGATATTAATACGCCCCGGGGAGGTAACGACTATAGGTTCGTCCTGATATAAGCTTTTAAATTTATTTATAATAGTTTCCTTTGCTATCATCTTATTTTGATTTATAATGTATGGTAGAGCAATTTCTCAGCTGCTCGGCAGCAATCTCGGGCGTAATATCGCGTTGTGGGTTGGCCAGCATCTCATAACCCACCATAAACTTTTTAACGGTCGCAGATCGTAATAGTGGAGGGTAGAAATGCATGTGCCAATGCCATTCGGGATGATCACCGTCGTTCACCGGAGCTTGGTGCATACCGGCAGAATAAGGAAAGGACGTATTAAAAAGATTGTCGTAGCGGGTCGTCAACAATTTGAGAATCGCCGCAAGGTCTTCCTTCTCTTTTTCATTGAATTCACCGATATCCTGCACAGCACGCTTGCTTACGATCATTGCTTCATAAGGCCAGGCCGCCCAAAAAGGAACCAGTGACACAAAAGAATCATTCGTATCGATAATACGTTCCTCTTTTCTTAGCTCGGCGCTGACATAATCGGAAAGGATAGTTCGTCCATTTTTATCGAAGTACTTCTTTTGCTGTATGCTTTCTTTCTGGATTTCTACCGGCAGATGATTTTGTGACCAGATCTGTCCATGCGGGTGTGGATTGCTGCATCCCATAATTGCGCCCTTATTTTCAAAAATCTGAATATAGCGGATCCAGTCGATCTGGGATAGATCTGCAAATTCTTTTTGCCAAAGGTCAACCACAGCTTTGATAGCTGCAATGTCCATTTCCGGCAAGGTCAGGTCATGTCGTGGCGTAAACGCAATGACTTTACAGATTCCTTTTTCTGTCTCTGCGACAAACAGGTCCTGTTCATTAAACTCCTGCTGGCTGGTATCTTTGAGCAGCGCGGAAAAATCATTAACAAAAACAAAGCTCTCTTTATAGTCCGGATTGATATCACCATCGGCTCGTTTGTTACCTGGGCACAGATAACATTTTGGATCATAGGCAGGCCTGTTGTCGCCGGGCAGATCTTCCACTTGTCCCTGCCACGGTCGTTTGCTGCGGTGCGGGGACACCAGAACCTTTTCCCCTGTAAGAATATTAACGCGTGTGTGGGGCGAATCCCCAAAGTTTAAAGTTGATTGCATGTCATGTATAACTGGTGTACAGAATACACAATTATAATGATATTACCGCAAAAGTCAAAGCGATTTTGTGATCTTGTTACCGTGCTTACTTCAGTAGCGGAATTACCGGCACAGGCAGGTTAACACTAGGCTTTAAATTTGGGGTCCTGAGCGCTCAACAGCTCGAAGATGGTAATTTCAGGCAGGATGCCAACGCGGCCGGGATAGCCCAAAAAGCCATAGCCTACATTCACATATAGGCGCTTATTTCCCTGCTCGCGATATAAACCGGCCCATTCTTTATAGATGTACTGGACAGGACTCCACTGCAGTATTTCTGAACGTACACCAAACTGCATACCATGTGTATGACCTGCAAACATGACATCGACATCGGTATCGAGCACCTGGGCCCGCCAGTGAGATGGATCATGCGACAACAACAACTTTACGGGCTGATCTTCCGTTCCCGTCAAAGCTTTCTGTAGGTCGCCATGCTTTGGAAAGCGTCCCGTCCCCCAGTTTTGCACCCCTACGACACATAGCTCTTCACCGTTCACTTTGATTTTACGGTTTTCATCCATCAGCAGGTCCCAGCCCATGGCTTTATGCACGTCGATCACATCTTTTAGATTCTTGCGCTTGGCCAGGGAATCCTCCTTCCCATAATAGTAGTCGCCGTAATCATGGTTACCCAGCGTTGAAAAAACACCCAGATCGGATTTTACCCGCGCAAAGATATCCTGATAATCGCGCATTTCAGAAGCTTGGGCATTGACGATATCGCCGGTAAAGAATGTCACGTCGGCTTTCTCTCTCAACAGCATATCAATTCCCCCTCTTACGGCGGTCTTGTTATAGAAAGAGCCTGAATGTACATCCGAAATCTGTGCAATGGTCATCCCATGGAATGCTTTTGGCAGGTTGGGAAGATATAGCGGCACCCTTCTGACGCGGTAATCGTATGCGCCAGAGATAATCCCCCAGCTCAATGGAATGAGAGGCGAAGCCCCGATCAGAATACCTGCTTTGGTGAGGAATTCTGAACGACTGATCCCTTTTACGGGGTTTTCAGGGAGCGGTTCCTCGGCATCCTCAACAATATCTTCTACCGAATTCTTCCGGCTGAATAGGCGTTTGATCCATACCCCACCACGGCGGAGATCATCGATCAATAACACTAAAAAGAAAAAGATCTTGGAGGTGGCTGTCAGAAAAAATGCAACCAAAATCACCGATCGAATAATCAACGGAATACTAAATTTGGCCGAAATAAAGACACCCAGAAGCAATAAAAAGGAGTACGACCACCAGAGTATGGAAAATAGCCTTGTTTTGGGAAATTTAATCTTTGTCGCACGCAGGGCAAAGAAGATATAAAAATCCAAAACAAGCAATACACATGCATTAACTAACAACATCGGCAAATATTTTATTAATTTTTGGCATTAAGTGCCAACTGTTTGAGAGACGCTATCCATTTCGGGTCGTCATTAAGACTTTCGACCAGACAGACTTCCTCTCCACCCAAGTCCTTAAATTCCTTAGCATATTCTACGCCAATTTCATCAATAGTCTCTATACAATCAGCGACAAATGCGGGACTGAATACCAACAGTTTCTTATATCCTTTGTGTGCCAGGTCATGCAGGAGATCGGAAGTGTATGGCTGGATCCATGGCTCCTTACCCAATCGGGACTGAAAACAAAGCGAATACTGTTCCTCTTTTAGTCCCAACTTGGAAGCAATTGCTCTTGTCGTGGCATAGCATTGGGACAGATAACAATATGTGTTAACAGTACTTTTACAGGAATCACATCCAGTCTCAGGACATTTTAGCTTTCCTGTAGGATCGACTTTTCCTAGCTGTCTGACCGGCAGCCCGTGGTAACTAAATACAAAGTGGTCGAAGCGTGCGAGATCATGCTTTCTGGCATGGTCAGCGAAGGTTTCCGTCATGAGCTCATCTGTACAGAAGTTACTGACAAAGCTGATCTCGGGGAGATAGTTCCATTTGCGGATAAGCTCCATCACACGGTCAATCACCGAACCGGAAGTGGCGGAAGCGTATTGCGGAAACAAGGGGATCACCCGGATGGATTCCAATAGCATTCCTTCCAGATTACGTAATGCAAATTCAATGGAGGGATTTTGATACCGCATGGCTAGCTCCACATGGTATTCTTCACCTAGTGCCTCCTGCAGCAAGTCGCGTTGCAGCAGACTATAATGCATCAGTGGAGAACCAGTTTCTTTATCCCAGATGGTCTCATAAATCTTAGCTGATTTGGGGGCACGTGTACGGGCAATAATTCCTTTCACCAATAGCGTCCGCTGGAAATATGGGATATCAATGACACGAGGATCCATTAAAAATTCGGTCAAATATTTTTTCACATCGGGTGTAGTTGGACTATCGGGGGTACCTAACTGTACTAAAAGAATACCTTTTTTGGCTTTATTGCTCATAACTACAAAATTAACAAAAAAGCGTGTATTGTGGATTCTACGCGAATAATATGAAATATCTGTGACGGGCAAAGGACGCTAGAGAGCTTCCAGCGCAGCTTTGACCTCTTTCATCAGCCACATGGGAGTCGAGGTAGCACCGCAGATGCCAATACGGTCATTGGTAGTAAAAACAGTGGGGTCTATTTCGGCGGGATCCGATATAAAGTAGCTCTGTGCATTGGCTTTCTGGCATACTTCGAATAAAACTTTTCCATTGGACGATTTCTTGCCGGAGACAAATACAACTTTGTCATATTGCTTCGCAAAGGCGCCCAGATCTTCGTACCTGTTGGACACTTGCCTACATATGGTATCATTAGCCTTCACCTCGTATCCACGTTTTATAAGTTCGTCTTTGATCGCGTAGAATTTGTCCACGCTCTTCGTCGTTTGACTATACAGCGTAAAAGAAGCCGGCAGTTCAACCTGATCCAGTTCGGCAATATCCTGAAAAACTAATGCTTCATTGTTGGTCTGCCCCTGTAGGCCGATCACTTCCGCATGCCCATGCTTCCCGAAAATCAAAATCTTTTCATCCTGATCATATGAAGTTTTAATGCGGTTTTGCAGTTTCAGTACGACGGGGCAGGAAGCGTCGATTAAGGTAATATTGTTTTCTAACGCAATACGGTACGTTTCCGGAGCTTCGCCGTGGGCGCGGATCAGCACTTTTTCATTTTTTAAATCGGGCAGAGCAGCATGATCGATAATCCGTAAGCCTTTGGCTTTCAGGCGTGCTACTTCCTCGTCGTTATGCACAATATCGCCTAAACAATAGAGATATCCGTCTTCTTCCAAAATCTCTTCCGCCATATCAATGGCGTATACAACCCCAAAGCAAAAGCCGGAGTCCTTATCGATGTCTACTGTTAGATTTAATGCCATAACATTACAAAGTTACATATTCATATTGAATATATTAATGCAATAAATCTGATTGGAGACGCTTTTTTGATATTAGCACACCTATTTTGGCATTCGATGGTATATAGCCTGCCACCGCTGTAAAAGTGAAAGCTGAGCGCCAAAATAAACACTTGTGAAAAAAGGGCAATTTATCTAATTTTGCAAAAAAATTAAATAATGGCAACTAACAGAACATTTACGATGATCAAACCTGACGCAGTAGCGAATGGTCACATCGGTGCAATCCTTAACGATATCATTGCTGGCGGTTTCAAAATCATTGCAATGAAATACATTCAATTATCCAAAGAAACCGCTGGTGCATTTTATGCAGTACACAAAGAGCGCCCTTTTTATGGTGAGCTAGTAGACTTTATGACTTCTGGCCCTATCGTTGCTGCGATCTTAGAAAAAGACAACGCTGTTGAAGACTTCCGCACGCTGATCGGTGCAACGAACCCTGCTGACGCAGCCGAAGGCACTATCCGCAACAAGTACGCTAAATCTATTGATGCAAATGCCATCCACGGGTCTGACTCAGATGAAAATGCAGCTATTGAAGGCAACTTCTTCTTCTCTCAGTTCGAAAGATTTTAGTCGATAAATGATTTTATACAAGAAGCGTTGCACGATCGTGCAACGCTTCTTGTATTTTGTATTCGCCTAGATGTGCAGTTTATCTGCTTATATACGCCTTAAAATGTTCTCTTGCTCAAATATTCATCTTCTTTGGCTGTCATCTTAGCTTTCTCCGCAGGCTTCTTATCCGGATATCCACATAGATGCATGACCCCGTGGATAATAACCCGATGTAGCTCATCCCGTTCGGCGACTCTAAACTTTTGCGCATTTTCACGGATCCGTTCCACACTGATGAAAATATCACCTGCAATCGTATCCTCATCCTCGGACGAGTCAAAGGTAACAATATCGGTATAGGTATCGTGGTTCAAATACTGTTTGTTGATCTCCAATAGATAATCGTCCGAACAAAGGATAAAACTAAGCTCTCCCACGCGCTTAAATCCTTCAGTCTTAACGGCTTCAAGGATCCATTGACGAATCTTTCCTTTTTCTTTTATTTTGAAATCGATATCTTCAGTAAAAAATTGTATACTCTTCATCTATTAATTTATTTATCGCTCGATATGTCCCCGAGCCTCTCTTCCTATATCCGCTGATCTTGAGTAGCACCTTATTTATTTTTTAAGGCATTGACGCTGTCTTCAGCAATCGGTTTTTACGTCCATTTGACGGTGTTAAGAGTACCGGCAGCCTTTCACTTTGTAATGAGAAATATGTCGCTACCTACTCAATAGCTACGGCCATCCATGTAGCTCTGTAAGATAATCGTTGCCGAAACTGTATCGATCAATCCTTTTTGCTGTCGGTCCTTTTTCTTCTTACCGCTTTGAGCAATAGCTGCTGCGGCTATTTTAGAAGTAAATCGTTCGTCGATCTCTACTACAGGAATCTCTGGATATGTTTTTTTTAATTTCCGCATAAAGCCCACAACGTGGGACGCAGATTCAGAATCCGACCCATCCAGCTGCTTCGGTTTACCAATGATAAAAGTCTCAACCTGTTCTGTCTGAAGATAATCGGCTAAAAAAGTCCAAATATCCTGCGGATGGATGGTGGTCAATGCTGTTGCAATGATCTGCATCGGATCTGTCACGGCGATCCCGATCCTTTTTGTCCCGTAATCAAAAGCCATCAATCTCATGGATATCTTTTTTACAAAAGTACAATTTAGATATGAGTATTGAGACATGAGTGTTCGGATTCTACCTTTACACCGTATACAAGCGCGAAATATGTCAACATTTTTTATTTTTTTTATCGAGTGAAACATCAATTCACTCATAAATCGATAACTTTGGTAGACTTTTACAAAGTTAGACGCTTTTGACATGCGTAAAGCAGCATTATCCTACACGGATAGACAGAGGAGCGCATATACAGGAAGAAGTGTCATTGATTACTGGAACGGAAGCTTATAGCAAGTTCGAAAACAACTTACACAGATGAGAAGAATAATAATTGCAGGTCTTTTCGTGGCATTGTCTCTGTATGGCCACGCTCAGAGCGGCTATGAGCAGCAGATTTTGGCACAGCGGAAAGAAAAAGCGTCTGAGCTCGCCCGAGAAAAATATGGACCACTTAAAGCAGAGCAGGTAGCGTTTCTGGATTACTTTCCGGTAAATCGAGCATATAAAGTCAACGCTAAGGTCGAAGTCCTGTATGATGAACCTGTATTTCGCATGCCCACCTACGACGGCACGAGCAATGAGTATAAACGGTATGCAATCATAACTTTTCCATTGAATGGGAAAGAACGGAAGCTGAACATTTATCAAAGTGTTGCCCTGTTTCAAAATCCAGCTTATAAGAAACATTTATTTTTACCGTTTTTAGATGGCACAAACGGACAGGAGAGCTATAGCGGTGGACGGTATATAGACTTATCGATGGACGACATCAAGGGCGATCTGATCGAGATTGATTTCAACAAAGCCTACAATCCGTATTGTGCGTATAGCAATGGGTACCGTTGTCCGGTGCCTCCAGTTGAAAACACCTTAGATACAAAAATTATGGCAGGAGAAAAAGCTTTTCACAAACCAAAGAACGAGCGACCGGTCAATGTAGATGCTGCACAGGGCTTTAGCGATGCTGACAAAAAAATTATTTTGTCTGGCGACGATAACACACTCCTCCGCGTACTTCAGACTACCGACGAGAATGATCTGAAAGTCCTAAAAGCGACAAGCAGCGATGCCAAATACAACGACCCTTTACTGGAAACTCTTTCAAAAAGGATGTTTGCGACGGTCCGTGACCCCAATCATCCTGGTGTAGGCATAGCTGCCCCACAGGTAGGCATCAACAAGAACCTGATCTGGGTACAGCGCTTTGATAAGGCCGGCCAGCCTTTTGAATTTTACATCAATCCCAAGATCTTATGGCGGTCAAAGTTACAACGCAAAGGTGCCGAAGGCTGCCTCTCCATTCCGGATCGTAAGGAAGATGTCTTACGGAGTTATGCTATTCGGCTACAATATGTCAATACAGAAGGAAAAGTAATCGAAGAAAATATCGAAGGTTTTACGGCAGTCATTTTCCAACATGAAACGGATCATCTTTATGGTATTTTATTTCCCGACCGTCTTGAGGAACAGGCGAAAGCTGAATCTGCTTCACTAAATGATAAGCTCGAGTTTTCGATTCAGCCAAAGACATTAATGCCCTGATTGGTGGAGCATGCTGAATGTTGCGAAGTCGAATTTTGATCACAAGCGTGACAAAACAGAGAGCGCCCAGGGAATTTGAACCCTGGGCGCTCTCTGTTAGAATGATATCTGTAAGATTAGATCAATGCTTTTTCTGCCAATAGCTCCGCAATCTGAACTGCATTTGTTGCAGCACCTTTGCGTAAGTTGTCCGCTACTACCCACATGTTTAGCGTATTAGGCTGAGACTCGTCACGGCGAATACGTCCAACGAAAACCTCATCTCTTCCATGCGCATCTTTTGGCATAGGATATTGAAGGGAAGCAGGATCATCAACAACAATACAGCCGCTCTGTGCTGCTAAGGCTGCACGAACCTCATTTAAGTCAAAATCATTTTCAAATTCAATATTTAATGATTCCGAGTGTCCCCCCATTACTGGAATACGCACAGTCGTTGCAGTAACCTTGATTGAATCATCCCGCATGATTTTGTTTGTTTCCAAAATCATTTTCATTTCCTCTTTGGTATAACCGTTTTCCTGAAATACATCAATATGTGGGATAACATTCAGATCAATCTGATAAGGATAAGCTTTTTCACCATCTTTGCCGGCACGCTCATCCATCAGCTGATTAACGGCCTTTACGCCAGTCCCTGTAACGGATTGATAGGTCGAAACGACCACTCGTTTGATTTTATATTTATCATGCAATGGCTTTAAAGCCACGACCATCTGAATGGTTGAACAATTTGGATTTGCAATGATTTTATCTTCAGCAGCCAATACATCGCCATTAACCTCAGGGACAACCAGCTTTTTACTTGGATCCATACGCCAAGCTGAAGAATTATCGATTACCGTAATTCCAGCTTCAGCAAATTTTGGTGCAAACTCTTTAGAAGTATCGCCTCCAGCAGAAAATAAGGCCACATCAGGTTTCAAAGCAATAGCCTCAGATGGTGTAACCACCTTGTACTTCTTTCCCTTGAATTCAATTTCCTTACCCTTACTGCGCTCTGAAGCTACCGGAATCAATTCTGTTACTGGGAAATTTCGCGCCGCCAACACGGTTAGCATTTCAGTGCCTACAAGGCCTGTTGCGCCGACTACTGCCACTTTCATTTTTTGTTTGTGTTTAAATTGTGTATATTAAAATTTGTTATTTGATTTGTTTTTAGTTGATTCTTGAAGATTTGATTCTTCAAATTTATAAAATATTCAGCAATTACACTATTAAAATAATAAAATATCGTTTGTTAGACTAGCAAAGTCACAATTTGCGGCCAATTTCAATCGATTTGTCACAATGGTATGATACGCGTAACCCAGCATTTGCCTAAAAATGGTAACGGATCCAATTCAAAAAAAATAAAAATAATTGGCCCTCGTTCAAAAAAAAAGAACAAACGATTGAATCGGTTTAAAATCTCATAAAAACGACCTCAAGATGCTATAAATTAAGATTTTTACTCCGCTGCCATGGGGCTCATCAGGTTGTTTGATACCGAAAAGCCTTTATATTTGCATCATGAAAGAAAGCATTATTATCATTGGTGCAAACGGCCAAATCGGTACAGAATTGGCCATCGCTCTGCGTAAAAAATTTGGTGCAGACCACGTTGTCACCACAGACATCAGAGAACCTCAGACAAAAAGCCCCGACGAAAATTTTGAAATTGCAAATGTACTCGACAAAAGCGGTGTGGACCTCTTATTTCAAAAATATAAACCCACTCAGGTCTACCTATTGGCAGCTATGCTTTCGGCTACAGGAGAGAAATATCCTGAAAAGGCTTGGGAGCTTAACATGAATGGATTGCTCAATGTACTTGATCTCGCTGTCACGTACAACGTTTCAAAGATATTTTGGCCAAGCTCGATCGCTGTGTTCGGTCCGCATTCTCCAAAAGTGAATACCGAGCAATATTGCGTGATGGATCCCAACACGATTTACGGCATCAGCAAACTTGCCGGCGAGCGTTTAATCGAATGGTATCAGGAACATCGCGGCCTCGATATACGAAGCGTACGATATCCCGGGATTATCTCCTGGAAAACCGAACCCGGAGGTGGCACCACAGACTATGCTGTTGATATTTTCTATGAAGCGTTGAGAACAGGTACCTATACATGCTTTCTATCCGAAGATACTGCTTTACCGATGCTGTATATGGACGACGCCATTCGGGGCACGCTGGAACTGATGGACGCACCAAAAGCAGACCTGAGCATTCGCCACAGCTATAACCTTGGCGGCATTACCTTTACTCCGAAAGAACTCGCACAGGAAATTAAAAAAATTCTTCCTAATTTTGCAATCTCTTACGTAGAGAACGATCCAAGACAGCAGATTGCGGATTCATGGCCCGCAAGTCTGGACGACTCCTACGCAAGGAAAGACTGGAACTGGAAGCCAGAATTTGACATCCAGAAGATGACAGTCGATATGATTGAAAATCTTAAAAACAAAATATAACAATGGGAAGAGCTTTCGAATTCAGAAAAGAGCGGAAATTCAAACGCTGGGCTAAGATGGCCGTACAATTTACACGTTTAGGTAAAGAAATCGCTATGGCGGTTAAAGAAAGCGGCCCTCACCCTGAAACAAACTCGAGACTCCGTACGGCAATACATAACGCCAAAGCTGTAAACATGCCTAAAGATCGCATCGAAGCCGCCATAAAACGTGCTTCTGAAAAGGATTCAAAAGGCTATGAAGAATATGTATATGAGGGCTATGGCCCACATGGGGTCCCTGTTTTGATCGAAACTGCTACAGACAATACCAACCGTACGGTGGGCAATATCCGTAGCTATTTTACAAAAGCTGGCGGATCATTGGGAAAAACAGGTTCGTTAGACTTTATCTTCCAACGCAAATCTATTTTTCGGTTTGCCGCTACAGATGAGCTGGATATTGAAGAACTGGAACTGGAGTTGATCGATGGTGGTTTAGAAGAATTGTACGTGGAAGCTGATGAAGAAGGCAATGATGTTGTTGTTGTGCAGACCTCTTTCGAAGATTTCGGCAATATGCAGAAACTACTCGAAGAAAAGGGAATAGAGATCAAATCTGCTAAACTGGAACGTATTGCATTATCCCATTCCGAAATCACAGAGGAACAGGCGGCTGATGTATTAAAACTGATTGATAAAATTGAAGAGGACGATGATGTACAAGCTGTATATCACAATATGGCATAAGCCAACTTTTTCAGGAATAGATTAAAAGAGCGCTGGCCGCTCTTTTTTTATGCCTATATCCCATGCCCGTCAGAAAAATTACTACATTTGTAATAGACTATAACAAACTCATGACGAAATGACTTTTGAAGAATTTTTCATAAAAAAGAAAATTGATTTAAAAGCCTTACAAGCGGCAGATGAACCTTTATATGAAGAGTTCAGAATGCATTATGCCGTTATGGGAGAAAAGAGTTTTGATCATAGCAAAAAGTTTTGGTTCAACAAGCTGCGCCTGCGCTTCCGTTTAGAAGAAGAAGCGGCTCCAGTTGGCCCTATCGCGAACAAAACGGACAAAGCCGTTCCTGCTCCCCAGACGGAAGCCCTCACAGCTAAGCCCAGTGGGTTTAAACCCAGGTTTAAGGCAATTGTCCCAGCTGACAAGCCATCGTCGGAAGTGGCAACAACAGCAGCTGTGCAATCCGATGAAACGACTACTACGGAGAACTCGAAACCCACAGGATTTAAACCGCGATTTAAGGCTGGAGCAACCAAAAGCGAATCCGTTCCCAGCGAACCGGTCTCGCCAGCTACTGACGATAACACAGCAGAAACTTCCAAGCCTACGGGGTTTAAACCTCGCTTCAAGGCCGGTGTCACGAAGACCGAAAATACAGACACGGTGCTAGGTAATACTTCGACAACACAGGAGACTTCTGAAACACCTTCCGAAGCGACAAGTAAACCCGCCGGTTTCAAGCCGCGATTTAAAGCCGGAGTAACCAAAAGCGAATCAGTTCCCAGCGAACCGGTCTCGCCAGCTACTGACGATACTACAGCAGAAACTTCCAAGCCTACGGGATTTAAACCTCGCTTCAAGGCCGGTGTCGCGAAGACCGAAAATACAGTCCCACCACCGGATGCTCCGGCTCCCGACAGCAATATCATTGCCCCCACCTCGGCTGAAGAAAACGGAACAACTGACAAACAAAATCAAGATGTTGCCTCAGACAGTGAAAGACAGACGCTCTTCGATGGATCTGAAACCGCCACTCCGAATAGGCCTTCCGGTTTCAAACCTCGTTTTAAACCCGGTTTAACAAAAATTGATAAAAAGGAAGAATAATTTTCATTACATTTAGGCGGATTTTTTCAATTTATTTCTAATCTCGATTAAAACCCTATACCAATGTTAAAGGAAGAAAGACAAGCATTTATTATACATCAGATTAATCTACACAACAAAGTTTTATCATCGGATCTAAGTGTACAGCTGAATGTTTCCGAGGACACAATAAGACGGGATCTGAATGAGCTCGCTGAAAACGGAAAAGTGCTAAAAGTGTATGGCGGAGCCCTTTCCAAATCCTTCCAATTTCCGTTTCAGGATGGCAATGTTTATGCAAAAGAAGCAAAGAAAGAAATTGCAAAAAAAGCAAGCTCCCTATTGTCAAATGGCATGAATGTACTGGTCGGCGGAGGGACGACTTTAATCGAACTAGCACGGACAATCCCAGATCATCTTCAATGTACCTTTTTCACCATTAGCCCATTAGTTGCGCTTGAATTGGCAGAAAAGCCGAATCTCGAAGTGATATTAGTAGGCGGCAAATTATCCCGTAATACCAATATCGTTTCAGGTGCACAAGTTGCCAATGAGTTAGCTGATCTCAAGGTGGATCTTTGTTTGTTGGGAACAAACTCACTTTCCGTGGAAGACGGCGTGACAGATTCGGACTGGGAGGTTGTACAGATCAAACGGGCGATGATCAAATGTTCGAAGAATCTGGCTATATTAAGTATAGCAGAGAAACTAAATTCAAACCAGAAGATGCGCGTCGCTCCTTTAAAGGACGTCACCTACCTGATTACTGACCTAGACCCCAATGACCAGTCTTTAAAAGAATTTAAAAATGCTGTTCAGGTACTTTAAGGACTAAAGGTACATGTCTACACGGTCAAAAGCCATTTCGGGAATAATCTGGACTTTCGCGGACAGCCTATTGTTAAAAGGTCTATCCATTGTTGCTGTCTTTATCTTAGGACGCTTACTCAGCAAAGAAGATTTCGGTATCAACGGTATTATGGTAGTCTTTATCAACCTCGGGATCACCATTGTCGATAGCGGGCTTGGTAATTCCTTGATAAGAGCCAAAGATGCGGATGACCGTGACTTCTCCTCGGTTTTCTGGGCCAATATTATACTGGGATTTGGTTTTTACTTTCTGCTATTTTTCGCTTTCCCGTATATTGTCCGTTTTTTTGACCAACCGATTCCAGTAAGTGTACTTCGACTATCAAGTCTTGGGATAATTATCTCGAGTTTTTCAACTGTACAGCTGGCCATCCTTACCACAAGAATGGAGTTTAAAAAGATCATGTTCACCAACATGCCAGGCGCTGTTCTTAGCCCAATAGTAGGTATTTTGATGGCCTATTATGGTTATGGAGTCCTGTCTTTGGTGGCGATGACTTTGATTACTCCCTTTATGCAAACGGTATCCCTTTGGCTGGTGTCGTCCTGGAGACCTTTAATGATATTAGACTGGAAAAAAACAAAGAAACACTTTCATTTTGGCTACAAACTGCTTCTTTCTTCCTTGCTAGACACGGTGTTCAAAAACATCTATAATGTAATCATTGGAAAGAAATACTTATTGTCAGAACTCGGGGTATATGACAGGGCGCAAAAAATCAATGAACTTCCAACCTCTGTCCTAACCACCATCGTCAGTAAAGTTACTTACCCTTTATTGGCTAACATACAAGACAATCGGGAAGAAACCTCCAATGCCTACAAACAGATACTACGGATGTCTTTGTACATATCGGCTCCGATAATGCTGGGGCTTTCCGCTCTAGCCCATCCCCTGATTTCTTTGTTATTGGGCGACAATTGGATCGAAGTCATCCCCTATTTTCAGATTCTCTGCCTAGCCAGCATGCTTTATCCGATTCATTCCATTAATTTAAATGTGCTGAAGGTCTATGGCAAAACCGATCTGTTTCTTCGCTTAGAAATCATTAAAAAAATATTGACCACAATCTGCATTGTAGTTTCCTGGCCTTTCGGCATCTTAGGTTTGATGTGGAGTGTCGTGGCAGCTTCGATCCTGTCATTGCTCGTCAATACATATTTCAGCAAGGAGCTTATCGGCTATTCTACAAAACAGCAATTGGTCGATATGGTCCCCACATTGCTTACCGCGACCTCTATGGCATTTTTCATGTACCTGACCGCTCAATTTATGACTGGGCTCCCTTTGATATTACAGATTTTAGTTAACTTTACCATCGGAGTTGTCTTTTATTTCGGCATTAGTTACCTTTTTAAATTGGCTCCATTTCAATTTCTGATTAACATTATCAAAAGCTATAGATCATGATTCAAGTGACTCGTCCCTTTCTACCTCCTGCAGATGAATATAAAAGCTATATCGACGAAATCTGGAAGAGACAGTGGCTCACCAACATGGGACCGCTTTCGAGTGAACTGGAAATGCAACTCAAAGACTTTCTAAGACTCGATCATCTTCTTTTTGTTACGAATGGAACGGTTGCTTTACAAATAGCGATCAAGTGTCTGGAGCTAAAGGGCGAGATCATTACAACGCCTTTTTCATTTGTTGCGACAACAAGCAGTATAGTCTGGGAGGGATGTACACCGGTGTTTGTAGACATTGACAAGGACAGCTTAAATATCGACGCAGATAAAATAGAAGCGGCAATTACGCCGAGAACATCAGCGATACTCGCTACCCATGTCTACGGCAATCCCTGTGAAATCGATAAGATTGATAAAATTGCAAAAAAACACAACTTAAAAGTAATCTACGACGCTGCCCACGCATTTTCGGTAGAATATAAGGGTAAATCAGTCCTAACTTATGGAGATATCAGCATTTGCTCTCTCCATGCAACCAAGCTGTATCACTCCACAGAAGGAGGATTGATCATCACGAAAGATCCAGAGCTTTTGAAAAAAGCATCCTTGATGCGAAACTTCGGAATATCGGGATTTAACCAATTTGGTGAGCTGGGTATCAATGGGAAGAATTCGGAGTTTCATGCGGCGATGGGCCTCGCTAATTTGAAGTACGTCCCGACGATCATTGCGAAACGAAAAGCACTAAGCGAAAAGTATATGGCCAATCTAAAGAATTTAAAAGGTTATTTTCCGCTTTGGCATACACACTCTTCTCCGAATTACGCTTACTTTCCTATTATCCTGGACAGTGAGGAACTACTGCTCCTTATCATGGCCGAACTGGAAAAGAATCAGGTCTTCACACGACGTTATTTTTATCCTTCGCTTGCCAATGCTTTGCCTTATTTGGAAGATAAACATCTGCCTTTTGCGGATGACATTTCAAAACGTGTACTGTGCTTGCCGCTCTACTATGACCTGAGCATGGAAGAGGTCAACCTCATTACGCGCATCATTTTACGGGTTCAAAACAATAACAAATGGTAATCGTTGGAGCGGGAGGATTTGCAAAAGAGTTACTGGAGGTCGTCCTCCAGACTAACCCAACCAGAGAGATCGCCTTTTACGACGACGTTACAGCAGCTGGCCCAAAATTGGTCTTTGACCAATTTCCCATCCTGAAAACTAAGCACGAACTCCTTGCCTATTTTGAACAACATGGCAATAATTTTGTCTTAGGCTTAGGAGGTGGGCAAAATCGAAAAAAACTATTTGACAAAATTAGCCAGTGGGGCGGAGACCTTGTTTCTGCTATCGATACCCGGGCCACGATCGGAACCTTCAGCCACATTGGACGGGGTAGCACTATTCTTAGTCAGGCATGCATCAGCAACAGCGCACAAATCGGTGATGCTGCTTTAATTTATTACCACAGCAAGATTACACATGACTGCATCTTAGGTGATTTTGTAGAAATTTCTCCCGGTGCTACGCTGCTCGGCCATGTTCAGATTGGCGAACTAAGTCAGGTCGGCGCTAACGCGACCGTCCTAAGTCATATTAAGATCGGTAGCAACTGCCTCATAGGTGCTGGAGCGGTGATCACTAAAGACATTCCTGACAACTCGATTGTTGCTGGTGTTCCCGGTAAAATCATTCGATATAAATCCTGATACAATTTAATTGATGAATTTACATATCTTTCATGACGATAAGTTTACGAATGGAGCAATAGAACAGTTCGAGCGTGCCTACCCCGAACAAAACCGTTATATTATATTACTTTACGATCAAAAAGAATTAAAATATACGACTCTCAGCAGCCATACCGCTGTATTTCATATTCGTGATTTAGACCTTATAAAGAATCTGAAAGCCATAATTGCTACCTTCAATATCAGCCGTTTATTTATCCATTTTATGGATGATTTTAAAGCGGCATTAAGCAATAGACTATTGGAGCGGTTTAGGGATATAAAACTCTACTGGATTTTCTATGGCGGCGATCTATATGATTATTTAAGTCGCTATAAGGGCTACCACATTCTCGATAATCCCGAGCTAGTTCCCAAACAGTCTTGGGTAGAGTGCTGGTCAAAGCTAGCCAAATACCTGATACTCTTTAGGATGAGTCAAAAGTCAGCAAAAGACAAGATATTCCGACGACTTGACTACTTTTGCTTCTGGAATGAATATGACTACGACCTTTTTAAGTCAAAAATTGAAACCTCTGCCCGTTATAAAGATTTTATCTATTATAACGCTTTAGGAAACCCCGATCATATTCAGCAAAACAAGAAAGACATCATCATGGTTAACCATGCGGCATCGTTCACGGGCAACCACTTATATATCATTGACAAGTTAGCGAAATCCGCTATTCCATTACGGGATCATCAACTGTTATTACCGCTGAGCTATGGCAATAAACCCTATGCAAATCAGGTGATAGCGGCAGCAGAACGCCACCTCAACATGGATATTAAGCCCTTGACAAACTTTCTCCCACTGCAGGAATACCAAGCGATACTGGCTGACGTCAAAATAGCGATATTTGGTATGCGTCGTCAGGAAGCAGCAGGCAATATTTTTCAGTTGCTCAATCTTGGTGCAAAGGTATTTCTCAGGAAGGACAACACATTGCTCAGCTGGTTGCGGAAACGAAATTTTATAGTCTTTTGTCTAGAAGAAGATCGTGAGGACCTTGAGAATCTGCGACCATTGACTGTAGCGCAGATGTCACATAACAATGCGCAATACAAAAAATATTTTAATGAAACTGTGTATGATTATATGATGGACCGGTTAATTGTTGATGATCAAAATATGGCTTAGCTATGGAAAATTTATTAGCACCGGTTGTACTGTTTGTCTATAATAGAGCCGATCACACAGAACGAACACTAAAAGCACTGGAAGAGGCTCATCTAGCATCGCTAACGGAACTGTTCATCATTTCCGATGGCGCAAAAATACCGCAGCATGCCGATGCTGTGAAACGAGTACGTTCAGTCATCCGTAAGCCCTGGGGATTTAAAAAGGTATACCTTATTGAGCGTGCAACCAATATGGGTCTGGCAGCGAACATCATACAGGGAGTCTCGGATATTATAGGTCGATCTGGGAAAATCATCGTTCTAGAAGACGATATTGTGGTTTCCCCTTATGCTTTACAATATTTTAATGATGCCTTGCATTTCTATCAGGCTGAAGACCGCGTTATGCAGATTTCGGGTTACATGTATCCTGTAAAAAATCCGGAACAGCTTTCCGAGAGCTTTTTGTTCCGCGTGGCCAACAGCTGGGGCTGGGCGACATGGGAGCGTGCATGGCAGCATTTCAATCCAGATATAAATGAACTCGTTGGGGATTTCTCCCAAGAACAGATCCATCAGTTCAGTATCGAAGGGAAGGAGAATTTTTGGCGGCAAGTGCAAGAGCTTCAGGCCGGTAAGATCAACTCCTGGGCAATCCGATGGTACGCTTCGGTATTCAAAAAAAATGGGCTAGTTTTGTATCCAAGGAATTCGATGACTCAAAATATTGGTAACGATGGCACGGGCACGCATACAGCGTCAGAAACAACCTACCAAGTTAAGCTGGCGGATCATCCCGTCAACTATTTCCCGACAAACATCGTAGAAGACGAGGATGGATATAGGGCCATAAAATATTTCTATGCGCATCGTAAGGGATCTCTATTCAAGCGCGGTCTTCGGTTCCTCAGGAAGAAAATTAATGAATTCAAGAAATAATTATGTCTGCTCACCCCAAATTTTCGATTATTACCGTCGTTTACAATAATGTCCGGGATATTGAGTATACGATCAAGTCCGTTGTGAATCAAACCTATGACCATATTGAATATATTGTCATAGACGGTCAGTCCACAGACGGAACGCTCGAGAAGATTCACGGTTACAAGGATCAAATCGCAGTCCTGGTTTCAGAAAAGGACAGCGGTATTTATGATGCTATGAATAAAGGGCTGGCATTAGCAACAGGGGATTATGTCCTCTTTTTGAATTCTGGCGATGAGCTCTATGACGTCAATAGCATTGAGAATCTGGCGAAACTCAGTGCAGATGCCGACATTCTTTATGGAGAGACTATTCTCGTTGATGACGAAAGAAATATTGTTGGGGAGCGTCGGCACAAAGCTCCTGCTCATTTTGACTGGCGGAGCTTCCGATACGGAATGAATATCTGCCATCAGGCCATTTATATCAAGCGGGATATCGCGGAACCTTACGATTTAAAATACAAACTGTGCGCTGATATCGACTGGGTGATACGCTGTGCCAAAAAAGCGAAAAAATCAGTCAATTCGCATCAATATGTGGCACGCTATCTTGTTGGAGGCATGTCCAAACAAAAACATAAGGAATCGCTAAAAGAACGCTTCGCCATATTCAAACATTATTATGGTACCATCCCGAATTTATTCAATCATGGAATCATTGCCCTAAAAGCAATCTGGTACCGGATTAACTATGGAAAACCCCAGGACTGATGCTAAATCCCGAAATCTTAACCGACCTTGTCACAGTTAAAATGCCTTTTGGAAAATATCAGGGCTATACACTCTGCAATTTACCCGAACCATACCTGGTCTGGTATCAGCAAAAAGGCTTCCCAAAAGGAAAACTCGGCCAGCAATTGGCAACGCTATACGAAATAAAACTCAATGGACTCGAATATCTGTTGGAGCCATTGAAGAAAAGGTAACCAAGGTCATTTCCATGACCTCAATATTTTTTGTACCTTTGCAGTAAATTTATTTTTAGCATTAAACGCCGTTTGCAGCGGTATCAATGAATATCATGACAAAATATCAAACTTTGCTGTACTATTGTTACAGCCCTATCGAAAATGCAGAACAGTTTGCTGCAGAGCATCTTGAATTTTGTAAATCCCTTGGTTTAGTCGGCCGCATTATTGTTGCTGACGAGGGCTTAAATGGAACCGTATCTGGTACTGTTGAGGCTTGTAAGCAATATATGGACGCTGTTTACGCAGACGGCCGCTTCAACAAAACCGAGTTCAAGATTGATGAAGTAGAGGAACCCTCTTTCATTAAGATGCACTGTCGTTACAAACCAGAAATCGTACATTCTGGTTTGCGAGATCCAAAAGTGATCGATCCCAACCGCCAAACAGGCATACATCTTGAGCCACAGGAATTCCTCGCCATGAAAGATCAGGAAGACGTTGTTGTACTGGATGTACGGTCAAACTACGAACACAATGTCGGACGTTTCAAAAATGCAGTGACACTTGATATTGAAAATTTCCGTGAATTCCCGGAAAAAATCAAAGAGCTGGAAAAGTATAAAGGCAAGAAAATACTAACCTATTGTACTGGCGGAATCAAATGCGAGAAAGCGTCGGCATTATTGCTCAAAGAGGGATTTGAGGATGTTTACCAATTACATGGAGGTATCATTAAATACGGTAAAGAAGCCGGCGGTAAAGATTTTGAAGGCCAATGCTATGTCTTTGACAACCGCGTTACGGTTGAAGTAAACTCTGTCAATCCGTCTGTTGTATCCACCTGTCTAAACTGCGGCAAGCAGACGACCAAGATGATCAACTGTGCTAATCCGACCTGTAATGAGCATTTTACTCAATGTGATGAATGTGGCTGGAAAATGGATGGCTGCTGTTCGGAAGCATGTAAAGAAAATCCCAATAAACGTAAGTACGATGGCACTGGATATTATGTAAAAGTCCCACAGCCTGTCAATGCGGACAAGATCAGCAAGAGAAAACATAAAAATTTTCCACCAAAAGTAAAGGTCGAAAATTAAATAACAAAAGAGGTCGGTAGCGTAATACTACCGACCTCTTTTGTTTAGTGTCTTTATTTTCCAAACATTCCGGCGATAGAGTCAAGAATATTTCCCTTGTCCTGCCCATCACTGCTTTTATCAAAGAAACTGCCTGCCAATCCGCCCAGTAGGTCCGTCATATTGTTCGCAGACGGAGCTTGGCCTTCTGCTTGTCCAGACTCTTCCTGGCCGCCACCCAAAAATGAGCCGAGTATACCGCCGAGTACACCGCCGCCTGTACTTTGCTGAGAGCCGCCTAAGACGGAACCAAGCAGATCGCCGATACCGCCACCACCACTAGAGGCTTGCTTCTGTTGCCCTAGATAACCCATGACGATAGGAGCCAAAGTTGCCAGCACGCCGCCTACCTGTGCTGAACTGATACCCGTCTTATCAGCGATATTCTGCGTCACCAAGTCAGTATTCTGTCCAAACATATGATTGACAATCTTATTGCCATCGTCATTAGCTCCCGGGCCGAATAAGTCTCCTATTTTATCCAAGATTCCGCCGCCGCTATGCTGATCAATAGCTTTATCGATATTTTCGGATTGTCCTTTGTTTTTCGCATTATAATTCAAGGCAGCTATCATTAACGGTACTGCTGCGGCCACGATCCATTTAGCCTTGGATTCGCTGACACCTGTCATGTTTGAGATGGCTTCTATCGCTTTAGAGCCAACTCCTCCTGTCACTAAATCTGTTAGATTCATAAGTTTATCATTTGTCTTGTTGTCGACATATGGAGTTTCTTCTTGTTTCGTCAACGCATAACGCGTTAAGAGATACTCCTGAGCCATTGTCTTTTCTTATATGAAGATAACGATTTTTTTTGCGTATTTATTAAACAATATATAATAACAGTATGCCCGTGGAGTAATCACTACACGGGGCATACTGTAATGAATTATAGTTTTACTAATAGCTTTTATAGATAGCAATATCGTCTAGCCCCAACCGTCCGTTATTAACAACATTACTACTTGTACCCAAACCAAGTTTGGTTACTCTAAATCGAACTGATCCCTGAATATTCATAAGAAAAACAGCTTGTTTTGAGTTTAGGCTTTCGGATGTAGGATGGGCATCCGTTATAGGATCTCCTGTCTGTTTCCAAGTTACTCCTTGATCTGTAGAATATTCTAGCTTGAAGGTACATGACCGATCCGTATAATACGAGCCGTACCAAAGCGTGACTTTTGAAGCACCGCTTGGCACATCAAAGTTCATTTGAACATAACCGTCCACACTCAAATTCTGTTGCATACGGATCGCATTCTTTCCCGAAACAATGCGATCTCGCCCTGCCGTGGTTCCTAAAATAGCTTGATATAATCGCCACTGACCGGTCGAAAACGGGACATCATTCTTTTCTTTCATGTCATAACTACCTTTTTCGCTTGCATCCAGCGCCTCGAAAGTTTCCGGCCATCCAGCATATAGTTTACCGCTCGCGTAAGCCATATCGGAATAGTCCTGCATGCGGACTTGCAGCTGGTCTCCTTCCTTAAAGGCAATTCCTCGGAAAGATGCACTCGGAGCAATGGATTGGCTAGCAAATGTCGCATTATCTTGGGTATGCAAGATAATCTCGTTTTTCTCGCCGTCCATTAAAATCTTATCACCTTTTAATGCGGTACCCGTAGATGGCTCTGGTTCGACGTCAGCCGTGACATCAATGTAAGTTGATTCAAATTCATCAAATTTAGCTTTAAGATTGGCAACAGACACCGGCAATGGAACCACATTGTAATTAGAACCGAACACCGCAACCTGTTGGTTGGTTACACCGGAAAGGAACAACGCTCCTTCTTTTTTAGTTAGCCGGGCGCCATCAATAAGGATCTGAACGGAGTCGCCAAATTTAAATTTTGATGCATCAGTAACCTCCACTAAGATACCACGCCTTTGATTGCGCCAAATGTTCTGAACAGCAATGGTATTTTCGGGTAAGTTCTTATTTTCTGCTCTCGATACCACGAGGGCCTTTATATATTTAGCGCCAAGGGCACTCGATTCATTGAGCTGTAAATCAGCATTTTTATACAAGCTACGAAGTGTATACAAGGATATTTCTGGATTTAAAGTCCCAAGCGACTCGTTGAGATCTTCTTTACAGTTACTGAGGAACATTGACATAGCCAAGGCGCCCCATATTAATAATTTTAACTTTTTCATCGACTAGTTAATTGAAGGTTGCCACCACATTTTTTCGTTTATTCCGTCCCCGCCCATACGATTGACGGCCTCTTGGTAATTTTCTCTATTAAGAGACTGAACGACAATTGGATAATTTAATCTGACTGGCATTTTCCCATTATTTAATAAGCCTGGTCCTTTATACAAATCCAACAACTGCGTTCTACGGTATTCATACCATTGTTGGAAATCTGTAAATAACAGGGCGTAATATTTTTGCAAATGTACCTTTTTCAGCTTTTGGATATCCGAATCTTCGGAAGAGAAGGTGACTTTAGGGTTTGACAGATAAGCTTCTGGTACTGCTACTCCCCAGAATTCCATTGCCGCATTAACACCTTTCAAATAAGCCGCCTCAGCATCTATATTTACATAACCTCTTAAACCACATTCGGCAACAATAAACTGGAGCTCCGCATAGTTCATAATATTTCCCATCCGGGCGTCAGATTTCAAAGCGGCTTGAAGTGTAGACTGGCGATCAGGTACGTTTCCCCTCTTATATCCTGACTGCATTCCTCCATATACCCCTAAGGTAGCTTCAGTTGCCCAGATTTTTAGACGGGGGTCAGCAAGATCTAATAGATTATTAATAAAAAACTCCGAATATCCCCTGTTTCCATTAAAATCAATATCTCTCGCGTTATAGTTGGGATTCATGTAAGGCTGCACATTCGTATAATATAGAGCGGCCGTTTCGGCATTGCTTTGCATAATCGGATACTCACCTGCATTTGTCTCTAGAATCTCTTTAATCTTTGAAATAGCATTGCTCTCTGCTTTATGAGCCACACGTAGTAATAATCTCAAGTATAATGAATTGCTGAATTTACGCCATTTAGTGGGATCAGAGCTAAATACCGGATCCATTTCGGCATTAGCCGATTCCACTGCAGAATTCTCTTTCAATAAAGCATTGGCCTCTTCCAGCTTCTTAAATATATCCTTATATATGGCTTCTTGTTGATCAAATTTAGGAGTAAGATTTGTTTCCGTAAATCCCTTATTGCTATCAAAATAAGGGACATCACCATACATATCCGTAATGAGGGAACTTACCCATGCATCCAAGACTAGAGAAATTCCCATATAGGTTTGGTAGCCGGCTTGCTGAGCGGCTTTTGCTTTCTGATAAATATCCCTAATATTGGTAAGTTGCACATACCAGCCGGACCAAGTTGATTCCGATTCAGAGGGCCTAATTTCATATCGCTGGATCTCTAGATTATCATTTACGGTAACAGTAACTTGCATCAGTTCATTGTTAATCCTCAAATTACGTGATAGATTGGTCGACAATACATTGACCAAAGCTGGCGCAATCAAGCTTTGCGGTGCGGCAGCAGCTATTGCGTTTGGATTAGTATTTTTTTCTACGAAGTCTTTAGTACAGCCCTGAAATGTTAGCATTCCAAGTAACGATAGACTCACTATTATGAGATGTTTTTTCATGTTGATGAAAATTAAAATGAAAAACTTAAGTTTACACCCATTGTTCGTGTAGAGGGAAACTGAGCGATTTCAGCCCCTTTCTCAATTCCACTAGAATTTAAAGACGCGAATTCTGGATCAAAAGCCGGCCATTTGGTAAAAACAAAAAGATCCCGTCCATAAACACCTATGGATGCTCTCTCTATCTTGTAACGGCTTAAAAAAGACTTCGGAAGTGAGTAGTCAAATCTAACTTCCCGTAATTTAATGAAGTCGGTTGAAAAGGTATTTGCTTCTATGTTATCACGGTTAAAATGCTTCGCGTAGTAATCTCCAGCCATCGCCACTACAGTGTTTTTACTGAAGCTACCGTCTGCATTTTGTACTACACCGTCACCGATAATGCCTGTATATCTACCAGGAAGTGTTTTCTTCAATTTTCCCTCTTCCATTAACACTGCATGAGTCAATGAATAGCCTACACCACCAAATTGTCCATCAAATAAGAAATTAAATCTAAAACCTTTGTACTTGAATTCATTGCCCCAACCAAATTTGACAGTGGGATTGGGGTTGCCTATATATATATTTTCGGAACCAAGCACGGGAAGGCCGTTTTCATACACAATTTTGCCTTCATTATTTCGTAGATATCCCCACCCGTAAATATCTCCGAATCTACGCCCTGGAATAGCCAGTATGGTACCACGGCTCCCAAAAAGGGTAGAAAGAGCAAGTTGACCTTCCAAAGCGGCTGGTATAGAAATAACTTTCGAATCATAAGCAGTAAAATTACCATACATATTCCAATTCAATTTGTCCTTGCTTTTCATGATATCGCCAGACAAAGCAACTTCAATCCCCCTGCTTCGTACTTTCCCTCCGTTCGTATATTTAGTCCTATAACCGCTGGAAGGATCCACAGGTGTGGTAATTAATTGCTTATCCGTATTTGTACTATAAACTGTCAGATCTAACTTAATTCGGTCTCGAAACATTCTAAAATCCGTTCCTATTTCATAAGAGGTTGTACGCTCAGGTTGTAGATCTATATCAGGCACCATCGTTGGATTAGACAATCCACCGTTAAATCCTACCGCACTCTGGTAACCATAAGAATTGCCATAACTTTCTTCGCCGCCACCTCCTACACCTGCAATTGACGCCCTTAATTTCCAATAGTTAATAGACTTCGGAAGCTCAAATATTTGACTTAGAATAAAACTTGAGTTAATGGAAGGATAAAAAAAGTATGGTACTTTACCTGTAACAGGAGACGCTAGCGTACTAGCCCAATCCACACGACCTGTAAAATCAATGAAATATTTTTCCTGATAACTGTAATTTGCTAAACCATATACACTATGAATGGCATATTCTTTCCGCAAGGGTTGATAAAGTACTTTCTCACGCGCATTTGCAAAATTATATTGATTTGGATAGATTAGACTATTTGCGATAGCGTCATCCTTGATATATTTCCTATTTATTAGCGCTCCCCCTGCAGAAACACCAAAACGATGATCCTCAAAATGTTGATTGTTATACTGTAAGAGAAAATCAGAGTTGCGCTCTTCAGCGTAAATAGACTGCTCCCGATAATATCCATATGCATATTTATAAGTATCAAACGGACGGGATTGCTTCCGTTTATCATAGCTCATATCAATACCCGTGCGGAGCATCAAACTAAGCTCATTCGTAAACTTGTAATCCAGTTGTACATTTCCAATCAGATTGTTCTTATTTTGTCCATTAACCATATCATAAGAAATAGTCCGCGGATTGTCCAACAAGTTGGAAAATGGTGTCATCTGTTCAATTCCCTCTTTACCTGGAAGCCAATTTTGATCTAACCAAGCCGCATCTATATTCGGAACAATCCCCCGAACAAAATACATGTAGCTCTGGTTGTTGTAACCACTATTAGGTAAATTATCGGAGCCTCGATTATTGAAATTGAGTTTGGTCGAGAGGGTCAATTTGTCTGTAATGTTGTTACTAAATTGCATTGCGACGGTGTGCCGGTTATATCCCATATTTGGAATGATCCACTTATTGGTTACATTGGTGTAAGAGAAACGCGCTGTCGTTTTCTCGGTAGAACCAGCTACACTGATAGAATTTGTAGATGTCAGTTCTGTTTGAAATAGATCTTTTCGATTATTTTCATAAGGTCTCCAGAGCGTACGCTCGGGAGGCGTCTGTCGGTAAAAGGCAGGATTATATTGGTAAAAATATTGTCCATCAAATTTTGGTCCCCATGCAGAAGAAGTACTCAACGTACTCGCGCCATCTTCAGATTGCCCATAAGAATAGTATAGGTCTTGTCCTACTGCGCCCTGTCCGTATTCGTATTGATAGTCAGGCCATCGATTGATTGTCCCAATAGCAGTGTTTGAATTTACCGAAACGCCTATCCTATTTTGTAGCCCTTTACCCTTCTTAGTAGTAATAATGACAGCTCCTCTAGCACCGCGATAACCATATAAGGCCGCTGCTCCAGGACCTTTTAAAACGGATACCGATTCGATATCTTCAGGATTAATATCCGCCAAAGAAGAACCAAAATCTACCGGCGAATCACCATCCAAATAATTCGAATTTCCTGTTCCCGTCATTTGCACACCCCCTCCCATGATGATACCATCAACCACTATCAACGCATCATTGTTACCAGTCATCGAAGTTTCCCCTCGCAGAATAATTTTATTCGATCCCAGTGGGCCGGCACCTGATTTCACCAAATTCAATCCCGCAACTTTTCCTGTTAAAGCATCTGTCCAATTATTCGAAATCGCATTGGTGAGATCTTCGCCCTTAACTGTACTAATGGAATAACCAAGCGCCTTCTCTTGTCGTTGAATTCCTAAAGCTGTCACTACAACTTCACTTAGTGCTTCTGAGGTAGCCATCAAGCCAATTTGTACATCTGATTGGGCGGTAGCAAACGTTCTCGTCTGCGCTTCATAACCGATAAGCTGGAAACGAATCGATGCCCCGGCTTCCACCTCTACTTCAAAATGACCCGCTTTATCGGTCGTCCCCCTAGCAATTCCTCCAACGACAACTGAAACTGAGGCCAATGCTTCCCTTGTTTCATTATCTACCACTTTCCCTTTTATTTTAATCCTGTTTTGACTAAACGAATAGAAGGTCTGGCCGTACCCCGAAGGAGCCGCTATTGTAAAATTCATATTGCTGGAAACCGCCAAAGCAATAAAAAGCAACTTTGAGGAGGAGCGCCTCAGATTAATTTGGATAGGGTTAATACTTAACATAGATATTAGTGTAAATTGTTAATATTCAATTTGGGACAAAAGTATCTTCTTAACAAAAATTCAATTTTAATTTAATGTTTTCTTTTTATTAAGAATTGTTTCGAATTTTGTTTTCACTTAAAGAATACATCCTCGAACTACAATAAATCAAAATGCATCAGAATCCACTATCAATGAGGAATTTCACGCATTAGGTTCAACACACTTCTTTACTTTGGTTATTTTTTTGTTTTATTGGATCTAAAATAATCAAAATTCCAAAAAAAAACGAAATAAATCGAAATTATTTAAAGGAAACAATAAGGACTAGTAATCACGATTTGGAAGATCAGAGCAGCTTGAGCCAGACCACTTTAGTGCTCACATCGTCATGTACGAAGCACCATTAACGCGGTCATACTATCTGATACGACACTTAAGCCTATTACAAAGTATTGCCCTACACGAGCAGATAATAAACAATAGCTAAAATGCCGAAAAAATATAAACATACAAAAGCCCAAACTTTCGTTTAGGCTTTTCCCATCTTATCTTTGTGCTGGTAACGTTAAAGCTTCTCAAAGCTCCACTGCACATAGTTTATATTCTTATCGTCGGCCAGATACTTCTTCTCATAATATGTTTTGATCGACAGGACCTCGTCTACCAGATCCGAATGGTAGAGGTCTGTAGTCGCTTTATATTTTTTCAGATTCAAAGCCTCAATCTGGTCGAGTGTATAAGCATAAAAGCCATCATTGTCTGTCTTCAGATTCATTTTGCCTTCAGGTTTCATGATGATCCGGTAACGTTCGAGAAATTTAGGTCCGGTCAACCGTTTCTTTTCACGGCTATCCTGCGGCTGCGGATCAGGGAATGTAATCCAGATTTCATTGACTTCATTTTCAGCGAAATGCTCAAGGATCGTTTCGATCTGAATACGCAGGAAAGCGACATTTTTAATCCCCTCTTCCAATGCTGTTTTGGCTCCGCGCCAGATACGATTTCCTTTAAAATCAATACCGATGAAGTTTTTTTCAGGAAATAATTTCGCTAAATTAACAGTATATTCTCCTTTTCCACAAGCGAGCTCCAGAACAACTGGATTTGTATTGCCAAACTGTTTCTCAGCCCATTTTCCTTTATATTCCTTGCCTGCATCGAGCTGAATAACGTTTTCAAACGTCGCTACTTCGGCAAATTTACGTAGTTTATCCTTTCCCATTTTTACTAAAATATCCCGCAAAAATAATCTTATCTTCCCGCTAAAAAAAATTAAATCTTTTTAGTCACGCACAAGACCTTTATCATGCCGTATTAAGCGTATCAGAGGGCCGCTTGAAGGAATAAATTGCTTTCCCATGCGCAATTAAATTGCATATAAAAACCAATTTATCTAAGTTTGCAGAAGTCAATAGCTTCGGCAGTCAATAACATATCGTGGAAAAAGACGCTAAAATTTACGTTGCCGGCCATCGTGGAATGGTCGGATCAGCAATATACCGTAAACTAACGGAACTCGGTTATAAGAATATCATCACGCGTACATCGCAGGAGCTAGATCTGCGCAACCAACAGGCGGTTGCGGAGTTTTTTGTTGCGGAAAAGCCAGAATATGTTTTTTTGGCAGCGGCTAAGGTGGGTGGAATCATGGCTAATAATACTTACCGGGCTGATTTCATCTATGACAATATAGCCATACAGAATAATGTTATAAAATCATCTTACGATAACGATGTTAAAAAGATGATGTTCCTAGGGTCGAGCTGTATTTACCCCAAGTTAGCTCCACAGCCGCTCAAGGAAAATATGCTGTTGACAGGAACACTGGAACAGACCAATGAACCATACGCTATCGCCAAAATAGCAGGTATCAAGATGGCGGAAGCCTTTCGTGACCAGTATGGCTGCAACTTTATCTCGGTTATGCCGACCAATCTCTATGGCATCAACGACAATTACCATCCACAAAACTCACATGTATTACCCGCTCTCATTCGGAGATTTCACGAGGCTAAAGTCAACAATTCAAAGGAAGTCGTTATCTGGGGAACAGGCACACCCCTGCGGGAGTTTCTTTTTTCGGATGACCTGGCTGATGCCTGTGTATTTCTGATGAATAACTATGATGAAAGAGAATTTGTCAATATTGGGATTGGTGAAGATTTAAGCATAAAGGAACTTGCGGAACTGATTAAGCAAGTCGTGGGATACACCGGCGCCATATCCTTTGATAGCAGCAAGCCGGATGGCACGCCGAGAAAACTTATGGACGTCTCCAAACTACATGCCTTGGGCTGGAAGCACAAGATCAATCTCCCCGAGGGAATCAAGCTGGCTTATGAAGATTTTCTGAAAAAAGAACAAGGGCATTAATAGGTCTCACTATAGGAAGGAATACCATATTCATTGACTTCATCTTTAACAATGGTACTTTCTTCAATCTGAGAAGCTTTTTTCTTCTTCTTCTTGGGACGTATAAAATCGGTGAGTTTGCTCAGCAGTCCACTGATTTTATCTTGATTAATCTGGCCTACAGCACGTTCTGACAGCAATAGCATAAGTGCCTTTTTAAACATTCCCGCTTTTTTCAGAAACAGTCTGTTCATCACAAAAGGTACACCAATACGGAGTGTTTTGGTCAGCCAGTCCGAGTCAGGATTACTGCTCTTGGCAAATAATTGTTGAATGATATTTACACCGGGAATATTGTTTTTTAGCGAGTTGAAAAATCTGACAGGTGCTTCGATTTTATTATTGAGCAACGTAAATTGGGTCTTGAGATAGGCTTCCTGCTCATTCTTAAGTTCCTTTAGACGGGAGATTTCAGCCTTAAGTTCTTGTAGATTACGTATTTTAGTTTGTTTATTCATTTGCAGTCCCTTCCCTATCAAATTTTTCCTTTTGTTTCAGCTCTTCTTCCTCTTCTTCGATTTCATCGTTCCACTTCGCCAAAAAACGCCGAATGGAAAGATCCATAAACTTTGACTCCAGCGCAGGTTCAAAGATCCGAATCACTATTATAATGATGAGAAAGATTCCTGCGGTCGCCAAAAAACCAAGCGAATAGCTTCCTAATAATTCTCCTAGCCAAAATCCCAATGCTAAGCATAAGAAAAAGACAACAAACAAGGTGAATATTAACTTCGTCGTATCTACAACCAAACTAGCGATCAGGCGCGAAGACCGTTCGATAGTCTTTAATTTAACGAGCGTAAACTGGGAATCTATGTATTCCTTCGTTTTCTGAAAAGTACCGCTAAGTGAAAATTTTTCTTCTTCCATGCATCTCTAATTTATTCAGGCTATCTCAAAAGTCAGCTATGATTCTATAATCGTTCAGATTATTATATTCAACTATCCGGCTTTTTGAAATAGCCTAATATTTCATATATCTCCACAAACTGTCCATGTGAACAATCTGTATGCTATGCATGCTCGATGATATCATCATCAACAATTTCTTCTGCCTGGTTTATTTTACCTCTTAGCGTGGAGACAATTTTTTCTTTAAATTCATTCAGTTGATCGAATTGCTCTTCAGCTCTCTCACGAATAGCATCACTCAAATCGCTTAATGAATCATTGATCTTATCTCTCGTATCCGATCCCTTATCCGGAGCAAATAAAACTCCTAAAGCTGCACCCGCAGCGAGACCTGCCAACAACGCCAAAGCTACTTTACTTGTGTCATTCATTTCTTTTTCGTTTTAAAGTTCTAATTCTATTACTCGATGAATCTAGTCTTCGATAATAATACAATTGACAAAGCAAATCGTTTGCCAAACACCATATTTTATCCATTATTTACTAGAACCGTTCTATGACAAGATAGTAATTTCCAGCCAATTTTCTATTGCTTTTCAATAATTCAGAAAAGGATCCCTATTTATAAATTAATATTTACTATCTTTAAATCAGCCGATTATAAAATCTTATGTTGAATAAAATCTATTGTAGTGCTGTCTATGGTATTGAAGCACGCACGATTACTGTTGAAGTAGTTGTTTCCACCGGTTTACATTATTACATCGTCGGTTTACCTGACAATGCCGTCAAAGAAAGCTTAAGACGCGTCGAAAGTGCTATTACTTCCTGCCAGTTTCACATGCCAAGGCAAAAAATTGTGGTCAACTTGGCACCTGCGGATGTCAGGAAAGAAGGATCCAGCTATGACCTGGCCATCGCTATCGGCATACTCGCGTCTTCGGGGCAGCTTTCAAACGAACTATTAGCGCAATACCTGATCCTAGGAGAGCTCTCGTTGGATGGAAGCGTCAAGCCTATACGTGGAATCCTGCCCATTGCACTACAAGCTTCCAAAGATGGCTTTAAGGGCATCATACTTCCTCAGGAAAATGCTTACGAAGCAGCAACTGTGACCGGAATCGACGTGATCCCCGCCGAAAACCTGACAGAAGTGGTCCAATTCCTCAGCAGTGCAAAACAGATACAGCCTACACAAATTGACATTCAGTCTGTTTTTCAAACCGGCATCGACAACTATGATGTGGATTTTTCTGACGTTCATGGACAGGATAATATCAAAAGAGCATTGGAAATAGCAGCCGCCGGCGGGCATAATGTTATCCTGATAGGGCCACCGGGAGCGGGCAAGACCATGCTTGCGAAGAGACTGCCAACCATTCTACCGCCATTAAGTATGGCAGAATCGCTGGAAACAACAAAAATTCACTCTGTTTCTGGCAACCTGAAAGCTAGAGGTACCCTGCTCACTACACGGCCGTTTCGGGCGCCGCATCATACTATTTCTGATGTCGCGATGGTCGGTGGAGGCTCCAATCCATTGCCGGGTGAAATTTCGCTCGCCCATCATGGCGTACTGTTCCTGGATGAATTGCCTGAATTTAAGCGCGGTGTTTTAGAAGTGATGCGACAGCCTCTGGAATCCCGCAGCATCACGATCTCAAGAGCGAAACTCTCGATCGACTATCCGGCAAGTTTTATGCTGATCGCGGCTATGAATCCCTGAATTCGTGTTGCTTTGTTAGTGTTGAGGATAAAGAAAGGTTAGAAACTAACACCTTTATTTTGTCTTTACGAACAGTAATATTCTCAGTTATAGCCTCTACAACGGCTCTTTTTTTAGAGAATTCCATTTTACACCAATTTTTATATAACACCTTCGCTTCATTGACGACGACATCACTTGAATTAATCTCATTAATCTTATTATTTATTTGATCTTCAAGCTCAGGAATAGTAACATCAAGCTGTTTCATTTGCGTTACCAATGGTTGATATATGGTAGCAAAATGCTCACTATCTAAATCACCATTAATTCTCAATGGAATTAAATCATCCATTCTTTTTCTTATTTGGCTACGTTTCTTTATTGAAGCCGTTAATAAATTTTGTTTTTCCTTCAATTGCTTTTGTAATTCCTCAAGATAAATCTGAGGGGTCAGATCATTTAAATAGCCTTTAAGCGCCTGATAATAAAATGAATCCATATCTTCTACAGAAAGATTATTCTTACAATTTTTACAAGTAAACTTCTTTGCGGTACTATAAACATACATTGAAGTACCACATTCACAATTAACAAATCCAGCAAGTAAGTAATCCGACTTTCTTCCTTTTCCTTTACTTTTTTCTGCCTGTTTATCCAAAATAGAATTGCACTTTTTCCAGAGTTCCTCATCAATAATTGCGGGACAAGGAATAGTGATCCATTCACTTTTATCTTTTGGAACCCACTGTTTTCCTTCACCTAGGCTTGTAGTATAATTTGCAATTCTCTGCCCTTTCGCTGTTGTATCTCTAATTAATCTTTCAACTGTTGTATCTGAAAAATAAGAACCATTTCGTGTCCGATAACCTAATTCATTCAAGCGTCTAGCAGTTGTCTTTTTCCGCTGACAATCAAGGAAAATTTCATATACGAGCTTTCTAATGGGAGCTTCCTTTTCATCAATTAATAAAGTCTTATTTTCCCACTTATAACCAAAAACTGCTTGTCCTCCTAAAGGTTTTCCCATGCGTGCGCGAATTGGAACAGAAGCAGCAACACGACTGGATATCTCTTCACGTTCCCATTCCGCCATTGCAGCAACTATGGTAAAAAACAACCTTCCTGCAGGAGTACTTGTATCAATCTGTTCTGCTAATGACACTAAATCAGCTCCTGCTTTTCTAAAGATTTCCGCAAATTCTAATAACTCTTTTGTACTTCGTGCAAGGCGAGCTAATTTTGAAAAAACAAGTCCACTAATTCGGCCCTCCTTCAAATCTTTAAGCATTCGTTGGGCTTCGGGATGATGAATTACGGCTTTTCCAGATACCGCATCAAGCCTATATATTTCAACAACTTCCCAACCTCTTGATTGTATGTAAAATTTTGCTCTTTGGATGTGATGCTCGGGACTATCATCCTTTACTTGCATATCTGTAGATACCCTTATCCAAATACCAACTCGTTTTTTCAATTCCATAATATTTTGAATAATAGACACTTAAATATAATAAAAAATAGTCAACAATAGAAATATCGATCAGTTTGAAATGGCCTGTTAATTGTAAAACTTCCTTAACCCAATTTTATTTCCAAACTAAGACTAACTACGATTTTTTCAATATATCTTCAATAATTGCTCTCTTCATTTTTCGGACTTCATCTGTAACTTCAACATAATTTACAATAACTGTATACTTTTTAAAAGTGTCTTTATTTACCCTTACTAATCTATCAAATGTAAATCCCTTCGCCTCATTAGTATGAGTATTGTTCTCATGTTCATCAATTGACAATTTGTCATCTTTAACCCTGTTTCCTCTTTTTACTAGTTTGGAGCCTGAAATGACATAAAATAAACAAACATCAGAAATTTTAAATTCTTCATTTTCTTGGTTATTCATAATTACATAATTAATTATAACATAAGATTTAGCATAAACAATGGACCGGTTATTAAAATATTCATCTAGTTTTAGAAAGCATTCTTATAGTTCAGATCGCTGTTGGTCGAGATAATAATTCTAATTATTATTGGCCACTTCTCAAGAAGTTATTTCATCTAGTGATTCACATATTTGGTATAGGTAAAAACAGCGTTTGTCGAAAATATTTTGGAGGGTATTTTCCTTTTTATAATTTTCAAATTCTATTTCTAGGGTAACCTGATTTTAAAGTTCATCATTGTTAAGAATCACTTTATGGCAAGATTTTATTCTTTTTTGGTTTTGTTTTTTTCATTTACTATAGTTTATGGCCAGGTCAATCTTGTCGGTAAATTAGTCGATGAAAAATATATTCCGCAGGTTGATTTCGACGTCCAATTAAGGTCAATGAATTCTGACGATCAATTTACTTCAAAATCAAATATTGAAGGAAATTTTGCAATAACAGTAAAAAAAGGATTATACATCATTTCTATTAGTAAACAGAATGAAGCTTACATGACAGATACGATTACCATTAACAGCGATGTAAATATGGGGATAATACCGGTTATCAAAAGCTTTCAATTAGAAACTGTGAATGTTGAAGGCAGAAAAAAACTAATTGAAAGAAAACGTGATAGGATTATCTTTAATGTTGAAGAGAGTCTTCTGTCATCAGGAATTGGCGCGGACGAACTAATTAAGAATGTTCCAAGAATGGACCCTTCGAGTGAATTGCCAAAGATTTTTGGAAAAAGCAGTGTAGCTGTAATGGTTGATGAAAAAATTTTGAATCTTAGCGGGAACGATCTCGGAAACTTTTTAAAAACCCTTAGGTCTGAAAACATTAAACAGATAGAGGTTATTCTAAACCCGTCCTCTAAATATGACGCTTCTGGAAACAGCGGTATTTTAAATATAAAATTAAAGAAAAAAAGGGATCTTGGATTTGAAGGAAATGCTGTCACTACTTTTATTCAAAGAACAAATCCAAGTATCAACGAATCATTATCATTAAATTATTCAAAGAGTAAACTGCTAATGAAATACAATGGATTTGTAGGCAGTGAAAACAGAATTACAAAATATGATAATGAATATATTTATCCAGAACAAACAAGACGGACAGAAGAAAATGGAAAGCGTACAAATAAGGGCTTTAGTAACAACTTTGTTTTAGAATATCAAATTAGCGAAAAAGCAACAATAGGTACTTCTTTGGATTTTAACAGATGGAACAATAATAGGGATTTCACAACCACATTAAATACCCTCTCTTCTAATGGAAGTAGCAATTCTAATAATGAAGACTATAATTCATTCGGAAAGGGTAACTATAATGTATTTAACATATCGCCATTCTTCGAATTTAAACTGGATACAACTGGTAAAAAATTAGCATTCAATTATAATTATCTGTCCAATAAAACTTTGGACGACAATTTTTTCAACAATTCAAATGAGGTATCAAACACAGATATTTCGCTTAGTCGTAATTTAAATAAAAATAAATTCAAAATAAGCTCATTCAATATTGATCTGGTGCTCCCACTTAGCATAATTTCTCTTGAGACCGGGTTAAAATTGTCCTCAATAAATACAGATAGCTACGTACAATATTTTTTATCGGAACAGGAACCATCTCAGAACAATTTCAACTATTCAGAGGATATCTTGGCAGCATATATTAACCTGAATAAAAGTGTGAGTGATAAAATCATATTTTCCGCTGGATTGAGATATGAAGGAACCAAAACCAAAGGAGATAATTTATCTGATCGATCTATAACTGAAAATAATTATAACAACCTTTTTCCAAGCATTTCACTGTCGTATGACCCAAATGATGATCATTCCTTCTCCGTCGGATATAATAAAAGAATTGTCCGACCGTCCTTAGACCAAGTTAATCCATTTAAGCAGTATCAGGACCAAATAAACTATACAACTGGAAACCCGATCCTTTTGCCTAGCAAAACAGATAATATTGAAATTGGATATCTATATAAAGGAAATTTATCAATTTCCCTATTTGCTTCAAAAACAATTAATAACCCAATTCAATTGGCAATACCTATTGAGAATGGGACAATTGTAGAAAAAAAACCAATTAATGCTCTCACTACCTATGATTTTGGTGGAGATATAGGATATAGTTGGAGGAAAAAATGGTTCAACAATTATACAAGTGTATCCATTTCTCATCAGCATTCAGACGTGTCGTCTAATGTGAATATTCCCGATAAAGATCTAAGAGGCATAAATGCAATGTTTTCTACAAATTCTACTGCATCTATTAAAGGAAAGTTAAAACCAAAAATAATGTTGAATGCCTATTATACACTTCCTGCAGTTGAAGAATTATTTCGAACCCGTTCAATTTTCATGCTACGCATTGCTGGGAGTTTATCTTTTATGCAGGAACGATTAGCATTGAATTGCTCCTTAACGGACATCTTTAATACAACTATTTCGAGAAACAGGGTTGACTACGGGAGTTTCAAATTTAATAACAAACTGTTCAACGATAATCGAAATTTCACATTATCACTCTCTTATAAATTCGGAAATTTTAAAGCCAAAAATTTCAAAACAAATATTAGTAATAACGAAAAAGACAGGCTTGCTCCTAACAAATAAATATGAAAATAATACAAAGCTTTTGGTCATGCAACGAGGTAAAACGAAACTTTGGTTGGTTTTCTGAAAAACATCATTTACTAGGTTGGATTTTAAGTTCATGTCAATTAAGGGAATTTTATGATGATGTAACTATTTATACGGATGATGCAGGATATGAGCTATTAATCAATAAGTTAAAGCTACCATATACAAATGCTGTAAATGGAATTGAGCTATTAAATGAAAAAGGTATGAATAAGGATTTATGGGCATATTCTAAGATTCTAGCTTATAGTAATATGAGTGATCCGTTTCTGCATATTGACGGAGACGTCTTTATTTGGGAATCATTCGAAGATAAATTGCTAAAAAATGATCTTATAGTTCAAAATCCTGAAATTACAACAGATTACTATGGAAAAATGTGGTCATTAATAAAACCGCATCTTACTTATATTCCTAATGAAATGATGCTTTATGATAAAGGTATCACAAACAAAGCATTTAACATGGGAATCTTTGGAGGGAACGATATTGAATTCATAAAAAAGTATTCGGAGCATGCTATGCAATTTGTTGAAAGGAATAAGAATAAGCTACCGGGTAACCAACAATTCAATTTCAATATTTTCTTTGAGCAGGTACTCTTATACAATATGGTATATCCAACAAATAAAACAGTGGGTTCATTGATAAAGGAGGATATAGGCGACAATGAGTATAAAAATTTCGGGAATTTCGATGAAGTACCTTTTGAAAGGACTTATCTTCATTTATTAGGCTTTTTTAAACGACAATTCACAGTCTGCAATAAGCTTGATATTTATGTTCAGAAATATTTACCGCATTACTATTGCCATCTGGAAGAATATTTAAATATCACACAAAAACTATATCATTTTGGACATACATATAAACTTGAAGATCATCAAAAATTTACTTCGAAATATTTAGAAGCGATTAAATCTAGCAAACCAATTGCAAATAACAAAGAAGCCATTTTCTCAAGAAATATCCTCTGTGAGGGGCAATTAAGAACGTTTGAATATCTTCTAAAAAAGGATAAACCGTTTATATTCTTAAGGCTTTCTCATTTTCAAATAGATTACAAATCAGAACAGATCCTGATAGAAACTCTAGACGATCTGATTATAGAATTGCCAATATTACACATTGATACTGTCATCTTCGATATAATCCAAGATAACATAAACAAACAAAATTTTGAAGAATTGGCCAAAACATATTTAGAGGACGATTTTCCTGAAAATGAAAAAGAGAATTTCATTCATCTATTGTACCAACGTATTTCAATTTTCATTTCCCTTGGAATTATATATATCCAAGAAATTACTAAATCAATAAAGAACTTTCATGAAAGAAGCAGGAATGAGTGGATGCCTGTTATTAAAAAGAACACATTGTAATTAACTTTTTAAAATTTAAAAAATGAAAAAGATCAATTTAAGTGATTTCAAACAAGACAAAATTGCTGTTTCAAAATTAATGGAAGCAAAAGGTGGATCAGGCGACTGCAATAATAGCGGTACCGTTAGAGGAGTAACAAAAACTTGTGGCGGAGATGCTGACCAAAAATCAGCCGACACAGATATTTAATCTACCAAAAAGGCGGAACTTGATGTTCCGCCTACTTAAAATTACGACAATGGAAAAGAAAAAGATCAATTTAGAACAATTTCGAACTTCAAGCATCGAAGTTCAAAAATTACTTGAGGTAAAAGGAGGAAGTGGAAGTTGTGTAACTGGCTCGCCAGGCTGTGTCACCAGCGTTTCATCAAAGGATGGTGATACCAAAAGTTGTGATACCTATATCTGTTAAATAATCCTGCAGGTGTTCTAACTTCTGAATACCTGCTTTTAAATGCTAATTATGATTATAATTTTTTCCTCAGAAAATGATCTTTCTACAATTGCCGTTGCTAAATGGTTAAGGTATTTTGACGTAGAATTCTATGTTATAAATCCTACAGAAGGAGTTTATAATTTTATAAGGCTTGACCAAGATTCGATTATTTTCTACAATACTCATACGAAAAAAGAAATTAATTTATTGGATGCAACTTCATGTTGGTGGAGAAGGACAGGTCTTGGCAAAAAAAATTTTATTCAAGAATCGTTACCCTCTCAATTTTTCATCGATGATTTCGATGCCACTGAATTAATATCAGGTAAAAAAAGTGCCCTAGACCCCGAAATTTCGGATTTAAAGGAATACATTTTTAATAAAGTCTATAATACATGCAAAATTAATCTTGGACACCCCAAATTATATGGATTAAACAGGCTTGAAACTTTAGAGTTAGCACAAAAATTTGGAATAAAGACTCCTCAATTTGAAGTGGTAACCAATTACTCTCAAATTTATAATTCTAATATTTGTCATAATGAATTAGTGACTAAGGCCATTTCAAATGGCATTTACCACCAGATTGATAACAGGTCCTTTTACACATATACTGAGCTTATTAAGAAAAAGGATTTTGAGAAGAAAGAAATGACATTATTCCCTTCATTAATTCTAGAACTTGTGCCTAAGAAATATGAGATTAGAAGTTTTTTTATAGAAGGAAATTTTTATTCAATGGCTATTTTTTCTCAGTCAAATCAGCAGACAGAAGTTGATTTTAGAAAGTATAGCAGCCAAAAACCAAATAAAAACGAACCATATAAATTACCACAAACAATTGAAAACAGCTTGAGAAATTTATTCGCTGAGTTTCAACTTAATTGCGGATCAATTGACCTAATAAAGGATATAAATGACGAATATATCTTCTTGGAGATAAATCCAGTAGGACAATATGGTATGACTAGTGAACCCTGTAATTATAACATCGACAGAAAAATTGCTGAATATTTGATATATGGAAGAATTTATTAATAAAGCTGAGTTAGAAGATAATCAAATAGAAAACTTACCGCTTTTCTTCAAAAAGATATATTACAACGATATGTCAAGCTTAATAGACGAAGAAAAGCTAATGATTTTCAATTCAAAATTCTTAATGTCCCAAATGCGGCATTTTGAACCCAATAGAATTATTTGTAAATCAATTATTACAAGACACTTAAGCGATAAAAACGATGAATAAATATGAAAACTATTTTGTCTTGTCTTCCAGTACTAGATTAACAAAAGGTTATAATAAGAGTATTATACAAGATTTTCAGAGAAACATTTTACATTCAATTTCAAATGATTATTATGAACTCATTAAATTATTGGATAGGAATAAAATTTCGGAAATAGCTTCTAATATTGAGGAAGATTCACTAGAAAATTTTTATAAATTCCTTGATTTTATAGAGGAAAACGAATATGGAATTTTTGTTGATTCCCCTGACCTTTTTCCAGTTAAATCAAATGAAATTTTTGATGACTATGTACATGTCAAAGATTGCATTATTGAATTGGATGAATCCATAGTAAACTATCATAAATTGAATTCTATATTAAAAGAATTAGACAATTTAAATTGTGAAGATATTCAAGTCTGGTTCCATAAAAAACCATCGGAATCATTTATCGATAGAGTAATTAGAGAAGTTACACAGTTTAATTTCCTTTGTGTAGAAATAAAAATAAACGATTCATCATTATTAACTCAATCATTTATAGTTGAGAAGCTAGAGTCCATAGCATCGATTAGCAAAATCTATTTATTCAACTCCGCAAAAGCCGGAATTTATGAGCATATTATTGAAAGAGAAAATCATCACCCCTTACTTTTTGGGCAAATTATTTCGGTTACACATGGCTTAAATGCCTCTAGCTGTGGTGTTATAAGTAAAGATTATCTTAGTTTTGGTATAGAGTATATTTTCGAAATCAATAAGGTTCATAATGGATGTTTGTATAAAAAAGTGACAATTGACGTAAATGGGAATATTAAGAATTGTCCTCATATGGAAGAAAGCTTTGGTAATGGTTCGATAAAAGAAGTATTAAATAACACAAAATATCTCCAAAAAACCAAAATAAATAAGGATCAAATCGAAATCTGTAAAGACTGCGAATTCCGTTACAACTGTACTGATTGTAGAGCATTTTTAAGTGAGCCTGGTAATTTATTTAGCAAGCCAGCAAAATGTGGCTACGATCCTTATACAAATCAATGGAAAGAAGACTCTGTGATTCAATCTGTGTTATAATCTTTCAAAAATCATGAACTCCTTCAAAAAGTTTAAATGTATTCGGCAGCATGATGATATGGATTGTGGGCCATCATGTCTTGCAATGATTAGCCACTATTATGGCAAAAAATACTCTATACAAGAGCTTCGCGAATACAGCTATCTCGCTAAAGATGGCGTAAGCCTTTTGGGTATTGAAGACGCTGCCAATGAAATTGGTTTTGAAACCATGCCAATACAGATAAATTCGAGTAGCCTAATTGAAAAAAATCCTTTTCCCTGCATTCTCCATTGGGAAAACAATCATTTTGTTGTTCTGTACCGGATAACGAAGTCATTGTTTACTGGCAAATATATCTTTCATATTGCAGATCCTTCATTTGGCAAACTGAAATATACAAAGGAAGAATTTGATTTAAGATGGGCAAATAATGAAGCTGGTATAGCCCTGTTGTTATCACCTACAGAAGGATTCTATTTACATGAAGTAAAATATCATAACAAGTTTACGTTTTCAAATGCTCTCAATTTTATAAAACCCAACAAAAGAGAATTTTTTATTTTGTTCTTTGGTTTTTTATTCAGCAGTCTATTTACATTAATCTTTCCCTATTTAACGCAAGCATTAATTGATATAGGCATCAGTTCAAAAAATCTCCATTATATCCTATTAATTTTGATTGCGCAATTGGTTTTATTCATAGGATCAACAACTGTTGACTTAGTCAGGAATTGGGTTTTGATGTTCATTAATTCTATGATTAATATTCAAATTATATCCGAATTTCTGACCAAAATTATTAAACTTCCGTTTCATTTTTTCGATACGAAACAAATGGGAGATTTTAGTTCCCGTATCCAAGATCATAGCAGGATACAGAACTTTTTAACATCACAAAGTTTAATGGTAGTATTTTCTTCCATAAATTTTATCGTCTATTTTTTTGTTCTTAGTTTTTATGATATTAAAATTTTGATCACCTATGTGATATTGACGATAGCCGGAGTTCTTTGGTCATTATATTTTTTGCAGCTATTGGAAATGCTCGATTTCAATAGATTTAGATATGCTAAGGCTGCACAGCAAACGATATATGAACTGGTAAATGGTATTGTTGAAATAAAACTCAATAATGGCGAAGAACAAAAAGTAAAAGATTGGAGACATAATCAATCAAAACTTTTTCAAGTTGATTTTAAAACTTTGAAAATATCACAAAATCAATCTTTAGGTTTCGATTTCATTAACCAATTAAAGAATATTCTAATTGTTTTCATCTCTGCTAGGGAGGTAATATTAGGAAATATTACTCTTGGGACCTTATTGGCAATAAGCTATATAATTGGGATGATGAATGCACCCCTAAGTCAACTTATTGACTTTTTCCGATCATTGCAATTCGCAAAACTTAGTTTTATGAGGCTCAATGAAGTACAATTAATGGAAAATGAAGATGATAAAGCAGCAATTGAGTTTGAGGAGATCGGCAAAGTAGGGAACATCACATTAGAAAATATTGACTTCCATTATTATGGTGTTAGATCACCTAAAATTCTAAATAACTTGAACGTGACTATTCCATACGGAAAAACAACAGCAATTGTTGGTGAAAGCGGAAGCGGAAAAACTACTCTCATGAAGTTATTATTAAAATTTTACGAACCATCAGCCGGTAAAATATACTATTCAAACGTCGACCTTAAAAATATTATTGCAAAAGGGCTTCGAAATAAGTGTGGCGTAGTCATGCAGGACGGTTATATTTTTTCAGACACTCTCGAAAGAAACATTGCTGTAGGGGAAGATAAAATTGATTATAAAAGTCTATATAAAGCAGTTAAGATTGCAAATTTAAACGACTTTGTTGAAAATCTTCCTTTGGGTTTAAAAACAATGTTAGGATCTGGTGGAAATGGGATTTCAGGGGGACAGAAGCAGCGAATTTTACTAGCCAGAGCAGTATATAAAAATCCAGAATTTATCTATCTTGATGAAGCAACATCTTCCTTAGATTCCGAAAATGAAAAAATCATACATGACAACTTAGAGGAATTTCTTAACGGAAAAACTGTTATTAAAATAGCGCATAGGTTGTCAACCGTCAAAAATGCTCACCAGATCATAGTTATCAAAAAAGGTTGCATCGTAGAAATTGGGAACCATTCTGAACTTATAGAAAAACGTGGCACATATTTCAACTTAGTAAAAAACCAATTGGAACTTAGTATATAAGTTATGAAGAAAACTCAAATCGATAGGAAGGAATATTTTATAATTAAATATGCCTATTTAATTATCTTTTTTGTTTCGGCATTAGTTTTAGTAACGCTGTATATGATAAAAATTGACGATAATTCACTGTTAAACAACGTTATGGATTATTATCTCAAAAAAGCTCATTAGCTAATTGATCGAGTAAATTTTAGAAGCATTATACTTTCTATGTACAAAAAAATAAAGCCAATTCTTTCTAATGCACAATATTACATTTCAAAAAAGGAATGGGAAGACGAAAGAAAAAACTGCCCAGATTATCCTCAAATAGATGTTTTATCAGATTTATTGTCCCAGTTTGGAGTAAAAAACTATATAGTTAAAGTTCCCGTGGAACTTTTGGATCAATTACCTACTCTCTTTATATCGATCCTAGAATACCAAAATACAGTTCAAACTTGTATTGTTTCATTGGGAAAAAACAGTATCGAGGTTTCATTCTTTAATGGTAAGAGCGTAAACTTTAATAAATATGATTTCTTGGAAATATGGTCTGGCGTATTGATAAATATTGAAAAAAATGAGAATAAGGCTGGTATAATTTATAAACCTAAGAAAGCATTCAATTTATATAAACCACTGTTTTGTTTACAATTACTAATTATTACGATCCTTTGGATATCTTACGCAAATAACCTTTCTCTTACTCTTTTATTTTTCACGAATATTATTGGGACATATTTATCTTGGAGTGCATTTAAAGTAAGCTTAGGTTACAGTAACGAACAGATTGAAAAAGTCTGTTCGATAATTAAATCAGGAAATTGTAGCCTAATCATTAGGTCTTCTCAATCTAAAATTTATAAAAATATCTCTCTAAGCGACCTAAGTTTATCATATTTTATTGGATCAACAATCGTAAGTTTGATCGCAGCAGTGAAGCCACAGATCTTAACAATATATTCTATTTTGCTGGTTCCACTAATTATCATTTCTTTATATTCTATTTACCAACAAATCAAAGTAATTCAAAAAAAATGTTTGGTATGTTTTGGAATAATAATTACTTGTATTTTTCAAAATATAATTATTTTAGATACGATATCCTCTTATGATATTGACAAAAATATCTATCTTTTCCTTTTTATATTTTTATTCTCTATCAGTGGCATACTTTGGATTAAGGAAGGTATAAATTCATTTATCGAGTTGAAGTATGAAAACTTCAAAATGTCCGGGATTTATAGAGATCCAGATGTCTTTAATCAATTTTTTTGGGACTCAAAGGTATTCTCCAGTGATGAGATTAACAAGATTCCAAAATTAAAGCTCAATAATACATCAGAAAATAATTTATTGTATATTCTTTCACCAAATTGTCCTTATTGTAAAGAGGAATTTTCAAGAATTTTGAATTTAGTCAGGTATAATGGTTCAGATTTTTGTATAAATATTGCATTACAGATAAGCGAAAGCAATGATAGGAACCTACTTGATTTTGTTAGTAGGGTATTTGAACTGCAAAACGATAAACCTACACTTATTACAGCTTTGGCAGACTATTTCGAACAAGGATTTTCAGTAGGAAAATGGTTAAAAAAATGGGGATGGCCAACACATCATATAGAAGTTGAAGAATTGTTATATGTCAATAACTTCATAAATAATAATGGAATATCTGCTATGCCTATAGTAATTGCAAATACAAAATTATTTCCTTCTACATATAATCTTAAAGATATTAAATTCTTTACCAAAGAGATTTTTCGAACCCAAAATATTTAATTGTTCTATAATAGAATAGCCATTGTATATCGTTTTTTGTAATCTGGAGAGAATTAATAATTATGTAGGTATCCCAACTCAACAAATAATTATATTATTAAAAGCGAATTTTAACAATTTTTTTCGACCAACACCTCTCCGACCTATATTAACCCTACTATTGTCTAGACAAACGAAAAAAAACACAATAATTTCATTTTCAATCACTTAAAATAGGATATAGAGCAAAAACATGCTTTGGTATAGGTCAAAAATCCGTTGGTCGAAAATATTTTTTAAGGCTTTATGGAAAGGCGAGTTTAGCAGCAAAATATTGAAATGTTAATCTCAGAATTATGGAAAAATTAAGCCTAGAAGAAATCGAAAAATTTCTAACAATTGACAAGGAAATTATTGGAAGTGCCAATAGCAGTAATTCAAAAAAGGGAATATGGGATGAAGATGGTGACACAGTAAGTTCTCTTACCCAGACAAGTACCATGTTGATCTAAACAGCGAAAAAAGTCATTATATGATGGAGAATAAATTCACTTGTTTGCTTGTAGAAGATGAAGCAATGGGCATAGAAATGCTACAGGACTATATCAATAGAAGAAATGATCTAACTCTTCTAGGTACCGGTAGCCAATTATCCGAAGTAGAACAATTGTTGAATAAATATTCTCCATCAATAATTTTCTTGGATTTAATTATACCTTACGGAGAACCCAACAATTTTAGTTATGATAAAATCCCTGATCATATAAGTATTATCATCATTTCGGCAATTCCACTGAGCCATTATAACGGTAAATTACCTAAAGGAGAAAAATTCGAACTGCTGAAACCTATAACCTTTGAACATTTTAACCGTTGCGTGGACAGCGTTATTGAAAATTTAAATCTTGTCAATGGTTAATATGACGAGACACTTTGACTTTTTTATAATAAGAACGCCTCGGATGCCTTATGCTGTCTTAGATCTGGTTAATTCCTTTCAGTCAGAAGAGGATCTTTGGAATTTTTTAATTAAGCTTTTCTCGGATAATCAAGTTCTCGATTCTATCTATATTGCTAGCGCATCGCTTCACGAAGAACTTCTTCTAGCATTAAAATCTCCTTTTAACGAAAAGTGCAAGAAATTGTTACCTACCTTATATAAATATGTTAGTAGGATGGCAAGTAGACCGACTCCCTTTGGTCTATTTTCAGCAATTACAGTAGGAAAAATTTGTGACCTCAACACTAAACTAATACTTTCAGAAAATTTTACTCCCAAATTCAGGTTGGATCTAGAAGTAATAGAACAGCTAAATACTACGGTTTTAAATAATCCAAGTAATTTGGAAGATTTATCATATTTTCCGAATACAACTATTTACTTTGATAGAGAAGATTTGGTTTATATTGAATATTATCAAATAAGAGATGAACGCAGTTATCAATGGACAAGGATCAAAAATAATCCATTAATCAAAATAATTTTAGACTATTGTACTTTTGGTGCGAGCTTTGGACGAATCAAAGAAAAATTGATTGATATTGGAGTCCCCGAAATCAGATCTGTTCATTTTATCAATCAGTTGATAAAATTAAAACTAATAATTCCCGAAACAGAGCCCATCGTTACTACAATAGCTTCCTCTAAAGTATTATCACGCATCATTGAGATAACTGATAAATCTGAATATGCTGCTTCTTTCAAAGAATTAGCGACGTTTATCAAACAAGTTCAAAAGGAAGAAATAAGTGTTTCCAACATTTGGAGACTAAAAAAACTAGGAGAACTTTTAGAGAATAAGCCCAGAAATCTGATACAAGCTGACATGTTCCGTAAACTTAAATCCGGTACATTAAGTTCGCACCTCATCCAAACAATATGTGATGAAATTTTAGATCTACAATTAAATATCCAAACCGAGGCCAAATTAGAGATTGAATATTTTACCAAAAGATTTACGGCCAAATTTGGAGATCAGGAAATTCCATTATTGGAAGCTCTAGATCTTGATCGTGGTATAGGATACGGTAGAAGTAACGAAATAATCATTGACCATTGCCCGCTTCTTGATGGGTTAATGGAGAATATTGATGAGAATGATTATCGCAAAGGCCGACTTCTACAAAAATATATTGAAAAGCAAACTAAAGGGAATAATCATAAAGCACGGGTGATAAATTTAGAAACAAAAGACCTAAATTCACTAGGGTACAAAAATTCAAAGGATATAAGCTTACCTGCAGGATTTTATCATTTTGGCAATTTACTCTACCAGAAAGGATCAGATTTAAGTAATCAAAATTTTAGGTTCAATTTATTAAAATCAGGAGGAGTTTCCTCTATACCGTTGATGACCCGTTTTAGTTACTTAGATAAAGAACTACAACACAAATTGGAAGAATGTGCTGAAGAAGAACAAAAAAAAGCTGGTGATTCAATTCTTGCGGAGGTCGTATTTTTTCCATCCGGAAAAGCTGGTAATGTACTCTCTAGGAATAGCCTATTTAAATACGAAATCCCCATTGTCGGACAAGCGGCAGTTGACGACGAACACACTATTCCATTAGCCGATATCATGCTCCGTGTTGATAAGGGGAAGATCATTTTACGCTCCAAAAGATTAAATAAAATTATTTTTCCGAGGCTGAGTAGCGCACATAACTTCCATTACGGAATGACAATATATAGATTTCTCTGCGATCTACAATTTCAGGATAAGCCCGTTAATTTTGGCTGGGATTGGGGGAATATGAATAATTGGACCTTTCTTCCAAGGGTAGAGTATAAACACCTTATACTATCACGAGCAAGATGGAGGATATCAAAAGATATTTTTGACGGGAAAGATTTTGGTGATGCTATTGAAAAAACAAAATTCCTCGTTCGGTATTATGACTTACCTTATCGGGTCTTACTATCTCAGGGTGATAATGAATTGCTTCTGGATCTTCAGAATGAAATCGGTGCCAGAATACTTATAAAAGAATTAAACAGAAAAGAGGTTGTACTTTATGAAAATCTATATGATTCTTTCGACAGTCCTGTAATTGACGAAAAAGGCGAAATGCTGGCTAACGAGGTAATTATACCTTTGTCAGGCAATTCGATTGAATCTATCAATAGCATAAGGTTCGAACCAAATGAGCAGATAATACGGAAATTTATTCCTGGCAGTGAATGGTTGTTTTGTAAAATTTATTGTGGGGAAAAATCAAGCGACAATATTTTAATAGACCATATCCGGCCATTAGTGAATTATTTAAAAAAGAATAAGCTAATCCAAAAATGGTTTTATATCAGGTATCATGATCCAGAGCCTCATATCAGGGTCCGGCTCAACTTCGCCAAAGATATCAATAACTCGTTTTCTGAAACGAACATTTTCATTCAAAAGATTTTTAATAATTTGATCAAACAGGGAATAATTTCCCATCTAACATTTGATACATATGAACGAGAGTTGGAACGTTATGGCCCAAATAATATCACTCACTGTGAAACACTTTTCGAAGTTGAAAGTAACATGATGCTGAACATCCTACCGTATATCAAAGAAGTTGGAGAGAATCTTAGATGGAAGTTTGCAATAGCAGCTGTCAATGAATTATTCTCAGCCTTTGGGTATCAAGGCAAGGCAAAATTGCAAATATTAGAGATTCTAAAGGAGAGCTTTTATAAAGAATTTGATAAATATTATAAACTAAAATTTGTACTCGATCAGAATTATCGAAAGCACCGTGAAGACATCTCAAATTTCTTAAAAAAACAAATATATTCCGACGAAAAGATCAATTTCCAACTTGCTAATTATCGGGATTCATTAAAAAATATTTATGAGAAATGTGCTTCCAATAATGATTTCAGGCAGAAACCAAAAGAAATAGTCTGCGCGTTATCGCATATGCTTCTCAACAGGATATATTTTACCAAACAAAGGGAGCAGGAAATGGTCACATACCACTTCCTGTCCAAGTTCCTTATTTCAGAATATGCAAAGAATCCAAATCATTCATTACCTGAAATTCCCAGTCTCCTATAGAGTTCCGTACGATATTGTTTTCCAATCGGTATATCCTGGATACTGCCTCTCATAATTATATTGTTTCCCTCAACACGTTTTGCAAATTCCAAATTAACTATATATGATTTATGGACTCTCACAAATTGCTTGGCATGTACAAGGGATTCTTCTATATCAATCAGCTTTTTATATACATTGTATTTTTTCTCCTGCGTCTCAATCCAAACATAGTCTTTATCCCCTTTCACAAAATATACTTCTTTATAAGGAGCTATTATAATCTGTGACCTATCTTTAATTATCATGAAATCTCTCGACGAGGATTTATCGAAATTGAGAACTGCCTGTGCTTTGTTGACAGTTTTTATTAACCTTTCCATGCCAAAAGGTTTTAAGATATAGTCCAGAACATTTAATTCGTATCCCTCAATAGCATATTCAGGATTTCCAGTGACAAAGGCGAACAGCGGTGGATCTGATAAAGTCTTCAACAGACTCATACCACTCATATCAGGCATTTTAATATCACAAAAAACTAAATCCACCGCTTTGGAATTTATTATCTCTATAGCATCAAAAGCATTATCAAACGTTCCCACTATCTCAATAATAGGGATTTTTTCCAATTTAGACACTAGTAGCTCTATTGCCAACAACTCGTCATCAATTACAATACATCTAATCATCTCAACATTTATTAAAGCTTAATTTCTAAACAAACTGAATAACTATCTTCTTCTTCCTTGACCTGCAAAGAATAGTCTTCACCATAGCGCAGATCAAGTCTTCTTTTTACATTTTGGATTCCTATACCGCCAAAGGCAGGCTTTTCACTGTTTCTATTTACACCATTCGAAATATTGAATCTGAGGATATTCTCATCCAATTTTAATGATATCCTGATCCAAGAATTAAGGCGGCTTCTTTCCGGTCCGTGTTTTATTGCGTTCTCAACAAATGGTATTAAAATAAGCGGAACAATTTTGTAGGGCTCATTCGTGTTTTCAAAATCTAGATCGACCTTTGTCTCTGGCCCAAATCTTAATTTTGCCAGCGTCAGATAGTCCTGAAGGAATTCTATTTCTCGGGAAACCAATATCTTATCATCATCTGTCTGATATAATAAATAGCGTAGCATGTGCGACAACCTCACGATAGATTCAGATGTTTTTGGATTGTTAGTCTCCGCCATCCTATAGATACTATTTAAGGTATTAAACAAAAAATGCGGCGAAATCTGGGATTTAAGAAAAGCCAGTTCCATGGCTAAATTGTCCCGCTCAAGCTTTAATTTGTCTCTTTCAAGTATTGCCATTTTATTGGTATCCTCAACAATAACTTTAACCATCTTGGGAGCTAACGGTACTGAAACCAATAACAAAAAGTCTAAAATAAAAATCGGATGCTTTTTGAAGTCGAAAAGTCCAAAATAACCATCATCTATCCAAAAGTGCATATATTTACTAACCCTTTCATCAGAGGGAGGAACAAAATCCTCTATTAAAATCCATACGCAATATGTCCAGGAAATCCACCAGATATAAGCAAATAAAATGAATAAGATGAGAGGGGCGATTTTCCCTTTTGAAACCCACTTCGATATGATCCAGTTTATTGAATAGAACAAACTACCGGTAACAAGAAGATCTTTCAGAACAACATAGAGTACATAATTACCTCCTAGTCTTTTTAGGGTCAAATAATAAAGAGCTGTAACAAGCAACCAAAAGACTATATGGATACAAATACGAACTTGCGGTTTATACCATTGCCCCCAAATATTATCACTTCTCATTCATTAAGGTTATAAATCAAACATCTCTCTAACAAAAATGGTAGGTATTTTGATTAACATTTCGATCAAAATAACTAGCAAGCTACCCCCATGCTTTAACTCCCTGTAACAAGGAATAAAAAAACAACACTCTAAATTACTAAAAAATTAAAATAATTAGTCAACAGAATATTTTTAAGATGTAACTAAATAGTTAGTAAGATTACGTCGAGTAACTCAACACGAAAGTATAGGTCAAATTGACGTTGGTCGAAAAAAATTCGTTAAGTAAATGAATCCGTTAAATTAGCTCTTTTAATTAATCAGGAGTATCATCTACTGGACCGCTATATTTCAACCGTTTAAACTTCTATAAAATTGATGCTCAACCCTAATTTAAAGGAAATGGAGGAAGTAGTTTTTATCGAAAGCTGTCAGGGTCAAGACCGTCGAGTTGAGCCAAGGATCGTGCGATTACAACCCGATCATTGCAAATATCCGGTGGTAGGACTTCCGTGGCAAATAATGACATTTTCTACTGTTACATTTTCTCAACAAAGCCGAAGTCTTTTAGGCGCCAATATGCAATTGTTTGAATTCCACGTCATAAAAGACTCTTTGCTAACTTTTCGGATCACAAAACCGACTACATTCTTATTTTTCCATCTATGCGGTGATATTTCCTATTTTTCTGAAAAGGGAACGTTGATTACTCGAACAGAAGAACCTGTTTTCTATTTAGCATTTGGTTCTTCGCTTAGATATACCATGCAATTATCATCTGGTCATCATGCAGTACTTGGAATAGCATTAGAAAAACTTTGGTCATTTAGTTCACAAAAATTACCATCTGAAGTAAAACAGATTTTCGACAATTTATATACTGCCTGGATAAATGGTTTCGAAATGCCAATTGTTCTTCCCCATATAAAAATCACTAAGCAAGTTTGGAGATTATTGTCAGATCTCCGGTCAAAATCAATTCGGAATATTGACGACGATATTGAAATATTGACAGTAATTTCTCAATGCCTAAAAAGATATCATGAGTATGTAGTAGAAGAGTATAAGAATAAAAAAACTGAGATAAATTCTATTGGTGAGGGTATCAGAATGTATTTGATGGAACATTATATGTTCGAAGAAGATTGCAGGTTATCTGTCATTAAGAAAAATTTTGGTCTGACTGAATGGGAATTACGGAAAATAGCTAAAGAAGCATTAGGATGTACAATTGGACAATACTTAAATATCATACGCATGAAAAAATCTGCACAATTACTAACAGAAACCAAAATGACGATCAATGAAATAACAATAAGAGTTGGATATACATCACCAACAACATTCACCAATAATTTTAGAAATAGAATGGGAATCAGTCCAACAGCTTTTAGAAAGGAAAGGTCTATTCAAAATTGAGGATGTAGAGCACTTTACAGATTTGTTCTCAATTTTGCCTTCGCTCATCATTTTTGTGAGTTCAATATCCGAATATGTTTCTAGGCTTACCATCAATTAACTCAACCTCTATTATTAGCAAGACACTTTTATCCAACATCCTAAATTACGAAAAAATTAAAATAATTAGTCAACTGATTATTTTTCAGACTGTAATAAATAGCTATAACGCTCACATGGAGCAATTCAATATGAAAGTATTTTTCCACCTATGCGGCGATATCTCCTATTTTTCTGATAAGGGTTCTTTTTATGACCCGTGCTTAATTTAGAACTTTACTTCAAACAGTAATACCTATTTATTTAAATTAACTACCTAGCGGCATTCCATTACCTATAGCCCATTTTCGGGTTCTCTTTTCTTTTAATTGACCTTTTTCATCATAGATATTATAACTAGCACTTACCACATTATTCTGAATATTATAATCTGTAATTTTTATGGAATAGTCTGCCGGAATATTATTTGTCTCTTTTAGATTGTCCTTCCAAATTAAGGGCTGTTTTCCCGCCCATTTATCTTCAACACTAGTAACTATCTGCAACCTAGCCACAACGCCTTCAGGTATAAAGGTCATATATTCATCATTATTAATTGGAATATTACCTGAACCCCCAGAAGGATAATAGGCATCGGTAGCATCTATATCTTTGGTATAGCGAACTGAAAAGTCCCGCTCGTAACAAACCAATTGAGTTCCCCGTTGTCCGAGCCCCATATTTCCTCCTCCTCTATTAAGGTCTTTGTCAGTTCCCTCTCTGACTAATAACGAATTTTGATACCATTGTACTAAGGAAATATTGTAATCAACATAAGACCAATCTAAAGGCTCTTCAACCTTATACTTTTTGGTATAAAATTTCTTGCTGTCAAGATCTATATTGGCAAGAAGTTGAACGTACTTATTCGGAATTTCCAAATCATCAAGAATGAGGCGCAATGAAAGGGTGGCATGGTTAGAATTAATATATTTACTTGGAGAAACTAAATAAGTAAAAAGCTTTTTTGAACTTTCAGGAATCTCACTTGCGTCTATTGTCGGGCAAACTTCTGAAAAAATGTTCTTTCCATCTTTATTATCTACCCTGATCTCTAAAGTATTCTCCAAGGTATTTACCACATAGTATTGGTTCCCCATACTATCGGTTTTAGCTTCGGTTCTCCATTTTTCGTTTTTCACCTCAGAACCATCTGGGCCATCTTTTTTACATGAAAATAAGAAGCATGCCATTAGCAAACATGCACTTAAAATCCCTAAATTCTTTTGTCTATATGCTGTAATCATCATAAATATATTAATGGTCAATTTTAAAAGTCATTTTAAATCGCGAATTATCTTTTAGATATTTGCCGTATAGTAAATCGGTACCACTGGATCACTCGCTGTAAATGTCCCAACGTTTTGTGCAATAAGATCGAAAACTCCATCAGGACTTGGATTGATCAATAGTTGTATCACATTATTTCCGATGTTACTTCCCAAGAGAGAGATTGTGACAACTGGCAAAAAGATTCGCTTCTTCTTGGGTATATGATTCAGTAGTTTTCTTTAGAATCTTCTTCACACAAAATACTTGTTCTTTTCATAATGTTATTTATAGCTGCCTGTTGTTTAGAAATAACTTCAAGAAGTTTATAAGTTTTGTTGTTCCCATCTAACGGCGGAGATGCCAAAATAGTTATCTGAACTTTTAATTTATAACGGTTGCCTTCCTCGAAAACAAAACCACTAATCTCGTCTAAACCTAAATGATACTCTTCTTTATTACTTTCTCTAACCTTAAGCGCCGGTATATTCTTAGGTTGGTCTGGTTTCGCCGGCGGATTAGGTGCAACATACTCAATAGTCGGTTGGATCTCCAACTGTGCAATATAGGTTTGGTCAGAATTTTCTTTGCTGCACGAAAACAGGAAAATTAATAAAAGGAAAATGCTATTTTTCATGGATTTACATTAAAATCTAAAATACTATTGGCCTTCAGTACTTTTTCGAACCCATATTATTAAAATATTTTCACTCTAAAAAGTTATTTCGACCAACTCGATTCCGACCCATACAAACAATGTGATTTCCTCGATAAAAAAACAGAACTTAATATTTAATTTCTATTTTTTACATAAACAACTATTTAATAACCTTTTAGATATTAGCTATGTGACTGAACTCAATCTCCCAAAAATTTAATTATTCGAAGGAAAATATCAAATCTGGGGGCTATTCCGATTACTTTCTCAATGTGTTATACAATTTGGCTGTTATATCCCTTTGAAACAGCCTTAGCTCAATTCCTATATATTCACCCAAAGTCTGTGGATTTAAAGGTACTTTTATCGGTAGAGGTTTACTGATTTTTTGTTCAAAACGCAAACAGGGCAACGTTTTGAGTCGTTACAAGATATCCACTGCAATGCGCAGATGAGCACGAAACTTACAAGAGAGATCTGCAAGGTTGATGAGCCGGGAAAGAAATTGCTCAAAACAGCCATATCCCGCCTCAACCTTTCTGCCAGAGCCTATGACCGGATTCTGAAGGTGGCCCGGACAATCGCTGATATGGAAGGTAGTCCACAGATTAAAAATCACCATCTGGCCGAAGCCATCCAATATAGAATTTTAGACCGGGAGACCTGGGGCGGAAGATTTTAGAACTGTGCTAAGCAATGTTTTATCACCCAGGGAAAACACAGAATGGTCAAAATCAGCCCCGAAAGTGCACCGAAAAAATGGGCATCGTGATTGATGCCATCCCGTCCATTTTTGGAGGCCCAGATGCAATAACCCAAAAACAGAAAGGCAAAAAGGTAAGCCGGCATAGGGATAATCATCATTACCCCTATAGTCATCTTTGGATTGAATAGAATATAACTAAAAAGAACCGCACAGATAGCGCCGGAAGCTCCTAAACTATAATATCCGGGATTGTTCCGCTGCTGGATAACCGTAGGAATATCGCTGAGAATCAAGCTTCCCAAGTAGATAACGGCAAAGAGCACATGACCATAAACACTGGCTTGTGCCAACATCTGCTCTAACCCAAATGCAAAGTAATAGAACGTGATCATATTGAACAGCAGATGTCCCCAGTCACGGTGCACAAAACCGCTGGTCAATAGCGTATACCAACGTTCCTTACGTGCAATGCTATATGGATGAAGCATGAGTTTGCCAAAAAGTTGTTCGTTGGATAAGGTATAAATGCTTGTGACAAGTGTAAAAAAGAAGATAACACTCGCTACGGGTGTTTGTTGTAAATAAAAAGTTAGCATAATAATCGTTAGAATCGGTCTTCCAAAAGTAAAACGTACAGCTCTTTGGGGCCATGTGCTCCTAGTACCAAACGTTTTTCGATATCAGCAGTCCGCGAAGGGCCTGTAATCGTTGAAATCATCGTCGGCACCTCCTGACCGTACCTTCTTTGCATATAACCCAGGGCATCCTTTAAATCCCAGACCAATTGCGAGGCTTTGGCGATGACAATGTGTATAGGAGGGTAAATACTCAAACGTCGTCCCGAAGCATTTGCGTTGCTCACCATAATACTTCCATTGCGGGCAATCAATGCCTCACAGGATGTAATGCTCGCATGCGCAGATTCAAAATCCTTTTCGGTCTTGATAAATGGAAAACCATACGGAGTCAATAAATTTTGGATCCCCTGCTCCCAGGCATATATATTTTTGATGTTGTTGACCTCGGTCAATGTGATCAGATTCTCAATCAGTCCAATTTCACCATCACAATACAAAAACTTACCGCCAGCCGCCGTGAACTCACGAACAAAAACAATATCCACCAGTTCATCTTCAGCTTTGTATAACGCAGTATCTTTAAAATTCGGATGGGGATTATCGTTTTTCTGAAGCAATGCCTGACGTATACGCTTTAACATTACCTCCTTCGCTGTCGCATTCTTCACGTTCATGGCTTCCTAGTAGTATATAAATGCAGCGCCAGAGACTCCAGCGCTGCACAATTTCAATTAGTTGATATTATTTGGCGACGGATTATTATCCAACCGGCTTTCATCCCTCGAGCTTGTCTCATCCGGATGAACGTCTAAAGGAAGATCTGTTTGCGGCACACCACCGCCGTCCGCACCGTTAACAAATTCATCGTAGGTTGTTTTGGTTTCAAAAGGACGTTTGCCTAGGATTTCTTCAAGATCCGACTGGAAGAGTATCTCTTTTTCCAACAGCTTTTCTGCGATCTTGATCAGACCTTCTCGCTTTTCCAAAAGCAACTGCTTGGTCCGAGCATATACATCATTGATCAGATTGCGCACTTCAGCATCGATAAGCTCTGCCGTTTTGTCAGAGTAAGGCTTTTGGAAGGATGCTTCCGAACTGTCTCGGAACGATACATTTCCAACTTTGTCGTTCATACCATAGATCGCAATCATCGCATAAGAAAGCTGAGTGATACGCTCAAGGTCGTTTTGGGCACCCGTCGAAATTCTTCCAAAAGTTATATCTTCAGCGACACGCCCACCCATAGTCATACAGAGACTATCGATCAGCTGTTCAGTTGTATATAGAAACTGTTCTCTCGGAAGATACTGTGCATATCCTAAGGCTGCAACACCACGGGGCACGATAGAGACCTTCACCAAAGGATCGGCATGCTCCAAAAACCAGCCTGCAATAGCATGCCCTGCTTCGTGATAAGCTACAATGCGTTTCTCCTCAGGTGAGATAATTTTATTCTTCTTCTCAAGACCTCCGATCACACGGTCCACAGCGTCCTGAAAATCCTGCATATCAATTTCGGGCTTGTTTTTACGCGCAGCAATCAGTGCCGCCTCATTACAGACATTCGCAATCTCTGCTCCCGCAAAACCAGGCGTCTGTGCGGATAATTTTTTAGCATCAACTTCCGCTGAAAGCTTCAATGGCTTCAAATGCACCTTAAAGATCTGCTCCCGGCCAATTAAATCTGGCTTATCGATAGAAATCTGGCGGTCAAAACGTCCCGGACGCAATAACGCGCTATCCAGCACATCAATACGGTTGGTCGCGGCCAGAATAATCACTCCCGAATCAGTACCGAAACCATCCATTTCGACCAGCAGCTGATTGAGGGTATTTTCGCGTTCGTCATTACCGCCCATCATCGAGTTCTTACCACGTGCACGTCCTATAGCATCAATTTCATCGATAAAGATAATACATGGTGCCTTTTCCTTTGCCTGTTTAAACAGGTCGCGCACGCGGGACGCGCCCACACCGACAAACATCTCGACGAAGTCAGAGCCGGACAAAGAGAAAAACGGTACCTGCGCTTCACCCGCAACGGCCTTCGCCAGCAAGGTTTTACCTGTCCCCGGAGGGCCAACAAGCAGTGCTCCTTTTGGGATCTTACCTCCTAAATTCGTGTATTTACGCGGGTTTTTCAGAAAGTCTACGATCTCCATCACTTCCTGCTTAGCTTCTTCAAGCCCCGCAACGTCATTAAACGTAATATTGATCTGCGATTCTTTGTCAAACAGCTGCGCTTTGGACTTGCCAATATTAAAAATAGCACCGCCGCCGCCAGCAGCACCGCCGCCCATACGGCGCATCAAGAAAATCCATATCGCCGCCAGCACAAGCAACGGCAGCATAAACGTTACAAACCAGCTCGCCCAAGGATTGGAGCGGTCTGCATAGGTAAGTTGTACTTTCGGGGTACCCGGGGCCAGCTCGGCCTGTGATTCGGCCAGTTTCTTTTCCAGCACCTCGGCCGAAGCGTCTTTAAAAATATATTGCGGACCTGCATTCTCCTGGCCAGAAAGGCTTGGAATAGCATCATTTCCTCTAGAAACATCTTTAAAGCTGGGATTATCTTTCCAGCCTTTTTTTAGGTAAACTTCAACCTCGACAAGATCATTTTTCTTATAAGCTTCCAAGCGCTCAACAGCACCTGTTTTTAACATGCGTGTCTCAAAATCACTGTAGCTAATTTCCTTAGCCGGGCTTTCTCCAAAAACATATTGCAAGGCAAAAAAACCTAAAAACATGGCAATCATGAGCCACACAAAGTTAAATTTTGGCGGTTTTGGGCTTACCTTACTACTTGGGATTTTTTTCATTATATCGTAATTATATTTTCTTCTTATAAATTATTCAATCAGAGCCGCAATTAAGCACTCTGAAAATGCTGAATCTCTGCATCTCCCCAAAGCTCTTCTATTCCATAATGGGCTCTTTTTTCAGTCTTAAAAATATGCACAACCACATCCACAAAATCCAAAATCAACCATTCTCCATTTGCTTGACCTTCTTTATATTGGGGTTCCTGTCCAAAAGCTTTATAGACCTCTTCTTCCACACTCTTGGCAATAGCATTAACCTGAATGTTAGAATCGGCGTGACAAATTACAAAATAGTCAGATACAGAACTGTGCAGTTCCCGTAAGTCCAAACGAACAATCTCGTTTGCTTTCTTTTCCTGCATGCCGTGGACGATAATTTCTGATAGACGTTGGGACAATTCTGAACTTTTATTTTTACTCATTAAAAAATATGATAGTTTTGACTTAATATTTATTAATACTTTCAGTTTGCAAAATAACAATATTTCGGGACTTATCATCGGTCAAAATACAATATATCTTGACAAAGTTGCCTCTACAAACGATTATTTAAGAGAATTATTGTCAAATTTCAAGCCACTAGCTGAGGGCACTGCCATTTTAGCAGAAGATCAGTTTCAGGGAAAAGGGCAACGAGGCGGCACATGGTTTAGCGAACCGGGCAAAAATCTAACGGCTTCCATTCTCCTTAAGCCACATTTCCTATCCATAGCACAGCAATTTGCCTTATCGGCAACAGTGGCTATCGCTGCCGCTAAGTGGCTGAAAGACAAAACAGAACAACCTGTTTTCGTTAAATGGCCTAATGATATCTATATCGCCAACAAAAAGATTGCAGGCATATTGATTGAAAATAAAGTAAAGGGCGTCCAAATTGATGCGTCTATTGTCGGCATTGGCGTAAATATCAACCAGATCAATTTTGACACTGCGGAAACAATTACCTCGCTCGCCACACTTACAAATAGGGAGGATTATAACGTCAAAGAACTCGCAAAAGAGCTCTTTTTGAGTATACAACAAGAGTATCAGACGCTGAAACAAGGCCTTCAGCGCCAGCTCGAGCGTTACAACCAGCTACTGTTATGGAAAGGCGAAGAAAAACCTTTCTTAATCGATGGCATACAAAAAAACGGTATTATCCAAGGAGTATCCATAGATGGCAAACTACAGGTGCTGACCGAGGGAAAGCTTCAGAAGTTTGACATCAAGGAAATTAAACACCTTATATCCTAAACTTTACACAAATCAGATACATGCTTCTTGAGAATAGGAATGCTTTACCTTAAATTTGTCCTATAGCAAATTAAACCTTCGGGGTATTTAACCATCAAAAGAACATAACACACGCTATACGTGTCTAGGAATTGAAAAATTAAAGTCGAATGAAAAAACTAATTTTATTGATGACTGCAGTACTTTTTGCAGTTACTGGAGCTTTCGCTCAAATTCACAAGCCGGTAAAATGGACAGTAGCCAGCAAAAAGCTGAACAATAACGAGGCTATCGTATATGTAAAAGCAACGATCCAAAATGGATGGCATATCTATTCTCAAAACATAAAAGATGGCGGTCCTATTCCAACCTCTTTCACATTTGCCAAATCGGGGGATTATGGCATCATCGGAAAAACTGCTGAGCCAAAACCTAAAGTAAAACACGAAGAGGTGTTCAAGATGGATGTCGGCTATTTCACCAACGAGGTTATCTTTCAGCAAAAGGTAAAACTAAACAAAGGAACAGCCACAGTGAGAGGAACAGTGGAATGGCAGGCATGTGATGCTTCGCAATGTCTACCTCCTGACGATTATGCTTTTGCTGTGACAATCAAATAGTAAAAATGATCTTATACGGATAAATTAATAAGGCGATTCTCATCGCCTTTTTTTATTTTTGAAAATAACATCACAATTAGATCCGCATGTTAAAAAACACATTTATTCTACTACTCATTGCTTTTTTCAGCCTTTCGTTCAGCGCAGCCAGTTTCGCGTTTCAGCAGGACAGCCTGACAAGCACCGAAGGGCTTCAATTTGAATCATCACCTGACACATCGACGGCCACGCAGCCCGTTCCTGAAGATCTGGCATTCTCCGAAGCACCGGACACAGTAAGCCAAGACAGCAGCCAGACAACCAAAGCGCCTATTTCCACTTCTATTGATCAGGATGCGGGGAAAAAGTCGCTCTGGGGTATCTTCATTGCAGGACTGCTCGGTGGCTTTGCGGCACTACTGATGCCTTGTATATTTCCTATGTTGCCTTTGACTGTCAGCTACTTCACCAAACAATCAGGCAGCCGGGCGAGCGGTATCAGCAAAGCCCTACTGTATGGCCTCTTCATCATCGTTATCTATGTGGCACTCGGTATGATTATTACTATTGCTTTTGGATCGGATGCCCTGAATGCGCTATCTACCAACGGCATATTTAATTTTTTATTCTTTTTGTTACTGGTTGTCTTTGCAGCCTCCTTCTTTGGTGCTTTTGAAATTACGCTCCCAAGCTCCTTTGTCAATAAAATGGATGCAAAGTCGGATAAAGGCGGACTCGTGGGACTTTTCTTTATGGCTTTCAGCCTTTCGCTGGTCTCCTTTTCTTGTACAGGCCCAATTATTGGCACCCTACTGGTGGAAGCTGCTTCGAAAGGAGAACGCCTAGGTCCTGCCATCGGTATGCTGGGCTTCTCCATCGCACTGGCGATCCCTTTTGGTCTGTTTGCCATGTTCCCTTCGATGTTAAAGTCCTTGCCGAAGTCCGGCGGATGGCTCAACTCCGTAAAAGTTGTACTGGGATTTTTGGAACTAGCCCTGGCATTAAAATTTCTGTCCAATGTGGACTTAGCTTATCATTGGAACTGGCTCGACCGTGAAGTATTTTTATCCTTGTGGATTGCCATATTTGGGCTGATGGGGCTATATCTGATCGGAAAGATCAAATTTTCGCATGATAGCGAGCTTAAATTTTTATCCGTTCCACGAACTCTATTGGCAATTGTTGTCTTTTCTTTTGTTATCTATATGGTTCCGGGACTTTGGGGAGCACCCCTTAAGTCCATCTCCGCATTTCTTCCGCCGGCGGCAACACAGGATTTTGACCTTTCAGCCGGAGTAGCAGCCTCTCCCGCCCACAGCGATGGCAAAGTGAAAAAGTACGCTGAAATCTTCCATGATCGTGGCACACCAAAAGGATTTGATCCGTACTACGATTACGATCAAGCTTTAGAAACAGCTAAAGAACAGAATAAGCCTGTGCTGATTGACTTCACAGGCTGGAACTGCGTTAACTGCCGGAAGATGGAAGCAAATGTCTGGACTGATCCGGGAGTAGCAAAATTACTGAAAGAAGAATTCATAATGGCCGAACTGTTTGTTGATGACAAAACAGAGTTACCGGCAAATGAACAGTTTATTTCAAAATATAGCGGCAAAAAGATCACAACCATAGGAAAGAAGAACAGCGACTTTCAGGCGTCGGCATTTAATAGTAATTCGCAACCTCTGTACGTGATCGTGGACGCTTCAGGAAAAGTGCTGGTGCCGCAGACAGGTGCAAATTACAACATCGCAGAATATAAAGCTTTTTTGCAGAGCGGCATCGATGCCTTTAAAGCACAAAGATAACGGGGGCAAATAGAAAATACCGCTATTTCAAACGTCCGGCTCATTGCAAAGTTTGTACTTAATATGGTTACCGCTTTGATGAATTGCATTATAAAAAGCGTTTGTTTAGCTTCTTTCATCTTTGGAAGTAGATTTTATAACATAAATATAATTGTATATACGCACAAATTTAGCTAAGTTTGATTACGTATGAGTAACATTAAAAAAATTGCCGTTTTGACATCTGGAGGGGATGCTCCAGGAATGAATGCTGGTATCCGCGCCGTTGTGAGAGCGGGTATCTATAATAATCTTGAAGTATTTGGGATACGGAGGGGATACGATGGTCTAGTGAATGGCGAAATCATTCCGATGGACGCTAAATCCGTAGCCAACATCATACAGCGTGGTGGCACCATACTCAAAACAGCTCGAAGTGAAGCTTTCAAAACTGTTGAAGGACGTCAGCAAGCGTACGAAAATTTGCGTAGCCACGGAATTGATGCGATGGTCGTCATCGGTGGCGATGGGACATTCACAGGTGCTTCCAAATTTATCGAAGAATTCGACATTCCTATTATCGGTCTTCCGGGAACAATTGACAATGATTTGGCCGGAACTGACTTTACCATTGGTTACGATACAGCAATTAACACAGTTATTCAGGCAGTGGATAAAATTCGCGATACAGCCGAATCCCATGATCGCCTTTTCGTCATCGAAGTGATGGGGCGTGACTCTGGATTAATCGCCATCCGTTCGGGTATCAGTACTGGCGCTGAAGCTGTGTTGGTTCCAGAATTTGAGGTTGATTATGATGCCATCATGAAACGGCTGGATAAAAGTCGTAAAAATAAATCTTCACGCATTATTATTGTTGCCGAAGGCGACAAAGAGGGGGGAATGGTCGTTTCTGAAAAAATCAAGGAAAACTTTCCACATTATGATGTCAGACTCTCCATCCTCGGCCATATACAACGTGGCGGCAGCCCGACATGTATGGACCGCGTTCTCGCCAGTAGACTAGGGGTCGCTGCTGTGGAGGCCTTACTCGCCGGCCGTAGGGGCGAAATGGCGGGGCTGATCTGTGGTGAAGTTAGGTTTACTCCATTTAAAAATGCAATAAAGCACAATGTGAAAATGAATGAAGATCTCGTTCGGATTATTGAGATTCTTTCCTTATAGCTCTTTATTATCTATAAAAAAAGCGGTAAAATAACTAAGTTTTACCGCTTTTTTTATGGGATCTGCTTCCAGTATCCTGCAGACTACTTCAAAAGTTCAGCTAACTTAGCTTCCAAAGCTTCGCCCCGAAGGTTAGAAGCCACAATCTTGCCAGAAGGATCGATCAGGAAGTTTTGAGGAATTCCACGCACTTCATATAGTTTAACCGGAGCTGATTTCCATCCCTGCAGGTCAGATACATGTGGCCATTGCTGTAGATTATCATCATGAATAGCTTTCAACCAAGCATCTTTTTTACCCGGATTGTCCAAAGAAACTCCGAAAACTGTAAATCCTTTATCTTTAAACTTATTGAAAGCAGCAACCACATTTGGGTTCTCATGACGGCAAGGTCGACACCAGCTCGCCCAGAAATCCAACAATACATACTTTCCTCGCAATGACGATAGGGAGATATTTTTTCCTGTTGTGTCCGGAAGCGTGAAATCAGGAGCGACTGAGCCAATGGCAACAGCTTTCAATTTTTGAATACGTTCTGCCAGCTCTTTCCCTTTTTCGGAGTTTTTCAGCTCAGGAGACAGCTTTTCAAAAGATGCGACATATTCGTTCACGTTTTCACCGCTGAGGTTATCAGCCAATAGGTCTAAAGTATACCAGCTTTTGGGATTTTTGCCGATAAACTCCGCATCAGCCTTCTCCATTTTTTCGGAAATCTCCCCAGCTTGCTTCTGCAAGCCCTCTATGAATTTGGGGTCGTTTTTCTGCTCGTCGCTCGCTGCATAGTATTGTTGATTTAATGATTCAAATCCGTCAGCGTAAGGTTTGATAAACGCCTTGTACTGGGTAAAATCGTCATTAATTGCTGTTCCGCTAATGATTGCGTCCTTAAATCCCTTTGTAGCATCTACTTTGATAACACCTTTGGACAAATACAGCTGCGCCGTCTCCGGTTGCTTCTGTGCCCCTCTCAGCTCGGCAAAGGACAATCCATCGGCTGAGTAAATCATAATACCTTTGGTAGGCGAAGCTACTTCACCATTGAATTTAAATTCGCCTTTTACAACAGCTGCGGAATCAAGCTGACGCGTTCCATTGGAAGCATATTGTAGAAATACTTTTGCTTTGTCAGAAGGTGCATTGACCTTTCCTGTCACTGTATAGCTTTCTTGCGCCATTAACAAGGCTGGTAAAAAGCTTAAACCCATTAATATTCCCTTTTTCATAATTATATACTTATCGTAAATGTAAAACATTTCCCCTGCACTGCTGTCCTATTTAACATTATTTAGCAAAGTTGTTACCAACGGCCCGACGCACCGCCACCACCGAAATCACCGCCACCAAATCCGCCAAATCCACCACCGCCGCCGCCGCCAAATCCGCCGCTGCCGCCACGACCACCGCCACCTAGACCGTTGAGCAGGGTCCACCAGAAAATGTCGGACGAACCGCGACCGTTCATCACGCGTCCGCCTCCTTTTCCACCCCCACCTCGATTTGAAAACATGACAACAAGGAAGATGACAACAATAATCACAAATATAATCGAGCCAGAACCACCACCACTTGGTTGTTTCGGATCTGCCTGATATTCTCCTTTCGCATAGGATATCAGCGAATTCGTCGCTTTGTCGACGCCACCGTAATAGTCCCTTTGACGAAAGGAAGGCTTAATATCATTCTCTATGATACGGTAAGCAATGGCATCTGGAACAGCTCCTTCAATCCCGTATCCGGTCTGAATGGTGACCGCACGATCACCTAGTGCCGCCAATAACAAGATGCCGTTATTGTACTTTTTGTTGCCCACCCCCCATTTTTTTGCGAGACGTACCGCATAATCCGAGATATCATAGCCACCCGTGGAGTTCATCAAAACAACAGCAATCTGCGTTGATGTTGAGTCTTCAAAAGCAAGAAGTTTTTGTTCCAGCATCTGCTTCTGGTCGGCAGTTAATGTGTTTGTATAGTCATTGACAAGTCTATGTGGTGTCTCAGGAAAGTCCTGTGCCATTGCCACAACTAAGGACGCACAGTACGCCAGCACCACCAAAAGTGAAATCCGGACCTGAGAACGTATTTTCGATGTTAATTTCATCAACTATTCTTATTTATTGCTTTCTATCTTCTATTAATTATGGCTAACAGCCCTTTAGGCACATCCGACCTAGCACTCCGCACCAAACCGTACTTTTTCACGATATGCTCTGGCAACGACCTAACGGTCACCAAATACGATATCGTTCGGAAGCTCATTGACATCATCATGCTCGCGTGGAAAAAACTTGGCCAATTGCCGTCCAGCATGTCCAATCCCCGCGACCAAACCTTCAACGATCCTGCCCTGTCTGAACTCTTCCACCATAATATCTTTCGTACAGTTCCAAAAATCATCTTCAACCCGCTCATTGATGCCTTTATCTCCAATGATAGCAAACTTGTGATCTTCCAATGCAATATAAATGAGCACCCCGTTTTTCAAAACAGTTTTGTGCATCCCCAATTTTGAAAAATAATAAGTCGCTCTATCCTGTACTTCGTCAGGGCAATGATTTTCAATAACGACTCGAATCTCTCCTGAAGTCTCATTTTCCGCCACGTTGATAGCATGAACCACTCTTTCTTGTTCTTCCGTATGTAACGCCATAATATTTCCTGATTATTATCTGTTTTCCTAGCTCAGATAGTCAGAGGAAAACAGCACAGCCAAAACTGTTAATATAAAAAATGGATGATGGGCTCCCACGCAAGCCGCATCATCCACAATCCATCCATTACCAACAAAATGCTATTCTAGAATGATACAGTCGGTGCTTTGTCTGAACCCGGTGCTGCAGTAAATGTTCCTTTGGCCTTAAACCCGAACATACCGGCCATTAGATTATTTGGAAAACTACGTACAGTGGTATTATATTGTTGTACGGCTTCGTTATATGCTCTACGTTCTGTAGAAATACGGTTTTCCGTACCCTCTAACTGAGCTTGTAGTTCCAGAAAATTTTGATTCGCTTTTAAATCGGGGTAGGCTTCCACTGAAGCTAAAAGACGGCTCAGGGATCCGCTGAACTCGTCCTGCACTTTCTGAAATTTAGCGATATTCTCCTCCGACAGGTCATCTGCATTAATTGTCACCGAAGTGGCTTTAGCTCTTGCTTCAACAACAGCTGTCAGTGTGCTTTCTTCATGTTTGGCGGCACCTTTTACAGTGTTAACCAAGTTCGGGACCAAATCAGCACGACGTTGATAAGCATTCTCAACCTGCGCCCATTTGGCTTTGACATTTTCGTCCTGGGACACCATTGTATTGTAGCCGCAGGAGTTTAATGATACTAACGCAAAAAAACCAAATAAGGCTACCAAAAATCTATTCATTTTCATTGTTTAAAGAATTAAATACTATTCAAATTATACGGTTACACTATCAAAGCATATACCAAGCTCTTACTAAGATAAGAATAATTTTATTTCAAATCTGCAAATACGCAATATTCCTTAACTTTGTCCCGGTTTTGGGATAAAAACCCAGCCCCTATGATATGCAAAAAGAAATTGAGATCGCAATACCCCCCGAAAGAATCGAAGACGAGCAATATATCCTTCAACTGGGCATAAAAGCTCTGCGGCTAAAACCTCAGCAAATAAAAGCCTATAAGATCCGTAAACGTTCTATTGACGCACGCAGCAGACAGGTGGTATACCGAGCACGCGTTATTTATTATATCGACGAATTTCCGCTACCTGAAGTCTACGAAAATCACTTTAAATCCGTCCGCACGGGCAAACCTGTAATCATTGTCGGTGCAGGGCCGGCCGGCTTATTCGCTGCTTTACGCTGCATCGAGCGCGGGCTTAAACCGATCGTTATCGAAAGAGGCAAAAAGGTGCAGGAGCGAAGACGTGATCTGGCAAAACTGAACCGGGAGGGAATTGTCAATCCCGAATCCAACTATTGCTTTGGTGAGGGGGGAGCCGGCACGTATTCAGACGGTAAACTGTATACGCGCTCGAATAAACGGGGAGACGTCGACAAGGTACTTAAACTATTTGTTTCCCACGGTGCTGCAACCGATATTCTGGTAAACGCCCGCCCGCATATTGGCACCAACAAATTGCCGCATATTATCGAAGCCATGCGCGAAAGTGTTCTAGAGTTTGGAGGTGAATTTTATTTTGACCAGCGTGTCGACGATATTCTGGAGTCCTTTGGCCAGGTGCGCGGTGTAAAACTCGCCAGCGGAGAACAAATCAAAGCAGATCATGTCATCGTGGCTACAGGCCACTCTGCCAGGGATATTTTTGAGTTATTCCGAAGGAATAATTGGCTGATCGAAGCAAAACCATTTGCGTTGGGCGTACGCATCGAACATCCGCAGTCAATTATCGATCAAGCGCAGTACCATTGTCAGGTGAGAAGTGAACATTTGCCCCCAGCTTATTACAGCCTGGTCGAACAGGTGAATGATCGCGGCGTATTTTCATTCTGTATGTGTCCCGGTGGAGTTATCGCTCCCTGTGCGACCGACCAGAATGAGATCGTCGTGAATGGATGGTCGCCTTCGAAACGGAATAATCCACACGCCAATTCGGGCACAGTCATCCAGATCAATCTCGAAGACGTGCCAAACGCAGCGAAAGACCCTTTTGCACTGCTTGATTTTCAGAGACAAATCGAACACAAAGCCTATACGGCGGGCGGGGGCAAGCTTGTAGCCCCAGCGCAGCGTATGGTTGACTTTGTGGAAGGGCGTATATCAATGGACCTACCCGCAAACTCATATAAGCCAGGAACCTTGTCTACGGATCTCAGCGATATACTACCCGACTTTGTTCATCAAGCACTCCGTGGTGCCTTGCCGATTTTCGGAAAAAAAATGAAAGGTTATTATACCAACGAAGCCATTTTGGTGGGTGTAGAATCGCGAACTTCCTCGCCAATAAGGATTCCGAGAAATAAGGAAAATCTGCAACATCCTCAGGTAAAAGGACTTTACCCCTGTGGAGAGGGAGCAGGCTATGCTGGCGGTATTATTTCAGCCGCTATTGATGGAATTAACTGTGTCGATGCAATTGATTTAAATTGATATTTTTTTGATTTTTCTCTTGCAGAATAAGATCAAATGCTTTACTTTTGTAGCATCAACGCGAAAGTAGCTCAGTTGGTAGAGCACAACCTTGCCAAGGTTGGGGTCGCGAGTTCGAATCTCGTCTTTCGCTCCAATAAAAAAAGCTTCCATCATCTGGAAGCTTTTTTTATATTCACGTTTAGCGACGCTCCCTTTCTGCTCCCAAATCCATAATCGGACGATTGAAAAAAGACAGTAATCCGACAAGCATCACTGTCAGACCGGCAATAACAAATGCGGTAGCTACTCCAATGGCGTCAGCGATATATCCTGTAAAAAGGAGTCCGATCATACTTGGCAAAATCGCAATACTAAAATAAAGGGAAAAAACACGTCCCAACATTTCCGGAACGACCTGTTCCTGGATGATCGTCATAAAAGACGCTGAAAATACGGACATAGAAACACCGCCCAGAGCTGTCATGATGACAAATGGAATAAACCAGCCTGATGGGAACCATCCTGACAACGCAAAAGTCAGTCCCAACAATATATGCATACTATTGACAAGTACCACCTTTGAGAAAGATATCTTGGCAAGTCCTAGAGCACTTCCGCCAACCAGCATGCCTACCCCCCAGACAATTTCAATGGCGCTCATCTCCCATTTACCACCACCATAATGCCCGATAGTCAACAATGGAAACATGATCGCTACTGGCATAATGCAAAATGTGGCAACCATTGCGTATAAAAAAAGCATTTTTAAGCCTTTATTGCCATAAATAGCCAACAAACCCTGCTGAAGATCTTTTAATACCGCTCTGACAGTGGATTTGTACTCCGACTGCGGTAAATGCGGGATAAAGACAAAAAGCAACGATGTGATCGCAAATACGGCGCCTATAACATCCAGATAGAGCACTTGCGCTATCGGAAAATAAGTAATCGCCAATGTGCCCAATGCGGGTCCGGCAATGTTACTCACCGACTGAAGCATCTGATTAATACCCGATACACGTAGCAGTTTGTCCTCCGGCACCAACAGCGGTGCAATCGCCTGCATCGCCGGAGAGTGAAATGCTGAACCAATTGAACGACAGGCCATCAGAAGGTAAATAAAAAACATATCTGTATGCGTATCTTTCAGCACAAATGTCATCGCCAATGTACACAGCGCTATAAAACCATCCGCAAAGATCATGACTTTCTTCCTATCCCAACGATCGATAAAAACACCCGCAAAGGGACCTATAACTGCTTGAGGCAATAATCCGGCTATCGCCGCGAAAGCGAGTACCTCCGCCGACTTGTGGGTCAGGCTGAGCCATATCATAATCGAAAAATTGACCGCTGAGCTAGACAGTAGCGAAATGAATTGTCCAACCCAAATATAACTGTAGGTTCGAAACCAATTATTCTTTTCCATAAAACATAAATCAAAAATACAACAAGCATAGGACCGGGAACGGCCTATACATTTGACATAAAACGCGGATAGATCCGTGGATAAATTCAGGATCTCTGAATATTGTTAGGCTATAAAACCCAAGGTTTATAAGCGTAAGTTGTATATAAAGATGTGTACATAGCATTACAAAAATACGCCAAAAAGACTAAAAACGCAAGAGTAGCACCTAATACACCGGCGCTCCTATTGGTTTGGTCATGAAGGCAAGCAAAAAAAAAAGCGTTTACCCGATGGATAAACGCCTATATGAATACTGTGAAACTGTATCGATTAATTCGTTTTTAAGCTCTCTTCTACAAGTTCTTCCACATATTTCCGGACAACATCGTTTGAGAAACGCGTAGTCACGTCAAAAGCAAACGCATGTACCAAAAGAACGCGCGCCGACTCCTCGCCGATGCCTCTTGCACGCAGATAAAATAATGCTTCATTGTCAAATTGCCCGATAGTACAGCCGTGCGAGCATTTTACATCATCTGCAAAAATTTCGAGCTGCGGCTTGGTGTATACAGCGGAATGATCCGACAGCAACATGTTATTGTTCTGTTGGAACGCATTTGTTTTCTGTGCATCTTCGCGGACAAAAATTTTCCCGTTGAACACGGCCGTGGAGTTGTCCTGTGTGATATTCTTATACCACTCATAAGATTCACAATGAGGCTTCAGGTGATCTACAATGGTATGATTGTCAACCAGTTGACCTCCAGCAGTCAAATTGATTCCATACAAGTGACTTTCTACATTTTCCGCATCCAGCCGCACATTGATATTATTGCGGATAAATGCTGCTCCGGGGAAGTTACAGTTATAATTGTTGTATAAACTATATTTCTCTTGATAGACCTCTGTATGGTTAAAATAACGGCTCACGGAATCAGCTACCTGTAAATAGTAATGCTGTACTTTCGCATTTTCCTGTACAACAATTTCCGATACCTTATTGTGTACATTATTGGCTGCACCGTCTGCGGTAATAAAGCTTTCAATCAACTCAAATTCGGCATTCGGTTCTACAACCACCAGATTACGTGTCTGCGCAAAGAAATCTTCCTGTCCCATCGCCACATGGATAATCTGGATTGGCTTATCCAATACAACGCCCTTCTTCAAGTGAATAAATACACCATTGGTAAATGCCGCTGTATTAAGCGCCACCATGATGTTGTCAGATTTATCAGCATATTGTGCAAAATGTGTTCGGAAAGCTGGTTCGTCAACAGCAGCATCCATCGGAATAACAGTGAGCCCTTTTACTTTTTCCAACTCACTTACCGCCAATACATATTGACCATTTACAAGAATGATGCGATAGGCATCCAAACCCGGAATCTCTCCTGCACTAAAATCCAAGCCCTCGATATCCACATCGACGTCAAGCGCATAGGGCTTATTAATGATGCTGTGGATATTTGTATATTTCCATTCTTCATTCTTAACGGTGGGAAAACCTGCTGCTTCGAAGCGTTCGAAAGCCCGCTGGCGCGTCTCCACGAAAAAAGCAGGCTCCGTCGCCAGCTCCTGATCTCTGAACGCTCCCAACACTTGTTGAAGTAATGATTCTGAAACTAATGTACTCATGTTATTATTTAATCAAATCGCCAAACTTTCTTTCAATCCTTTATCAATTAAAAGGTTAGGCGTTTTGTGTATCATATTCTTTTAACCAATCGTATCCCTTTTCTTCGAGTTCCAAGGCCAGTTCTTTAGGGCCTGATTTCACGATGCGGCCGTTATATAGGACGTGTACAAAATCGGGCACAATATAATCCAATAGGCGCTGATAGTGTGTGATAACGATAAAGGCATTATCTTTAGAACGCAATTGATTCACACCGTTGGCTACAATACGAAGAGCATCAATATCCAAACCGGAATCCGTTTCATCCAAAATAGATAGCTTCGGATTCAGCATAGCCAGCTGAAAAATTTCGTTACGTTTTTTCTCACCACCTGAAAATCCTTCATTCAAAGAACGATTGGCCAGGTTAGCCGAAAATTCGACCAGCTTTTGCTTCTCTTTCACCAACTGCAAAAATTCTTTCGCTTCCATCGGCGGCAGGCCTTTGTACTCACGAATATCATTGACTGCCGTTTTCAAGAAATTGATGTTCGATACCCCCGGAATTTCGACAGGATACTGGAAAGCCAGAAATAAGCCTTCCCGCGCACGATCTTCCGGAGAAAGCTCTAGCAAGTCTACGCCATCCAATAGCGCTGACCCCGCACTGACCTCATACGATTCACGTCCCGCCAACACATTACCTAAAGTACTTTTTCCTGCACCGTTAGGGCCCATAATTGCGTGAACTTCTCCAGCTTTAACTTCTAAGTTTAACCCTTTTAATATTTGTTTGTCTTCTACAGACGCATGTAAATTTTTAATGCTTAACATTTTATTCGTATTGAGTATTGAGCGACAGACCGATACTATGGCAGCTTGCTCAATTATTTTTTCTATCCTACTGAACCTTCTAAAGAAATAGCCAACAATTTCTGTGCTTCTACGGCAAATTCCATTGGCAATTGATTTAACACCTCCTTGGCATATCCATTGACAATCAGCCCGACAGCTTTTTCAGAATCAATGCCACGCTGATTTAAATAGAACACCTGATCTTCTCCGATTTTTGATGTGGTTGCCTCATGTTCCAATTTAGCTGTCTTATTTCGGTTTTCAATATATGGAAAAGTATGTGCACCACATTTATCGCCGATCAACAAAGAATCACATTGCGTAAAGTTCCTGGAGTTATCCGCATTCGGACCAATTTTGACCAGTCCTCTGTAGCTATTATGACTCTTTCCAGCAGAAATTCCTTTAGAAACAATTTTGGATTTTGTGTTCTTACCGAGATGAACCATTTTAGTTCCCGTATCCGCAACCTGGTAGTTGCGAGTCATGGCCACCGAGTAAAACTCACCGATAGAATGATCACCTTTTAAGATTACGCCGGGATATTTCCATGTGATGGCTGACCCTGTCTCTACCTGGGTCCATGAAATCTTACTATTGTCCCCTTTACAGATACCACGTTTTGTCACAAAGTTATAGATACCACCTTTACCGTCCTTGTCACCGGGATACCAGTTTTGAACGGTCGAATATTTAATTTCAGCATCTCTTTCCGCAATTAGCTCTACCACTGCCGCATGCAATTGGTTTTCATCACGCATAGGCGCCGTACAACCCTCCAAATAAGAGACGTAAGCCCCTTCGTCCGCGACGATCAGTGTGCGCTCAAACTGTCCTGTATTCTGCGCATTAATACGGAAATAAGTAGACAATTCCATTGGACACTTAACGCCTTTTGGCACATACACGAACGAACCGTCCGAAAACACCGCTGAGTTTAGGGCTGCATAAATATTGTCCGTTTGCGGGACTACCGTCCCCAAATACTTCTTCACGAGGTCAGGATACTCCTGCACAGCTTCTCCAAATGAACAGAAAATAACGCCCTGCTCTTTTAGCTTTTCACGAAAAGTTGTCTTGACCGATACGGAATCAAAAACGGCATCGACAGCAACTACGCCAGCCAGTATTTTTTGCTCATCCAATGGGATGCCTAATTTTTCAAAAGTGGCAACCAGTTCGGGATCGACTTCCTCCATCGAATTGAGCTGTGGCTTGGCTTTAGGCGCCGCATAGTAAGATATATCCTGAAAATCAATTTCGGGCGCCTCAAAATTCTGCCATGTAGGCATTTTCAACGTCAGAAAATGGCGAAAAGCTTTCAGCCTCCACTCCAATAACCACTCAGGCTCATTCTTTTTTGCCGAAATAAAACGAACCGTATCCTCTGTAAGGCCTTTGGCTGCAATTTCCATTTCGATATCAGTCGTGAACCCGTATTTATATTCTTCGAGCTCCAGCTCTTTTAATAAATCGTCGTCTTTAGTACTCATATTGCGCTCTCACGGTTTAACTAATTTGGGAGGTTTGACCTCCGCAACTATCGAACTGCAAAGTTACAATTTCAAAGCCAATAAACAGTATTTTAAAGCGCTCTACAACATGATTTTTAATAAAAAAATGACATTTATCACTCTATTTAATCAAAATGCGCACATTTCGAACAATTATGACAGATAAATGATTTTAGATAAATTATATCTATACCTTTACCTAAACACTATAATTAAAAATAATTAATCATCAATAATTTTGTATATTTTTAAATTTCCAAATATAATTTTGTATATTTACAAATACTATTGATTATTAAGACTTAAGATATGCCGTTTGCACCAGACAAAACTGATTTAAAAATTCTCAAATTATTACAAGAGAATGGCCGTATTACTAACTTACAGTTAGCATCGAGCATAGGGCTTTCTCCCGCTCCAACTTTAGAGCGTGTAAGAAAACTTGAAAACTCCGGTTTCATCAAGAGCTATCATGCTTTTGTGGACGAAGAAAAATTAGGACTAGGCATCAAATCCTTTATACAAATATCATTGGACTTCCACACTCATAATGCAATTCCAGAATTTGTAGCTGCTGTGAAAATGATTCCCGAGGTCACAGAATGCCACCATGTCACCGGCAACTGCGACTTCATCCTCAAAGTGTACGTAAAAGATATAAAAGCGTATGAAGGCGTTATTATGGAAAAAATCGCAAAGATCCCCTTCGTGAAAACCTTCCAAACAATGATGATTATGTCTACCAGCAAGAAAGAACCCATCATTCCGTTGGAATATTAAAAAATAACGATGAAAACATCATCCCAATACCAGGATTTTGCCCTAATTCTTGCTTGGCCTGATGCTACTATCCGCGGTGACGAAGTATGGATGATGTTTTTAAAAAAATTGGGGCTGGTCAAAAATCTCAATTTCAAAGTCGGCCATACAGGCATTGTATTGATCGAACGGGCTTCCGGAAAACTTAGATTCTACGACTTCGGGCGGTACATCTCTCCCAGAGGACAGGGAAGAGCGCGTTCGAAAGACTCCGACCCCAAACTAGCTATTGGTATCAGGGCCCAAATCAACGGCGACTGCATTCTAAACCTACTGGAAATTGTTCAATATTTTGAGACGATGAAGGATGCCATGCAAGGGTCTGGAGAACTCTATTTGGCCGTAGTTGCTGAAATAGACTTTTGTATGGCAAAAGCATTTGCGGATAGTTGGGTGCGCCGGGGGTCCTACCCTTATGGTGCAGTGGCCAGAAACAACAATAACTGCTCCAGGTTTATCACCCGGCTTCTGATGCATGCATCCAAAAAGTTCCATTTCTGGCACAGCATCAACTTTCCCGAGACGATCAAAGCAAGTCCGATGAGCAACTTGGTCAACGCCTCTCCGAACAGAACGATTTACCGCTATTCGGATTCAGCAGGACTATGCTGTCTACGAATGAACCGCTTCTCTTCCCTCGCATTTCTGCTCAGAAAACTAAAGACCAATATCTGCCGAAGCCTCGCAAGTACGCTTCCCGAAGACATTACCATAGGCGGGATGGTACAAAAAGACCGACCCGCCGCTATTCCCTGCAGATCACAGTACTTGGGCGGCGTAGGTGAGGGCGCCTGGTTTTATATCGAGCCAGTAGACACTAATCAAGCGATCGTCCAACGTTATACCATACATGGAGATCTGGAATATACTGTACTGGCAAGGCCCACGCAGCCCATGGATTTTAACAGCCCTTATCACGTCTGTTACGATAGCCATTTTTTATTTACTCACCTCGAGCAGAACAGCATCACCATCCGGCTGGAACATGTACGCGTGCTATCTCTAGGCGAAATCAGCAGCACATCAATGGACAAATACGCTTAAGACAAACGCCAGTCAATTGGCGTTTTACCATGTTCCTTCAGATATTGATTGGCCTTCGAAAAGTGTTTGCTACCAAAAAAACCTCGATGAGCAGAAAGAGGTGACGGATGCACCGATTTCAGAACAAGGTGCTTACGCGTGTCAATAAGTGCACTTTTCTGCTGTGCATAGCTGCCCCATAGCAAGAAAACAACGTGTTCACACCGTTCAGAAATAGCATGTATAATACTATCCGTAAACATTTCCCAGCCTTTCTTTTGATGTGAGCCAGCCAGATGCGCCTGCACGGTCAATGTAGCGTTCAGCAGCAGCACCCCTTGCTTCGCCCAGCTACTCAAATCCCCGGAGCGCGGCACTGTAAATCCGGCAATATCATCCTGCAGCTCTTTAAAAATATTTTTTAAGGAAGGCGGCAAAGCTATGCCTCCAGGCACAGAAAAAGACAGCCCATGTGCCTGCCCATCATTATGGTAAGGATCTTGTCCCAGAATGACAACTTTGACATCTGGCAACGGAGTCAATTTGAAAGCATTCATGACTAACCCCGCAGGTGGGAAGACTTTTGTACGCCTGCGCTCCTCCTGTACAAAGGCAGACAATTGTTTCATATAAGGCTGGCTGAATAACGGTTTCAATACCGGCGCCCACGAATCATCATATAGCTTTTCCATAAACCAAACTTAGAGAAAGTTGCATATAATGGCAAATTTAAAAGCCCCGACCCTCGCCGGGAAAAATATAATTTTACAAAATAACCACTTCAACAAGTTGCTTAAACGGTGAAATTAACGGATATTTGCAGAATTAAATTGAACACAAATATTTTTTAAACAACGATTTATGTCAAATCTCGTTAGAATTATCATTTGCAGTGCATTGCTGATCGGCACAATCGCTCTTTTTTGGACGGGAAACTGGGGCTGGGGAATATTGGGCATCCTGATCACCATTCTTGGTTTTGTCACTGTATTTTTTCACGAATACATGCTTATTGCGCAATGGTATATGCGCAAACAAGATATGGCAAGTGCCGAAAAATGGTTACGAAAAATCACCAATTATGAAAAACAGCTGATCCCGCAACAGCACGGCTATTACAATATGTTGATCGGACTGATCGAGTCGCAGCGCGCCCCGATGCAATCGGAAAAATATTTTAAGAAGGCTTTGGCACTCGGGCTACATATGGATCATAATATTGCTTTAGCGAAATTAAGTCTGGCTGGTGTTGCCATGGCAAAACGCAATAAAAGGGAAGCTGAAAAGTTACTTCAGGAAGCCAAAAAAGCTGACAAAAATAAACTGCTTGCTGATCAGATAAAAATGATGAAAGATCAGATGGGTATGCTTGACAAGCAGCAGATCAGGTACAACCGCTAACACAAAGACTTTATCAAAAAAAAGCGCTGTATATAAAATAACAGCGCTTTTTTTTGACATCAACAACAGCTCACTTCGCCAACAAGATCGGCACCTCCAAAAATTTTCCTTCTTCTTCACTACTCTCAAAAACGAGCTTCAAATGGGCAGGCCTGTCTGTCTTCCTCCAGTTTTTCACCACAACTTGTATATCAACAGGCCTATCTTCTTCCAACAGATAATGTAAATAGTTCTGCCGATCGTCAAATTTTATCAGCACATTGCCCATTTGTATGGATGAGAAAAAATGAGCCTGCTTTTTTTGATCGATAACCTGTGTCGAAAAAGTATTCATCTTAAATTCCCTCGGATCCCGGTTGTAGGATATGGCAAACAAATTAATCACCAGTTCTTTGTTGTTTTCATCTATATGATACTCTTTTAAATCAAATTGGATATCATCCACCAGCAACACCGAGTCCGCCGACTGGGCTCGCGTTGCCTCACCGATAAAACAAAGAAAAAATAGGACGGCCATCAGGCGCAACAGACTGCTCATAGATTTGCTATTTAAAAAGCCACCCCATGGTGGCTTCAGTATCTTAAAAAGTTAATGGATATTGTTATGCACGCAGGCGGTCAGCAGAGCGGATCAGTTTCTCATCTCTACGAACGCCCCCAAGCGCAAGTGCACAAAATATAATTGCAATAGGCAACAAGAAAAAACCTACACCAATATTCCCTGCACCTAGAAATTGACTTACTGTAGCAAGATGCGTGCTAGCCGATGAATACAACCATATCCCAAAAAAGATGATCGCGACCATCTCTATCCAGATCAGCAATATCTGTACTTTTCGTTGTCTAAACTTAAATATTGTAAATAGCGGCAACAATCCGAGCACAACGGTTACAATGGTCTGTAAAATATAACCAAAGCCGCCCTCATGCACAGGCTGACCAGCGCTAACACCGTAAATACCGGTTACTTTGACGTTCTTCCCCAGTCCAACAAGATCGCTATAGTTTACATACGGGAACAAAAACAGGCCAAATATAACTAATCCTGCCACTAACAAATAAACAGTTTGGATACGTTGAATCATATTTTAAATTTTTGTATATCGACAAACATAGATAAATTGCTTTTTATATGCAATATAAATACTTGCCATTTAAAACAATTTATTCCAATCCCAAAATCCCGCACTTCAGCACATTGGATCCATTCCGTCTGAAATCCAGACTATAGCTATTGCAGATAGCCGAAACATCAGGAAGTCGCATAACCACAAATAACACCAGAGGCTACCGTCTCGTATACAACAATTGAAAGCCCCATTTTGTTGTAATCGAAAACAGTTCTTTTTTTGTGCTTTTACTGGCTAACAACCCTAGGCAATTATTTTTCGATGCACTATCTTTGCAAAAAATTTGATATCATGCTATACATATACGGAGCTACGGCCCACGCCAAGACGGCAGTGGATGTCGCCGAGGATCTCAACATACAAATTGGCGGTCTCATTGATAAATCCCTGTTGATTGAAGATGTATTTGATTACGCAGTACAGCTGCATCACGAATCGAAATATGCTGATGAAGTGTTTTTTGTCGCTGTGAAAAATCCGGGGCTGCGGAAGAGAATCGTATCAGAAAACCCGAGCTGGAAATTTCAATCGCTGGTCCACCCTCGGGCCAATGTATCCAAAAGGGCTGAAATTGGCGAAGGTTGTATCATTCTCCCCGGAGCAACGATCGCTGCGGATGTACAGATCGGAGATCACTGCATTATTGCGGGGTCGGCCGTCATCGAGAGCAATACCATCATCGAGGACTATGTCAATATCGGCGCAAATGTTTCCATCGGCGCAAACGTACTTATCGGCCGCGGTTCAGAAATCAAGGCCAATACCCGGATTGAGGATGAGGAAACAATTGCGAAGGAAAGCGTCGTTTAAATTCCGGCAGAATGGAACTGTAGATCGTACAGCTTTTTATAATAACCGTCAAAAGACAAAAGTTCCTGATGCGTTCCGATTTCTTTGATCTCACCTTTGTCCAATACAATAATCTTATCTGCTTTTTGAATCGTGGACAAGCGGTGGGCGATAACAATCGAAGTTCTGCCGCGCATCAGGTTGTCTATTGCGCGCTGTATCATCTCCTCAGTTTCAGTATCCACGGAAGAAGTCGCCTCGTCGAGGATCAGAATTCTTGGGTCGTGTACCAAAGCGCGGATAAAGGATATCAACTGTGCCTGACCGGCAGATAGTGTAGCGCCCCTTTCTTTGACATCGTAGTCATATCCCCCCGGAAGCCGCATAATAAAGTCATGTGCGCCAACCTCCTTCGCCGCCTCAATCACTTGCTCGCGTGTGATGGAAGGATCGCCTAAAGTGATGTTGTTGACCACGCTGTCCGAGAAAAGGAATACGTCCTGCAGTACTGTAGCAATCGTATTCCGCAGGTACTCCAGATGGTAGTCACGGATATTGACGCCATCTAGCAGGATCTCACCTTTATTGACTTCATAAAACCGGCTTAAAATATTGATCGTAGAGGATTTACCCGCTCCTGTGGCACCTACCAAAGCCAATGTTTCACCGGGCTTGACGATAAAATTTACATCTTTTAACACCCAGTTCTCATCATTGTAAGCAAACCACACATGCTTAAATGCTATTTCACCCTCGATATGCGCGGGTTTCAATGTCCCTAAATTCGGCGTCATTTCGTCTGTATCCAATACTTCGAAAATGCGCTCAGCACTGACCATCCCCATCTGAAGCGTATTAAATTTATCAATAAGCTCACGGATCGGCCTAAAGATCATATTGATATACATAATAAAAGCGACGACAACCCCCGGCGAAATCACATCTCCCATGATCTGTTTGGCGCCAAACCATACGAGCAGTCCCAGCGAAATCGCCATGATGATTTCCAGCACGGGAAAGAAGATCGAAAAATACCAATTGGTACGAATATGTGCATTCCGGTGCTGTGCATTGATCTCCTTAAATTTGTCCATTTCCTGTCGCTCACGAGCAAAATATTGGATAATGCCTATTCCCGTAATATGCTCCTGCAAGAAGGTATTCAAGTTAGACACCCATTTCCGGACATCGATAAATGCGGCCTTCATCGCTTCTTTAAAAACATAGGTTGCCGCGATCATCAAAGGCATCGGAATGAGCACGATAAGTGTCAGCTTCCAGTCAGAATAAAACATGACTCCCAGAATGACTGCAAGTTGCAACAGATCGCCGATGATCTGGATCAATCCTTCCGAAAAGATATTGGACAGTGTCTCCAGATCAGAGATGGTCCGCGTGATCAGCTTGCCCAAGGCAGTACGGTCAAAATATTTCAAGCGCAGTTGAACAATATGATTAAACACCTGAATCCGGATATCACGGATCACGGATTGTCCCAGGGTATTGGTCATTAAGGTATGGTAATAACGGATCAAGGTCTGTATAATCACGAGCGCCAACATAGCAATCAACATATAAGATAACCCTTCGGTATCAAAATTTAAGATATAGTTGTCCAACGTATGCTGGATTAGCATGGGCAGGGCCGGGGCCACCGCAGCCAATAATATCGTTAAGATGACCGAAACCCAAAAAGCCGTTTGATAAGGGCGCATATAACGTCCCATACGGCGCAACAAATTTATATCGTAGGTTTTACCAGTTATTTTATCTTGACTCACGTTATTTTTATATATAAGGATATGCAACCTCTGTTAAATATAATCCATGCGCGGGCACAGACACCCCCGCCTTTTTCCGATCCTTGCTTTTAATCACCTCCTGCATAAATGAAGCAGGCCGGCCTTTCAGCCCGATCTCCAGTGATGTCCCAACAATGGCCCTTACCATATTGCGTAAGAAACGGTCAGCTGTGATGTAAAAAAGTAGGCGCCCGTCCTGCTGCCACACCCATTCAGCCCGACGGATGTCACATATATTTGTAAACACCTGCGTATGCGACTTACTGAAACACTCAAAATCCTGTTTACCCAACAAAAATTGAGCCGCCTCATTCATCTTGACTACATCTGGCCGATCCCGCATAAAGCATGAGTAAGGGTACAGAAAAGGATCCTTTTGAAAATGCAAATGATATTCATATGATCTATGGGTGGCGTCAAAACGCGCATGCGCATCGGCTGCAACTTCGATCAGCCGCTTTACGGCGACATCAAATGGTAATAAAGCATTGAGTGAATGGATAAAACGATCTTGGTCGGCTAATATACCTATAGGAGCAGCGTCAAAATGAGCATATAACTGCTTCGCATGTACGCCTGTATCTGTTCGGCCTGCCCCCGTCGTCTCAACAGGCTCGCGCAACAGGATTTCCAAAGCTTTATTTAAAACCTCCTGTACAGAAATAGCATTGTTCTGAATCTGCCACCCATGATAAGCTTGTCCAAAGTAGGCTATCTCCAAAAAAAAACGTCTTTTTTCCATTATACAACACAAAGGTACATTTTTCCGAATGAGCCACATTTCCTCATTCCAATATTTCGCTCTTTTTTGTCAACATTTAATCCTTATATGACAAAACTAATGCATCTGCTAGGCTAGGCGCAATGAGACAAAACAGGGTTACACATGATGCCTGGATAAGCTATAAGACACCAATCAAATTTTCGAATGCCATACCACGGGAGGCTTTCAATAATACGGTAGCTCCTTTGACGGGGTTCGTCTCCAATGCTGCCCTTGCCTGATCCGTCGTTTCATAGAACTCAGCTCCTTCGTGACAGTGCTCGAAAAATGCTTTCCCAACAAAGATTTTGCGATCAGCATCTACCGTTTTTACTTGCTCGACAAGTTTGCGGTGTTCCGCAAAAGACTCAGCCCCCAATTCAAACATGTCACCTAAGATAATAGCCTTTTTCTCTGCTTCTATCACCCGGATATTATCTAAAGCAGCAGCCATGCTGGTCGCATTGGCATTATAATAATCACAAATGACTGTATTATAAGCCGTGTTCATGATCTGTGAACGATTGTTGGTGGGCGCATAGCCTTCAATACCCTTATTGATCGCTTCGGCAGAAATCGCAAAATGCAGGCCTACGGCTATCGCTGCCAAAAAGTTTTCAGTATTATAAGAACCGGTCAACTGTGTATCGACTTCGTAAACTCGCTCCTCGCCTTTTCGCTTCCATGCAATCTGTAACAGTGGCGTCGCTTTCAGAAGCTTGCCGATCACATCGTTGTCTTCAGAGAATCCATAAGTGATAGTCTTGCTTATTTTGCGTGCGGCCGCCATTTCCTTAAGATGAGGATTGTCTGCCTGTAGGAACAATATACCTTCATGATCCTGCAGCCAATCGTACAATTCACCCTTTGTTTTTTTTACTCCTTCAAACGATCCAAAGCCTTCTAAATGTGCTTTGCCCACATTGGAGATCAGCCCATGTGTCGGCTGTGCAATATCACATAAAAAAGCAATCTCTTTCAGATGGTTGGCCCCCATTTCTATAATGGCAATTTCAACCGACTCATCGATAGCCAATACCGTTAAGGGTACACCGATATGATTATTGAGATTGCCTTTTGTCGCGTACGTCTTATATTTTTGAGAAACAACGGAATACAATAACTCCTTGGTTGTTGTCTTTCCGTTTGTTCCCGTAACGCCGATGACCGGAATATCTAACTGCCGACGATGGTGCTTCGCCAGTTCCTGTAAGGTTTGCAGCACATCATTCACCAAAATATATTCTTCCCCAGCCTTATAAATTTCTTCATCAATGACAACATACTTCGCTCCGATTTCTAACGCTTGTGCTGCAAAGGTATTTCCATTGAAATTGGCTCCTTTGAGCGCAAAAAAAATACTATCCTTTTCGATCTTACGTGTATCTGTCGTAATATTTGGATACTGTTTATAAATCTGATATAAAGATTGGATGTCCATGTTTAGAAATTTGATGAACAAACTTAGATAAATTGCTTTTTATATGCAACACTTACAAATAGAGGCTCAAATCTCCCCATGGGCCGCATACCCTTGCTAACAACACCCTGCAATGCCTATAATTTTTGTTACGCAAACGTCACCGATAACGTTTGCGCATTTATTTTAAGCAATTTTCTTTAATGGCGGTTTTAATATTGGTAATTTCAATGACCAATTACAGTGTTGAAATGCGGGCTATCATACTTTCAGTTTTTCTATTTCCGGTCTTCCTCTTTGCTTTCACGGCGAAAAGTTATGACTTTATAGTAGCAAAAGATGGTTCAGGAGACTTTCGGACGATTCAGGAAGCGATTAATGCAGTACCTGATTTCCGAAAGAAGGAAACCGTGATCTATATCAAGAAGGGGCTTTATCAAGAGAAAATCACCATTGCTGGAAACAAACAGCACCTCACTTTAATTGGTGAGGACAGATTCGAAACGATTATTAGTTACAATGATTACGCGCAAAAGAAAAATCGTTTTGGAGAGGAGATCGGCACTTCAGGTTCGGCAAGTTTTTACAGCTATGGAAACGGTTTAACAGCGATCAACCTGACTTTTGAAAACAGTTCAGGGCCCATAGGCCAGGCGGTGGCAGCGTGGATTGCCGGAGACTGCAGCCGGTTTATTCATTGTAGATTTCTGGGATTTCAGGACACACTATATACGTATGGCAAAGGCGCCAGACAATTTTATTATCAATGTTATATAGAGGGTACTGTGGACTATATATTTGGTTCGTCCACAGCATGGTTTGAGCAATGTGAGCTACACTGTAAAGATAGCGGTTATATTACAGCAGCCTCGACGCCTGAAAATATAGCATATGGCTATATCTTCAACAACTGCAAAATAACCGGAACTCAGGACAGCAACAACTTCTATCTGGGACGGCCTTGGCGCCCCCATGCGAAAGTTATTTTTATGCGTTGTTATCTTCCACCATTTATCAGGCCAGAAGGCTGGCATAACTGGAACAATGAGTCAAATGAAAGGACGGCCTACTTCGCCGAATACAGAAACCACGGTCCGGGTGCTTTGTCACAAAGCCGTGTCAAATGGGCTCAGCAATTACCGACGAATGAAGCGGATATGATTGATTTTAAACAGGTATTCAACGATTGGCAACCCAATATTACTATCGAACAATAAGTTATGACCGGTAACGATTGCATAAGTTTTCCATCGAAGTTAAGTGCAAACAATGTACAATTGCTTTTACAAATAACCGTTTTTAAACCAAAAATTTAAAAAAATGAATCCGTTTAGAAAGCAATCTTCCTATACATTGAAATCTGCCCTTACGGCGCTCCTCATGCTGCCTTTCGTCGGTATGGCCCAGGAACCGGTCCGACCGGTCATACAGCAGGTCAGTTTCAAAAGAGACACGCTGAATATTGTGGACTATGGTGCCAAAGGCGATGGCCAGTTCCTGAACACTTCCACGATAAACCGGGCGATCAAAGCGTGTAGCGACCAAGGTGGCGGCGTCGTCCTGATCCCCTCCGGACTCTGGCTCTCCGGCCCGATCGAAATGCAAAGCAACGTCAATCTACACCTCAAAAAAGATGCTGTTCTGTTATTCACAAGAGATTTTGATGAATATAAATTAGTTGAATCGAATTGGGAGGGTGAACCAGCCTGGAGAAACCAAAATCCGATATCTGGAAAGGAGCTCACCAATATCGCTATCACCGGCAACGGTATTATCGATGGCAATGGCGACGCTTGGAGAATGATCAAAAAAAGTAAATTGACAGCTTCACAATGGAAAAACCTTGTTGCCTCCGGAGGCATTGTGGATCCTGAAACAGAAATTTGGTATCCTTCTGAGAGCTCGCTCAGGGGTGCAAAAGAGAAAAAAGCTGGAACTATCCGTCCGGGAACAACGGTAAACGATTTTAAGAATGTAAAAGACTTTCTGAGGCCTAATTTATTGGTCTTTACAAACTGTAAAAAAATCCTGCTTGAAGGGGTCACGATACAGAACTCTCCCGCATGGAATATACATCCGCTCATGTGTCAGGACTTAACCTTACGCGGACTTACCGTTCGCAATCCCTGGTACGGACAGAACGGAGACGGAGTGGATGTAGAGTCTTGTAAAAATGTACTTATTGAGGACTGCTCCTTTGATGTGGGTGACGATGGCATATGCATCAAGTCAGGACGCGATCAAGCAGGACGTGACCGCGGTATGCCCACAGAAAATGTTATCGTTCGAAACAATGTGGTGTACCACGCACATGGTGGCTTTGTTATCGGTAGTGAGATGAGCGGTGGCGCACGCAATATTTGGGTAGAAGACTGCTCCTTTATTGGCACGGATATCGGCCTACGCTTTAAGACAACAAGAGGCCGCGGTGGCGTCGTAGAGAATATCTTTATCAATAATATCAATATGATCGACATTCCTGGCGAAGCTATCTTATTTGATATGTACTATGCCGCGGTAGACCCAGTGCCATTGGCCGGAGAAAAGAGAGCTGCAGTAAAGACGGTAAAACTTGCTGTTACGGAGGAGACTCCGCAGTTTAGAAATTTCTATATCAAGAACATCGTCGCTAAAGGTGCTTCGAAAGGTATTTTCTTCCGTGGCCTCCCCGAAATGCATATCCAAAATATCCATATAGAAAATGCAACGTTAGAAGCGACTAAGGGTATTGAAATTATTGAAGCATCAACGATCCAATTGAAGGATATCATTCTAAAAACAAAGGATAGTGCTCCGTTGATTGCTGTCAACAACAGCAGTTCCATTAACCTGGAAAATATTCAGGCTTTAAATTCACCTGAGCTATTTATCCAGGTCGCAGGCGAAAACAGCAGCAAGATCAATCTGTCCAAATCCAATATAAAATCAGCGAAGAAAGACAAACAGTTTATCGACGGAAGTACGCACAAATCCCTAACCATCACAAATTAGAATACCATGAAAAAGTTACTTATCCTTCTTTTCAATGTTGTCGTTCTGGGTTCTTTTAATGGATTTGCACAGCAGAAAGCCCTATCAGAACAAATGGCCACGACGGTATTGAACAAAATTTACCCAGACACGCTCTTCACTAACCCAGGCAAATTTCCTAAGTGGTCATACGATATGGGGGTTATTTTTGAGGGGCTGACAGAAGTATGGCGCAACACAGGAAATGGGGAGTATTTCAACTATATACAATCCCGCATGGACCCCTATTTAAGTATTCCAGACTCGATAAAAAATTATAGAGCTACGGATTTCAATATCGACAATATTAAAAATGGCACGACCTTGTTGATGCTGTACAAGGTAACGGGACAGGAAAAATACCTGAAAGCGTGCCATCAGCTATATGCCCAGCTCAAAAAACATCCGCGTACCAATGAAGGCGGGTTTTGGCATAAGAAGATATATCCTTATCAGATGTGGCTCGATGGTCTCTATATGGGGCAGCCCTTTTATGCGGAATACGCTAGTTTGATGAATATCCCAAGTGCTTTTGATGACATCGCAAATCAATTCGTATACATGGAGAAAAACGCACGGGACCCCAAAACAGGCCTACTATATCACGGTTGGGACGAATCTAGAAAGGAACGCTGGTCAGACCCCAAAACAGGCTTATCTCGACATTTTTGGGGCCGTGGCATGGGCTGGTACGTCATGGCTCTTGTCGATGTATTGGATTATTTCCCGGAAAACCATTCCCGCAGGCCTGAATTGATAGCGATATTGAACAGAACCTTATCGGCAGTGACCAAATATCAGGACAGCAAAACTGGAGTATGGTATGATATCGTCGATTTGGGTACCCGAGAAGGCAATTATCTAGAAGCTTCGGCATCCAGTATGTTTGTATTCGCTTTAGCAAAATCGTTGCGTAAAGGATACATACCAAACTCATTTGAAAAGAATCTGGATTTCGCTTTCCAAGGCCTTGTTAGCGAATTTACCTCTCCTGCGGGTAAAGATCAGATAAATCTCAACAAGGTTGTTGAAGTATCCGGATTGGGCGGCAGCAAAAACTATCGCGATGGTAGTTTTGAATACTATATGAGTGAGCCTGTCATCACCAATGATCCAAAAGGTGTGGGGGCCTTTATTCTGGCTGCCTCCGAAGTTGAATTCTTACGCGCAAGAAAAGGGAAAAAGAGCCTGAATATCACCTTGGATAACTATTACAACAACGAATTTAAACGTACCGCCTCAGGACAGCTCAAACCCTACCATTATCTATGGGATGGTGATGATAATAATGGCTTTTCGTTGTGGGGCCGAATCTTTGAAAAAAATGGTGGTCAGCTCCAAACGCTCAAAGAAGCGCCTACAAAACGTCATCTGGCACGATCAAGCATTTATATTATCGTGGATCCTGATACGGAAAAAGAAACCGAAAAGCCGAATTTCATGAATGAGGCAGATGCAAAGCAAATCACCGACTGGGTAAAGAAGGGTGGGGTCCTTGTCCTTATGCTGAATGACAAAGGAAATTGTGAAATCAGCAAATTTAATACTTTGTGCAAGCAGTTCGGCATCACGTTCAATGAAGATAGCCGTAACCGCGTCAAAGGAAGGGAATTCGAGACCGGAGCAATCGCCATTCCACAAGGCAATAAAGTGTTTCCAAACACGTCAAAAATATATATCAAGGAGATTTCGACTTTGCGGGTGACGTCACCTGCGCAGGCCTTGATAAAGGATAATGGTGACAATATCATCGCGATAGCAACCTATGGAAAAGGAACGGTATTCGCTATCGGCGACCCTTGGCTGTACAACGAGTACACTGACGGACGAAAGCTTCCTAAAGAATACCAAAATTTTACCGCAGCAAATGACCTTACCGAGTGGTTGGTGAAACAAGCTAAAAAATAATACAAATATGGAAGTGTCTTATTGCAAAATCATCTGTTTAGCTGCGCTCACACTGAGTCTTTACCCTTTGCGCGCTCAAATTCAGAAGGACTCCCTTGCTGATAAGATCTTGTTGTATCAACTTCCAAATGGTGCATGGCCCAAACAGCTGATCGATAAAAGTGTAGTAGACTATAGACTGCCTATCGACGGCCGCCTTAGAAAAAAAATAAAAGACACTGGAATTGATCATGCAACCATAGACAACAACGCAACGACGAGAGAAATAAATAGCCTCATCAAAGCTTATGGTACAACAAAACAGGAAGCTTATTTAAAGGGTGCCGAAAAAGGGATAGCCTATCTCCTTTCTGCACAGTATGAAAATGGCGGATTTCCGCAATATTATCCCAACAAATCGCTTTATCGTGCCGAAATCACTTATAACGACAACGCCATGATCAATGCTCTTCGTGTGCTGGATAACGTTGCTAAAGCGCAACATGGCTTTGAGGCAATTCATACAGACTATCGAAAAAGAGCTCAGTCGGCTGTCGAGAGAGGGATAGCTTGCATCCTTAAAACGCAGATTATCCAAAACACAACACTCACGATCTGGGCAGCACAGTATGATGAGAAAAACCTGACAGCAGCACAGGCACGGAAATTTGAGCCCGCAGCCTTGAGCACAAGTGAATCGGTCGCTATCGTACGCTTCCTTATGCAACAACCCGCCACTGCGCAGATTCAATTGGCTATAACTCGTGCAATCAGCTGGTTTCAAAATAATAAAATTAAAGGCTACCGCTTCGCTACTGAAAAAAATCAATCAACTGGGCAAACGGAGCGTAAGCTTATCCCAGACAGCGCATCCGTGGTCTGGGCACGTTTTTATGACCTTCAGGACAATAGGCCACTTTTTGGAGACAGGGATAATTCCATTAAGTACAAGTTCGAAGAATTGTCAGAAGAACGGAAGAATGGTTATGCATGGTTTGGAGACTGGCCTGAAAAATTAATCCGTGTGGACTATTTAAAATGGAAACAACAACATCAAATTCAATAATAGAAAAGAGCAATGCTACTTACACAAGATACATTACAATCCATTGCTTCCGATTTGGTCGATACACCAACAGAAGCCTCATTTTTATATCCTGAAAAAATACTTCAGTTTGGGACGGGTGTTTTACTTCGGGGCCTACCGGACTACTTTGTTAACAAAGCAAACCAGCAGGGGCTATTCCGGGGAAGAATTGTAGTCATCAAATCAACAAGCGCCGGTACTGCAGATTCGTTTGAACAGCAAAACAACTTATATACTTTGTGCATAAAGGGGTTGGACGAAGGCAAAGAAATATCAAGCTACGAGATAAATAATAGTATTTCTCGCGTGCTCTCAGCAAGCGAATCCTGGCAAGAAATACTGAAAAACGCAGAAAACCCCGCTCTTGAGATCGTTTTCTCCAATACCACTGAAGTCGGTATCGTGATGAGTGAAGACCTTGTTGACGACAATCCTCCAAAGTCTTTCCCCGGCAAGCTTTTGGCTATTTTATACCACCGGTTTAAACATTTTGCCGGCGACATTACGAAAGGGCTAACGATCGTGCCGACCGAACTGATAACGGATAATGGCAGCAAATTAAAAAAGATTATTTTTGACCTTGCTCAACAGAACAGTCTGTCAGCAGATTTTATAGAATGGCTGACGGGAGCCAACGACTTTTGCAATACTTTGGTGGACCGTATTGTTCCCGGTGCGCTATCGCCGGCAGACTATGTAAAGACAACAGCGATGTTAGGATATGAGGATCAGTTGATGATCATGGCCGAACCCTTCCGTTTGTGGGCCATCGAAGCAACATCCGACCGTGTAAAACAGCGCTTATCCTTCGCCGTAGCGGATTCCAGCGTGCTGCTGGTCCCCTCCATAGAAAAGTACAAAGAAATTAAGCTCAGGCTCCTCAATGGAACGCATACACTGAGCTGCGCAATGGCACTTCTATCGGGCTTCACTACCGTCAAAGAAGCCATGCAGAACGCTGCGTTCAGCCAATTTATCCGCTTGCTGATGCAAGATGAAATTGGACCATCCATCTTAAGCACAGCGATTTCTCAAAACGACGTGAAGGATTTTTCATCAAAAGTTATGGATCGCTTCGCCAATCCTTATCTCGAACATAAATGGGAATCAATAGCCCTCAACTACAGTTCGAAAATGGCCATGCGTAATATCCCTTTATTGGATAAATGGTATGGCAGCCACAGCGAGGCACCGCAGCTATTCGCTCTGGGATTTGCAGCTTACCTTTACTTTTTAAAGTCAGAACGGAAAGATAGCCATTACATACGGACCATCAATGGACGCACCATCGAAATTCAGGATGAATCTGCAGCAGTCATTTATGAGGCCTGGCAGCAGCCGGAGACGGTTGTTCATACCGTTCTTTCGAACGTAGGCTTATGGAATAGGGATCTGACCAAGTTTCCCGGACTGGAAGAAAGTGTAGACCGACAGCTAAAACAGATTATTCACAATGGTGCGTTGCAAGCGCTAACTATTTTGGAACATGAAAAATAAAGTACTTAAAATACATCCGAAAGACAACGTTCTGGTCGCTTTACAGGATCTAAAAAAGGGTGATGCTATCTCGTTTGAAGGAGCACATTATATCCTGCAGGAAGATATTCCCGCCAAACACAAATTTTTTATGCATGATATGCGTTTCGGCGATGAGATCCGAATGTATGGTGTGCTTGTCGGAAAAGCACAATTTGACATTCCGCAAGGGAGTATAATGAATACCGAAAACACCAAACATGCTGCGGAGCCTTATCATTTCAGACCTTCCCAGTACCATTGGGACAAACCCGATGTCTCTAAATTCGAGACAAGGACCTTCAACGGATACCTACGCGGAGACGGACGGGCCGGAACAGCCAATTATTGGCTCTTCATCCCGACAGTATTTTGTGAAAACAGGAACTTGGATGTCATCAAAGAGGCTCTCTACAATGAGCTTGGGTACTCCGTTACCGGGAAATATAAAAATTTCACACACCAGCTGCTGCAAGCCTATGAAAAAGGGGAAACCTTGGATCTGTCTTCATTGGAAAAACTCAATACCAGTACAGCGCAATCCAGCCGGGTATTCAAAAATGTCGATGGGATCAAATTTCTCAACCATCAGGGCGGCTGTGGCGGAATACGACAGGATGCGGCGGTCTTAAGTAAACTGCTTGCGGCTTATGCTGACCATCCTAACGTAGCCGGTGTGACAGTATTGAGCCTAGGCTGTCAGAATCTACAACTAAACGACTTGGTGAACGACATCAAGCTTCGCAATCCCAATTTTGATAAACCGCTATATGTATTTGAACAGCAACAATCGAAGAGCGAGGAACAGCTGATTAAGGAAGCCATACTGCAGACCTTCATCGGCCTTACAGAAATCAACAAAATTACCAGACAACCGGTGCCTTTAAGCAAATTGACACTCGGTGTCAAGTGTGGTGGCAGTGATGGTTTCAGCGGTATTTCGGCGAATCCAGCTGTCGGTTATACGGCTGATCTCCTGGTCGCTTTGGGGGGGAAGGTGCTTCTAGCGGAATTTCCGGAATTATGCGGTGCCGAACAGAATCTTATAGACCGGACGTTGGATCCTGCCGCAGCCAATAAATTTATCGACTTGATGACCGCCTATAGCAATGCCGCGGAGGCTGTAGGCTCGGGGTTTTATATGAATCCTTCACCGGGCAATATACGTGACGGACTCATTACGGATGCCATCAAAAGTAATGGCGCTGCCAAAAAAGGCGGCACCTCCCCTGTAGTCGATGTCCTCGATTATACGGAGGCAGCCACAAAAGCTGGACTTAATCTGGTCTGCACACCAGGCAACGATGTCGAAGCCACAACCGGTAAAGCAGCCGCAGGCGCCACCTTAATTTTATTTACTACGGGACTGGGCACCCCTACTGGTAACCCAATATGCCCGGTAATCAAAGTCGCCACCAATAATACATTGGCAAAGAAAATGGCCGACATCATTGACATTAATACCGGCCCTATTATCGATGGTGACAAAACAATCCAGGAAATGGGCGAAGATATACTCGAGTATTGCATCAAAGCAGCCAGCGGTGAGGTAATTCCCAAGGCTGTTCAATTAAATCAGGACGACTTCATCCCTTGGAAAAGAGGTGTGAGCTTATAAATTTATATAGTATGAAAGCATTCTTAGACGAAAACTTTTTATTAAACTCAAAAACAGCAGAAGTGCTGTACCACAATTATTCAAAACAGCTACCCATTATCGACTATCATAATCATCTGATTCCGGAGCAGATCGCCAATGATATTAAATTTGAAAATATCAGTCAGGTCTGGCTCCATGGTGATCATTATAAATGGCGGGCGATGCGCGCCAATGGTGTGAATGAACGGTATATTACGGGCGATGCCTCAGACGAAGAAAAATTCATGAAATGGGCAGAAACAGTGCCTTATACATTACGCAACCCGCTACATCACTGGACGCACCTTGAGCTCCAACGCTATTTCGGCATAACGGACTTACTTTCTCCAAAAACAGCCGCTAAAATATATGCGGATACCGGTCAGCTCCTACAGCAAGACAGCCATTCTGTACGCGGATTATTGAAAATGATGAATGTTGAAGTAGTCTGTACTACGGACGATCCTATTGATAGTTTGGAATTCCATCAACAATTCGCCGGAGAAAACGAGTCCTTCAAAATGCTTCCGGCGTTTCGTCCCGACAAAGCCATGAACGCCGATGACCTGGTCGCGCTGAACCAATATATCGACAAACTGGAAGAAGTCTGTAACGTGACCATCCACAGCTTAGGAGATTATCTGCGCGCATTGAAAGCCAGACATGACTTTTTCGCTGCCAATGGATGTAGTGTTTCTGATCATGGCCTTGAGCAGATTTACGCCGAAGATTATACCGAACAGGAAATTGCCTCGATTTTCGACAAAATACGGTCAAAAAAAGAAATTTCCTTCGATGAAAACCTGAAATTCAAATCCGCCATGCTGATCTATTTTGCAGAGTGGGATCACGAAAAAGGATGGGTTCAACAATATCACCTGGGCGCATTGCGCAATAACAATGCGCGTATGCACCGCTTAATCGGGCCAGACACAGGGTGGGATTCGATCGGCGATTTTAGCCAGGCCCGCGCATTGTCAAAATTTTTGAATAAATTAGACAATCAGGATAAGCTAACCAAGACCATCTTGTATAACCTCAATCCGGCAGACAATGAGCTCATTGCAACCATGATTGGGAACTTTAACGATGGATCTATCAAAGGAAAAATTCAATTTGGCTCAGCTTGGTGGTTTTTGGATCAGAAAGATGGTATGACAAAGCAGATTAACGCGCTGTCAAATATGGGGCTATTAAGTCGCCTTGTCGGCATGTTGACTGATTCCCGAAGCTTCCTTTCGTTCCCGAGACATGAATACTTCCGGAGATTGCTATGTGACATCTTCGGGCAAGACATCGAAAGAGGCGAGATACCGAACGATATCGAATGGGTAGGCAAAATCGTACAGGACATCAGTTATAATAACGCACGAGAATATTTTGAATTTTAACAAAATGCAGGGTAAAGTACTAAGCTTTGGCGAATTGCTGTTGCGCATCTGTCCCGACATCGAACAGAACTGGATTGAACAGCATCAACTACCTTTCTATGTAGGGGGAGCAGAACTGAATGTGGCGACTGCTCTCGCCCTTTGGAATGTGCCATCCTCTTATTTATCAGCAGTGCCTCAAAATGCCATTTGTGAAAGCATCGACCAGTATCTGCAACGGAAGAATATCGATACAACATCCATGCAATGGACGGGAGACCGACTGGGAATATATTATCTGCCCAAGGGGAAGGACCTCAAAAACGCAGCCGTGATTTATGATCGGGCACATTCTTCTTTTGCCAGTCTGAAGATAGGCAGTATCGATTGGCATCAGGTGTTTGCAGATGTCAAATGGTTCCATTTCTCCGCGATTTGTCCAGCTATCAGCCAGGAGATCGCCGACCTTTGCCTGGAGGCGGTACAGGTCGCCCAAGAGAAGGGCATATTTGTGTCCCTGGATCTGAATTATCGGTCCAAGCTGTGGAAATATGGAAAAGCTCCAAAAGAAGTGATGCCGGAGATAGCAAAACACTGTAACCTTATCATGGGCAATATCTGGGCTGCCCATCAGATGCTCGACACAAAGCTAGACGGACAGTTCCTGACACAGGACTCAGGTTATAAGGATGAGGATTTGCTCTCACAGGCCCTGGAAACGAGCCAGGAAATCATTGCCACCTATCCACGTTGCCAGTATGTAGCCAATACCTTCCGCTTTGACTATCAGCTCAAAGGCATAAGATATTATACCACATTGTTTGACAAGGACAATCTGATCAGGTCGAAAGAGTATATCTCAGAGGATATTTTAGACAAAGTCGGAAGTGGCGACTGCTTTATGGCAGGATTAATTTACGGTTTATATTCCAACCTGCCGCCAAAAGAAACACTGGAGTTTGCAACGCTTGCTGCATTCGATAAACTATTTATTGCCAGCGATGCAACTACAAGCACAGTAGAAGATATAAAAAAAAGAATGAGAGCATGAGTTTGAAAGACATTGTACTACAAAAAATCATTGAACAGGGAACACTTCCGCTATTCTTCGATCACGATAGAGAAAGAAGTGCCGCTATTCTACGCACGCTGTATCAAGCAGGCGTACGTGTATTTGAATTTACCAATAGAGGCGCAGAAGCTCTTGAGGTATTCGAGCACCTAATCGCCGTAAGAGATGCTGAAATGCAAGACCTTTACTTGGGTATCGGGACAATCAAATCTGTGGAAGACGCACAGCAGTTCCTTCAGGTAGGTGCAGATTTCATTGTTGCACCCCTTGTAAATCCACTGGTTGGCTCTCTTGTTCATGAGCAGCATAAATTATGGATTCCGGGCTGTATGACACCGACTGAAATCTATACAGCGCAGCAACAAGGCGCTGCCCTGATTAAATTGTTCCCGGCCAATATCCTGGGCCCTGCATTTATGAGCTCCATCCGCGAGCTTTTTAAAGACCAAAAGTTTATGCCCACTGGCGGCGTGGAAATTGAGATGGAGAATCTGAAAGCTTGGTTCAGATCCGGAGTATGTGCAGTAGGCATGGGTAGCAAGCTTATAGATCCTAAAGATACCGCCCAATTATTCGAAAACACGAAGAAAGCACTTGACTTCGTTTCAAAAGCACGACAACAATAAAAATAAACTATTAAACCCATTATGATGAACACGGAGAAAAAGGGCAATTACCGCTGGGTAATATGTTCGCTACTATTTTTTGCTACGACGATCAATTACCTGGACCGCCAGGTACTTTCATTGACCTGGAAGGATTTTATCAGTCCGGAATTCCATTGGACCAATACCGATTATGGAAATATTACGGCTTTATTTTCTATCTTCTATGCGATCAGTATGCTTTTCGCAGGCCGTTTTGTGGACTGGATGGACACCAAAAAAGGATTTTTATGGGCTATAGGAATTTGGTCCGTTGGCGCCATTATCCACGCTTTTTGTGGGATTGCAACATCTGGAATTGTCGCCGGTGAATGGTTTGTTGGTTTTGAAGGAGCAAAAGAGGCTATTTCTCACGTGAACAATGCAGGCTTAGTCATCAGTGTCAGCGTCAACCTGTTTATCTTTGCACGGTTTGTGCTTGCTGTTGGGGAAGCTGGAAACTTTCCGGCAGCCATCAAAGCGACCGCCGAGTATTTTCCGAAAAAAGACCGCGCGCTGGCCACTAGCATTTTCAACTCCGGGGCGACTATAGGTGCACTAGCAGCGCCACTGACAATACCTGTCATCGCTGCACATTGGGGATGGGAAATGTCATTCATTATTATCGGTGCACTGGGGTTCGTCTGGATGGGTTTTTGGATTTTCCTGTACAAAAAACCACATGACAACCCCAAAGTCAATGCTGCTGAGCTAGCTTATATCCACCAAGATGACCACGAAGAGCAAGCTGCTCACCCCGGTGCAACAAAACAACCAAGGACCACAATATCAGAGTGCCTCAAATACAAACAGACCTGGGCTTTTGTATTCGGAAAATTCATGACCGATGGTGTTTGGTGGTTCTTCCTATTTTGGATGCCCGCCTACCTTTCCGCTGTTTATGACATTAAATCATCCGATACCGAAGGGCAGCTCGCAATCTTTGTCCTTTATGCCATCACGATGTTATCGATCTACGGCGGCTGGCTCCCTACCTATTTTGTTGATAAAAAAGGGATGAACGCTTATGAAGGGCGGATGAAAGCTATGCTTTTGTTTGCATTTGTGCCGTTAGTTGTTCTATTTGCGCAGCCTCTCGGACATATTTCATACTGGATACCGGTGATTTTAATCGGCTTTGCGGGTGCAGCACATCAGTCCTGGTCGGCAAACATTTTCTCCACCATCGGAGACTCTTTTCCGAAGCGGGCTATTGCAACAGTTACAGGCATAGGCGGACTCGCGGGCGGTGTAGGCGCTTTTATTATCAACAAAACCTCCGGCTGGCTGTTTGATTATGCAAAAGAGACACAAATGACATTTATGGGCTTTAAAGGCGAAGAAGCCGGGTATTTTATTATCTTTTCTTTCTGTGCTTTAGCATACTTGATTGCATGGGTGGTAATGAAAGCCCTTGTTCCTAAACTAATTTTAATAAAAAATTAACAAATATTGCAAAAATTGTATTATATTAGCAATATCTTTATGAATATCAATCTAAACCATTTTTAAAACAATGAGCTTAAACTTAGAAGGTATCTTCTACGAGGAGAAAGACATTCCCGCAGAATTTACACTAGACGAACAGGTCGATCAAAGAGAGTTCCTTTCCAATGGAGAAATGATTTCTTGGGCGGGTCAGGTAAACGAAGTTTTTTCACCGATTTGTGTGAAGACCAAGGACGGCCTGAAGCGTAAGCGCATCGGTAGTTTCCCTGTTTGTACTGAAAAAGAGTCCATGGAAGCCTTAGACGCTGCTGTAAAAGCATACGACAATGGACGTGGAGAATGGCCAACAATGAGCGTTGCCGATCGTATTGCTTGTGTGGAGAATTTTACACAAAAAATGATTGCCAAGAAAGACATTGTTGTCAAGCTTATTATGTGGGAAATTGGCAAGTCGTATGCAGACTCGGTAAAAGAGTTTGACCGTACTGTTGAGTATATCTACGCGACGATCGATGCATTGAAAGATATAGACCGTGACTCTTCACGTTTTCAGATCGAACAGGGCATCGTTGCCCAGATCAGAAGGTCGCCACTGGGAGTTGTCCTTTGTATGGGACCGTTCAATTATCCGCTAAATGAGACTTTCACGACGCTCATCCCTGCATTGATCATGGGTAATACCATGCTATTTAAACCGCCTAAACATGGCACCTTATTGCACTACCCTTTATTGGAAGCATTTAGAACAAGTTTTCCAAAAGGAGTGGTCAATACGATCTATGGACGTGGAAACAAGATTGTTCCAAGTTTGATGCAATCCGGAAAAATCAATGTCCTTACCCTGATTGGATCAAGCCGTGTAGCTGACGAACTCAAAAAATTGCATCCAAAGGTAAACCGTCTACGTGCGATCCTTGGACTGGATGCTAAAAATGCGGCTATTATCACCAAAGATGCTGATCTGAACTTAGCGGTCTCCGAAACAGTATTGGGTTCGCTTTCATTCAATGGCCAGCGTTGTACGGCATTGAAAATTATCTATGTACACCGCAGCTTGGCACAGGAGTTTTTAAAACGTCTTTCTGCCGAAGTTGGAAAGCTTAAGTATGGAATGCCTTGGGAAAAAGGGGTATCCTTGACTCCTCTCCCAGAAGTTAACAAGCCGGCATACTTAACGGAGTGCATCGAAGATGCGAAAGCGTATGGGGCCAAAGTAATCAATGAAAATGGCGGCCAGGTAGCCGAATCTTTCTTCTATCCGGCGATTGTTTATCCGGTCAACTCCCAGATGAAGCTCTACAGAGAAGAACAGTTTGGTCCGGTGATCCCGGTAGTCCCTTTTGATGATCTCGAAGAGCCTATCGAGTACCTAATCGGTTCATCTCACGGACAGCAGGTAAGTATTTTCAGCAATAACGCAGCGGTGGTATCTTCTTTGATCGATCCGTTGGTTAATCAGGTGAGTCGTGTCAACATCAATTGCCAATGCCAACGTGGCCCTGATACTTTCCCTTTCACAGGAAGGAAGGACAGTGCCGAAGGTACATTATCTGTCGTTGATGCGCTACGTTCATTCTCCATCCGTTCGTTAGTTGCGACAAAATTCACAGAAGAAAACAAAAAACTGCTGAACGAGATCGTTAGTGAAAATGAATCGAATTTCTTAAGCACCAAATATATCTTCTAGAAAAGATCGATATCCTATAAAAACACCAGTTAATTGCAGCGTCTGCAATTAACTGGTGTTTTTAAACGGCACGCTGGCAATTGCGATGGATGAGTATAAGATCGTTAATTCCGCAATATTAATGCGCCTCAAAATGCTTGCTAATTGGCAATTTCAGTTCCTTTATCCCCTCTACGACCAAGTTGGCAACAGCCGAAGCACCGATCGGGCTTAAATGGGTGTCATCCTGTTTACCTTCTGGATAGTTTGGGTTTCCCTTTTCCACATGAAGAAACAATGGTTTACTTTTTTCATCACCGTAAGATGACAATAATCGGGATGTTTTTTCTTCCATATCGATACAATGTACATGCAAGTTTTCAGCCAGTTTTTTCATAATCGAGGGATAATCCCCATGTGTAGGGACCAAGCTACCACCTTCAAATTTACGTCTGGCGATCGATGTTAAAAGAACAGGAATCGCGCCTTTTTCCCGTGTCTGTTGGATGTAGAAAGTCAGGTTCTGTTCAAATTCCTCTAGAGAGGTTCCCACATTGGGCTTATTGATTTTCTCATCGTTGTGGCCAAACTGGATGAATACATAATCACCATGCTGCAAATGCTCAACAATTGGAGTCCAATGATCCATGATACTTCCGTCCTTGCCGACATCGTGTTTGAAGGATTTACTGCTGCGTCCGTTCAGGGCCCGGTTATCAACCTTGACGTGTTGGTCAGCCAATTTCGCAAAAGCCATTCCCCATCCGGTTTCGGGGAAAGCCCGCTCCTGTTTAATAGCTGCCGTCGAGTCGCCAATAATATAGATGGTCAGTGGGCGATCTTGCCGGAAAGCGAAAAGGAGAATTGCTATGCAAAGGCCAACAATAAAGACACAAATTTCTTTTTTCATCATAATACATTTTTTTAGAGCACACGCTCAGGTTTTCTATAATCCATTCGTAATCACGCCTCCTAGGGATAAATCACAAGGATAGTTTAATCGGTTATGTTTCCAGCCAAGTTTACAAAGTATATCTGATTTGTCCATATGACACAGCCGTTAAAATTTATGCAATCGTTGCCGGCAACGATTGCAGCAGTCGTTAAAATTAGGTTTTGTGATTTTTTTTGGCTAATATTATAGTCTATTTTGCCGGTTATGAAATTTGAAAACTATACAATCAAAGATATTGCTAAAGCACTTAATTTATCTACTTCAACGATTTCCAGAGCGCTAAGAGACAGCTATGAAATAAGCCCTGAAACGAAGAAGATTGTATTGGAATACGCCGAAAAAATAAATTACCGCGCCAATCCGATTGCCAGAAGCTTAAAAGAACGACGCAGCCATTCAATCGGGATTATCGTCAGCGAAATCGCCAATAACTTCTTCTCCCAGGTCATCGATGGAGCGGAATCCATTGCATATAACAAAAACTTTCAGATCATTATTTCCCAGACACACGAGTCTTCCGAACGGGAGCGTCTCAACGTGGAATATTTGACATCTCGATCTATTGACGGATTATTGATCGCTTTGTCCTCAGAGACCGAAGATATTTCCTACCTGCACAAACTACAGGAACGCGGTTTCCCGATCGTGTTTTTTGATCGGGTACCACAACAATTTGACACCTATAAGGTTATTGTGAATAATCAGCAAGGGGCATACGATGCAACCCAGCACCTAATTAAACAGGGTAAACAACGGATAGCCCACCTGACGAGCTCAAAGTCTTTGTCGATTACCAAGGACCGTCTTTACGGATACCAAAAGGCTTTAATGGCCAACCATATCGATTTCGATCCGGCATTGGTCAAATATTGTCAGTACGGCGGGCTACATCAGGATGAGATTGAGACAGCCATAGAAGAACTTATGCATACAGGCTTTGACGCGATATTTATTTCAGGCGACAAGCTGACAACGGGTTATTTGCACGTAGCAAAGAAGAAAGACAAGCTCAATCTTCAACACATTGCTATTGCGGGATTCACAAACTCGAATGTCGTGGATCTGTTCTCCGCTAAGGTCACCTCAATACGGCAGCCCGCCTTTGAAATGGGTAAAATAGCGACCGAGCTCCTCATCCAGCTGATCGAAAAACGAACGCCGAACGAGCAATTTGAAACACGGGTTTTACCGACCGAAATAATCAAAAACGACTAAAAAGAAAGACCGTAAGAAGATATCTTCCTACGGTCTTTATACCCATGACAGCAGTTACTGTGCCCGTTCCTTTTCTTCGTTGCTGGTATCTTTCTTCCGATAATTATTCTTTAGATTACCAAATTTATAGGTGTAAGTCAGGCGCACAACCCGACGGTCTTGATGTTGTCTGATCCTGGAATCAAAAGGACCAAAATTGGTGCTTAGATTTTGATTTCCAGTATTGAATACATCGGTAACGGCCAACTTGAGCGAACTGCGTTCCTTAAACGTTTTGGTCATACCAACCTCCATATCCCACCTGCTCTTCAGATCATAGACATTATATTTGAATGGTGAGAAATAGCGCAGATTGACATTGGCGGAGAGGCTCTTGCTCATTTTAAGATTATGCATGGACATGGCCTGGACCAGAAAGGATTTCCGATTTACCGGAAGCCCTGCTATCATACCATCAAAATCAAAATAAATACCAGTTATATTGTTGTTCATGCTCCACAGTTTTGAGACAGTGACCGGAATATTGAGATTTAGGTAGGAGGTCAGATTCCGGCCTAAGTTCTCACGGATGACCCATGTAGTACCAGCCACTGAATCTTGCCCCATACTCTCAACAATGGCGTCTTTTACGTCATTAATTCCCAAGGTTAGGTTATAACGTTGTAATAAGGTATAACTCAATGAAAATTCATTGGAGAACTGCGGATTTAAATACGGATTTCCGCGTTCAAAAGTAAGTTTGTCTATATAATAGTCAAAGGGGTTCAATTGCCGATAATTAGGTCTTGTCACCTTCCGGGTATAACCAAGCGACAGGATGTGTTTCTCATTGAACGAATAGCTGAGGTTAGCATTGGGAAAAAGTTCAAAATAGTTTCGTTTTACACGTTTGCTCATCGTGATGGAGTTTCCATCCGAAAACGTATACTCACCCCTTAGCCCTGCTTTTAAAGACCACTTACCAATGCTATTGTTATAGTCTAGATACGCTGCCGCAATCTGCTCCTTGTACACAAAATGATTGGTACGAGATACATCATTTACCCACTCATTGTTCACCGATTTTTCAAACAGCAGGTCATTGTCAGATTTAACATTCGAGTATTTTGTACCCATTTCAAGCTTGGAGCTCTTCGACAAAGGATGCTCATAGTCCAACTTTGCTACATATATATCAATCCCGATTGGCATTCCACTACGTTCAGCTTCTGCCGGAGCTTTCTTGCCCCCCACATCAGCGTATTGATTGCGATAGTTTACACGTTTGCTGCTCTTGAATTTACTCCAGTCCAGGTCGACGGTCAGCTTTCGCCCGTTGGAATCTATCCGAAATTCATTATTTAGATTGGCTGAATAACGGTCAAATAATTCTTTGAAATCAGATTTCGAGACTAACACTGTGTCATAGTCCACGAAGGATCTGCCGATATTTGTTCTGCTGTTATTGTCATTATACTCCGTGTTGTTCGCACCGTTAAACTGTACCGTCAATGTATTTCGGCTGGATGTTTTCTGCTCAATACCAAAACGATACGAATGATTACGTTCTTCCTCACCCAACGCCGACTTCTGCGCAAAATACTTCTGTTCACCACTGTTCTGTATGACGCGGTCGATTTCAAGTTTGCGATAAGCTTTTTCATCTGAATAAGCGTAGGAACCAAATAATGTCGTATTGTTCTTCTTATAATTTAACGACAGCGAGCTGTTTCCTCTGAACTTCTCGCCGTGCCCCGCCGTAAGATTGAAGGTACCATTAAACCCCTCCATCCGATTCTTCTTAAGGACGATATTGATGGTGCCTACTGCGCCCTCAGCATCGTCCTTCGCTGAGCGGCTAGTAATTACTTCCACTGATTTGATCTGGTTACCATCGGTGCTTTTCAAAAAATTGAGCAACTGCTCGCCGGTCATGTACGTTTGCCGTCCATCTATCGTCACCGCGACACCAGACTGCCCCATCAGTTGCAGGTTATTATTGTTGTCCAAGCTTACACCCGGTGCCCTTTGGACGATATCAAGAGCATTATTCCCAGCTGCAATGGGCGAATTCTCCACATTTAAAATCAGTTTCCCCGGTTTGCTTTCAACTAAAGGCCGCTTGCCTTCCACCGTCACCTCCTCCAGTTTACGGTTATCGCTGCGCAAACTGATCGTTGCTACAGCATAATCAGACTTGCCGACCTCAAAAATATTGCTGCGACCAGCTATATACCCGACCATCTTGGCATCAACGACATAACTGCCGGCAGCTACATCCGAAAATTGGTACTCGCCGGCTTCGTTTGTTACAGCAGCTTTCAGTACAACGGTGGAATTGGCTTTCATCAGGTAAGCCGTGGCCAACGGAAGTGGCACATTGTCTTCTGACTGCACCTTTCCCGTTATCTTTACCTGCGCATGGACGAAAGAAACGAGCAAAAAATTTAGTAGTAAAAGATAAAAATATTTTTTCATTAAGATAAGTAGGTTAGTGCTATGAAGCCAGTATCAGGATGTTCGTTGGATCGACCTGACTTGATTCCAATATCGTTTATTGTTATACCCTCTAGTTGTCTTCCGCGTTTTTATAGCGGAAGACAATGCTAGGATCAGTTCTTTTTAATCTGAAGGGAGCCATCGTTTTTCTTTACATTGATAATCGTGTCCCTGCGAATGACGATCGATGTGTCATTGAGTACGATTTCGTTACTATCGGTATTATCATGCTCTTCTTCTGTTGACTCCTTAGGTGGCAGAGCGCATTTTAATCCTAAAGACGTGACCACAAATTCAACTTCTTTTACGTCCTGGTTATAACGGTCACGACACTCATAAAAGGAAATATCACGTAGTTTGTCCTCCAATCTATCATTGATCACCAGTTTTGTGCCTACTGGCAAAAACAAGGTAACATTGACTTCCTGATCGCGGTAACGTTCACCTTCGGTCAACTGAAATGCATTATCAAAAACCAATGAACTTGAGTCCTGTTTCAATGCATAGTTTATTTTTGCAGCCCGATCTGTAGCCGCTTTATATGTACTGCCTTTGGCCGAGTATTCATATCTTACATAGGGCTCCTGCAACGAGTCAATACGTTCTATGCGGATACGGATATTGCGTTTCAGATGTGAAGATAGATTCTCGCTTTTTAATCCGATATTACTTTTGACGCCATTTTTTAAACGGATTACACGCACATCATTTTCATTCAGATAATAGACCGCCCGCTTTTGTAAAGGCTTTTCCTCCACAATCGTACTTGATTCCCTGAATTCCTTCGCGACAGAAGTCGAATAATAAATGAGCGCCCCCGTTGACGCCAACCACACAATAAATAGTGCCGTGGTTAAATAATTGCTCATTGGCTTCTTCTCAAAAAGCACACGCAGAAGCAGATAAAACAATCCTGCAAAAGGAATAAAAACGGATAAGAAACCCGCGATCAGTGCAAAAGGCACATCGTTAGGATTCATCAAATAAAATGGTCCCGAATCATCCATTACATCTGGAATAACATTCACGATGGCCAGCGCAAAGAAAATGAGTCCGATGATCAGCCCAATCAGCGTCAGCCCGACGACAATGACAAAAAATACACCAATTACTTTAACAATGATTTGCAGCAGCTTGGCGACCCCATCTCCTGTACGGTCTACTCCCCGCGAAAATGTTTCCCGCATACCGCTCATCTCCTCATCAAAAGAACGCTTGAAATTATGGATATTAGGCGCTTCGCCCCGCATTTCCATTTTATCAGCCCTGGTCACGGCCAATGGCATTACTATCCAGAGAATCACGTATACCAGCACGCCAGATCCACCCACCAATACAAACAACACAAAAAGTAATCTCACCCATTTGGCTTCAATACCGAAGAAATGACCTAATCCACTACAGACCCCACTGAATACCTTATCGTCAGGATCCCGCATCAGCTTTTTCCCCACTTTATAGGTTCCCGCATTTTTTGCTTCCCCCTGATAGGTGGTATAGTCATCTTGCTGCTCTGATTCAAAATCACTCACCCTACCCATTTGCTCAATGACAGCGTTCACATCATCCATATTCAGCACTTCTTTACTTCCGGCCTGAATTTTTTCCGTAAACATTTCAGATATGCGGTTTTCAATATCTTCCAGAATCTCGCGGCTGTCCTCTGAATGTCCAAAGTGCTTTTTGATATCAATCATGTATGACCGGAGGACCTCATAAGCATCTTCCTCGATATGGAAGACGATGCTGTTTATATTGATAATTATTGTCTTATTCATCGTTATTATCTTTAACTGGTTTAGTTGAATCCATACTTCTACCTGCCAGCGACGTGTTTACTGCAAACACGAGCTCATTCCAGGTGACATCTAACTTCGCAAGGACCTCTAATCCTTCCCGCGTGATTTCATAATATTTTCTAGGCGGACCTGAAGTTGACTCTTTCCATATATAGCTCAATAAGCCATTATTCTTGAGACGGGTCAAAAGCGGATATAGTGTTCCTTCTACAACCAACAATTGGGCTTTCTTCAGTTCGCTGATAATATCGGAGGCATAAATTTCTCCTCGAGAAATTATTGAAAGGATACAATACTCCAGTATCCCCTTCCTCATCTGAATTTGTGTATTTTCAGCTATCATAACAATACAAAGATATATGTATTTTATGGTACCATGCAATACATAGTACCATACAAAACAAACACAAAGACATAATCAATTGATTTTCAACTATATATTTTTTATAAAAAAGAATAATTTCTTTTCTATCGAGAATTTTTAGGATATTTACCCCTATGATTAAAATCCTACTGGACTATAAATGGTGTTTTATATGGGCCATTATTGTTATCATTCTGTGTACCCTTCCCGGCAACGACTTTGAGTCAGTCCCCTCCTATCCCGGGATGGATAAACTGGTCCACTGCGGCATGTTTTTCGTATTCTGTACACTGATGTACAACGGCGTTATTCGGCAATTTAGTGGAAAACCTACCCGCTGGGCTCCCATTTTTATCGTATCTTTTGTGGGTTTTCTATTTGCAGGATTAACCGAGCTGCTGCAACTATACATTTTTACCTATCGAAGTGGTGATTGGTGGGATTTATTTGCTGACTCCGTGGGAATTGGGATGGCCGGTTTCGCTTACCTTCTGAACTACGTCAATAGGAGAATATAATCATCCTATTGTTAAGCACGGGCCAAGGTCGCTACGGAGACTTTACAGGCCCAGGCTTGTTGGATGGCAAGTGCAGCAGACACGATCGTGGCTCCCGTCGTCAATACGTCATCGACAAGTAAAATGTGTTTTCCATATAAGGCAGGCATATGCTCACAAGCAAAAACATCTTCCACATTTTCGTACCGGGATAAGCGGTCCTGCCCTGTCTGCGTGATGGTTGCTTTTTTACGGATGAGCGCGTCCTCCTGCAAAGGTATGCCCATAGCCCTGGACAGGCCCCTGCCAAAATAACTGGACTGATTATATCCTCTTTTGCGGAGTTTGCCCGGATGCAAAGGGATGGGGATAATAGCGTCCAAATGTTGATAGCTTGCCGAGTCCAGCAATTTTAATCCATATTGAAATCCGAAATACTCTGCTAACAAAGGCTGATTGTTGTATTTTATCTGATAGATCAACCGTTCGACACGACTTTCTTTCTGTAAAATCAGAAATGAACAGGCTTCTTCTACCGGTACTTTTCCCCATAGTTGTCTGGCGGTGTCATTATCTGAATATTCGTGAAAATTGGTATACGGAAGATGGAAATCACAGGCGATGCAAATAAATTTTTCCTGATACCTGAGTACACATCCGCAACAGGCACACTCCCTCGGAAAGAAGATAGCAACAAAATCTCCTAAGATTCTCTTCAGATCAAACGGCATACTAGTGACCTCCTGAACTAAAGATAATAAAACAATATCGTAAATTAGACGTTTGAGCTTTCCTTTTGCTTGTCTTTTATAGCGAGCTGTCCACATGCAGCATCGATATCTTTACCACGGCTGCGTCTGATATTCGTAACGATCCCCTGGCTTTTAAGATAGTTGGCAAATATATCTATTTTGTCTGCCTCTGCATTCAGAAAATCCGCCAATGCAATCGGATTATATTCAATCAGGTTGACTTTACAGGGGACATGTTTACAGAATTTGGCGAGTTCCCGTGCATCTTCGAGTTCATCATTGAAATTGTTGAAAACAATATACTCAAAGGTGATCGGGTTCTTTGTCTTGGCATAAAAGTATTTTAATGCTTCGGCCAGTGACTTGAGCGAATTCTGCTCATTGATAGGCATGATTTCATTACGCTTCTTATCATTTGCGGCGTGCAGAGACAGGGCAAGATTAAAACGGACCTGATCATCCCCCAATTTTTTGATCATCTTGGCAATACCGGCTGTGGATACCGTAATCCGCTTGGCAGCCATATTGAGTCCATCGGGTGCAGTGATACGCTCCACAGACTTCATCATGTTGGCATAGTTAAGCAGCGGCTCACCCATTCCCATATACACAATATTGGTTAGCGGCTGTCCGTAATGCTCCTCAGCCTGCTTACTGATCAGCACTACCTGATCGTAGATTTCATCTGCATTCAGATTACGTTTGCGGTCCATATATCCTGTGGCACAGAATTTACACGTCAGACTGCAGCCTACCTGAGAACTTACACAAGCCGTCATGCGCTCAGGCGCCGGAATGAGCACACCCTCAATGATATTGCCGTCATACAGCCTAAAGCTACTTTTGATGGTTTTGTCCGAGCTGATCTGTGATTCCTTGACTTTTACAGCGTTAATCGTAAAATTTGCTTTCAGTTTTTCACGTAGGCCTTTGCTCAAATTGCTCATTTGATCAAAATCTATGCAAGACTTCTCCCATATCCACTCGTAAATCTGCTTCGCACGAAAGCCCTGTTCACCCAACGCCGTTAGTTGATCTTTAAGCTGACTCAAAGACAAACTCCTGATATCTATTATTTTACTTTTTTCAATCACGGTACAAAGATACGAATAATTAAGCGACAAAAAATCCCGTTCTAAAGAAAATAGAACGGGACAACTGTTATGTATATGTTTTAAAATAGGTAGATTAGCTACTCGTTAGCCATGTATGGCCTCCTTATTTCCATAAGACTGGATCAGCCGCCCTTCAAAATCCAACCATTCCTTCCAGCGTTTTTCCACGTCAACATCCACAGTATATTTGCGTGCAAAATTCAGGAAAGTAGTATAGTGATTGGCCTCCGATACCATGAGATCATAATAGAACTTGGCCAGTTCCTGATCTTTTATATTCTGTGACAGCACCCTAAACCGTTCACAGCTTCGCGCTTCGATCATCGCCGCGAACAGCAACCGGTCAATAAAAGCGGTATTCCGGCTACCATCCTTTTTGGAAAATTTCAGCAACTGCCCCACATAGTCATCCTTTCGTTCGCGCCCCAGCGTATAGCCACGTTCTTTGATGATCTCAATGACCATCCTGAAATGCTCCATCTCTTCAATGGCTATGGCAGTCAGTTCATGAACCAAATCTTCATGCTCTGAATTGTTTGTAATCAAAGATATTGCATTTGAAGCAGCCTTTTGTTCACACCATGCATGATCGGTCAAAATTTCTTCCAAATTCCCTTCTGCGATATTTGCCCATCGCGGATCTGTCAACAACTTAAGTCCAAGCATTTTAGTTTTTAACTGTTTTTATTCGCAAAGGTAGACAATATCTGTCCGTAAAAAAAATGCTACCACCTTTTAGTTATCCTTTTGGAGAGCTTTCCGAACCGCTGGAGCTATTTTATCTCCATAAATTTCAATCGACCGCAGCATTTCCTTGTGGGAAGGTGCCCCCACATCCATATGTGCAGAAAACCGCGTCAATCCAAATTTCTCCTGTATTTGCAAGATTTTGTCAATAGCATATGCTGCATCACCGACGATCAGGTGTCCTCTTGACGATCTGCCAAAATCATATTGCGTACGCTGATAAGGAGGCCAGCCGCGGCTAGCTCCAATACGGTCCATCTGTGCCGAGTATACCGGATAATAGTAATCAGCAATCTTCGCACTGTCATCACCAAAAAATGCATGCATATGGACGCCGACCTGAAACTTAGCCATATCATGGCCATTGTCTTCATATGCTTGGCGGTACATCTCAAATAAATGGTCAAAGCTTTCATACATACCGCCGATGATCGCGAACATGACCGGCAAGCCCAGCTTTCCGGCACGGATCACCGACGAAGTCGTCCCACCTACAGCAACCCAAATAGGCAGCGCTCCCTTCTTCGGTCTCGGATATATTTCCTGATTGATCAAAGGGGCCCTAAAGTTGCCGCGCCATGTAATCGGATGCTGTTTATTCAACCGCAGCAAAAGTTCAAGTTTTTCTTCGAACAGCTCCGCATAGTCTTTCAAATCGTAACCAAATAAAGGAAATGATTCAATAAAGGATCCGCGGCCAGCCATGATTTCCACCCTGCCATCTGAAAGGAGATCAACCGTCGCAAAATCCTGAAATAACTTGACCGGATCAGCCGAACTCAGTACCGACACGGCACTGCCGAGCTTAATATGTTTTGTTACGGTCGATGCTGCTGCCAAAACAATTTCGGGCGATGCAACAGCATAATCCTGCCGGTGGTGTTCGCCAATGCCAAAGAAATCCAGCCCAACCTGATCCATCAGCTTGATTTCCTCAATTATTTCTCTCATCCGGTCTTGCGCCGCCTGTATCTGACCTGTCACAGGATCGATCCGCGAATCTCCGAACATACCTATTCCTAATTCCATATGTCTTTTATTTTAAAACTCATTCAAAAATAGTACCTCCGTTCAGCAAATAAATTGATCTAGGATAAGAAATACGGTCTGCTGCTCCTAACACGCTCGCACTAATCAATGGGTTTCATGACTTTGGTCAAAGCCGCGGGAAGCTGTATCAAGTCGAAGTCGTTATCAAAAATAAGATATTTATTCTCCCAGTACGTCGCATATTTCTCCTTAAAGTCGCGTAAGCTGTGGAAATGCCTGAAATTTCCCAATCGGTCAGAAGCAAATTTCATGATTTTTTCCGCAGGACTATCCGTTGTGTTCAAACCGGCCATCGGCACCATCCCCAGATTCAGGTAACGATAACCCGCGGCCTTGGCGTGTCGTATGAGCTCAACGATCAGGGCATCCATACTACCGCCCGGAGCTTTACACGATTTGCGAATCATATCGTAGGTACATTCATTTTTAACATAATCTGGAATAATATTCAGAAAGGCTACGATTTGTCCTTGTTCGTCACGCAGGACGAGGATATCCTGCGAAGCGAGCTCCTCGGTGTTAAACATACCCTGAGAAAATACCATCTCTTTTTTATTGAATTCCTTTAGCCATTCGTCGGAAACCTTCCTTAGCTGCTCCAAAAGCGATGAGGTATGCGGTGCCTGAAGTAAGCTCGCTGTATAACCTTTTTTCTGTATGGCATTGAGGCCATTACGCAGCGACTTACGATCTTTGCCCTCCAGCGAAAAGGCACCCAGCTCCAGAATCGCCTCCTGCCCAATCGTAATTTTCTTTTTTCGCAGGGACGAAAAATGCACAAGACTATTTTCATCGACCCGATAATAGACAGCCTTTAGCCCATTCGCATAGCAATAACGGTCAAACTCCTGCACGAGCTCCTCTTTATCCCCTTCCTCACACACCGGTTCGTCCAGTACGATCGCGAACTCATTGGCCAATCTGTACGCTGTAAAACCCTCAGAGACCTCGGAGAAAAAAAGACTTTTATCTTTCGACAGCTTAAAAAAATCCATTGGCGACCGGCCGAACTCCTGCAGCAGCGCCTGTGCACGCTCCTGCTCCGTGGTACCCGACACTTGGTCGCGCAATAGCCGCGGACGAGCCAAGGCGTAAATCAGGATGAACCAACAAAAAATCCCTAATATTTTGGTGATACGCAAGAATTCCTGGCCGAAGCTAGTCTGCGGCATTAAATCATCATCCGCAAATAATAGAAAGCTTCTCGCGGTATGGTAGATCGACTGACGCCAGGTAAAATCCACTCCGAAGTGTTGTTTATCGATAAAATAAAAACTGAGTACGTCGAATAAGCACACACCGGCCAGCGCGACAGCAAACGTTACAAATCCTATGCGTACCCAACTGATATTACTCTTGATGCGATATTGCTTATAATTGATCCCCAGCAAGACCATCGTTAGTAGAGCTATTGAGGCCTCTTCATAATCCAATGCTTTAAGCACATGCCCGAAAAACGAAAGGGCACTAAAGATTAAAGCTACCCAGAAAGCAATGCGAAAACCTTTAATGAGGTAGGCGGCGGTAAGCAGCAGGCCCACGCCCAATACGAGCACCATAAATTTGGATGCGTGTATAGCCTCCAGGGGCAGATAAAACCGGTCCAGTTTCATGCGGTCAGCCAATGGTGGTGTGAGCACCGATATCACATTGACCATTCCCAGGAAGAATATCAGCAATGCAGGTCCAATACGCGCCAGCAGTTCTTTACTTCTCCAGGAAAACGCAATGATTCCTAGCAATAAAGGTAGCCAGAATTCGAATACCCGATACAGCACAGTAATCCCTAAAGCCGCGGTCTGTGGATAACCATACGCCTTAAAAATATACAGCATTGTAAGTTCTACCGCTCCGAGCCCCCGCAAAAATGGTGATACGATCATCAATATGACCGAAACGGTGTAAGCAATCGCAGCAGCCTCAAAAGAATGATCCAGTCCCAGGGCATACATACTGACGAATGCATGTGCTATGCCGCAGCACTCGACAACCATCGAAGCGACCATCGTTGTCAATAAGTATTTCAATTTGATTTCACCAGAAAAGATCTCGTCGATGTTGGAGGCCACCGCCGGAAATTTAGATTCCATCCATTGATAAATGCCCTTATGTGTCCGAAAAGACCATACCAGCCAAAAGACGAAGCCCAATAACAGTCCCAAAATCAGCAATGATATCCATGCATCCCCAAAATTCTTATTGTTCCAGACAGTGTATAGAATGACCGGCACCCCAATGATAAAAACAGTCAGCAGACCGATGTAGCCGTATAATGCCCCCGCCTGGTGGATCTGCGTCGTATTTAGGCTCTGCTTTCTTAGTTGTGTCGTGGTATAAGCCAGTGCACTGATACCTCCAGCCGGAAGAAATACACTGAGCAAATTCCTTTTTAAGAACAGATCAATAGCAATACGGAGATTAATGGGCAGGCCTATCGCTTTAAAGCTTTGCACATACATAACCCCCTGCAACAAAACATATAAAATGGTTATGCCCATGCCGACCAGAACCCAGGTTAAATCTGCCGACCTCAGCTGCGTAACGATCGCGGACAGTTCTTTCCGTTCATTGCGAAGAAAGACAATGGCCAACAAAATGACCAATACAGCGATGAGCTCTTTCCAATAGGTCTTTGGAGAAAAATGCCGAATGCGTTGAACGAAGTTCCTACCCATATCATTGTTTATTGACTAATCATCGTATCTAGTATAAACACGCGATAAAGCTAATCGTTTGAAAATGACAAATTGTTAAGTTTTCGTCAATTCTTCTGACATTTATCACTAATTTTCCATCATGAAAGAGAAAAAGGTCTTGTTCATCGGGTTGGTATGGCCAGAGCCTGCATCATCTGCAGCAGGTTTCCGCATGATGCAGCTGATTGATACATTCAGGGCACAATCCTACCAGATTACCTTCGCTTCGGCCGCAGCCAAATCTCCCTATAGTGCCATCTTAACAGACTTGGGCGTTAGCGAGCAGCCTATTGTATTGAACAGCGACAGCTTCGACCGCTTTATTGCAAACCTGCAGCCCGATATCGTGGTGTTCGACCGCTTTATGGTTGAAGAACAATACGGCTGGCGCGTGGCCCAGCAATGTCCCGGGGCACTCCGTGTCCTTGATACCGAGGATCTGCATTTTCTACGCCAGGCCCGGCATAGCTGTGTCAAAAAGAAAGGTGATTTTTCATTCGATGAGTTATTTACGGATACGGCAAAACGGGAAATTGCTGCTATCCTGCGGTCCGACTTATCGTTGATTATCTCTGAATCGGAGATGAAGATACTCACGGAAGTATTTCATATATCGCCGAATATTCTCTATTATCTCCCCTTTCTCGAAGAAGAAATTACAAGCACTAAGGTTCATTCCTGGCGGCCTTTTGCCGCTCGGAAACACCTGCTGTTTATAGGCAATTTTATACATGAGCCCAACTGGCATACCGTCCAGTATCTAAAAACGCAGATTTGGCCACGCCTACGCAACATGCTGCCACAGGCTGAGCTCCACATTTACGGTGCTTACCCAACACAAAAAGTCCTGCAACTAGACAATCCAAAGGAAAATTTCCACGTCAGGGGCCGGGCAGAATGTGCACAGCTCACAATCGCCAATTACAGGGTGTTGATTGCGCCAATCCAGTTTGGGGCGGGCGTAAAAGGTAAATTCATTGATGCAATGCAGACCGGAACACCCTCTGTGACCACCTCTGTTGGCGCCGAAGCCATGAGCGGATCACTCCCCTGGAACGGCTTTATCGAAGACGATCCTGAGGCCTTCTGTCAAAAGACAGTAGAACTATATACTGATCCACTTATTTGGGAAAAGGCGCAAAACAACGGGATACAAATCATCAATGAGCGATATGAAAAGAAAAAATATCAAGCTGATTTCATGACCAACTTATCTCTATTGAAAGTTCAATTAGAAAAACATAGACAGCAAAATTTCATTAGCCAGATACTGTTGCACCATACCTTGCAGAGTACCAAGTATATGTCCTTATGGATTCAGGAGAAAAATAAACAGGACAATTAGTCGACATCCCGCCACCATGGGGCATAGAGGGTATCTAATCGGCTTAAATCCACAAGCTCCCCAATTTTGGGCGTGATTAGTCTGCTATGCTCCTTTTCTGCCACTTCATAGAACTTCTCCATGGGTTCTTTCCATCCATGCAAGGCCAACGCAAATTTCGAGGAGTGCACGGGCATTGTGGCTTTTGCCTGCAGGTCTTTTGTTTCCAAGGCCCATTCCTCAGGCAACGAATGAATATAATGCCAAGCATCGTTATATTGACCGTTCTCCAGAATGGCCAGGTCAAAAGGTCCAAACTTATCTCCGATCGTCTTAAAATGCTTGCCATACCCACTATCTCCACCAAGGAACAGGTTGTATCGCGGAGTACGTAGCACAAAAGATGTCCACAATGTACTGTTGCGAGTAAATCTACGTCCCGAAAAATGTCTCGCAGGTGTAAAGGTCAGCCGAACATCAGCGTCAAGATCCACCTGATCATACCAGTCCCCTTCAATAATCTGTTCAGGACTGTAGCTCCACGATTCGAAATGTGCTCCTACACCCAATCCGCAGATCACCCGTTCCACCTTGTCACGCAGTTTGATCACTGTTTCATAGTCAAGATGGTCGTAATGGTCATGAGATATCAATAGATAATCTATCTTTGGAAAATCAGCTGCGGTATAATCCACAGCCAATTTAAAGGCCCGGTTACTTCCGGGAACAGGAGACGCATTGTCGCTGAATACGGGATCGATCAACAAAAGTTTTCCGTCAATCTTCAATAAATAAGATGAGTGCCCAAACCACACGACAAGATCCCGAGACGGCAGATTCTTAAGGTCACATTTTACGGCTGGCACTATCCCCTGTGGCTTCAGTCCGGGTTTCTTATTAAATAGAAAATGCCACAGTAGAGAAGCCATATTCACATCCTTCTTCAATGCTGGAGTGATTTCCAGATTATGGAAGATCCCATTTTTAAAGTGTGGTGAGCGTCGCATCCGTTCGAGCCGGGCACCTGTAGGACTTCCGCCAAACATCGGATGAACAAAATAATAAAGGAGCCCACTGACCAGAACGATCAGTAGCATTCCTAAAATCAGCCATCCAACAGTTCTCATCAAAAATTATTCTTCCACATCATGGACTCCACAGGGCGAACGGTCTTGCCGGTATATTTGGCGTTTCCTTTTGTATTGTAGAAAGTCTCTATTTCGCCTTCTACAGCAAAATAAATCAGCTGACCAATTGGCATACCGGCATAAACCCTGACCGGCTGTGCCACCGAGATCTCCAGCGTCCAAGTATTACAGAAACCAACATCTCCTTTGCCTGCCGTCGCATGAATATCAATCCCAAGGCGGCCGGTACTGGACTTGCCCTCCAAAAAGGGTACATGCTTATGTGTCTCTGTATATTCGAGCGTTACCCCTAAATATAGCGTATTGGGTTCCAACACAAAGCCCTCTTCCGGAATTTCGAAATGGCGGATTTCATTATGCTTCTTTGCATCAAGTACACGATCCGCATACGTTGCTAAATATTTACCCAAGTGTACATCGTAGGAATTGGTCCCTAAGCACTTACGATCAAATGGCTGAATAACAATACTCCCATTTTCGATCTCTTCAAGAATTCTTTTGTCCGATAAAATCATGTGTATTCTTATAGCGAGAGCATCAGGCAACGCTATGTAAATTCAAAAATACAGTTATCCCACAAATTTTTACGTTATTTTTTTATTTAAATGAACCGTCTCCACTGACAGGTAGGTTCACTTCTACAGCCAGAATCCCCCTCCCTCAATGCTGTAATCTGCAATTTGTTTACTACATTTGGATATGAGTCTAGTGTATTTACGTGAAATCGATGAACAAACCAAGTTTGCTATCTGGCGCATCGAAGAGTCGGATGAGGACCTCTTGTCCAAACTTCAGCTAGATGAACGTGAAAAAGCCAAGCTAGCCTCTTTTAATAAAGGAAAACGGCGGCTGCACTGGCTCGCAACTCGTGTGTTATTGCGTACACTTCTCAACACGTCAAAGTACATTGACTGCCCATCCGATGCCAACGGAAAACCCTATCTCGTCAATTTTCCACAAAAAATCTCGCTTTCCCATTCTTTCGATTATGCCGCTGCCATGATCAGTACAAGAGGTGAGGTGGGGATCGATATGGAGATTATCAAAACAAAGGTAGAGCGGATTCAGCACAAATTTCTCAAACCTGCTGAGCTTGATTTCATCAGCCGGGGAGTAAACCAATATGAGCAGTTGTACGCCTGCTGGTGCGCCAAAGAGGCGATCTATAAATTACAGGGGAACTCTGGAGTTTCCTTCCTAAACAACATGACCATTCTGCCCTTTGAATACCAGTCACAAGGTCTTCTACAATTGGTGCTCAATCATAATCAAAGGGAGTGTATTTTCGATGTGCATTACGAAAAATTCAATGAATATATGCTGGCCTATGCCGTTGGCGAGATACTTTAAAAAAATAATTTTTCTCAAATTCAACGAATTAGCATCAGAGCAATACTTTTTTTTTGCGCTTTTTGAAAAAGCCTCTATATTTGCAACATCAAAAACAAAAAGGCCCGTTCGTCTAGGGGTTAGGACGCAAGATTTTCATTCTTGAAACAGGGGTTCGATTCCCCTACGGGCTACAGATCTAAAAGTCAAAACATACAAAAGCCTGCAAATTAAATGTTTGCAGGCTTTTTTGTTTTTCGGTATCTACAAAACTTACACGAATTCCCAAGAAAAAAGTGAGTCATTCAGTGAGTCATTTTCGCTCATTTGCTCACTCACTGAAATAGTAATAACGTTCTTATAATCAAGATGTTTTGCTTTTGAACATCTTGATCCGTTTTAGCTGCAAGGCTACATTTGCATCTACTTTCATTGTCTTTTCAATGGCGATGCAGAGCCTGTCCCGAAAGTCGGGACAGGGTTTGTTTCACTTAAATGATGTTGTCATGAGTACAAATTATTCCTTGCTCTTCTACTTGAAGAAACCAAAAAATTATGTTAGTGGCCCTAAACCAATCTACATGCGGATAACCGCCAGTGGCCAGCCAAAGGAGGTTTCCTCTGGACGTGAATGCGAACCGTCGAAATGGAATTCCAAGGCTAACCGCGCAAAAGGTACAACAGAAGCTGTAAAAACCCTAAACAGTTACCTTGATACACTGGTAACTAAAGTCAGCGCGATCCATACCGCTATGGTAGCGGCAGGGGAAGAAATTACAGCGGAGTCCATCAAGCTGCGGTTTCAGGGAAAGGATATCAAACACAAAAACTTCTTAGATGTTTTTAGGGAACACAACAACCAGATGGGAGCACTTTTGGGCAATGGATTTAAGCCCAATACGCTCAAAGGGTATAAGACTTCTTTTTCACATGTTGGTATGTATCTGGAAAAAGAATACGGGTCGCAGGATATTGACACGAGAAAGATTGACCATGCTTTCGTTACCGGATACGAGTTTTTTCTGCGTTCTACAATGGACTGTTCAGCTGTATCGGCAGCAAAGTATATGAAACATCTGCGCAAGATCATCAAGATCTGTATCGCACACCGCTGGATCACCAATGATCCATTTGCATTCTACAAGATCAAAGCGAAGGCTAAAGAAAAGGAGTTTCTAACAGATGCAGAACTTCGTCGGATAGAAGAAAAAGAATTCAAGATACCACGCCTTGCGCATGTGCGTGATATTTTTGTGTTCTGTTGCTATACCGGCCTGTCTTACGCCGATGTAAAGAAATTAACGTGGACAGATATCGCAGAAGGAGTGGACGGAAAACTCTGGATCTTCACAAGCAGGGAAAAAACAGAAACATCATCAAATATTCCGCTATTGCCCAAAGCGCTTGAAATTATTGAAAGATATCGTGACTATCCACCCTGCGTAGCGAAAGATATGGTACTACCCGTTCTTAGCAATCAGAAAATGAACGTATCCGCCCTATGAAGTACAGGTCGGCTGATTTTGTTGTATTTTCTTGAAGTTTTGGAGACTGTAACCTGAACTGTGTCAACGGAATAATTCGATAAGATTATTTATATTCAATTATTCAAACGACACGGTCATGAAAGAAAAAGACCCATTTGACTTTGAACGCTTCAAGGCAGAAGC
>PJTY01000040.1_pt1 | contig 158264 bp, 164 predicted proteins | sample 1512121 | NCBI WGS metagenome assembly PJTY01 (sample SAMN08177680, study PRJNA422409) | Soil metagenome, whole genome shotgun sequencing project. | isolation source: Soil enriched (2) on filter paper: alkali lignin treatment | place: USA: Madison | collected 2015-01-15
AAAGTTACCCGTGATTTTGCCCGTAGTTTGAATGGTGATTTCACCGGTATTGACCTGCACACCACGGTAGATAAACACCTGGCCAACATCTTCATAGACTTTAACCAAGGTCAGCGATTTACGAATACCTCCACCAAAGCTTAACGAGTTTGTGGCCCAGTTATTGAAGGCCAGCACACTCAGGAATAAATCAAAAGTGCCAAGTGATAATTCAAATTCCAGTTGGCCAGTGACTTCAGCTTCAGTTACCGAAGCGCCTTGGCGGAAACGTGAATCAACTACCTCATTGCTTTGCTCTGTAGATACATTTTCAGATAATCCATCGGAAACACGGCGAACGGTGTACCACACCGGATTTGCTGGAGTAGTTCCGAGTACTGCCTCTTCACAAGCATATAACCGGATTTTTGCGCCTGAACTCATTTATTGTTCTCCAAAATTTAGACATTAAAAAAACCCGCTGATTAAGCGGGCTATTAAAGTGATTCGTTTGTCTGCTCTTCATTGATTTCGGGAGGTTCCATCCCTGTCATGGCATCAGCCACTGCCTTAGCCAGATTGGTTGGCTGGAACTCAACTGGTGTTTCAGGAAATGGCTCATCCGGTTCCCGTTCAGGCTCAGGCAAACTATTAAGTCGAATGCTAATAAACCGGCTTTCTGGAATATCCATCGGATTATCAAGATCAGAAACAATAGATGCAGATTCAAAGTCGAATTTTTTCTTATAGGTCTTAATGGAAATATCACCATTTTCTAAAGTCTGATATTCGACACTGACAAGAATATTTCCTTTGGCATCTTTTGGCATCTCGATGTACCAACCTTGTTCTGCAAAGCCTGTAGAACCTTGTAAAAGATAACATCCTACGTCATTCCGGAAGAACTTAATTTCTTGTTCCTCAGCCTCACCATTTGGTTCGATTCGATCAGCATAAAGATTAACTACTGGAGAAGCGGCCTTAATAAAACCATTTGAATCTGTTTGCGTATTACTCTCATCCAGAATTTTAAAATAACGCTTAACCTTCATTGAACCAGAGTTAACCGTCATAGTCCCATGATATAAACTATGGCGCACATTCATCGGGTACATCATGGCATGTGCATTTGCCACTCCCACAGTAAAGTACTGCGCGGCAAATGTCCCTGCAGGTAAACCAATTGCATCACCTACTCCTTCGCCATGTCCCGTAGAATCTCCACCAGTACATCGAATTACCTGGCCATTATTGTATTCAGCAATGCTAAGAGGAACCCGACCATAATCTGGAGTATTGGTACCTAAACCGAAAGCTCCAACAGCCATTAGATCACCTGAATTCACCCCAACGTTATATGATGCTGCTGAACCTAAACTTACCGGGGAAGATGCTGTTACACCATATCGCCAAGGTGTGTAATTGCCATCAGAGCCAGCAGTTCTTATAGCAAAGTCTGAACTAACTCCATAAGAATATGCAATTTGAAGTTTTCCAGCTGCAGTCGAAAATGTTCCTTTGGTTTCCAAATAGAATAAATTACTTTGCAAGCCTGTAGGTCTGTTTGCCATTTCTCCAATTGAACGAGCAAGTAAGACCCTTGAACCTGTTGGCGCTTCATTCAGATCTGCAAATGGAGGTGGTGGTGGATTTGCTCCAGTACCAGACCAGTAAATATCTACGCCATTGGAATAAGCTGCTTTAAAAGTATCTCTCGCAACAGGAATATTATAACCATCAGCGCCAATATTTGCTTTTGCTGCTGCTCCCGCACCTTGGACTTGGGAAATATCCGGTGTCAAATTTGGAATGCCTGAGGCAAAGGGCAACATAAACTGTAACTTACCAGGTGCGGCATTATAGGGAAAAGGTCGATGCTCCCAGTTAAACTTAAAAACGAGATTGGCCATTATGCTGTCACCCCCTCAATGACCTGAAACGTCAAAGTCTCAGAATGTTGAGTTACACCGTTCACCACGGCCTTAAGATCCATCTGGACCAGTCCCAGTGGCCATGCTGCGGTACTGGCTCCCGACTTCACATTCAACCAGCCTTTCTGTGTAGCCTGGTTTAATGCAGCACAAGTTAGAGTTGCCACGGCAGCACCGGTATCCAGCGCTTTTACTTGTGAAGTAAATGCATAACCAGTCAGGTTAATCGCACGGCGAACATCGTCCGGTGGAAATTGCAGAGTCTCATCCATATCGACAAGCTGCAAATTCAGGTTAAAGGTGTCACCGCGCTTAAAAACAAAATTGCTCATAAGTGATTCCTATAGACATAAAAAAACCACCGTTGAGGTGGTAAGTGATAAAAAATATTCAAACTGGTTTAATTGATTTTATAGCCGATCGTTACGTTGAACTGGATGAAATCGCTATCCTTGCCTGCATTGATCGACTGCCCCTGCAAACACTCAAGATGATCAATATTGAAATACTCGAAATGAGCCAGTAATGCATCACTGAGTTCGGTAATCGCTTTCTCTCCCGTATGCTGCCGGTCGAAGCATTGAATCATGATATTGCCGGTTCGCCGTGTGCATGGCTTGTCAGCTATACCTGAAATAAAGCTTGATCCACCAGCAATCGTTAAACGACACCACAGGCCATTTTTAGGCACTTTAAATTCTGGTGCATTCGGATACTGGATCCGCGATTGATCGATACCAGTAAAGCCCTGCATGCGAGCAATGATGGCTTGTCTTGCTTGTTCAAGTGTCATTGCCATATTAGCCACCGTACTTTTGAGAGATAAAGTTAAATGTGGTGCTATAGATGCCCTGAGGTGCCTGATCAGACCACCCATTTTCCAGACGTTCTGCATATGGAAGATTGTTCTGGATATAGACCAGATTTCCCAGTTTGATTTTAACTGCCTGAATTGCAGCATCCTGATTAGCATTTACCTCAGGTTCACGTATACCCATATCAGCAGATCCGATAGAGACAATGTGAGAAGCACGATAAGCACCAGTGTCAACTGGACTTGAAACAACCAGGGACTGAACTGTATCCATCACAATATTTTTTATATGCGTTTCTGAACCGCTGACGATCTGCACGGCGAATTCAGTTGGCTTTTTTCCTTTCCAGCTCATAGATGACTCTCAAAGTGCTTATAGTCAAAACGACCTAGACACATGAAATCATGTGAAAAGAAGAGTTTTTTAACAATAAGATATTAAATATGCTTAATCTAATAGATTAATTCAACAACAAAAAAATGAACCATATAAATTATTAGAAAAAGCAAAACTGAACAGACAGCTCCTATTAGAACCGTAGCCTGCATTGAATTAGATGGATTATTTTCAGGTTTTCGTGCATATATAATAGGATTTTCAGCATTTTTAATTTTCTCCTCTGCGATCTTGTAATGTCTTTGTCCCACTCTTATAAAATATAAAAAACAGAGAATTGGAAGAATAATTGATAAATAAAAAATGATTGAATCAACTGAGAGTAAGTTATTGATCGCATCATCACATTTATAGAAATATTGACGCTCCTCTAAACTTAATTTTTTGATTATTTCAGAAGAAGAGTGATTAAAATCAAAATTCTCACGACAGATAGATATAAACTGATCTTTACTATTAAATAAACTACCTGAACTACTCCCACTACTTCGAATAGGTACACCAGCAACTGAAGACATAATACTATTAGGATAATAAAAAACTAAATTTTATTGATTTCAGATAAATTGGCAACTTAAACCTTTCTCAACTGACATTTCCAGATTGTTTTTGCCGGATCTTGTTGAATATGTATGACTCGAAACTTGCCAAGAGGTGTAAACCACTCATCATCAATTTTCGGTACCATGGTTACTTCATTCTGCAGAACAACCGCCTTTTTATCGGTGGCCAAGACTCCCAACGTCTGGATCTCGTATTGATTGTATGAGCCAAACAAGACACCACGGCCAGAATAGTTCTCTTTAATCGTCTTATGCGTTTCGGTCAGAGGATCCCAATCAGTTTTGATGATCCGCTCACAAGAAAAGGATTGTACGGCATCAGCCAGATCTTCATTAAATGCCTCGGCAATGTCTGCCTGCAGCTCATCACGTAAACCCATTAGATCCTCCGGATAAAGAATACTGAAGAACGTTTAGTGAATGGCTTAATCAGATCCTGAATGTATTGCTCAGTGGCATTCAGCTTTACTGATCCATCCTGGTATTCCTTTTCTGACTCCACCGTATCAGCCTTTACCTTTTTACGTTTTAAGGCCTGTTCCTGTCCTTGGTAGAGCTCACCCTTCATGATGGCCTTAATGATCTCGTATGAAGCTGTTTTTAGTGCCTTAGGCACTTGTGTCACATCTTCATAAGGTTTCACGTTACGGGCAATCAGATAGGCTTCTGCCTTTTGCAAATAATCAGCCTTATCACTGGCAGATAAAGCATCAAAGCCTTGTACATGTTCAATCGCTTCTTGTTCAGTGATAAAGCTCATGGATTATTCCTTTGGCTCTTGAGGAATGAGTGCAAGTAAATCGTCTTTACGGGTAACGCCGTCAAAAGAAATGCCTTTTTCAGTCAAGACAGCTTTGATTTCATCTACCTTCAGAGATGAATAATCAACAGGTTTATTCTGTTCCTGGTTATCACCTGCACCCGTTTGATTCTGATCACCCGCACCAGCTTCCAGCTCGGCAATACGCGCCTTCATTGCATCAGGATCATTTTTGAATGCAATAAACTCACCTTTTACGCCTGCCAGTTGCTCTTCAAGTTCATTCACTTTTTGTTGTGTCATTTGTCGTTCCCGTGCTCGGTTAAATGATGAAAGCCCCATATGAGGATCTCCAAAAAATTATTTAGGTTGCCTTCCCGTAATTACCGAAAGGCAAATACAATAAAAGCGGGATAACCCACCTTTTCGTTATTTGATCTTGTGCTTAAATGCCACGATCCGGATCTGTTTAGGATCGTATACACGCTCCCAGTTTGCGCCTTGGGCAAGACCAGCATTATTCGGTGCAATACCGGTAGCACCCGCCCACTTGATTCCACGAGGATGTAATACAAAGTGACGGCGGTTAATCAGAATGTCGGTACCAGCTAAGCTATCACGATCTGTTTCCACGCCAACCGGTGCACCGATATCCTGGAAGCCGATCGCTCCCTGGCCAAACAGGAATGAAGTGAATACATCACCGTCCACAGGCATGCCATCATCAACAATGACACGACGGTCCATAAAGGTTTTATAGAGCAATACGCCATCAGCATCACGGACCGTTTCAATCAGGCCTTGCTTAGACAATGCCGCCATCGTTGCCGAATGCATTGAGATCGCCGTCAATTTATCGACCGCATCGCCCAACTTATAAGACGCATCAACAAATGAGTGACCATCAATCACTGCAGCTGCGCCAGCACCTGCCGAGATATCATGCATGTTGCCTTCCATGCTTGCAGCACCGAATACACCTTTAAGCGTATTAACGGTGAAGCCTTGAAACTCACGTGCCCAGTAATCAGCAACCAAATCACTGATTGCACCTAATGGATCATCACCGGATAAAGCTTTAGCCAGATCATTGGCTCCCCATGCTTTACCACGTGCATGAAGGATTGCAATATCCTGACCTGATGTGATGTTGTTTACAGAAAGCGCTTTAGAATCTGATAGCACTTCTGACTCACCACTTAAATCATTCCAGAAAGGCATGTTAACGGTGCTACCACCTTTACTACCGAAAGCGATCTCAACATCAGGATCACCCACAATGCCGGATTGCCATAATGCAGATTTCTCTGCAGTTTTGTTTAATACGTATGGAGTAAATAGTTCAGGAACGATTACATCAGCAATTTTTGTTTCAGCCATTTGGCCTTCTCCTTAATTAAAGTTTAATACCGTGTTTTGCAGCAAGCTCTTTGGCCAACTGCGGATTGTCATTTCGTAATTGCGCAAGTTTGGTGAGATTCACAGAGCCATCTGATTTGAGGATGTCGACCTGACCTTTTGTATTGGTACTACCAGGTGCACCAGTTCCGTTTGGTTTTGGCCAGAAGTAAGGCTTTTGCTCGCGTAGGGATTCAACCCATTCTTTTGGTGATAATGGCGTCTTGCCATCTTTACCAATCACCACTTCGCCGCTTTCGTCCACCGCTACCGCTTTGCCGTCCTCATCTAGTACGAATTTAGACTGCGCAAGAAATGCGATATCTGCAGTCGCCTCTGGCAATGCTTCAAGCTCAACTGCAGCCTGGACAATCTGGCCTTGCACCACAGATTGCTTAAACTTATTTGCATAAGCTTCAGCATTGTTGGCTCGCGTTGTTTCGGCATTCAGCAAACGGGCATGTTCTTCACGCATCTTCTCGGTACGCTTCTGAATCACTTCGTTTACCTTGCCTTCAGCAATGAGCTTGGCTTCTTCGTCTTGGTCGAGTTGAGCAAACACCTTTTTCACAATTTCCGGATCGATACCCTCAAACTGTTTCTGCAGGCGTTGTAATTCGCGTTGTGCAGTCTTAGCGGCATCTCGCTCGCTTTGTAGTGCAGACTTCAAACCCTTCGGATCTTCATAGCCTTCTAGGTCAAGGCGAAACTTCCCGTTTTCCTCAACGTACAAAGCACGATGTTCTTCTTTGATCTGGTCCAGTGAATCCACAATAAATGGCAATGACATGTTCAAACCTCTCGTTTGATTAAGTTGAGCCTTATCTCAAGGCAATAAAAAACCGCCCGAAGGCGGTTTGTTTTTAAGATATTTTCCACGAAATTAGAGTGCTTTTACTTGATTACATAGTGACGAATAACAAGAATGATCGAATAGCAACCTAAAAACCGTAATTATCAAAAAGCTCATTATGGTTCCAATAATTACAGCAACAATTGTCGAACTTAATGAAAGCTCACCCGTCACCGCACTCAATTGTTCAAATAAAACCCACCCTAAAAATGTAAAAATTGATAAAAAAAGAAAAATAAATCCTAAATAAAAAAGGTGACTTACAATCATTCTCCAAGAATTTATTTTGATGGTCTTTAAAGAAATATCTATTGTAAAAATGGTTCTGTTTCTCACGAAAGACCAATAGTTTATTACTAGCATGTCATTAGGAAATATTTCTTTAAACAATAAAAACTCAGCGTAATTAGCATTTCCAGCTCCTGTTAATGCCCCAACACGCAGATCTTTTAAAATAGCTTTTTCATCTTCATCATAATCGTCATCACGCTCAATATCTTTAATATCTTTCAAAAATTGGCGATATCTATTGAAGATATCTTCTCCAACTTTTTGATTTTGTTTATTAGTAACGATATCAATAATGATTTTAGACTTTTCAATAAATGATAGATCCACTTTACCCTCTAAATAATTATTTGCTGCTTGGGCTACTTATTAAGAAGAAAAGTGGATATGAATTCAATATTCACATATTGAAAAGTTAATCATATTCTTGAGTTTTGATTGTGACGCTCGTAAATACATATTTATCGGGTCTATCAATCTCAGACACATCCGTAAAATTCAGGTAAATATCATGAATATTTACACCCGTCTCAATTTCAAACTTATTGACCAGTTCTGCAATCTGAACAGTTAAAGCCTTTTCCAGCTCTTCCTTGCGTTTCTTACACTCCACTATCGTAATATTTGACATTTGGAACCCTCTTTTAACTTTTTACAGTCCTAACTCTTTAAACTTTAGCTCATCCAGCTTTCTGAGATGTTCCAATGTGTAAAACCGCCCATCCGGATCAAAGAACTTGTCAAAATCAAACTTCCCCTCTTTATAGAGCTTGTACCGTTTCGGGCCTAACCACTCTTTCTGAAAGAAATCATCTGTTTTCTTAAAAAACTCTTTGAAAGTCGTATTTGCATCAATCTGGCCAATCAACTGATCCCGCTCGTCTTTTGGAATATCCTTTACTCGACGCTCATCCATCACAAAAGGACGCTCACCTATTAACAGACCATCTTTATCAACTGGTACCAGAATCGATCTACAGTTTGGATGAAGTGGCGGTACACGTCTGGCGGGATCATTGATCTCCCAAACTGAACCATCCAATGATGCACAGAGCTTTGATGTTCTCCCATCCAATGTGGCAATAAATCTTTCGTATTTAAAACCAAGCTGGACAAAACTTTCATGATAGGCCTGATTAGCAACATGGCTGCGTACAGTTCTCACTGTACGATCGATATCAGACTTACTGGTATTTAGAATGCCATCCTCATAATTCTGGCGTTTGGTACCACGGATCCGTTGGATGATTTCCTGATTGGTCTTGCCGCTGCTGATTCCATCCCGAATTACATACTCAACCTTTTGCCGGGCGCTTTCTGCAATCTTCAACAGCAGATCATCAACCAGCGCACCGCCTACCAGTGGCGTTTTCTTGGCTGAAGAATAAAGCTTATTGCCGTTCTGCTTTTTGATCTTGCCGCCGTATAGCCTGGCAGTGTAATTCACCTCATATACCGCCAAAGCTGCAGCTGATACGGCGAATACTTCAGGAATAGAAGTACTTAAACTGATAAACCACTGAGATATAAGATCTCGGATCTCTTTCAGATTGTTTGTGGTGTATTGGCCACCAGTTAAAGCCACCTTCTCGAAATCGTTCAACTCGTCTAACAGATCCCGAAGCTTTGAAAGCATCGCATCTGATTCTGAATTAAATAACCTGGTTAATTCATTCACCGATTGAGAGGAAGCTCGATATAAATAAGCCTGGTGCTGAGTGAGTACCTCAATCAGATTTTTTTGATCATTTGAAGCCATTTAGCCCTCCTTACAATGGCAGACTATCCCGCTCTTTTTCTACACGTAGCAACTCATCCTGATAATCATGTGCTGGCAATTTACCTGTAGCGATATATTCCCAATATGTCCTGAATGAGTTTTTACCCTGCAGTGCACCTTCATAAAGTTGCTTGGCCAGATTGATATCGTATTGCTGAACAATGAACTCAGGCTTCACCGTAAATGCGTATTTGGAAGGATCCAGCTTTAACCACTGGGCCGCATATTTAATGGCTTGTTCAATGGCTTCGGCGGCACACATCACAATACTGTGCAAACTGGCATGCTGATCATCCTGACGTGCACGGCGGGCTTCACCAGATTCTTGGCTATTGGTATCAATAACCTTGGCACCGGCTTCAAGCGCCGAGTTTTTCTGGGCATCCATTTCCTTCTTGGTCATCTCGATACCAGCACCTGAAATTTCAAGATAGCCGCATTCCGCTTCACCTGGTAAATCCCAGACCGCCATCACTCCAGTCACGCTGATATCAGTTCCATCATCCAATCCGCTGATCCATGGTTGTGGGTGCGCCGTATGGTGCAATGACTGGTAATAGTCTGCACTTAACTGGTAATACTTCAGCGCAGCTTTGGCCATGGTTAATAGCGGTACCGATCCGACATGCGGTGAGTTGTCTGTGGTACCGCAGAATACAAACGGCGTAAAGGAAAGCTGATTACCGCCGAGATCAGGTGTTTTATCTTCCGGTAAAGCCCCATCAAATAACCGAACTGTTAAAGCGCCGTCCTGCATAGATAAAACACGATGCACGGTTTTAGTATCATGGCCAAACTCATCTTCGCTATTATCAAACTGCTCCTCGAGCACCAACAGCTTTAAATCCTTACGACCACCAATACTGTTCTCTTTCCAGTTAATGATTGATAGTGCGTCATACATTGCAAAGTAAGGAACACCGTCGCCATCTACGTCCACCAATAAGCCGCAGCGACCACACTCCAGCAGTTCAACACATACGCGGATAAACAGCTGCTTAAGCCCAAAGCCGTCATTGGTCGCATTATTGATCAGCCCCTTAAGCAAAGAACTCTCAATCACGATATCAGGCTCAAGTTTCGAGACCAGACCGATCATGGTCCGTAATGAATCCTGAACCCATAATGGATACTGAGCACGGTTCACATATGCCTTATAGATCTCGCCTGTAGTATCTCCCTGCTTCTCGGCCTCAATCATGCCTGCAGACTTGGAAAGGTACTTTGTAGTGGCTTGCTTAATCTGCTCTTCGCCAGCAACGGCATCTCGCATCATCTGCCAGCTTTTTTGTGCAGCAATATACTGCGGATGTTTATCAGTAACTGCCATAAAAACACCATAAAAAAAGCACCTGTAATAGGTGCGTTGGTTAAGACATGCCTCGGATTTTTCGCATTCCAGCTGACTTTTTGTCGATCGGGAATAAATATGCGATTGGATAAGTACCCGCATCATTCATGTGGTCAAAGCCAGACTTCTTATCAGGCTGGCCATAATCATCATAGATCTGACGCTCCAGGCATTTTGCAAAGTGTGGACACTTGACCACGTTTACGAATAATCGACGCTCAGACAAGGTATTGCAGAGCATGCCATTCATTGAATTGATACGATCTTTCACAGCTGGGTTTCTGCTGTTGACGTGGACCTTAAATCCAGCCTTTCTGAGTAGCGCCAGATCCGTTTCACTGGCATTGCTAGACTTGCGGTTCTCACCCGAAGCATCGGGATAAACAGCAACCTCATGATCAGGATAGCGTTCCTGAATTGCATCAATCATTGCAGGGGTATCAAACAGGTTTACAAACTCATCAACCGCATGCATCTGCTCACCACGGCGAACATAGACCACTGCTGCCATCTTGGTAACGTTAAAGTCCATCCCGATGTGCAGTACATCATTCGGTTGAACTGTCTCATTGGATGCGCTTAACGTTCGATTAAAGCAATAGAAGATAACGCCCTGGTAACTTTCAAAGCTGGCCTCATATTCCTGGCTAAACGTCTTAGGATCCATCTTGCGTTTCGCAACGATGATCTCTGATTCAGGAATATTCCCACCCTGTAAGGAGGTATAAGAGAAACTCTTACAATCAGGCTCATGTCCAGGCTGCCCATCCATGAATGTGTCATAACAGTGGTTAAAGCCTTTGGGTGTCCCGATCCTTAATACATTTCCCCCAACCCGCTGTTCGCCGTTGACCACGTACTTACAGGTTGAAAGCATTGGTCGAAGTACTTCTTCCCATGCTGCCCATTTACAGTCGGCCCATTCATCAATAATTAAAAAGAATAAGCCAGATCCACGAAGGTCATCATAGTTATCCAGACCAACCACACGAATAACATGGCCACTTCTTAAAGTGATTGAACACTCGGTTTCATTTGGCTTGCCTGCTCTCCATGAGGCAGGAATGGCCTGTTTTAACCGTTTCCAGAATACCCGCTTGGCTTGCTTAAACGTGGGTGCTGCATACCAGATCTCATCTTCAACCGACACGTTCCATTGAGCGGCCAGTCTTGCTGCCCTGCGCATCTCGGCTTTGGCCAAGAACGTTTTACCGAAACGGCGGCCACAAACTGCATCACGGAAACGTGCTTCTTTCTGCCAGCCCCATAAATAGATATTGGCCTGTTTTGGGGTTAATTGAACTGAACCTTCTGGAGGATTAAAGAATTGGCTCATCTGGTATCTCCTCATCAGGATTCAAAACAAGTTTGTAATCCTCTCCAGGTGGACGATGCTCCGGTGGATTCACTTCACGCTGCAGCTTTTGCAGTTCTAGCTTTTTAATCTCAAGTTCTACATCAGCTTTGGTCTGGCCTGCTTCACCGCCGTTGCCTTGAGTTGGCTGGCCACCCTTCTTGTCATAAAACCCCTTCATGATTTTTTGCATCTGCTCAATAATCTGGAGTGTAAATTTGACGTTGTTTTTTTTAGACCAGAGAAGATCATTCAGGATCTTTAACTGAACAATGTCATTTGCGCCACTGATCTTATGGATCGGCTGCTCAAGATACTTTTCTCTAATGGCTTCAAATGCCTCTTTAAATTCCTTACTGAGATCTCGGCCAGCAACCTTAGTTGGATCGTATGTTTCAACCTGTTGACGTGAAACATCAATGTTAAATTCTTCCTTGACGAGCACCACTGTCTCTTGTGGGGTATTAAAGACGGCAAGTGATTGCACAATAAAGAGTTTTTGCTTTTTATTTAACGTCGCCATTTCTCTCTATCCGTCAAGGTACGTCAAGGAAACATGGCAAAAAAAATGAGCCAAACGGCTCAACTTATTAAACATGTCCCACAGCACTTGGAAATATTTACATCATTTACAAACGGCGCTTGCTTCGCCACTTCAACAAGTCGCTTCACGTCTTCGCTTGCTCCCCAACGTTTGACTACACCTACAAACTCTTCAACATCATGGCCAGCAAGATAATGCTTTGGCAGCCCTGTCATATCGCTATAGATTGGCTCGCCGTCTTCGGGATCTCGCTCGACTCCAATGTGATACAGCTCATGCTCGATCAATGCACAAAATTCACGATCCGAAGCTTGTTCGCAAAAACTGGCATCAATGGTAATGAGATATACCGGTACATAACCGAACCAGTCTCGCATCTGTTGCTCTTGTCGGGCTTTACGCCATCCGCCTTGGTTAAACATCACCTTTTCGCACTGGCCGAGCACCATACGCTTTTTGGCTACGCAAGCAGATGATGCCCACGCAAATGCAAGAAACTCTTCACTATCATGGATGAGTTCAGCAATATGATCATGATCCGGATTATGTAAAGGACCACCAATGGTTAAAAAGTTCTTTACCACCCAATCCATAAGATCCGGTGCAGGTGCTAAACGGATCGCCTCATCCTCTTCTGCTTTATCCATCAATTCCGTTGGTGGAAATGGTCTGATCTGGCTCATTGAATTTATGCCTTTTTAAACTTTTAAGCCATTGGTCAGCATGACTTGCTTCTATCTGCGTTGGTCCTGATTCATCAATCTTGTATCGAGTAGATGATTCAATACGTATAACGGTATAACCCTTTTCCCAAGCCTCATCATATTTATCCAGGCTCCAAGCTTTATTTGCCAATTTACCTTTACGTCCACCGGACCAAGGGCCACCAGAAATCTCTATTAAGATCCGGTGCTCAATAAGATGGAAGTCATAACGCCAATGCTTTGTTGATTTGAATTGGAATAATTTTTCGTACTTGATCTCTAATATCTGTAGAGCACGTTCCATATCTTGAAAGGTATCTAGATAGGCTTGTTTGGCTTTCGGCAGCGGCCTACTTTTAGGTTTGGTTTTGGGTGGATGCTTTTTGGTGAGTTGGAAATATTTTTGGTTATCCATAAATTTTGCCCATAAAAAAGAGCACCTAGGTGCTCTCTTACTATTACTGATTTTTGTATAAGGCAAAATTTATTGCCCTTTCATATGCTTCTTCTTTCAGTTCTGTGTATACAAAGAAATACTGCTCTTGTTTGGTAGCAGGATTATTAAGCCTCATTGGTTCATAACTATGAGTATCTAAATCATCAGGATCAACATCAAATGCATCCTTCTGCTGATCTCGCCATTCTCCACTTAAAACACCACCTACACACAACCATTTAGTTGAGTTGTCAGACATATATCCCTCTTGCAATTAGTGGATACAATCTTATACCACAGAAAATCAAAAGCCCTGCTAACACATATTATTAACAGGGCTGCTTGGGACGACATACGCTCGGATAGTTGATAGGCATTAACGCCGTACAATTAAGAAGACTATCTTTTGATAAGTTAAGTTTGATTAACTCCGAAGATGACTTTCAACTTTAAATGTTAAAGAAATTTTCAACTCTTTATCTAGGTAAACAATTCTGTTTACTTTCATCCTTTTTTTAAGTCTCTCTAAGGCGGCATCAACTTTAGCGGTAATCAATGTCTCTTCTTCCTGATCAAGATCTGGAATATATTTAATCACTTATTTAGTCCCTTAACGCATATGCTCATTGGCATTGATAAAGCATATTTATAAAATATACAAGTTTATTAAGGTTTTTTTAACAATGTATGAATTCATGAAAAAAAACCGCCGAAGCGGTTCTTTTCATTTTATATAGTAGCTACTACCATCTGAGCTATTAAAAACCCAATCTAATGTCGGGTAAATAATTTCACCTTTTATCAAAATATATTCAATTTTTGAACTTTGGACCCGTTTTCTTGAAAGTGTAATTTCAGTATTTTCCTCTAGATAGCATGCCTGTGCTCTTCTTTCGCTACCCTGATAATCAACAACTGTAATGTCTTTTAGCATCAATATGCTCCAGTTTAATCAATCATAGTATGCTTAGAAGTACATTTATACAAACTATAATTTTCTAACTATCAATTTTTATTATTTTGCAGAATTTTTAAAAGAATTCCTGAACAAAAATATATATGTGTGCTTTATGTACACCTAGTTGAAATTTATAGAGCATGTATCCGGCCTTTAACTGATAAGACTCAAGCAGTTATATATAATTGATTTTGTTTGTGAAATATTTCATCGAGATAAATCTTATCTGTAGCACATATCAACACATATAGATCTTAAAACTACCGTAGTGTAACGACTTTTAAAGCGTAGTATAGGCTCTCCACAGTGAAGTAAAGAAGATTAAAATGTCTGATTTTAAAGATTTTTCTAAAAAAGCTACAAAAGATAATGAAGCAAACCAGCAAGTTCAAGCAAATGAACATACCGAAGTTACCGCCCCTAACAAACCACAACCAGATACAACTGCCACCCCCGCTTCCGATCAAAACGATAAAGGGGTGCAACCTAATCACAATACATCTACACCGAGCTAAAAATCTAACTTAAAAATAAAGCCTTACAGTATTTTGTAAGGCTTTTTATTGTTATTTTATAAATTAATTTTTTAAGAACACCTTCATCATAACTTGCAAGTTCGTCTACACCAAAATCTTGGCAAATCCAAAACTATCTTAATACTCTCATAATGCGCTAATCATGTTATTACTATGAAAATAGAGCCAAATATATTTTTACAATACAAAAGACTTAGCGGATTATGATTCCAATCAAACTAACAACCTTACTTATCATGTAGATATTTTTCAATTCGCTCATATACATACTTTCGATCCAGGCTCTCAGGTATCCAAAAAATATGTTTAAGATGATGCTTCTCAAATACATTTCGGATATATTCTGTAGATTCCAACGTATCTATATTGGTAATTGTAAAACTATCTGATTTGTATTCTTCTATCGGTAGAATTTGGCCATCCAAAACACCAGAAATAAAAATATTCATTCTGTTGCACTCTGACAAAAAATCACTATAGCATGTAAAAAACCAAATATTTCATATCTAGATTTTACTTACATTTCAAATAATGTTATGTCTATGAAGATGTGCGATTTTCTATCTTTCAAATTTATAAATTTAATTTTTTTAATTACTTAAAGTATAACAATTGGATCGTATGAATTTCATTTCTAAAGAGTTATAAAAAATCTAAAAATATCATTTTTTCGAAAATCCACTTTTTGTTTTTCGCTGATTATTTTTAAGTTTTTTGGTATTTGCTATAGCTGCTCTCTGCCTTTTTTTCATCTTTTCTAAAGCAGATTCGGTTATGGCAATCATTAAGGATTGAAATTCTTGGTCTTCATTTGGAATATATTCAACCATGCAACTCCTCCTCAAGATAAAAGCAACTTATCTATAAAGAAGAATATTTCTGCTTAAGAAAAATCACACCTTATTCAATTTTATCAATAATATACTGCCTACCTATAAATCTTTTAAGCTGTTGTTGATTTATGGTAGGGGCTAAATTTAAATTAGTAATTCAAATTACATAAATATCTGTTTCCACTTGATCCCACAATGCCAATATCTGATCACGATGAACAATTGGTTCTTCTGTCTCAAGTATATAAAATGATTTTACTGTTCCTTGAAAGCTTATTTGCCTACGGGCATAGACACAAACAGGCCTAGCTATTCCGGTGTATGGGCTGTAAGGTTTAAGTATCTGAGCTTTATCCATTTCCTCTGTTTCGACTAAGGAACCAGACATATGACCACCAATGTAAAAAGTCATAACGACACCCTTCATTGATTAAATATAGATCAATTTTATTATAAATTAAATAAAAGTAATGGACGTATATTTAATATAAACAATTATTTTCAATGAACAAAAATCTAAAAAAACCAGCTAGTTGTAGCACAAAAAAGAAAACCTCCCGAAGAAGGTTTTTAGAGTTGGTCTGATTTAATCGAAGTATGTCTCAATATTAAAATACTTTTTAATGTATGCATTTGCCTTTAAAGCTTCATCAAACTTAATCTCGATTGACTCTTTATTGAGGCTGTTATGAGGCTTAAATTTTATATTGACGACATAAACCTCTGATTGTTTTGAAAAACCCGCACTTAGGACTTCACTAGCATTAATACAAGATCCATTTTTTAAATCTATGAACATTCTTCCCTCCTCTTTTTTCCTTTGTTTGTGAGTGATGATTAATTATGTTGATCTCTATAATCCTGACTATTAAAGTAAGTAGCGATATCTTCAGTAGACTTGGATTTAGAATAACTCCAAAGCAATTTCCTGAGCTCTGAATCAAAATCGATATCAGATCCTATATCAACAAAATACCTTGGTTTTCTTTTAATCTTACTTTCAGTGACATTCTCAACCAAACTTGCCAACCAAAGCTTATACTCATCTTTATGTTTATGGTGAGGTATTATGCTGATATCTAGATTTATTTTTCTGTCAGTACAGGTCTTAAAACAGTCTTCAACATCCACATCATGACACCGAAGCTTCAGTCCTGTATCTTTAAGTTCTTTCCTAAGCTGTAAAAATATCAAATCCAATAATTCTTGCGGGTCTGTTGAAAATTTATTTTCCACTTCAAGTTTTGAATATATTTTTTCAGCAATTTTTAAGTATTGAGGCATTTCCTCGCCCTCTAGAATAATTGTTGATTTAACAACAACCCATCTAAAGTAAACCTAACACCAGTCAAAAAGTGTAATTTTTAAACACTAACTTGTAATCTCTACAATACATTTGTATCAAAAATAAAAAAGCTCGCCAAATGCGAGCTTTCAATATTGGCCTTAAGTAGAACTTTGCCAACGTGACATAAATATGCCATAACTTGTGTACACAAGCAAGTACCTACCTTACCTGCAACTTGCATCAGGCTTCTGGTTATAGAAAATTGCCGTCATCTCATGAGTCAAATAATCTAAGAAAGCAAACTTTTCGGTTGGTTCCGGTGTTTCCACAAGCCAAAGCGAGTACTTCACTTCATTAAGCCAGTAAATTACAGTTTGATTCTTATGAATAATTCTCCCTTCTTCCATCTTTAATTCATTTATTACCTTTAAACACTCAACCAAGAACTTTGCTTTTTCTAATGGCTGATCTATTTGGTAAAAATTACTTCTAGAAATCTTATATACAGCATTACTAAAATCATAAATAGCTTGATCCGGAGTGGATTTCATAATGGTCACAGCAGAACCTAAGTCAGTTAAGCGAGTCTATAGAACTTTCAATTTTTTAGTATCTTTTATTGCAGTAAATCCGATTTTAAATTTGGATACCTGCCTGAGATGAATGCCAGCCCACATTTCATGTCTTGGCGAATCTGAATAGTAGAAGTCTCGAAAATTTCTGCTGCTTTCCTTAACTTTGTGTTATTGACACAGACACACCAGAGAACATCTAACCACTCTTGCAAAATCTGGCTTTCATGCTGTCTTAAATCTAAAATTATGCGCTGAAATGCTCTCGCTTCATTATCAGTGATCTGACAAGCAACTCCTTTTTGAAAGCTAGGCTCCTTAAAGCTTTCATCACTCATATATTGTGCAAATAGCTCATCTCGCTGCTTTTTGCTTAATTTCTTTTTAGGTAAGCATTTATAAAATTTCTGTCTATTTTCACTATCTCCATTAATCCATGCCCCAAATTGACGAAACCAGCCCTCAGTACTGTATTTTGTCCAATCTGTTGTTTGCATGATTGTTAATTTTGCGTTCATATTTTAAACCTCGCGTACATCAATATTTAGAACCGTTTTCATCAAATGCTTTTTATTTCTATAGCTGTCTTTCTTTCTGGTAGCAGCTGACTTCACATCTTCAACGACATACTCACCAACAGTGTTGTAGTAGGTGAAATCAGCAAAATAACGCAGTGCCGGCTTTGCCCGGTTTTCCCCTTCGAGCTTTGTTTTTGGCGCCAGTTCAAACTTAGTGTGATGTTCAAGGCCGGAAATCTCCCCACGCTGCTGCATAGCCTTAAGCTCGATGTACCGCTTGTGCTCTTTTTTGCTATCGAAGGTCATACCATCGCATTCGACCTTACTGGCATTGAACTTGTTGCGCTTAGCAGCTTTAGGTTGATGAGACAGCTTAAGGATTTCTTCGCGGTACTGGGCGAGACTCATTGAAGTCATAGGCCACCACCTAAATATATGAATGCGCTTTTAGCCACGATTGGAACTTGTCCATTTCCAATGGCTTTAAGTCTGTCCACCCGATGGGCCACCCCATTAGCCACTCGACCCAATCTGGGTTCAACCGACCACCATTTCCCCCTTGTGGAGAAACTGCCGTGTTCAGTCGTATTTGACGCCCCTTTGCTTTTCTTACCTCTAAAGTCTCGTTGCTCCATTTGTCTGCATCGGAAGCATTGGGTGTCGGAAAATTTGCAACAGCACCCGGCAAGCCGTTTCTCGGATGAGAGCTGATTCTCCCTCTTTTGTTCCAGTCCGAAGCTTTTGGTGTTGGCCACATATTGATGACAGTCTCCAATGCAGGAGATTTTCTGATGAAATCTGCTGGACTGATTCTCGGCTTTGCATCGGAGGCTTTGGGAGTAGGCAACAATCCAGAGCCTGTCGCGGATATGGGGCGCTCCAAAGTTAGATGCTGAAAAACGTGTCCAGTGCGCGTCATACCCCATTTGGGCAAGGTCACTGATGACTCGGGCAAGTCCTCTGGAAACAAGCATTGGTGAGTTTTCCACCCAGACTTCTCCAGGTCGAACTTCACTGATAATTCGTGCCATTTCTGACCAAAGTCCTGAACGTTCCCCATTGATCCCTGCGCCTTTTCCTGCAGATGAGATGTCCTGACATGGAAATCCGCCAGATATAACATCAACAATTCCGCGCCATGGTCTTCCGTCAAAAGATTTAATGTCAGACCAAATTGGGAAAGCCGGGAAAATTCCATCATTTTGTCGTTGCGCCAAAACTTGTGCGGCGTAGGCATCACGTTCAACTGCGCACACTGTTGTACATCCCATGAGATGCGATCCGAGTATTCCGCCACCAGCGCCTGCGAAAAGAGCCAACTCATTTAAACCACCTTTATTTTTAAATTTCTCACTCAAACTAACTGTCAACGGATTAAGAAGTTGATTCATGCTGCATCACCCTTATGCTCATTGCTGATGTTGATCAGGTACTCAGCCCACTTCTTGAGGTTTGCAGGATCTTTGAGCATTGAATCCAAACGCTTAGCCAGTTGTTCATAGCTTTCGTTACCATGTGAATATTTAGCGAACTCAGGTAAACGCGATAACTTGCTTGCAAAGAAATGTCTTTGTTTGTCAGTCAACGTGTCTTTGGATTTGGCTGGTTGCTTCTGTTTCGGTTGAGAAGAGTTTTTCAAACGGTCTTGTTTTGCTTTCGCTTCGAGTAACCAGTTTGCAAAGTGGTAAATCATGAGTTCATCACACAGGTTCTTTTCAGCATTGAATAATTCAAATGCTCTTAACTCACGGTTGAACCAGGTTGATGAGATGATTTCGTTTGTATCAATCTCAGGATTTGCTTGAGCAATCTCCAAACTCAATTTTTTTGAACAGAGCCAGTGGTTTTTATTTTTAGATTCTACTGATAGATTCTTTGATAGATTCCGTGTACCAATATTGGTACTGTTTAATGGAAATGTTGGTACTCTTTCATGGAAATGTTGGAACTGTTCCAATGTTGGTACTGTTTCAAAATCCGAGCCTTGGCTATCAAGGCTTTCATCATTTAAGTGTTCCAACGTTGGTACTGTTTGTTCACGACCTTGTATACCAATTAATCGGTACACAATTACCTGCTTGGTTCTACCTTTTCTCTCACCGGTATCAAAAATAACGCCTTCTTCAATCAGCTCTTCCAATATCTTAAAAAGCGTCTTCTTATTGATTTGGCAGTCCTCAGCTAATCGTCCTGTACTCGGATAACAGCAATGCTGCTCATCCGCTCGATCGGCCATGGATAGCAATACTAATTTCTTCAACGCTGGGGATGATCCACCTTTCACTTGGGTGAATTGCTTTTTCCAAGCCCAGACAGTTGCATCTAAACTCATAATTCATTCACCTTAGGTCTTAAATATCCGCCCATGTATTCAATCTTTTGGGCTTTATATAAACTCGTTTCAATTTCTCCGGCCAAATGCAAGGTAATGCGTCCACGACGTGCAAGTTGCTGTCTAAACTCTTCACGGGTTATTGCTGCATTCTCTTCGTTGTAGCCGCGCTTACGGAGATTGGCCTTGTTACGCTCAAGCAAGTCATGCAAAAGTTTCAATGCCGGTTCATACCAGGATTGGATCGCCTGAAGTTGTTTGTAATCTGGAAGCTTTGTATTCATGAAACCTCCGCTAGCACTTGCTCAATATCTGTCAGACGGCGTTGGGCATTCAACTCAGCAATTGAGGCATGGCGTAATTCAGATTCTGCTGCTGTAACACGTTGGCCATTAACCAAGATGGTGACTCCATTACTCTGGAGCCCACAAATATCCTGTACTGTGAAAAGCTCATCTGAGTCAAAAGTTCTGTTGATGAACTCAAGTGGTGTTTTAATTACAACCGTATCCCCCACAATAAAATCACTGTTGTGGGTTGATACTTCGTTTGATATATTGGTCATGTGATTTAATCTCCTTGGTTAATGAACACCAACCGCTAACCTGTGCGCGCAGGGAAGCGGTTTTTTATTGGTCCTGAATACAGGCATTAATTTGTTGCTCCAGCGTGGCAAGCAACACATGCATGTCGTGTATGACCTTGGCCATGTCGATTGCCTCACCTTTTGTTATTCGCCCATCCGCAAGCATTTCTCTAAACTGCTTACTTACGTTGCCTTTCTTAATACCGATATTTAGAAAAGTATCCATCAGGCAACTGTCTCTATGGCTCTCTGGTATATCCGGCAAGTCGATGGCAGCTTTGCCATGTTCTGCACAGATCGCCTGAAGTATTCGGAAATCCCCTGTTATGCCCATCAGCTTTGTCGCTTCAAGCAAAGTCAGGTGATGTGTTTCCGTGTTGGGGTTGACCTTGCTGTTGAGTACCGCTGGGCTTTTGATGCCCATACGTGAAGCAAGCGCATTTGCCCCGCCTTTAAAGTCGTGAACCGTGTGGTAAGCCGCATCTAATATGTTCATTGCGAGTCCTTTTGAACGTGTTTATTAGATGGCTCAATCATTACCATTTGGGTTAGGTAATGATTGAGCTGGATATAACGGTTCAAGACCACGTGCTAGATCAAGAACTTGGTACTGACGAGCCAATGGAATTCTTTCTTCATTCCATTGGCTAATTGCTTGCGTACTTATTTCTAACTTGTGGGCTAATTCAGTAACACTGCAATTCAGCAAAGTTAATGCTTCAATTTTGGTCATACACCAAACTCAAAAGTAATTTTTCTTACCTTTATTTAATCACATAAAACTTACCTTATCAAATGGTAAGATTTCTTACAAACAAATATGGCTTCAGACTATGGAAACTTTAGGTAATCGCTTAAAAAGCTTGAGAAAGTCTAAAAAACTAACTCAACAGCAAATTGCTGATGCAATAGGAGTTTCTAAAACTTCAGTAATTTATTGGGAAAAAGATGAGAACCTACCTAAACACGATAGTTTAATGAATTTAAGCCAAATATTAGGGGTTACTTCAGATTACCTTTTACATGGTAAAGATGATAATTTATTAGAAAAAAATATTTCCTCATCTTTCCCAATAGTAGGTCGTTTAATACCAGTTATTTCTTGGGTTCAGGCAGGGACTTGGACTACAGTTGATTTTGTCCCTGTGGGTACACAATTTAAGGAATGGTTACCGCCTAATCCTAAGTGCGGCAAAAATGGCTATGGTTTAAATGTTGTTGGGGAATCTATGGCACCAGATTTTAGACCTGGTGATAAAATATATATAAATCCAGACTTTCAAATAAGTGATTTAAAAACAGGTGATTTAGTTATTGTTGCCTGTGAAGGTGAAGATGAGGCCACTTTTAAAAAATTAATTGTAGAAAGCAACGGCATGTATTTAGAACCACTAAATCCCAAATGGCATGAAAAAATTATGGAGCTACGCGAAGGTTGTAAATTAATTGGAAAAGTCGTTGGGTTATATAGAGATGTATAATATTATAATTAAAAAGGTAGAAATTTTAATGCTTAACAAGGTAAATTTTAATGCTTGATAGAAACGAAATCATTGATATATACAGAAGTTATGGCTTTACATTTGAACGAACGTCAGAATACAAAAATATTTTAATATTTACCATACAATCCGGTCATTATCACAATGCAGATATCATAGATCTAAATTATCCAAGTAATAGTACTGCGTATGAAAAAGCTTTCAATGACTATAGCACTTCTGGTTATGCATGTATTAAAAGAAAGTTCACAAATATCGAAAATGTTAAAGAGGGTTTGTTCGAAGGTTTTTTCTCTGTTGAAAATACAAAAAATCACTTAAAGAAAGAATATGAAACTCATGTAAGTCAAATCATTCGTAGTTTCCCAGAAAACAGTGAATATAAGTACATAAATTCTACATATGAAATAAACAACAAAAAAGGGGATAAAAACCCAATAACAGAAATTACAAGTAGACTGAATGATAAAAAACCTGTTTTATTTATCATAGAAGCTGCCGCAGGTTTTGGAAAAACATGTACTGCCTTTGAAATATTAAATCATATAGTTACACAAGAACCCAACATGGTTCCTCTGTTCAGTGAACTTTCAAGAAATAGACAAGCAAAAATATTTCACTATGTTCTGTTAGACGAGATAGATAGAAGTTTTCCAAATTTAAAATCTCAATTAGTTAAAGACCAAATATTAAAAGGGAAAGTGCCAGTTATATTAGATGGATTTGACGAGCTACTACATAATCCCAATAAAGATGAACATAGTAACTCTTCTACATACAATACGGAACCTATGCTCAAAACTATTAGTGATTTACTTACTGAATCAGCAAAAATAATTTTGACCTCAAGACGAACTGCGCTTTTTGATGGTGACGATTTTGCAGAATGGGTTGATCAACATAAAACTTTATTTGATATTTATAGAATTAAAATTAATGAACCAACAATTACCGACTGGCTTCCAGCTGATAGATTTCATAAACTAAACAAAACAAGTTATCCAATTTTAAAATTGAATAACCCTGTATTGCTATCTTATTTACGATTTATATCCGATGAAGAATATTCTAACTGTATTGAAAATCCAGAACTTATCATTGATAAGTATTTCTTAAGTATGCTTGAAAGAGAAAGGAAACGACAAGCCCTTCAATTGCTGCCAATTGAGCAGTCTTTAATTCTTAAAAGTATTGCTCAATATTTCATTGAGAATAACTATACGACTGAAGAAAAAGAGTTTCTACATTTACACATAGAAGATAAATTTGAGGTTATGTTGGAAAATGCTCGAAAATATTATCAAACAGAAGATAGACCAACTATAAACGAACTTATTAATAAATTAACCAGCCATGCTCTACTTGATAGATCTGGAATGAGTGAGGAAAGAATTGGTTTTGTAAATGATTTTGTTTTGGGACACTATGTTGTACCAAATATTATTGAAACCTCAGATTGGTTAGGGGATAAAATTTTTATTGAACCCGCCGTTACAGCTACTACCCCTACTTGTGAAGATAAAAGAAGTGAGCTTTGGGATAACCTTGATACATTTTTTTATGTAGAAGATGATGATTTAAATTTAAAAGTAACTACTTCAATAAAGCTTAAAAGTGGCATCTATTTTAATCTGCATAATCAACTTTTAGATAGAGTTAATTTATCGAATATTATATTAGGTGAAGATCACAACACCGTTAAAAACTTTACTTTTTATAACTGTATATTCGCGAATGTCAATTTCAATTTAGATAACTTAACTGATGTTGCATTTGTTGAATGTAAATTCTTTGATTGTACCTATTTCGGCTTCTCACGCTCAATTATCGAAATGGGTTGCTCAGGACAAAATGATTTATTTTTTGATTTTCTAATAAATCTCACCAAAGAAGATGAAAATTCAGATAGAAGTGATGAAAGAACTTTTAATGAAATTGAGTTATTTATTTTGGACAAATTTTGGCCTAAAGGTAGTTCATCTATGCATAAGCATAGACACCATAATGCTATTTGTGGCCATTCGAAATTTGCTTTGACAGAGTTAATCAAAAGTCTTAAACAACTGAAAAAGAAAAAAGTATTGTTAACACCAGATAAAGAAGATTTTTATGAAATTAATTTTGAATTTCTTCCTTTAATTAAAGCTGCTCTTGGGAAAAATGATTAATGTCTATTCAAAACACTCATTACCAAAGAATTTTAAATGATGTAACTCGGCAGATAGACACTGAGTTCAACAAAATTGGGTTATTGTATAGACTATTCGGAAGGGTAAAATCTCCAGATTCATTAAAAAACAAGATAGAAATGAATCCTGGAAAATACCAATCAGATATTCATGGTAAAAAAATTCAGGATGTCATTGGGCTGCGTATTACACTCTATTTCACTGATGATGTAGAAATCGCAATCGAAATTTTGAAGAAAATTTTCACTTGGAATAAAGAATCGTCAAACATAGATGGATATAGCCAAAATACTTTTGATGCGACGAGATGTAATTTAATTTTTGCTTTACCAAAAGAACTCTGTTTAACCCCCTACCTTGATGATGAAGGGCTCTGTGATAATACATTCGAAATTCAAATTCGTACGGTCTTTTCTGAAGGGTGGCATGAGGTCGAGCATGATCTAAGATATAAGCATAAAGATGACTGGAATGACTTTGAAGACTCATACAGAACACTGAATGGTTTTTTAGCTAGCTTAGAGACTGTGGACTGGGGAATTTTACAACTTTTATCAGACTTAACCTGGAAGCATTATAAAGCACAGAACTGGGAGGCTATGCTTAGAAATAAAATGCGGGTCCGTATATCTAAGCCAAAAGAAAAGCTAGATACACAAATATTAGATATTCTTAACGATGATCCTAATGGTATTGGTAAAAAAATTTTTCGATCCAACAGAAAGATGATTCTTAATTTCATTTTTGAAAATAAGATTCAGATTCCTTTAACTCTAAACAATCTCATTTATATAATAAATGAAATTGAACAACTAGATAGCAATCTAACAAAAATAACCCCAACAGTTATTCTTAATAAAATTAGAAATAACTGATGAGGTTACTTTTTAGGCGAAGTTGAATGAGCTTCACCTTCGCCTATTCCCTTTTAAATTAGAAGAAAATATTAGTAAACTTAAGCTCATATCGTTAATGATTAATGCATCTTTTGGCTCGTAAGATTTGAATTCTAGCTTGCCAAAAAAATAATTAAAAACAAATAAAAACATGAACTTGAAATAACTAATAATTTTTTCTATTTTTTGTAATAGCATCTTAATTATAGATTTCATTTTTTCATACTACCATCTTTAATGGTGATAGCAATTAAACCCCACAACACTTGTGAAAGCAATATTTAAAAAAAATTTTAACATAAGAATTTAATATATATACATCGCAACATTTGCACATAGTAAGTAAAAGCATACATTGTTGACTAAAAAGGTAAGTTAACTTACCATACAGAATATGAACTACTAAAAAGCCCCGTGCTCTTGGCGGATGAACGGGGCTTTGCACTTAAGCGAGATAAGTATGAAACAAAAGCCTATACATAGTCAAACGTCCCAACGTTTACACCAGCACCCTTCTGCTACTGATTATCAAGTCAGTACACGCGACTTCATCAAAGCCAATCTAAAAGATGCGCTTAAGCTCTTCCCTATTATTTTAGTCATTTTCCTGCTCTGGCTTCTCCTTACCTTTGTCTTTTACGGCTTTTTTGGAGGATAAGCCCATGGGACAATTACAAACAGCTTCCAGCACACAAACTAAACCATTTAACGGCTCGTTATCGAACAAAATACAACCGACAAGCTATGACGCACAGCGACTTGTAAGCCCTCTAAATACTGGGTATTCAGCATCATATACACATGGTAAGACCAGTAATATGGAGCCTGTCATGCAAAAGAAACGCTATACCACACCATTCGCAGAATTCATCTGTAAAGACGTGAATGGCTACTACAACGTACGCCTTGGCCCCAAAATTTACCTGGTCAAAGTGTCACTAAATTACACCCCTGATTTTGATACAGAATTCTTCGGTGGACTTCAAGCTGCTGCTTTTGACTGGCATTCGATCCTCGTCAAGGAAACGCCAGATAGCGAGCCTCGCCCGATCAATGAAGAAGAATTATCTGTGTACTGGCTAAAAGGTAATATCAAGAAACTCGTAAATTACCAACGCGCCATTCAACGCAGTGCCAAAAGCCAAACCCCACGCTACAGCAAAGAACAACGTATTGATTACCGTAACGCGCAGTACAACGGTGCCTAAGGAGATTTAAAATGAATGCAGCAGTGAATCAACAAATGGCATCGGCAACTACACTTGATGCCTTGCAACTGATCCAGCTTGAGTTAAAAGCACCAAAGAGCAAATACAACAGTTTCGGTAAATTCCATTACCGTAGCCTTGAAGATATCCTCGAAGGTGTAAAGCCGTTATTGCAGAAATACGGCGCTACTCTTGTGGTGACTGATGAAGTACAAGAGATCGGTCCTGTTGTGGTGATCACGGCCAAAGCAGTCTTTACCGATGCCCAAGGCAAACAAACCATGACGACTGCGCATGCTGGTGTCGAGATCAATAAAAAAGGAATGGATGTAGCGCAGACTTTTGGCTCATCCAGTTCCTATGCGCGTAAATACGCATTGAATGGTTTATTCCTGATTGATGATACCCAAGATGCTGATACTGATGCGTTTCATCAACAGACCAATGCACCGGCCCGGAACAACCAGCATAATGCCCCTGTTCAAAACCAGCAGCGCAATCAGAATCCACCACCGGTTCAGCAACAACGTCAGCCGCTGCCACAAAACCAGATGGCTCCGGCCAATGCTGCTCAGCAATTGACTCAAGACTTCCAGCAGGCTTTAAACGCGATCCATCATGCGGATAAAGAAGCAGATCTGGGGCCGATCTATAAACAGTTTAAGGGCACCCGCTACGAAGCCCAGATCGTGCAGGCCTGCAAGGCAAAAAAGGACATGGAGGGTTGGAGTGCGTAAAAACCTACATCTTTAAGTATGTGGCCAAGCTTCACGGCAAAGGCAGCTTACGAGGACGTGTAGAGGCTACGACAGCTCTCCAGGCTAAACAGCAGATCCTGCAAGGTAATGAAATGATCAAGGATGTTTCAGTCTCCTTGTTAACCAATCAGAAGGCTGCCCGCACGCAGTCTTTTGAAAAGTTAAATAATTAAAAGTTTTTGAAAATGGCAGTATGAAGAATTTCAGAAACTCTATTAGACCGAGAATTTAAAAACACACTTCTAAACAAGAGAACATTCTTAGCAATGTTCTCCAGAAGCGATCGTATTGTTGACCCATGCGGTTGTTTCTGGAGAACATTGCATAACAGGTAAAAGCATGAGCATTATGCAAAAATATATAATTGTTGTTGAATCTGAAAAACCACCAAGAGTGTGTTTGCAAGATGTGATACCGCAAGTGGGCAAAGTTTTAGAATTGAAATCTGAGGAGCTCCCTCACCGGGTCGATACCAAATGGGTAATGGAACGTTATGAAATGGCACGCACCACGGTAATTGAATTTTTAAAACCATTTAATAAAGGTTCGGGTGGCAAGTATTCCTATGATCCTTTAGAGATTATCCCAGTGTTAGATAACCGCCATAAAATAAAACGCGGTGCAAAGAGAAAAAACTAAGCCCCTAGTAAGGGGCTTTTCTTTTATGCAGCATTTAACATTTTGGCAATCTCAGATGCACTTGGATTGTAATAAGTATTCACCAGTACATTAATCGTTTTATGACCTGTAATTTTAGCGAGGATCTCAACAGGGATTTTCTGAATATTTACCAGACGTGTAATTGCTTCATGGCGCGTATCATGGAACGTAATGACTCCATTCAAGCCAACTTTCGCTAAATTCCTTTGCCAGATAAGTCGAAACGAATTGCAGTTATGTTTTAACAGCTTCCCTTTTCTACCCTTTAACAGATCCAGCAATTTACGTCCGCGTGTTGTCAGAGGCACATCCCGAGCACTGCCATTTTTGGTATCTGGTAAATGCACATAGTCACCATAATCATGGATGTCATGAATACCCAAGATCTCACCTCTACGCATAGAAGATTCCATGGCAAACAAAAATGCCCATGCTACCTCTTGAGCTGGTGTAACCGGCTCTTTTTCTTCATTGTAGTTATCTAAACCAGCTAAGATGATTTTTACATGTTCATCAGTGATTCGTTGATTTCGTGGCGGCGGTAGAGATGGCTTCTTGATAACTTGAACAGGATTATTTTTTAATAAGAATAATTCACTAACAGCATATGTGAATACAGCTGAACATAGACTTAGTTCTCGGCTGACCGTACTTGATTTAACAACCTTTAAGCGACGATCCCTGAGGGCAACCATATCTTGTGGAGAAATATCGTAAATTGAAGTATTTGCTAGATGGCCACAATAATAGTTGAGACGTTTAAGATAGTTCTTTATGTATGAGCTGCTTTTTTTATGTTTCCCTACATTTTCGTAATACTGGATGAATAGTTCGGAAAAAGGGATATCTGGTTGTTCGAGTTTTTTTAATTCTTCTTGGTATTGCAGCTGAAGCTCCATCAGTCGACGTGCAGCCCAATCTGTACACTCTTTTGCGGTGTCTCTTGTAGCTGCGTCACGGAGATGTTTGTATTTTACTTGGATACGATAAGAATTACCGCGCTTGACTGGCTTTTGCATATTAACCTCTAAATATTTGTGCTTAAATCAAGCGCAACAAAGAGGAACGAAAAAGTTCGCCCGTTGGCGCCCGATCCGAGAGCCATACTTCGACATTAGATGCAGAAAATGGCGCCCAAAAGCGGAATATAAAGTAGTTTTTATGCCTTTTTTGAACTTTTTGACGGTTCAAATTTGACCCGAAGGACAATAAAAACAAGGCCGAATTCGTTAAAACTCGGCCTTAAAACGCTGATTTTACTCAACTTTAATCTTGGTAGGTATATCCAGACTCGAACTGGAGACCTCTACGATGTCAACGTAGCGCTCTAACCAACTGAGCTATACACCTAGAATGAGAAGCATGATATTCATTTTTTTGTCGCTTCACAAGTTTTTTTGCGACTGTTTGATGACAATCGCACAGTCTTTAAGCAACCGTTTAAATTCTTGGATATTGAGCTGGTCGTTTTGCTCTAAAAATACGATTTTTTGATATAACACAGTCACTTGTTCAAATAGCGTCTGCTCCTCAACCAACACAGCGATACGTTGTATCCAGCTATGAAAGGTTTCCGCTGGATATTTATGCAAATGCCGGGGTAATTTTTTTTCAAACTGAATAATCAAGCGTTGATATTGTTCTTGCTTGCCTCGTTGTCCCCACCAGTACCAGCCACCGTAGATCAACAAAATACTGCCAATACCAACGACTAAAATAATCACATAGCCATAGCTTGAATCCAGACCTAATCGAGATAACCAGTTTTTCTGCTTTTCGGCATCATAACCGACCACTTTGCTTTGCCATTGATAGCTGAGATAGTCACTCCAGATGCGAACATTTTTAAGGAATTTAAACTGCTGTAAACGCCAGGCTTGCGTTTGCCCTTCGCCCCAGACATTTTGGTCTTGCGCCAGATAATCTTGCATACCGGTATCAATTCGTTGTGGTGCAATCATGGCGGTAGGATCAACTCTTTGCCATTTCCCATCCAGATAAACTTCACTCCATGCATGTGCATCCAGCTGGCGGACTTCCCAACTTTGTCTGTCTGGTGCCCATTGTCCACCTTGATAGCCTGTCACTACGCGTGCGGGGATCCCGACATAACGCATCATCATCACAAAGCTCGAGGCATAATGTTCACAAAAACCTTTACGACTGGAAAACAGGAATTGATCAATCCGGTCTCCACTCAAAGTGCCCGGCGTTAATGTGTAACTAAAGCCATTTTTTCTGTACCAGGACAGCACCGATTGTAGGTATTTTTCAGGTTGTCTCTGGTTCTGCTGAAATAACGCCTGCGCCAGTTGCTGTGCTTTTCTATCAAGCCCCTGATCAAATCGAGTATTCAGTTCAAGTTGACGCCGTGATAAGTAGACTGGCTCCGTTGCGGTCTGTCCTAACCAAAGCAGGTGTATCGGTTGATTGCGTTTAACCAGTTTGGAAGAACGAATACTATCGTCTTGATACAACTGTAAATAACGCTCTTGGGGAATCGAATATTCCAGTCCCATGATCCAGTTGGCCTGCTCATCGGCAGGTAAATATTGATAGCTCACACGGCGTGAGGAGACAGGAATGCGCTTGAGCTGCTGATTATCAAAACTACTGCTCCAGGTGCTGCCATCATATTGGTCCAGAACCAGTGCTCGCCAGTATAGCTCTGGCCGACCGGGCAAATCATACATCGGTGCGATGACACGGAAAGCCAAAGCAGAAGATTGAGATAGTTGCGCAATATCTCCCGGTGACATCCGGTCACTGATGCCTGTGGTCGCGTGGTTCTGTTGAATCGGAATCGCCCACAACGGTGGTAACCGCGGAAAGAACATAAACAGCAATATAAAGAATGGTGTGGCAATCCCGACAAACTTCAGGATTTGCCTTATATCTTGTTTTAACTGATTTCTGGTCTGATTGTTCTGTTTAAATAAATCAGTTTGAAGCCGATAGAGGCCCATGAGGCACATCAGCAATGCCCCAAACACGATCATTGCCATCCAGAATGCCTGACTATATAACAGTAAGCTGGCACTGACAAATAGGGCAAAGTTAAAGACAATCAGTAAATCGCGGGTATTTTTAGACTCCAGACTCTTGGCAAATAAACAGGTGGTTAGAAATGCAACCCCCGCCTCTACGCCGAGTAAGCTTTGGTACTGAATATAAATCAACGCAACCGACACTAAGGTAAATGCCACCAAAAGCAGTTTAGGCATTGGCGTAATTTTTTGTTTGTGATAACGCCATACCAAAGTTAGCCAGACAATGCCCCACAACCCGCTGAGTGTGACTGGAATAAAGCTCACTTGACCGATCAGGATCAATCCTAAGGCAGCTAAAACACAAAAATAGATGGCTTTGGTCATGTTTAAGCCTGCGCAAGTAAAAGTCTGGCTTTGATTAATTGGCTTTGGCCTTGTCCACTTTCCAGTCTGGCGTGCGGCAAAATCACAGCATAGTCATTCCCAGATTGTTCACATTGTTCAATCAACCCCATCATCAAGCTTAGCTTCTGTTCATGGCCCAGCGCTGGAATGAGCTGATAATCGATATCTAGGTGTTGATGACTGGTCTGCGCTTCAAACATCTTGATCAAAAAACCCTGCCCACGTGCAACCTGTTTCCATGCTACATTCTGATAAGAATCCCCATGCTGGAAAGTTCTGAGCTCTTTAAATTCATCCAGACTGTCCTGCGCCGGAGTCGGCTGAAGTTTATGTTCTTTTTGCCAGTCAGTGGCCTTTGGTGCGATCCAGAGCTCTTGTTGTGGATATAGATAGGTCCATGCTCGGACCAATCCTAAAGGATAAGTCGCATAAATTTTCAAGGCATCCAGTTCATATCTACCACGTTGTTCCGGTAAAACGGCGAGTTCCAGACTTTGCTGAGTCTGGTCCAGATACAGGAAATGTTCTTGTTCTTGCCAATTTAGACGCAAATATCGAACTGTTTGGGCGGATTGTTTTAATAAAATTTTCAAGATCAGCGGCTGATCTACTTGCCCCACCTCTGCAGCGACCAGTTCAATCTGCAAGCCATGCAACTGCTTAAAGGTCAGATAAAAGCTGATACAAAGAATGGCACTGATTAAAAAGCAAAAACCGAGAATCAGGTTATTGGCGTAGTTAATGCCTGCAATAAATGTAATGACAATCAGCACCAGATATAAAAAACCTTGCTTGTAAATAAACACCAGTACATCTTTCTGCAATAAGATTTTGCTGCCTTCAACCTGAAAGCGCTTTGCAATCCATTGTTGTAGCTGCCGCTTGAGTCCATTTTGCATAGGTCAATCTCAACTATAAGACATCAACTGATTGCAAAATCTGTCCAACTTCAAGCTCACTCAGACTTAAGCGATGTGCGACCACCGCAACAAAAACAGCTTGTACATCGTCTGTCATTACAAAACCACGCCCCTCAACCAAGGCATAGGCTTGTGCCGCAGCCTTCAACGCCAATACCCCACGTGTGGACAGCCCATGACGTAACTTCCTTGTTTCAGCAGCCAAGTCCAAAATATAATTGAGTACAGCCTCGCTGAGGAAAACCTGCTTTGCCAACTCCCGTAAATGTAAAATATCAGCTTGATTAAACACGGCATCCAGTTGATGGATCAATACCTGTCGTGAACGCTGTTGTAATAACAACTTTTCCGCTTGTCGAGAAGGATAGCCCAGTGATAACCGCATCAAGAAACGGTCGAGTTGTGATTCAGGTAATGAATAGGTGCCACTTTGAAATAACGGATTTTGTGTGGCGAGGACCCAGAACGGTTGCGGCAATTCATAATGCACGCCATCGACGGTGACCGCCCCTTCTTCCATTGCTTCCAGTAGTGCACTTTGAGTTTTGGGACTACAGCGGTTAATTTCATCGGCCAACAAAATCTGGGTAAAAACTGGACCCTGCTTAAATTCAAACAGATGTTCTTTCTGGTTAAAGATATTGATGCCAATTACATCACTGGCCAGCATATCGTTGGTGAATTGAATGCGCTGAAAATGTAGTCCTGCCAGACGCGCCAAAGCACTGGCTAATGTGGTTTTACCTAGCCCAGGTAAATCTTCAAACAATACATGACCACCCGCCAGCAAACAGGTCAGCGCCAATCGGGTTTGTTGCGGCTTATCTAAAATCAGTTGGTTTACTTCAAATAAGAATTGCTCAATCTTCTGGGCAAAGCTTTGAATATCTTGTTCTAATGCCTGATTCTGCTTGGTTTTCTCTTGAGCCGATGACTTTTCCATGCCCCACATTATTCTATCCCCCAAAATAAAACAGTGTATGTTCAACATACACTGTTTTGGTTTTTTTTCAAAGAAATCAAATAATTTCTAGCAAGGACACTTCTTCATATTGCCGCCCGCCGAAGGATAACGTGCATCGATACAATGACGATAAAACGTCTTGGCATCCATCGGGGTTAAATCTGGATGATGTGCTTTCATATGCGCTAGATAAGTTTCATAATCAGGCACACCGACCATCAACCGGAAACTCTGCTGCAAACGTTGCCATAACACAGCGATACGCGACCAATTCTTTGGTGATAACAGCAAGTGCTTTTGCGACATGATGGTGAATTTAATAATCTTCACGATCCCTGCACTACCTTGCCGGGCAATTTTAAAATCCATCGTTACTCTCCTTTGATGCTATTCGCAGTCATCGGCGTGTCTGAATAAACGGCTGGTGCCTCATTCACGGTTGGTGTTGGACTTGCCAAAGCACGGCGTACAATGCCAATTGACGCAATCACCATTACAATCGCAACAATCATAAAGAAGCCACAAAGTGCCGCATTGATCTGGTTTGACATCACAATGGTCTGCATTTCAGCAACGGTTTTGGCGGGTGCAAGTACTTCACCACGCGCAATCGCATCCGAGAAACGATTGGCTTGTGCAAGGAAACCTATCTTTGGATTTTCGTGGAAAATCTTTTGCCAGCCCGCAGTCATCGAAGTAATGAACAAGAAAATCGTTGGGACAATCGTCACCCAAACATATTTCTCTTTCTTCATTTTGAATAAAATGACGGTACCTAAAATCAGTGCCATCGAGGCAAGAATCTGGTTACCGATACCAAACAGTGGCCATAACGAGTTAATCCCGCCGAGAGGATCAACCACCCCTTGGTAAACGAAGAAACCCCAACCTGCGACCGCGACAAAAGTTCCGACCATATTGCCGAAGAATGAACTTGATTGCTTAATCGCTGGAACCACAATTCCCACAGTATCCTGCACCATGAAACGACATGCACGCGTTCCTGCATCTACTGCGGTCAGAATGAATAAGGCTTCAAACAGAATCGCAAAGTGATACCAGAACGCCATCATTGAGCGGTTATTGAAAATCTCTGAAATGATATGCGCCATACCAATTGCAAATGTCGGTGCGCCACCGGTACGAGACAAGATTGAACTCTCACCGACTTCCTGCGCCAATAAACTCAACATTTCTGGACTAACCACAAAGCCCAGATTACGCACCGCTTCCGCTGCAGTCTCTACTGAAGTGCCTAAAACTGCTGCTGGCGCATTAATGGCAAAATAAATACCCGGATCAAGTACTGTCGCACAGATCATGGCCATGATGCCGACGAATGATTCCATCAACATACCGCCATAACCGATCATACGTATATTGACTTCATTATCGACCAGTTTAGGCGTTGTCCCTGAAGCAACCAGAGCATGGAAACCTGAAATCGCACCGCAGGCAATGGTGATAAACAGGAAAGGAAATAAACTACCCGCAAATACAGGGCCTGTACCATCGACAAAGTGCGTGACTGCTGGCATTTTCAGGTCAGGCATCGCAAAGATAATCCCGACCGCTAAACCTGCAATTACACCAATTTTCAAGAAAGTTGATAAATAATCACGTGGCGCTAATAGCAACCAGACCGGTAGTACCGAAGCGATAAAACCATAAATAATCAGTGCCCATGTCAATTGGGTGCCACTGAGGGTAAATAACTGTCCCCAATAGGGATCTTTCGCCACATCACCCCCGTAGACAATCGCCGCCATCATCAGCACAAAACCGATAATCGATACTTCGGCAATTTTCCCTGGGCGTATATACCGCATGTAGATACCCATGAATAATGCAATCGGAATCGACGCAGCGATACTGAACACCCCCCACGGGCTATGCGCCAGTGCTTTAACCACCACCAGTGCCAGTACTGCCAGGATAATGATCATTACGCCAAGCGTACCCAGCATCACAATCACACCTGCGAAAGTACCAAGCTCCTGTTTCGCCATTTCGCCCAATGATCGACCATCGCGTCGTGTGGAGATAAATAGCACCAGAAAATCCTGGACTGCACCGGCAAGCACAACCCCGACCAATAGCCAGATGGTCCCCGGTAAATAGCCCATTTGTGCGGCAAGAATCGGCCCGACCAAAGGTCCTGCTCCTGCAATGGCTGCGAAGTGATGTCCAAATAAAACAAATTTATTGGTCGGAACATAATCCAGACCATCGGCAAGGCGATGCGCTGGGGTTAACCGTCTCGGATTTAATTCAAAAACTTTGTTTGCAATAAATAAACTGTAGAACCGATATGCAATGCTATATACACAGACCGCAGCAAGAACCAACCAGACCGCATTGACATGCTCACCACGACTAACCGCCAATATTCCAAATGAAATTGCCCCAACAATGGCAACCAAACTCCATAGGAGCTTTGAGGAAAGTGTTGACTTTGCTTGTGTTGTCTCCATTCAAAACCTCTCAATTACATAACGCGTGGTTAGGGTCTGTTGACATTTCACAGATGCGTGCGACAAAGGACATTTTTAGAGGACACAAAGCATGTCTTATGCAATTTAGCTATTCTAAATAATGAGCAGCGATTACAGCTGTACAAGATAATGCAATGGCAGTAAAAAATGTCAGCAAACCCTCTTAGCTTTCCCTTTCTATATTTTCTGTAGAAGAAATATCTTTGTAAGTTTACCTTCTGACTACAATTATTTATCTAATACTTTGGCATAAAAAAAGGGATGATTGTTCATCATCCCCTTCGATAATTGTATATCTTGCGTAGCTCAGCTACACAGGCACAATTATGCGCGCTCTAGGTAGTCACCAGTACGGGTATCTACACGAACGCTTTCTTCTTGCTGTACGAATAATGGAACACGTACCACAGCACCTGTTTCAAGTTTCGCAGGCTTACCGCCACCGCCAGAAGTATCACCACGTACACCTGGATCAGTTTCAACGATTTTGAGTACAACGAAATTCGGTGGGCTTACCGTCAAAGGTACGCCATTGAACAACATGATGGTACATTTTTCATTTGAATCGTCTTTTAACCATTTCGCAGCATCACCCATTGCGGTTTTATCAGCAGCGATTTGCTCGAAAGATACAGGATCCATGAAGTTCCACATTTCACCATCGTTGTAGAGGTAGTCCATTTCAACTTCTACAATATCAGCTGCTTCTAAAGAATCACCTGATTTGAATGTTTTTTCTAATACTTTACCAGAGCGAAGGTTACGTAATTTCACACGGTTAAATGCTTGACCTTTACCTGGTTTTACATATTCATTTTCCATGATTGAACATGGGTTACCATCAAGCATAACCTTAAGGCCTGCTTTAAAATCATTTGTAGAATAATAGGCCATGAAAGGCGCACTCCAAACTTAAAACTCAAATCTATTAATGTTAGACTACACGCACTGGTGTAACACTAACACTATTTTTAACGTATGGCATGATAAACTATTTACATCAAGAGCAAAACTGGCAATCGCAACTCAGTGACCTAATTACTGATCCTTTAGAGCTGTTAAATCTGCTTGAGTTATCTACCGATCAGCTATTATCAGGGGCAATCCTGGCCTCTGAACAGTTTAAATTGCGCGTCCCGCGTGCATTCGTCGGAAAAATGAACATTGGCGATCCTCTAGACCCTCTGTTGCTACAAGTCTTGCCACATCATCTGGAACTGGAAGAACATCCTGAGTTCGTGACCGATCCGCTTGGTGAGGAAGCCGCCAATCAAATGGCTGGGGTTCTGCATAAATATCAATCTCGTTTTTTACTCACGCTGACGGGTGCCTGTGCCATCCACTGTCGCTATTGTTTTCGTCGCCATTTTCCTTATCAGGAAAACCTGCCTAAAAATGACGACTGGATCAATATCAAAGCCTATATTGAACAAAATCCACAGATCAATGAAGTGATTTTAAGTGGTGGCGATCCACTGACATTAAGTAACCGAAAAATTGCGTTGTGGCTAGAACGTCTAGCATCTCTCCCTCAGCTCAAGATATTGAGAATTCATTCACGCGTTCCAATTGTAATCCCCAACCGTATTGATGATGAGCTGATTTCTATATTAAAAAACAGTAGGCTACGCATTGTAGTAGTGGTACACTCAAATCACGCAGCTGAGCTTGATGATTTCACCTGCTCGAAGTTATTACAGTTATCACTCCACCATATTACTGTGCTTAATCAGGCGGTTTTACTTAAAGGTGTGAATGATGCTGCAGAAACTTTAAATGCATTGAGTAGCCGTTTATTTGAAGCACGAGTAATGCCCTATTACCTTCATGTTTTAGATAAAGTCAAAGGGGCTCAGCATTTTGATTTAAGATCTTCAGAGATAGATCAAATATATACTGATGTATTAGCAAGTTTGCCAGGCTATCTGGTACCAAAACTTGTCAGGGAAATTGCGGGCGAAAAAAATAAAACACCGCTTTTTGGGGTTCAAACGTTCTGAGATTGATAACACAATGATGAATAATGCTTTTTCGGATATTTTTCAAATTCCAACTGTCTTGAGACGAGACAAACTCAGCTTTTGCGATACCAATTCGAAAAGTCTAAATGAATGGATTTCCAACTTGTCCATCATGCAGTTGGGCGATACCTCTAAAGCATTATTCGCCGCCTTACTTGAACTGAGTGAACTTGAGTGCCCTGAAACCTTGCGTTTCGATCTGGTGCAGGTGCTGCACCCCACTATTGAAAATGTGTTAGGAAGTCTGGAAAAGAACTTTTTCAATCAGGGCGTGATCAGTTCAGACCGTAATGAACACATTATTGAACTGGCCATGCTCTTGCGTTGTTATTTCGCAGCTATCTATATCAATATTGTGCGTCGTAGTAACGATCAGCTGGATCAGCAGAAGTTCTCCATCTTCGCGCTTAACCAAAAGAAAAATCTGCAAACCGCACGAACGCTAGCCACTTTTCAGTCCTTGCAACAACTGACCCAACTGCTCTATCAACAACATATGTTGTATAGCGAACCTGTAGCAGGACAATGGCTCATTGCCCATCAGCTTTATGATGCCGCCGTGACCCATAAATATCAGCATACCAATCTGGATCAGATACAAGGTAAACCCAATGCCTTAAGTAATATCTCGCAAGCCTATGCGCAATTGATTTTGATGGATATTTTTAATACCAATCAAATCCGTCAATCCGAGATTCAAGCTTTATTCCAGTGTAGTTTCGACTGGGCAAAAATGGTTCAGATCCTGACCAAAGAAACAGACCTGACCAAATATGTGGTCGATACGACTAAAGATCATCCACCAATTTATAATAAAAAACAAAGCTCTGGCTTTAATCCCAATATTTTTATCAGCACGCATAGTCTGCTGGATCATGTCACCGCGACCTTACACAAAAATGCAGAATATGTGTCCAAGAATGAGAAAATCTATTTAACCCCTGCATTAAAATTCCATGTGCAAACCATTCTTGGTACCACAGCAGAGCGCCGACATGAGCGTTATGAATATTCTGCTCAATTACATATCTGCTTTGGTTTACTTACGGCCCACTTCTATCTGTCCAAAGCTAAGAATTTTTCAGAAACACTCTTATTAGACCACAGTTACGGTCTACAAAATGAATCAAAGTTTATGTCGGCATGGGACAAAAAAAGTTCAACCGACAATCAGGAATCGGCAATTCAGCGTTTAAGCCGTGAAAGTAAAGCCGTTTACCAAGCCGATATCCTGGATATTAGTGTCAACGGTTATCGTATTAAATGGTCTGGGGAGGCACCAAAAAACTTAAGAACAGGAGAATACATTTTAGTTAAAGAAACATCGCATGGGCATTGGCGTGGCGGTGTGATTCGTTGGCTCAAACAATCGACCGAGAAAAGTCTGGAACTCGGTTTGGAAGTACTGGCACAGGAAATCTTCCCTTGTGCGGTACGGGTTCAGGCAGATCGCCATATCAGCAATTATCATCCGACACTTTTATTAAAAAACCAGAATTTGGATGAAACCAAAACAACTTTAATTTTACCAGGTTCACAAATTTTTCGAGAACACCAAGCTGTTTATTTAAGATTGGGGAAAGAGGAAGTAAAAGTGTATTTATTAAACGCACAATTAATAACCCAGAGTTTTGTTCAATTTGATTTTGAACTGCTGAATGATGAGGAACAACCGATCCTTCAGCGATATATGGCACAAAAGAATATGGACACCATTGATCAAGATTTATGGGAAGCTTTAAAGTGAGAAATTCTTTACTCTCTAAAAAATTAAAACGCACTGAAACACGTTTATTGATTATTGATGACAACCAGCTTCGTTATAATCAGATTTCAGCTTTATTTACGGCTCAAGACCATCAAATTAAAGCCACTTTACTCGATGATCTGAAAACCTTCGAGAAACAGCTGAATTTACCTTGGGATATTGTGATTTTTGGTCGGGCCTACGATTTAAAAATCGAACAGACCCTCTCCCTGATTCAAGCCTCAGCACAACCCAATTTGCCTGTTCTCCTGCTTGAACCTGAGGATTATAAAGCCGATCAATATCAGAGCTATATCCATAAAGGCATTTATGACATCCTGAATCTGAAATCACCAGAAAAATTCTATATCAGTATCATTCGTGCGCTTTCTTATAGTCGTTTGGTGCAAGCAGAACATCGTTTACTGAATGAGCTGGAAGCCGCACAAACGCAAGCACAATCACTGGTTGCAGAAAGCCATAAAGCGGTTGCCATTTTACAGGAAGGCATTCACATGCATGTGAATGCCGAATACGCCAATCTATTTGGTTTTGCCAATCCAGAAGAATTAATTGGCTTGCCGATTCTGGATGTGTTGCAGCCAGAGGATTTAAGCCAGTTTAAACTGCGCTTTAAAAAGATTTCTCAAGGACAGTTTGAACAAGGCCGCTTTGAACTTCGTACACAAAACGCGACAGTGAAGCAGAATCCCCTTCAACTGGAATTCTTACCTTCAGGCAATGAAGATGAAATCCAGCTTAATATTGAATGTGGCACCTCATCTCAAGCGGCAGCCACACCTTCAACAGCCGCACCTGCCGAGAAAGTATCCAGTCTAAGTAGCGCTTTACAACACATTAACCGCCAGCTTAGCAATCATCCGGCCAATGCCAATGCGCTGGTTTTATTCAGCTTAAGCAATTGTCCGAGTGAGGTTTTTCAAACAGACTGGCGTGGCACTCGTGCATATTTTGCCAATATTCCTCACTTCATTAAAGAACAGGTGAATGTCCCGGTCTGTCAGGTGGAACATGGTTTATATGTCTCGTTATTTCAGGCCGAATCAAAGAGTGTGCTCAATTCCCTGCTGATGGGCTTGAATGGCTTACAAAAACCGCAATTGGTAGTGACCGATCACTACACCTTCCCGCTGCATTTAAAATTAGGCTATTGCGAAATTACCCAGCCTATTGCAGATGAAGTTCGTTTTGAACAGGTGTTAACCAAGGCTTTCCTGGTTCCTCTCCCTGTATTTAACAGCCCAAAGATTGATGCAGATATTGGCCTGACCACAGAACATATTCCTGTTGCTGTGCAGTTAACCCTGTTACAAGAGCTGAAGAAGAAACTGGATGCTGGCGATATCCACCTGAAATATCAGCAGCTCTATGATAAGCAGGATCAACATACGCATACTTATGAAGTATCCGGTGGGTTTATCTATAATAATCAGTGGCAGGATTTAAGTGATCTTGCCGACCTGAAAGATGATCCTGAGCTATCGATTCAACTGGATCGCTGGATTCTTGTTGAAGCCTGTAAGCAGTTGCACAACTTTATTACCCAATATCCAAAGGCGAAATTGATTGTAAACCTCAATCATCAGGTCTTGCTAAATGATAAAAAGCTACCAGAACTGGTGGCGAAACTATTAACTATTATTGGCAGTAAACAGGCTCATCCTTTAATTTTGCAGTTCTCTGAACAAGCGCTGCAACAAAATCTGTCACAGGCACAGCCACAAATCGCGCTATTGCGTCAGCACGGTGCCGAGATTTCCATCCGTGGTTTTGGTGATTCGCTCTATAGCGATTCGATGTTGCAGCAAATCGATGTTCAATATCTGAGCTTGCACAGCAAACTTACTCAAATGCTGAGTGCTGAAAAAGAAATGGCCGCTCTGCAAGAGAAAATCTTGCACTTTATCGGGCAAAAACCTGTCGAGATTTTCTTAACCGAACTCAACGACATGAACCTGTTTGCCAATGCATGGAATGTTGAAGCACGCTTTTTGCAAGGCAATTATTTCCAGAAAAAACTGGACCGTCTTACTGACGTACAGGATCAATAACCCTTTCTCAGGATTGGGGAACTGCCACAAGTTCCTCAATCGAATAATCTACAGGCATAAAAAAACAGGCATATTGCCCGTTTTTTCTTTCTTGATATTAACGTTTGATAGAACGTGACATACCAGAGAAACGTTGTTTGAATTTGTCGATACGGCCGCCTGTATCCACATTCTTTTGTTTACCAGTGTAGAATGGGTGGCAAGCTGAACATACGTCAAGGTAAATTGTTTCTTTACCAAGCGCAGATTTAGTTTCGATAACGTTACCACATGAACAAGTAGCAACTAATTTTTCGTATTTAGGGTGAATATCGGCGCGCATGGTCGATGCTCCTATTAAGTAAGAAAGGCTTAAGCTGTTATCGCAATTGATCACTCTCAACATGAGGAAAGCAACGTGTTCACACACGTGCAGATCAACACCACAACAGACCATTTCTTTTGACTCACCGAGACTCTAAAGGTCAGAGCAAAGCCAACAAGTGGCGAGCATTATACGCCAATAAATTAAATTTTGCGAACTATTCTTGATTCGATTTTGACCAGTGATTCGCAATAATGCCACAGACCATGAGCTGGATTTGATGAAAAATCATAATCGGCAGCACAATCATTCCCAAAGGCTGTCCGATAAACAGGATCTGGGCCATCGGTACGCCACTCGCCAGCGTTTTCTTGGAGCCACAAAAGAAAATTGTCACCTGATCTGCTCGGCTAAAGCCCAGCCATTTTGGCACGTATAACGCCAGCAACATCACGATGGTTAACAGGACCGAACATGCCAGGATTAAATAAAACAGTGTCAGGCCATTCACCTGCTGCCATAAACCGGCAATTACCGCACTACTAAACGCGCCATAGACCACCATCAGAATCGATCCCTGATCGAAAGCCTTGACCAGACTTGGCATTTTAACCATATAAGGAAAAATATAAGGACGTAGCAACTGACCTAACACAAACGGGACCAGTAATAACAACGTAATCTGCAGAATCGATTCGGTTGGATCAAAGTCATGCTGACTTTGGCCTAAAATAAAATAGCTCACTAAAATCGGGGTAATCATCATGCCGACAATATTAGAGAAAGACGCGCTGCACACCGCCCCAGCCACATTGCCTTTGGCCATCGAGGTAAATGCAATGGAAGATTGCACCGTGGATGGCAAGAAACACATGAACAGGAAGCCCCAATACAGTTGTTGACCGAGTAAGGGCTCTAACACCGGCTTTGCCAATAAGCCGATCGCTGGAAAAACCAAGAAAGTAAAAGCAAACACTAAAGCATGCATTTTCCAGTGCAACATGCCTTCAACCACAGCTTCACGTGAAAGTTTTGCCCCATGCAGGAAAAAAAGTACGGCAATTGCAACAGTCGTCAGAATATTAAAATAATGTGCAACCTGACCTGAAACTGGAAAAAACGTTGCCAGTATCACCATCACAACCAATAAAATTGTAAAGCGGTCCAATGCCAATAATTTCAACATAACTATCCCTATCCACACTAATAATGAAAAAGCCCAATATGGCGAATAATTCAACCATTCGATCAAATTACTCATCATACTGGGCTATTTCAATAAAGCTAGCGTTTTAGCTCAAAAATCTTCAACCAATCAGGCCAGAATCAGTTGTTATAGGCATCCTGATCTTGCTGAATCAATTCAACTTTATAACCATCTGGATCTTCAACAAAGGCAATCACGGTAACACCACCTTTCATCGGACCCGCTTCACGCACCACTTTACCGCCACGCGCCTTGATTTCTTCACAGGCTTTATAAGCATCGTCCACACCAATCGCAATGTGACCATAAGCATTACCCAAGTCATAACTAGAGGTATCCCAGTTATGGGTGAGCTCAAGTACGGTATTATCTTTTTCATCACCGTAACCCACAAATGCTAACGTAAAACGCCCTTCTTCATAGTCACGTTGGCGTAGCAATTTCATACCAAGCACCTCAGTGTAGAACTTTAAAGACTGTTCTAAATTACCTACTCGTAGCATCGTATGTAACATGCGCATAGTTATTCACCTTTCTGCTGTGTTGTCTGGTTTTCATGATCACGTAACAGTTTCGCAACCCAAACCACAAGAACTAAAATTGGGATACCAATTAGAGTCGTCATTAAAAAGAAATTCGGATAGCCGATATTGCTGACAATTGTTCCCGAATACCCACCCAACAATTTAGGCGTGAGCGTCATAAGAGAACTGAAAATTGCATATTGAACGGCTGTAAATGATACGCTGGTTAAGCTAGATAAGAAGGCAATAAATGCTGCACCCGCCAATCCAGAGGCTAAATTATCGATAATAATCGCCAAATACAACCATAAAGAACTATAGCTCTTAATGACCTTACCCGAGAGTTCAACAGTGCCAGCCTGACCTGGATCAATCACCGCCACAGGCTGAATATCAATATCTAGCGCATCTGTAGGTGCAGTGGTATCGATACGATATTGTCGGGTTGCCAGTAATTCATGGCCAGTGTTATTTTTCAGATTCGCCAAAGCGGTAATGGTTTTGCTGTTAGATGCCTGCAACAGCTTGCCATCCACAGCACCCGTAAATAAACCGCTAGAATCAACTTTCGCGACAAATTCCTGACCATCCAGTTTTAAAACAACCGGACGTTCTGCATTTAAATCTTCAGCCTTAATCCCTGCCAACTGCCCTTTAACCACCAGACTTTGTTTTAACTCTTTTGGCGTTAACTGATCATCGTTGCTAATCGGCAACAACTGGATTTGTGGCTGTTGTGAAGTAATTAAATAAGGCACTGCAAGTTGAATGTTTGAATCAGTTTGATTCTGATACTGGGCACTGACCTGAACTGCATTGGCTTTCGCCAAAACCTCATTCGGTACTTGCAACTTCCAGTAACCCACCTCATCAGTATCTACCTGATAATGCTGTTCACCTACCTGAACTTGCACCTGATCCAGTGCTTGACCTGACTTCACCAGACCAATGAAAATCAAATTGGTTGAACTTGCCAGCACCGCCCCCACAAACATCAGTTTCATAATGTTCATACGTTGCGCCAGCAAACCACCAAGGAAACCACCAATCAGGCTAAATAAAACGCCATAGATCTTCACGGCTTCCGCAATCTGTTCTTTACTAAAGTTCAGATCCTGATAGAACACATTGGAAATGACCCCTGCAATGATGTCCGAGATACGGAAAAAACCAATGAGCAATAACAAGACCAGCGCAAGCTTGACACCATAACGTTTAAAGAAGTCCAGAATCGGCGCAACCCAGGTTTCTTTCGCCATTTGCTGATTCACTACCCCAACTTTGACCAGTCCAAAACCAATCAAGAGTGCTGAGGCGGTTGCCGTCAAAAAGCGTAGTGCTTCCAGACCAAATAAAGCAGCTGTATCTTTAATATCTGCAGATTTCGAAATTGCTTCAGTGACATTACCCGAATAGATATAACTCACCACGAATGTCGCGACTGCAATAAAAAATACAAAGACCAGTCGATAATAATCCGTAGTTTTGTAATGTTTATTGACGCGATTAACCTGCGGTTCACGTACACAAAGGGTGGTAATAATGCCCACCAGCATGACGGCGGCCATGGTAAAATAGGTATATTTCCAAGCCTCGTAAATATAATTTCCTTTCGCAGTGCCCAGATAAGCAGCTAAGAACAAAGCCCCTGCGCCCGCAACAATCATCCCGATACGATAACCTGCATTGTAGGTAGACGCCAATACGGTCTGCATTTCGGTTTCAGCCAGCTCAATACGATAAGCATCAATCACAATATCTTGCGTTGCCGCCGAGAAACCCAGTAACACAGCCCCTACAGCCATCTGGATCAAATAGCTCTGTCCAAGCGCCGGATCAGAAAATGCCATGATACAAATCGCACAGATAATCAAACTTTGTGCAATCAGCAACCAGGCACGACGGCGACCCAAGCTTTTGGTTAAAAATGGCACGGGCAACTCATCAATCAGCGGTGCCCAGACAAACTTAAAGGAATATCCCAATGCGGCCCAACTGAAAAAGGTGACTGCACTCTTCTCAATGCCCGCCTCACCTAGCCATAAAGACAAGCTAGAAAAAATCAGTAAAATTGGTATCCCCGCAGAGAAACCAAGAAATAACATAATCAGGGCACGGCGATCTAAAAATGCTTTAAATGCCGAAGCCCACCCGGTGGCTTGCGTTGTCATTGGTTATTATTTTCCAATAATCTATAAATGTGCTTATTCAATCGTTTCTTGCTCCTGCTTGCAAGTTGCTTTATGCAATCATTCTTTTGTTTTGTCGATAAAAAACACAAGTTCGCTTGATCTTTAGGTCTAAAACTGTATACCTTTAATTACTCAACTTACGTTTATTTGTTGGATAGCAACAGTGACCCAAAAACTTGATCAAATGACTGCAACAACTTTATCTTTAACACCAACAAACACGATTACAGCGAAGATCAATTCATTTCCAAGCGCTTTTGAACAGACGGACATACAACCTACACTGCTTAAAACAGCACTACGTGCAGACCAACTTACCCATATTCCAGATTTAGCGGAAATACCAAGTTCAACCAAACGAATCAAGCCGCTCAATAACTTCTTAGGACAAGACCGCGCACGCGCTTCCGTTGAGGCGGGTATCGCGCTGCCTTATTCGGGCTACAATATTTTTGCTGTGGGGACAGCAGGCCTGGGTAAACGCACCATGATCAAGCGTTTACTGCAACAACACGCCAAAACCATGCCGACTCCGGATGACTGGGTCTATCTCAATAATTTTAAAAATCCGCGTCAACCGATTGCTTTACGCTTCCCTGCAGGACAAGGGGTTAAGTTCCAGAATGCCTTACAGCAAACATGGCAGATTATTCTTAAACAGTTAGAACGCCGTTTTAGTGCTGAAAGCTATCACAACCGCATTGAGCGTATTCGTCAGGATACCGGTGATGTTCAACAGCAGGCACTGGTCGAACTGACCAAAGAAGGTGAAGAACTCGATTTAAAACTGATTTCACGTAATGACAAACACGTCTTTGTTCCCATGCAACTCAAGGACAATGAATATCATGAGTTGACGCAGACTGACCTGAATACTCTGAATAGCAAAGAGCGTGCAGAAATTACCTCCAATATTCGCTATATGGAGAAGAAACTCGAACGCCTCGGATTACATCTCGGTGATCTGGAAGATGATGCCCGTGATCAGGTTTCAAGTCTAAATCGCGATATCGCAACACAAGTGGTTACCCCACGGGTAGAATCGATTTTAAATAAAAATAAAGACGTCAAAGGTCTGGATCTATATTTAAAACATTATGCGGAAGACATTATTGATAATGTTGAGCTGATTCTTGAACAAGAAGAGGATGACTTTACCCCTGCTTTATTCAACCGTGTTCCATCACGCTACCAAGCCAATGTCATTGTGTCGAATAAACCGAATAGCGGTGCACCTGTCATTTTTGAAGACTTTCCGACGCACTACAACCTGTTGGGCCATGTTGAGCAACTGACCCATAACGGTACCATTACCACTGATTTTACCTTGATTCGTCCTGGTTCCTTACATCAGGCCAATGGTGGATTTTTGATGCTGGAAGCAGAGCAACTGCTTGAACAACCTTACGCATGGCAGGGTTTAAAGCGCGCATTAAAATCGGGGCAGCTAAAACTGTCTTCGCTAGAGCACATGTTGACGCTCACAGGTAGCATTTCCATAGAGCCGGCTTCCGTTCCGCTTGAAATAAAAGTAGTTTTATTGGCAGAACCTGAAATTTATTATGAAATTTTAGAGGTTGAGCCTGAACTTGGCAGTGTCTTTAAAATCCGTGCTGACTTTACAGATACATTACAACGTAATGATAGTAATGAGCAGGCCTATATGCAGCTGATCGCAGATTATGTACAGGCCGATAAGCTATTGCCTTTTGATCGCTCTGCACTTGCAGCCTTGCTGACTGATTCAAGTCGTCAGGCTGAAGATCAAAGCTCATTATCGCTCCATGCATCTACCTTAGGCGATTTAATTCGTGAAGCGCATCACCATGCCTTTAAAGCAGGCGACAAGATCGTAACCGATGAGCATGTCAATCAGGCTCTGCATCACCGTCAATATCGCTTAGGCTATTTACGTGAACTGTACTGGCAAGATCTGTCACGTGGTACCCAATTGATTGAAACCTCCGGACATCGTCTGGGACAAATCAATGCCCTCTCGGTGATTCATTATGCTGACGTCGAGTTTGGCCTACCTTCTCGCCTGACGGCATCTGTGTATCAAGGTGGCGGCGATATTCTGGATATTGAGCGCAGTGTCGAACTGGGCGGCTCTCTGCATGCCAAAGGTGTGTTATTGATGTCGAGCTTCCTAAAAGCACACTTTGGTCGTGAACAGATTCTGCACTTCTCTGCCGCACTGGCTTTTGAACAAAGCTATGGTCAGGTCGATGGTGATAGTGCAACCGTTGCGGAACTGTCTGCCTTGATCTCTGCAATCTGCCAGATCCCGATTGACCAATCTTGGGCAATTACCGGTTCGATGAACCAGTTGGGTCAGGTACAGCCGATTGGTGGTGTCAATGCCAAAATTGAAGGTTTCTATGATGCCTGCAAATTGCAAGGCTTGACTGGCAAACAAGGGGTGATTATCCCGCGTCAAAACATGCAGCATCTGATGTTACGTCAGGACGTGAGTGAAGCGGTCAAAGCGGGACTCTTCCATGTGCACGCGATTGACACCATTGATCAGGCCTTGGAAATTCTAATGGCACGTCCAGTGGGTACACTGGATAAAAAGGGTCGCTACAGCAAAAATTCGATTTATGCTGCAGTCATGGAACAACTTGAATACTGGCAAGCCATCGAAGACGGTGAAGCGGTGGAAGAGGACGAACCAAAGAAAAAGAAAAAGCGTAAAAAAACCAAGAAAGATGAGGTAGAAGCAAAAGGCAAAGCAAGTGAAGAAAATACTGCTGAGGCAAAAACGCTGAAATCGATGCGCAAAAAGAAAAGCAGATAAAGAAAAAGGCCATGTTCCGAGGAACATGGCCTTTTGACTTAGGCAACACCCTGTAAAGAGCGTCCACCGGGTAACTGGGCAAAATATTGCTTCAGGGCATCAATACAACGATGTACCTTCATTGGATATTGTTCGCGTTTAGAGGTTAAGGCATGCAAGGTATAAGCTGGTAGTTGCCAATCTGGCAGAACCTCAACCAACGATCCATTGATCAGTTCTTTCTGAATATCCATATACAGGATACGTGCTATGCCATGCCCTTGTTGACATAAGGCCTTGGCGACAAAAACATTATTGGTGCCTAAACGTGTTTTCATATCCACATTCACCACATCACCACTGATCCCGTGACGGAAGGTAAAATGTTGATAATTTTGCATCAGAGTTATCGGCAGTAATTCATGGTTACGCAAGTCTTCAGGACGGGTGATCGGTTGCGCCTGATTCAGATAACTTGGCGATGCAACCAGAACCTGATCTACCCGCGCTAAAGGCACAGCAGACAATTGCTGATCTTCCATCTTCAAGCTCATACGAATCGCAATATCAATACGTTCTTCGATCAGGTCAATATAACGATGGTCTGCTTCAAAATGAATCGCCAGTCCTTTATGCGCCGACATCCAGTGCGACAATGCAGGAATAACGTGCAAGGCACCGAGTTCAGGAGTGGTGGCAATACGCAAATCGCCCACCAGATCATCACGTAATTCATTAATGCGGATTTTGCCTCGCTCAGCTGCGGCCAACATTTCCTGACAACTGAGGAAAAATGCCTGTCCAGCTTCAGTGAGACTGAGTTTTCGGGTGGAACGATGAAGTAAGGTGACATCCATTTCTTGTTCTAAAGAACGGATTTGTTGGCTGACCGCACTGGTGGTAATTCCAAGTTCTCTTGCTGCACCACTGAAAGAACTTTTTTCGACGACACAAGCAAAGACCCCCATTGCACGCAATTGATCTAGCATAGACTTCCCTCTCAACTTAATTTATTAATATGCTTATTGTTCTAATGAAAGCAATCAAATTAAGTATACAAGGAAGTCTATTTATAGACTAGGGGAATTATTAATAAATTATTGAAAGTTTATTAATAATCTTTAGTTAATTTGGTAAAACTGTGCTCGGGTTCACAGGTTTTCCATCTAAACGAACCTGGAATTCCAGCATGACTTGCGATGCACCAGAAGAACCCATTTCTGCAATTTTCTGTCCTGCTGTCACATTATCACCGCTTTTCACCAGCATCTTGCTGTTATGGGCATAGGCTGTGATGTAGCCATCAATATGTTTAACCAATACCAGGTTGCCATATTCTTTCAAGCCATCCGCCGCATAGACCACCTGCCCGTTTGCAGCTGCAAAAATCGGATCGCCCACATTTCCACCATAGCGTGTACCTTTGACATTACTCGCCAGATTAAAGGTTTGAATGACGGCACCATTTGATGGTTTCACCCAACGCAGGCTTGAGGCCACAGTCGAAGATGACGGATTAACCGGTACGGTCGGCACTACCGGACGTGGTACCACTGGTTGTGGTTTTGGCGCGACTGGTTGCTGGCTTGGTAAATTAATACTTTGGCGCTGGATTGGTGCGGTTTGTGCCATGGCTTGCGTCGATGTTGTACGCTGGGCAGCCGAGCCTTTTAAACGCAATGACTGATTGACATAAATACGATAAGGCGGTGCGATATCATTCAGTGCAGCTACATTCAGATAGTTCAAACCATAACGATTTGAGATCCCGCTTAGGGTATCGCCTGAACGCACCGTGTAATAGTTTGGTGCTGGCAGCGTATGACGTGCTCCACCATTGACTTGCGGTTTTGATGCACACCCTGTCATAACTGCCACTGTCGCAACCGCCATAGACAAAACGATTGTTTTAATCATTTTCTGTGATAGAAAAACCGAGACATGGTTTAAGTGCATCTTCGCCCTCATCGAAAAAACCTCAATTTATTTGCGCTAAGAGTATCAAAAAAGTGAGAAAAAACGAGTTCTCACTTTCTTTATTCACAAAGTTATAACATTCATACCCTTAACCATTTACATGCGCATGTAAATTTTCCAATACGGTATAGTTGGTCGCATCCATCTGGATCGGGGTAATACTGACATAACCATTTGAGACTGCAAAAAAATCTGACTGGACATAATCCGAGACAGGTTGCGGATCGGTAACGGCTTCACCCGCCAATCCAATCCAGTACACCTGACGTCCACGCGGGTCAACATGACTGCTGATTGGTTTGGATTGTGCCCGGCGGCCTTGGTAGGTCACTTGAGCCCCTTGAATTTGCTCAACATCCGGAATATTAATATTAAAGATATGTCGTGGCGGTAAAACCGGCAAGCCTTTGGCAATGAAGTCATGGACCCATTGCGCTGCTTTGGCATAATGTTCAGGATGCTCATAGGCTCGTACATTGGCGCCCGCCAGCGAGACGGCAATCGCAGGATGCTTCATTAAACGCCCTTCAAAAGCCGCCCCAACCGTACCAGAATATAAAACATCATCACCCAGATTCGCGCCGCTATTGATTCCGCTGACCACCAGATCAAATTCAAAATCAAATAAGCCATTCATGGACAAATAGACACAATCTGCTGGCGTACCATTGACTGCCCAGACATCTTCAGCGATCTGTACAGGACGTAAAGGACGGTCCAGCGTTAATGCACTTGAATAACCACTACGTTCACTTTCAGGCGCAACCACAACCACACGACCTAAAGGTTTCAAGGCTTGAGCCAAAGCTTGTAGACCGGGTGCGAACACACCGTCATCGTTTGCAATCAAAATATTCACTAAAATCAATTCTCTTCAATGTTACTAAGCAGTTTTTTCAATTGAATTATTCCTTGAATTATATATATTTATGGCTTCTTAGTATTAAAAATTTATGCAGCCATGAGACATTTATCTAATTTTATTAAGGTTTTTGGGGTGAGTTTCACGCTTTTTACAGCGCCTGTTGTCTTTGCAGATGAAACGGTTTCAGTGAAAGAAGCAGATGCCCTCATTAAAGATGACATTGCCAATGCACAGGTACTGATTGAGATGTGTCCAGCTCTGATTGGGAAAAATGCCAAATTTGATCAGAACATCAAAAAAATGGTCGGCACTTATTTAAGCAATTATTCTGACAAATCAGCTTCGCTTGAAAGTCTGCAAAAAGATGCTGAATTTAAAAGCCTGTTAAAAGATGCCCATGAAGCAGCGGCAGAAGTCGACAAGGCTGAGCAAAAAGCGGTATGTGAAGAAGTCTTGAATTTCGAAGGCTAATCTGGCTTTCGTATATCCGTGTGGTTTTAAATTAAGATGGATAAAACCACACCTCTTCCATCTCATCATCCATACAAGCGGTTCTTATCTGATCAACACTATTACCATGCATCTGGTTCGCGCACCATATGGATAATATTTGCAGGGCTAGTAATCCATCCTCCTTTAAAACCTTCGGGCAAAGGCTCAATCGCATCACAACGCACAACACCCGCTTCATTTAGATATTGAGCTGCCTCAGTAAAATCATCGGTAAAGAGCTCAAGCCAAAGTTCTGCCTGACTCATCTCTGGCACGGCGGCGATCCACAGTTTGACTGGCCCGAATTCAAAACCAATATCAGGTTCTTTTTCTGTAATCTGTTTAAGACCAATCACATCCCGATAAAATGCAACTGTCGCTTCAAATTGATGAGGTGGAAGTTTGAGTGCGATATCAACACCACCATTAAATCTATTCATTCTTTTACTCCTTACGTTAATCTCTTCTTTCTTTATTAACTCCTTCTTATCATTTTAATTTTCCACCTCACTTCTTGATGGCTATTTTTTAATCTTGTTCAAGTCTATACAGGATGTCAAGTGAACTCATGCCAGCCTCCACACACAGCGAAAGCAGGACGAATACGGGAGGAGAAAACCACTTAAAAGTATTGAAGAATTTTAAATTCTGAAAATTTAAACCCACACTTTCTCCACGTTTCCTACAGCAAACATACATTTTTTTACCGGCTTCTATGCTATAAGTTATTCAAATTCTTTAAGTCTTGTTCTGAGTTTGATTTATTATGAAGAAAAATGTTTTTAAAACACTAGGTTTATCATTTCTCATCGCTTCTAGCGCTCTAGCTCCTACAGCATTTGCGGCAGATAAAAAATCTACAGAAGCAGAAAAGATTGAAGTGACTCCAACTTCAGATAGCGTTACCAAGCAAGAGCTTGCCGCGATCTATGTGCTTTCTGAAATTTGTCCAAGCTTGATTGGCAAAGATCTAAAATTTAATAAAGCTTATGACAACCTGGTTAAAGCCTATTTGAATAACGATGCCAACGCGGTTGAAAGCTTGAATAAACGCGTAAAAGGTAAAGATTTTAAAGAAGCTTTAAAAGAAGCACGTAATGATGCAAAAGCAGCTTCTGACAGTGATAACCGTCAAATTTGCGATGACGTTCGTAATTATTATTCCAAATAAGATGAACAATTAAGGTTCAGGTTACAATACTGTATGAAAAAGCCGATTTCCCCCGTAGAAGTCGGCTTTGCTTTATCCTAAAATGCTAGGCTCGTCTGCTTCATACAAGATATTGGAACCACCTAGAATGACTCACAAAAGCGCTCTTGCTGCATTATTACTTTTGCCAAGCTTTTCATATGCAGCAACTGTCCTATCCGCTCCACCAGAATTAAATAATAAATCCTATGTATTAATGGATTACGAGACCGGACAGATTCTCGCTGCCAAAAACGAAAATGAAAAACTGGCACCTGCTTCAATGACAAAAATGATGACAAGCTACATCATTGAGCAGAAACTTTTAAAGGGTGAATTGACTGAAAACGAACAGGTACGCATGAATGAATCTGCGTGGTGTCGTGGTAGCAGCTCTGAATCATGTATGTATGTTCCACTGAATGGTACTGCAACAGTTTTAGAAATGTTGCGTGGTATTATTATCCAGTCAGGAAACGATGCTTCTAAAGCAATGGCTGAACATATCGCGGGCAATGAAGGGACCTTTGCCCATATGATGAACCAGGAAGCAAAACGTGTTGGTATGGTGAACACTCACTTTATCAACTCAACCGGTATGCCAGCTGAAGGTCATTATTCAACAGCCAAAGATATGGCCATCCTTGCTCAACACATCATTAAAGACAGTTCTAAATACTATCCGATTTATTCAGAAAAAGAATTTGCTTTTAATGGCATCAAACAAGGCAACCGTAATGCCCTGCTTTATACCGATCCAAGTGTAGATGGTTTAAAAACAGGTCATACCAATGAAGCGGGTTTCTGCTTGACCACGTCAAGTAAGCGCGGTCCAATGCGTTTAATTTCAGTAATTTTCGGAACACCAAGCATGAATGAACGTGCCGATCAGACACGTACGCTTTTAGCTTGGGGCTTTTCAAACTTTGAAACTGCTAATGTTCAACCAGCCAACCAGGTTCTTGCCAAGGCTAAAGTTTGGTTCGGTAAACAAGATGATGTTCAAATTGGCTTAGCAGAAAACTTCAATGTGACCATGCCAAAAGGCCAGGCAGACAAAATCAAAACTCAGCTTGTGGTTCAGCCTAAACTCAATGCACCTTTAGCTAAAGGCCAAGTGGTAGGTAAACTGGTTGCAAGTCTGGATGGTAAAGTGATTGCAGAAAAACCATTGGTCGCATTGAAACCAGTTGAAGAAGCTGGCTTCTTTGCGCGTATGATTGACCATATCAAAATGTTCTTCAGTAACTTGTTCTAAATTTTAGAATCGTTAAATTAAGCATTCATGCCCTTGGGTATGAATGCTTTTTTATTTTATAATTCCCCTAAATTTTCAAGCGAACGCTGCTATGCAAAAGAATATTCGTCCCTATCTCGACCAGAAACCAGATGTTGATTCAAGTTGTTATATCGATGACATGTCGGTTGTTGTAGGTGATGTTAAACTCGCTGAAAATGTGTCGGTATGGCCTTTTGCCGTGATTCGCGGTGATGTAAATTCAATTCAGATTGGCAAAAACAGTAACGTACAGGATCATTGTATGTTGCATGTCAGCCATAAGAATCAATCTAAACCGAATGGTTCTCCGCTGGTGATTGGAGAAGATGTAACGGTTGGGCATCATGTAACTTTACATGGCTGCACCATTGGTAATCGCGTCTTGATCGGGATTAATACCGTCGTGTTAGATGACGTCATCATTGAAGATGATGTAATGATCGGTGCCGGTAGTCTGGTGCCGCCACGTAAAGTATTAAAAAGCGGTTATCTCTATGTCGGCAGTCCCGTCCAACAAGTGCGTGCACTGACTGAAAAAGAAATGGAGTTTTTACCTTACTCGGCACGTCACTATGTGAAAGTGAAGGATAATTATAAGAATAGCGAAGCTTAACTTCGCTTTTTCCTCTTCCATCATTTATACATAAATAAAAAATAATAAACTTTTAGAGATATCTAATGAGTACTAATCATCCACATAATTGCCCCACTCCAGATAAACTCATGAATACAACTAAACTCAATATTGAGAAATATGGACTGCAAGTTGTAGGAATTAGTGCGACAGACTATTTACCTTCTTTTAGTTATAGTGTCGGTCTGTATGAAAGCTATCAGCATCCTGAAATTATATGCTTCGGCTTACCAACTGACTTAGCCCATTTGATTATCAATGATGTAGCAGATCTAATCAAAAACGGCGAAAAAATAAAATCTTATAATCATTATGAAAACATCTTTAAAAATAGTCGTGCTGAGTTTTTACCAGTAGATTTTAGAAATATTGAAGATTATTTTGGTGCTGCTTTAAATTATTACCAACACAACAACTTTTCCGCTTTGCAATTAGTCTGGACAGATCGCAATGATAAATTTCCTTGGGAAGATGGGTTTGAGGAAAGATTTATCCATGATCAACCACTCTTAGACCGAAATGCTGATTTTAAATTTAGAGAGGCTAAAAATTTAGGCGTCTTTACGACTAGACAATGGTTAGAACATAACCAACCTATTTTAAGAGTTGTTCATGATAGTGATGGTGACTGGCAATTTTTAACAGGCGATCAAGAACAAGAAGATATTCGTTTTGTTGCTTTGGAACAAATGATTTTAAAAGACCCCAGTCTGAATGAAGTTTTTGATCTTGAATACGGTCAAGTGGCTGAAAGAAATTTCATCGGTGATGCATGGAAAAGATTAGATCTTAATGAATATCAAGAAGAATAATACGATCCCTAAAGACAGATTATCAAGCCTATATGCATGCCACCCTAGTACAATAAAATGTACAGAATGGCACATCAACCTTACTTTCAAAGCGACGTCGCTTAAACCTCACATAAAGAACAATTCACACCTCGGCAATTATGCAGCACAGATGTCCGGGCACTTTTTTTATGGGTACCCAGCCCTTCAACCAAAGGGCCTGCAAGTTGCTCTGCACTTGATGATGGCCTCCATTTGTCTTTAACCGCTATCTTTTGGTGTCCCGTAATCATCGGCTTTAATAACATGGATTGCTGGCAATATGGGCAAGATGTGTTATCCCTAGCAATACTGGCCATCGGGACATTCTTCTCAAAAATCCCTTCACAATGTTCACATCTAAAATCATATAGTGGCATCTTAAAATCCTTATTGAACGATTAACTCTACACTCCTCTAGAACTAACGATGTCCCCAGAACTTGTTTTCGTTTAAGGCGCCCTGCGGCAAAATATTTTTCTCAAAAATAGAGGTTGGCAAAGAAATGGTACATGCACAGTTTGGAATATCCACAATGCCACCGATACGCCCTTCAACAGGTGCAGCAGTCAGTAACATATACGCTTGGGATCCGGTGAATCCAAAATTCTCAAGATATTTAATCGCTTTTAAACAGGCCTGACGATAGGCAACAGTGGCATCCAGATAATGATTTACCCCGTTTTCAACACTAATCCCTTCAAATGTTAACCACTGATCATAATTAGGTCTGACATTACTTGGGACAAAAATAGGCGAATCAATATTATATTTTTGCATTCCCCCTTTGATCAGATCAAAACCAACACGGGTTACCCCATCCATTTCAATCGCACCACAGAATCCGATTTCTCCATCACCTTGTGAGAAATGTAGATCACCCATCGAGAAACCAGCACCTTTCTGGTAGACAGGGAAATAAATACGACTGCCTGCTGCAAGATCTTTAATATCGGTATTCCCCCCATGTTCACGTGGGGGCACTGTACGTGCGGCCTCTACCGCCATCCGGTCAAACTCGGCACCGGTCACACCGCGTAACACAGCTGTTCTTGGATCAGGTGGATTTGCCTGTCCTTTCGCGACCAATAATGCTTCTCTACGATTCCATTCTTTGAGCAGCTCATGCGAAGGAAGCGTCCCCATCAAACCCGGATGTTTTAAACCTGCAATACGAACACCTGGGATATGACGTGACGTTGCAAATAATCCTTTTAAATCCCAGATTGCCTTATCCGCTTCAGGAAAATAATCTGCTAAAAAACCACCCCCATTTTCTTTCGCAAAAACCCCAGAAAAACCAACGGCTGAAATCGGCTGAATATCGAGAAGATCAATTACCAGCAAGTCGCCTGGCTCAGCGCCTTCAACATAAAATGGTCCTGTCAGTGGATGTGCTCGAGTAAGATCAACATTTTTTACATCAGAAACATCATCGGTATCTTTAATTTGTGCATCTAAAAAATCCAGACTTTCAATCAGAATCTCTTCTCCGGGTTTTACTGATGTTAAAAATGGAATATCTGGATGCCAGCGATTATGACCAATCTCTGCTTGTTCTGCTAAAGGGACACCAGGTTTAATTTTAATATGCTGCATAATATTTTAACTCCATGTGCTTTCTATCAATCTAATAAATTATCTGTTCTACTTCTAAATTATTGAAAGGCCATCACAAATATGACTTTTCTTGGCGGGGATTATTATTTTTACCTTGCGGTCAAAAAACACACTAGCACATTCTGTTTTTTTGAAGCAATTTCTTTTCGATTCTCAACACATCAAATACACACGGATGGCAGCAAATATTTTTCTTTCACTTTAGCGAACTAGCCTTCCTATGTAGCCAAAGACAGTCAAATTTTATACCCTTAGGTAAAGGGTATTTATTTCAACCAGTAACTGAATAAGCAAAAATTACAACAAATGAGCTTCGATCCAAACATACGTCTCCCTTAAGCGATTTAAAGAAATCACATTAGTTAACGTTGGTTTATCAAGTTTTTGCAACAAGAAATACAGTCGATCTTTTGCTGAGGATAGACCTGTACCGTTTGATCGATGGTGTCATTTAAAGCTAAGGGCCATTCCTCAATATGCCTCATAGTTAGAGACAGCAGGCGAATCATTCTTTTAATTAAAGATTTTTTTAAGTTGAGCAATTCAGCTTGAGGCTTATCCTTTATTTCCAATAACTCAAAATATGTGTGTATCTCCTCATCATAGCCCTGATTGATTGCTTGGATGACCTCTCTATCAATCGTTATCTCTTGGAAAAAATGCGTTAAATCTCGCCCATAAATATTGGTACAAAAAAATTTAAGCCATGCTCCCCAACGCTTCTTATTTTTCTCATCCAAAACCTCTTTTAAATAACCGATATCCACATCGATCTTTGGAATATATGGATAACGAACAATAAGGCTTCGTTTAATTTCAGCAATTTTTTGATCCAGACTCTGAATATCATGTTTAAAAACCACACATATATCCAAATCAGATTGACCGACGACCGCATTGCCTTTCGCGACACTGCCATAAACATAAAGGCTATCAAGCGCCGTCGTGAATTCTTCAGTAAAAGCAGAAACAACATCTTTTAAAATTAACTGATATTCCTTTTGAATCATATCTCTGTCTCTTCGCAGGCATCTATTCAAAAGACCATCACACTCTATTTTGATTGAATACATACCTTGTTTTAGTATGAGTAACTTTAAGCATCGCCCCACCGCTCATCTAAAATATTTAATTCATTAAAGGCTTGTTCAAATTGTGCAAACTGAAATGTTAACTCTGGCGTAGTTTTAGGGAACTCCCAAATAACTGAAGTAACTATATCCTGAAGATTTCCAAAGGCTTGTCCAAATCTAACCCATTTGACTTCTGTCGCCGTAACAACTTGTTCAACCACAACGACACTGCATATTAAATCGAGATCATCTGGACAGACGAGAAATGGAACAACGGTTGAAATTGGTCCATATTTACAATAATTCGGCTTTAAGAGCGCCCAAGCATTACTTAATGCAAGCTCATCATTAAATTCGTAAAGCCATCCTTGAGCGGGAACCAGATTATCTGTTCGCTCAAAGATATTCGTATTCTCATTTATCCATAAATTCAAAGGGATATTGTCAATTGCAAGAATCGGAAAAGGCTTTAAATTATTGCTTGCGTCATGTATGCATCCATGAATTGGATGCTCTTGTAAAAAAATAGCTGAAACTGAATGCATATATTTATAAAAAAGGAACTTTATAGGATTTATATGAAACATTACTTGAATCATGCATGAATTTACAACAAAAACTTAACTTTGGTACATCTAAGAAAATTGCTCGACCACTTCAACTAGCCACCGCGTCTCAAATTTTGTAGAATACATTTTTTAAAACCATGGTGCTTTCTATGACCGCTTGGACACCTCATGTCACAGTCGCCACTGTAGTCGAAAAAGACGGACGCTTTCTGTTTGTTGAAGAGCACAGTGAAGGCTTTGTACATACCGTGTTTAATCAACCTGCAGGTCATGTTGAATGTGGTGAAACCATTGTGCAGGCAGCGATCCGTGAGACCTTAGAAGAAACAGGCCATCACGTTGAAATCGATCATCTGCTTGGGATCTATACTTATACCCCGCCGATGTTTCCAGATCGTACCTACTACCGCTTTTGCTTTCTGGCGCATGTGACGTCAGTTGAAGAAAATGCGCAACTTGATACAGGTATTGTTGCTGCAGTCTGGATGAATCTGGATGAACTACAAGAATCAGCACGTGCGCGCAGTCCACTGGTTTTAAAAGCTGTTGAAGATGCCCTTGCTGGCAAGAAATATCCTTTATCGCTTATTTATGAGCACCCTTTCTCTCCCTCATTAACTTCTCATTTGGACGCTTAATTAGATGCAACAACGTGTCATCGTCGGTATGTCTGGTGGTGTAGACTCCTCTGTTTCTGCCGCACTGTTACTTCAACAAGGATATCAGGTTGAAGGTCTTTTCATGAAAAACTGGGAAGAAGATGATGGTACGGAATACTGCACAGCACTTGAAGATCTGGCAGATGCTCAGGCCGTTGCAGATAAAATCGGCATCAAATTACATACGGCCAACTTTGCCATGGAATATTGGGATCGTGTCTTTGAGCACTTTCTGGCTGAATATGCTGCGGGTCGCACCCCTAATCCGGATATTCTGTGTAATAAAGAAATTAAATTCCGTGCGTTCCTCGACCATGCCATGACCCTAGGTGCAGATTTCATTGCAACAGGTCACTATGCACGCCGTGGCGTAAGCATGCAAAATTCCCGTGGCGAAACTTACGCACCCTTACTTCGTGGTGTCGATAACAATAAAGACCAGACCTATTTCCTGCATGCAGTTCATGGCCGTGAAATTAACAAGACGCTATTCCCTGTCGGTGAAATCGAAAAACCGGAAGTTCGTCGTATCGCAGAACAACTGGATCTCGCGACTGCCAACAAAAAAGACTCAACAGGTATCTGTTTTATTGGCGAACGTCGTTTTACCGATTTCTTAAAGCAGTATTTACCTGCGCAAGCCGGAAAAATTGTTTTGGAATCAGGTAAAGAAGTTGGTGAACATCACGGCTTGATGTACTATACGCTGGGTCAACGTGGTGGTATCGGTATCGGTGGGATGAAAGGTGTACAAGAAGGTGCATGGTTCGTACTCCATAAAGATATTGCCAATAACCGACTGGTGATTGGTCAAGGACATGAGCACCCACTGATGCAAAGTACGCAACTTTGGAGCGAGTCGATTGACTGGGTTGCAGGTGAACAGGACATTCCATCGGCTGGATTCCGCTGCACAGCAAAAACCCGTTATCGTCAACCTGATCAGGCATGTACAATTTACCGCGATGAACACACTGAAAATGGTATTCGTGTTGAATTTGATGAACCGCAACGCGCCGTAACACCAGGGCAAAGTGTGGTGTTCTACTCAGGAGAGGTTTGCTTAGGCGGTGGTGTGATTCACCATACCAATGCACCTGAACCAGATTTTATTTAAGGAAATTGGAAGCGAAGCATGGTCGAGTTACCCTTTCAGCACACGCAAGCGTTGAATGTCAGACAAAACCGTGCTTTGGCATTGGCAGCGGTCTTTCAGGCAACCCAGCTGACGCATATGACGGCGATGGCTGGACAGCAAAGTATTGGCGATAGTGGTAACTTTTATTTCGAACTGCTCATCAAGGCCAGTCTGAATATTCGACCGACGGCCAATAATGCCACGCAAACCCTCGATTTCTTTAATCAGCTGGCCGATATTTCCCTTGGCTTAAAAACACTGGAAGGCTGCATTACCCAGCCCTTTAATACGGCACCCAAATCCCGTGTTCCCAAAATGTCGACAGCTAAACTTCCAATGTCCTATGCAATGGCCTTATTGCAGCTGGAAAAGAAAGTCTACGGCAATCCTGAATACGTTAAAATCATTCAAACAGCCCAACAGAAAATCCTAAAACAACTCTCCTTTTTTGATAATAATTATTTGCATCCCAGCATTATTGCCAATCTCGCACAAACCTATGTTGAAACTGCGGGCCAAATTAATCCGCGCATTTTAGTCCGTGGTAATGCGGAAGCCTTTAAAGATATTAATCATACTAACCGTATTCGCGCTTGCCTGTTTACAGGCTTGCAGCTGGCCCATTTGTGGAAACAGTCCGGCGGCAGCTCGTGGAGTATGATCTTTAGTAAACGCAAGTTATTGCAAGATATTCAAGCTCTCGCTCGTTTGCAGTATCAGGTGGTATAGCCGATATGCCAACGATTTTATTTTTATGTTTATTCCAAAATTAAGGAATCTGTATGAATGCTTTAACCGCACTCTCGCCACTTGATGGACGTTACGCTAGCAAATGCGATGCCCTACGCCCTTTTTTGTCTGAGTTTGGTTTAATCCACGCTCGTGTCACGGTTGAAGTGCGTTGGTTACAAGCACTTGCAAATCGTGCAGAAATCATCGAAGTTGCGCCATTTTCAAATGAAACCAATGCCGCGCTCGATGCGATTGTTAGCAACTTCTCTGAAGAAGATGCAAACCGCATTAAAGAAATCGAACGCACCACTAACCATGATGTAAAAGCGGTTGAATATTTCCTTAAAGAAAAAATTGCCAACATTGATGAATTGAAAAATGCAGGCGAGTTTATTCACTTTGCATGTACATCAGAAGACATCAATAACCTGTCTCATGCATTAATGTTGAAAAATGGTCGTGAAGTTCTCGTGGCAAGCATGAAGCAGCTTCTTACTGCGATCTCGGCTTTGGCAACCACTCATGCTGAACAACCGATGTTGTCTCGCACACACGGTCAAACAGCAAGCCCAACTACATTGGGTAAAGAAATGGCAAACGTTGCTTACCGTTTAGCACGTCAAATCAAGCAATTTGAAAATGTTGAGTTACTAGGCAAAATCAATGGTGCAGTCGGTAACTACAACGCTCACCTCTCTGCTTACCCTGAAATTGACTGGGCTGCGCATGCACAAGCATTTGTTGAGTCTTTAGGCTTGGCATTTAACCCATACACCACGCAAATCGAGCCACATGACTACATGGCTGAATTGTTTGATGCATTACGTCGCTTTAATACGATTCTGATCGACTTTAACCGTGACGTTTGGGGTTATATCTCTCTCGGTTACTTCAAACAAAAGCTAAAAGATGGCGAAGTAGGTTCTTCAACCATGCCACATAAAGTCAACCCAATTGACTTTGAAAACTCTGAAGGTAACTTGGGTATTGCCAATGCGGTATTGGGCCACCTTGGTGAAAAGCTTCCTGTTTCTCGCTGGCAGCGTGATTTAACCGATTCAACCGTATTACGTAATATGGGTGTTGGTTTTGCACAAAGCTTGATTGCTTTTGATGCTTGCTTAAAAGGTGTAGGTAAACTTGAACTCAATGCTGCACGTTTAAATGAAGATTTAGACCAAGCACAAGAAGTTCTTGCAGAACCGATTCAAACCGTGATGCGCCGCTATAACGTTGAAAAGCCATACGAGAAATTAAAAGCCCTGACTCGTGGTCAAGCCATGACACGTGACATGATGGTCAACTTCGTGAAAGGTGATGAACTTGCTCAAGTTCCAGAAGACGAACGTACTCGCCTTGCTGAGCTTACGCCTGCAACCTACACAGGTAATGCAGCCGAACAAGCAAAACAGATCAACGATTTGATCAGCAAAATCTAAAAACGGATGCCATAAAAAGCAGAGCCTCGGCTCTGCTTTTTTGTTTTTAAACTGGGTCAGATTTTATCGCAACTGCGCAACCCTGTTTAAACATAGTCCATAGGTCTGGCTTTTAGCAGGTCCAGTTCCAGCATCTTTTTCTTTTTACGACGATAGGCAATAAACAGACCAAAAAACCAGATGGGTGAAACTGCCAAGGCGATCAAGGTATCATGATCCAAGGCCAGAATAACGATGGTAAACACTAAAAATGACATGGTAAACCAAGCCATAAACAGGCCACCCGGCATTTTAAACTTAGATTGCTGATGCAACTCAGGAAACTTCTTACGATAGCAAATATAAGAAAGAATAATCAGTATAAAGGTAAAGACACATAAGATCGAAGTCAGCGCTGAAATGATGGTAAACGCTGTCATGACATTCGGCACAATAAATAAAATTGAAGTACCGATGGTGACGCAAGCCATAGAGAAAACCAAACCGCGAATCGGCACTTTTCTTTTCGATAACTTACTAAAGCTTTTAGGCGCATCATTGTCCAGAGACAAACCATAGAGCATACGACTGGTCGCAAAAATACCGCTATTGGCAGAAGAAAGCGCCGAAGTTGCCACCACAAAATTGACCAGACCCGCTGCAATCGGTAAGCCAATTAGTGAGAACATCTCAACAAATGGACTTTTTTCTGGTGAAATTTTTGCCCAAGAAGTAACCGCAATAATACAGACCAATGCACCAACATAAAACAACAGGATACGAAACGGAATAGAGTTAATGGCTTTAGGCAGTGATTTATGCGGATCTTTGGTTTCAGCGGCTGTGGTGCCGACCAGCTCAATCCCGACAAAGGCGAAAATTGCGATCTGGAAGCCAGCCAAAAAGCCTGTAAGGCCATACGGAAACATCGATTCAGTTTCAAATACATGACTCATCGACGCTTTGACACCACTTGGAGAAGTAAAGCCTGTACCAATCAGATATATCCCTGCAAGGATAAACAGGATAATGGCAGAGACCTTAATGAGAGAAAACCAGAACTCCAGTTCACCAAACATTCGAACCGCAACAAAGTTCAAAATCGTCAAAATCGCCAGTGAGGTAAATGCAGGAATCCAGACCGGCACATCGGGGTACCAGAACTGCATATACCCCCCAATCACGATCACATCTGCAATGGCGGTAATAATCCAGTTGCCCCAATACGACCAGCCCAGGAAAAAGCCAGCCCAGGGACCGATATAAGCGGTTGCAAAATCGGCAAAGGTTTTAAAATTGGTATTGGCCAGCAACAGTTCACCCATTGCCCGCATTACAAAGAAAAAGAAAAAGCCGATAATTAAATAAGTTAAAACAATGGAAGTACCCGAAACACTTAAGGTTTTGCCAGAACCCATAAATAAACCGGTACCAATTGCACCACCAATCGCAATCATCTGAATATGACGATTGGTCAAAGAACGTTGTAACTTTTCCTCATCCTGCGGGTTCCCGGGCAGGTCTTCATCCTGAAGCTGCTTTTCTTTATTTTGACTCATGTAATCCTTACTCCAACTTACAACAACCGTTATAAGCACTTGATAAAAATATAATATTTTTAAACTGCTTTAATATAAAAATTCCATTTCGTTCAATAAAATTATTTTAAAATGAATGTATTACGTCGTATTCACCTCACCCATCATCCTTTTCCATGTATGTGTTATCAGTACACTAAAATCTATTGTTATTCGCCAAAAGTCCTTTAGGCGCAAGCATCATATCCTATTCCCTTGTCACTTGAAGGTGAACGCACATCTTCCTGCTCAATTTACAAGCAATTAAACGTGAAATATATTTAATTATAAGGAGATTTTTTATGTAAAAAATCGTTATACACCTTTACTGTACAGAACTTAAAATTTCATATCTACAGATTGAGCTCATAAAAAATACAATATAAATCAAATAAAATTCACGCTTAAACTTAAAGATGCTGCAGCATGCGAAAAGTCATTCTTTAATGCTTATGATGAACATTGATATTTAATACCCGAACCGAATCACTATTTTTGATATGCAGCTGACGGGCCTGCTCTTCGGTCAATTTCACCAGATCATGATGTGGAGGGTTATAAATCAGGATTGCACGATAATTGTCATAATCATCATTGGCAACGATATACGGCTCATCATCTCCCGAAACCGCATCAGATGGCTCAACCTGTACCTGCACCACATGACTGTCCTTAATCGCCCTCAAATTTTCGATATCAGCCTGTAAGGTTGCGCCCCCATCAAAGATATCGACATAACCCTTATAACGCAGCCCCTCTTCAATCAGGAGGTTATATGCAGGAACAGTATTCGGATGTACGGCACCAATCACGGCTTTGGCCTCATCAGGCAGCATATCGACATAAAGTGGATGCCGCGGCATCAATTCTGCAATAAATGCTTTTTTGCCAGTCCCACTGAGATAATCCGCTTTGGTAAAGTCCATATCAAAGAATCTATGACCGACTGCATCCCAAAATGATGAACGACCATTTTCATCCGAAAAACCACGCATTTCGGCCACAATGGTTTCTTCAAAATATTGTCTAAAGGCGGACAGAAATAAAAAACGAACTTTGGACAAAAATTTGCCATTTTTATTTAAGCGATAATCAGGATCGAGGAATAAAGTACACAGCTCACTACAATTGGTATGGTTATTACTGAGATACAAAGTTGGCAGCGCTTTATACACATTCAAAGGCTCGGAGGAATGAACTTGTGTCCCGACATGGAAATTATACCAAGGCTCTTTTAAACCAAGTGCCACCTCAATACCACAAACACCGACCACTTTATCCAGTTCGATATCTTCCAGTACAAATAAATAGCCCTGCTCCGATTTATCTAATTTGCCCTGTACCGTTTTGACCGCTCGATCAATACGGGCAGCCAGCATTTCCATATCAGGCTGTAAGGAGGTTAAACCAAAGCCTGCTTTTTGTGCTAAGCGGTAAAGATCATGAATATCTTTCTGCTCTATATAACGGATAATCATCATGCGATTGGGGCCTTATTTTGAGAACGATCTTGATGATCTTCATGAATCACCTCATCCCAATGACGCTGTCCTTGCTGAACCATGCACAATAGCAACATTTCTTATTCCTTAATTATTAAATTTTCCCTAGCCAGACCAATTTTCGGCTGAGCTAACTTTCATTATGCAAGTCTTTTTTTGACCACTTTCATCAACCTGAAACCAAATGCAAATAGCATGACGCCAGGTATATTCAGGTTGCTTACTCTATTATTCAAAAACTAATTGCCATACAAAATTTAAAATTAAGCAAAAAATGAGCTGTTTTTTAGCAATTTATTCATTGACAGTGACAATGTGAAAAATTTTTATCATTACAAAGCCATACCAAAGACCCTGAGCGAAACATCATTAAATCGCTTAACTAAAAATTTCGATCAAGAGCATTAATATCGGGATTGCACACAACATCCAACTCATTTCTATCGCATAATATGCCGATCAGAAATTAAAGGTTCATATGATGGTTGAAAAAGCTGACAGTCTAATACTTGATACTGAAATCGCTCGTTTACTGCTGAAGCAAAGAAAAAGTAAGGGATGGACGGTTGCTGAATTAGCGCAATATTCAGGTGTCAGCCAAGCCATGATCAGCAAGGTTGAGCGCGGGGCGTCCAGTCCCAGTGCAGCCATTCTCAGCCGCTTGGCCAGTGCGCTAGGGATTACCCTATCCAAATTATTTGCAGAAGCTGAACTCAGCCAAAATACACATGTATTGGTCTCTAAAAAATCGCAACAACACTATTGGACAGACACACAATTGGGACTTACCCGCTGGTCAATCTCGCCCGCAGGCGCAAATCCGGAAATGATTAAAGTCGAAGTTCCACCGGCAGGACAATTCAGCATTCCTGCAAGCGCATACCAGCACTTGAATGGTCAAACCATTTGGGTATTAAGCGGACAACTTGATATTCAAGTTGATACACAACGCTTTCACTTGGAAACTGGAGATTGCATCGCACTCACTCAACCTGCAGATTGCCAATTAACCAATCCTGATAATCAACAGCCCTGTGTGTATATGGTGAGTTTTGGCCAGAAACAGAGTTAGCAATGAATGGTCAAAACCAGCTTTTCCCCCATTCAGCTAAACCAATATCAATAATTTAATAAAAAATAGCATTAAGCTTTGGTTTTAACCGCAAGATGTAATAATGGATAGGCTCGGCCTTGACTATCAAGTTCTGAGCGTCCTGTTACCTGAAATCCGAGATGTTGATAAAACCCAACCGCCTGCTGGTTCTGCTCATTCACATCAATGGTGAGATTAGGATATAGCGTTAAAGCATGGGACACCAAAAACTTTCCAACGCCTTGTCCACGGGCTGTGGCATCAATGAATAATGCTTCCATATGCCCTTCATGCAAGAACATAAAGCCCAGCGGTTGATCATCCGGATTTACAGCAACCCATACCGGTGTCTCCGAAAAAAAGCCAATCACCTCTTTTTCGATTTCAAGACGATCTTCAGGCTTAAGAAACTGGTGTGTTGCATCGACAGAACTTTTCCAGATTGCAACCACCTTAGCGCCCTCATCTGGACGTGACATACGAATGTCTAACATTTTATATCTCTTCACATTAACTTAAAAACTGGGCAAAAAATTCCTCTAGAATGAATCATCCACCATGAGTTTAATTTACTATAGTGAATAAATAATTACAATAGTAATAAAAATAAAGTCTTTTTACCTATCCATTCTGTTCAGTGGGAAATCGTCATTTTAAATTTTTCAAATCCATAGAATCTGCTGTCAGTACTGATCGAATCGCCTGCATTTCAATTTGAATGCAAGATTTATAAAAGATCATACGCTTTTTAAAAGAGAGATGAGATAAGGACATATCACAGACAAATAAAAAAGCCCTTGTTTTCACAAGGGCTTTTTTATTTATGTGGCAGAGGATCAAGGACTCGAACCTTGACGAACGGTTTTGGAGACCGTCATGCTACCATTACACCAATCCTCTATAACGGCATGGTTATTGCCTAACAGGCTTAACCATAAAAAAAGCAAGATGGCCTTGCTCTTTTAAATTTGGTGGGGGCGAAGAGACTCGAACTCTTACACCTTGCGGCGCTGGAACCTAAATCCAGTGCGTCTACCAATTTCGCCACGCCCCCGATGGGTGTGTATATTAGAGAGAAACTTTGCTCATGACAAGCCCTTTTTATAAAAAAAACATGTCTATGAAACCTAATGCTTTTTTAATATACAACTGAGAAAATAACAGACATAAAAAAAGGACTTTATAAAAAGTCCTTTTCAGATTTGGCAGAGGATCAAGGACTCGAACCTTGACGAACGGTTTTGGAGACCGTCATGCTACCATTACACCAATCCTCTATAACCGCATGATTAAAGCCTAAAAGACTTAACCATAAAAAAAGCAAGGTAACCTTGCTTTTTAAATTTGGTGGGGGCGAAGAGACTCGAACTCTTACACCTTGCGGCGCTGGAACCTAAATCCAGTGCGTCTACCAATTTCGCCACGCCCCCGATGGGTATGCATATTAGAGAGAAACGTTCTTCATGACAAGTCTTTCTTTTAAAAAAACCACTCAAATGAACATATAATATTCAAATCAAGGTGTTATGTTTACTTTTAAAGCAAATTTAGCGTATTGAGGCGAGTTTTTATCGCGTCAACAGAATCAAATCGATATTGAACATGTTTGTCCAGCAACCCTTTTAACACAGGGGAAAAACACTGTAATTGCTCAGGAAGCTGAATCTGGAGTTGCTGACAATGCAATATTGCCCAATCATGATAGCTTTTGGCGTGTAATCTGCTTCGGGTCAACCATTCATAAACAATAATACCGAAAGCATATAAATCGCTTTGCACGCTCTTGCCTGCGCCCTGAAACAGTTCTGGTGCCATATAATGCGGTGTTGCATCCAGCGTCGTGATGGACTGCCCTATCCTAACGGTCTGTTCAAAGTCGATCAGCCTGCAATCGTTATCATATAAGCGAAAATGTTCTGCCTTTAAATCACCATGAATCCAGCCCGATTGATGCAACTCATTTAATACATCTAAAGCCTTCAGCAGCTTTTGCCGTAGCTCTTCAATATTGCTCAAATCCTGTATAGGTGTAAAAAAATCTTGCGCAGCAAACGTGATCAAGCCTATTTCATCACCATCGCAATCCAATAGGGGTGTGAACGGGTTAAGCTGAACGATCTGATGCGGTAACAAAAAGTGTTGCCCGGCGTGCTGCTGGTAAAACTCCAACTCGTCTAATAAAGCCTGTTTTAAACCGGTATGGGTATTTGAACGGTGGAATTTCAGCCAGTATTGCTGCTGGTTAATTTCAAAAGTATATAAACGACGCCCAAAGGCATAGCTTTGGGCTTTGGTCACTAAAGTTAAGTTTTCAAGTTGACTCTTGGGATCACAGATCCACGTAGTAAAACTCATTCTGCTGCTTTTCTTCCTGCTTTCGCAATGATGTTAAACAATGCTCAATGGTTTTACCAATCCGTGCATGAGTTTCAATGGCAGAAACTTTGGGCCAGGTTGCCCGCTCTCCTTCTCGCTGCAAGATTTTGAACAGTTTTGGCCGTGGATTTTTCAGCATATAGCTATAGTGCCGTAAACCGTATTTGGCAATGATATTCACATCACCATAATAACGTTGTCCCAAAATACCGTAGCCATGATCCAGCGCACGGCGGATCGGGAAAAAGCTTCCCACATAATTACGTGTCAGATCCATCACCTCCAGTGCAATTGCTTTGCCTTGACGGCGCACAATCCGTTCAGGCCAGCTCAAGACATCTCTACGGAACCGTTCAGAATCACTTTGCATAAACGGCACAATGTGCGGATTGACCTGACTGGCGATGGTGTAATTAATATTATACAGCCGTGCCATTTTTTCCTGCGGGAAATCGCTGCGCATACTGCCATCCACCCATTTGGTGTTAGCCAGATATGGAGTATGCTGCCCGTCATAACGTTTACTGGTCAAATGCACAGGTGGAAATAGCACCGGGACAGCACAAGAAGCCAGTACTGCACTCCATACCAACACATTCGGCGCAGTTAATGCATTCATGATCCGCGGGCTTTGCGCCGTGTTATAGGGAGCAATCACAATATTAATATGACGGTTGGACTGCTGATAAGCTTCAGCAAAGGTGACGTCGCCCAGATTTTGCATCAGGAACTGTTTTAAATACATGACATCGGCGAAACCGCCACGCCCCTTGACCAGTTCACTTATTTTCCTGAACTTGAATGCATCACTAAAAAAATGCTCTCCTTTGAGCAAGTCAGGCACCTGATCCGAGGTAGAGACGCCTAACATGCCGGTCATGATGGCCCCCGCACTAGAGCCGGACAATACCCGCGGCATTAAATCCTGCTCGAGCAAGGCCTTACAGACACCGGTATGAAACAGTCCCAAGGTAGCCCCACCAGAAAACATCAGGGCTGGCTGTCCATAGGCTTTCTGGCATTCTTCAAAAAACTGGATTTTTTCCTTTAACTGAAAGGTAATACATTCACTAGAGGCAAGATAACGAAAACAGTCACTCATTTCCTCGACATAATTTTCAATAATCTTTTTTGTTCCGATATAGGTTTGCGCAAATAACATTGGATGACCAATATTGGCAAAGTCATAAGACAAGCCTTCTCTTAATACATAAATCAGATCAAGTGTCCGATGCTGAGTGCGATACTTTTTTAATAGGTTATAACGCTTGGATAAAATTTCGGCATCAAAATAAGGCGACTCATTGTCATATTTCCATACTTCATGACCCGACTCCTCGTCCAGTTTTAGTGCAATTTCCTTCCATTCTTCATAAGAGTTTGCGTGCCGTAAGTGTTCTTGCAACACATCAACCCTATGCGACTGATATGTATTCTTTTTTTCCTGAACTCTATTGAACATTCGCGATCCTGTTTTTCAGCATATTTTTTGAATTCTTGCACCTATACAATGCAAAAAGCTGCTGTAACAATCAAGGGTAAAATCGATTTATTTCGATATTTCTGATGAGATCTTCTTTCTTTCAGAAATAGCAATGTTAGTATCACTATTCATCATTAAGTTTGGTTTGTATTTATGGCGATCCTTGATTTACCCGAATCTATTCTCCAGTCTTTATCGAATGTCTTAACACAACTGCAGCAAGTTCTTCCTGCACCAAGACAGCCGACTGATTTCTCTGCAATTGCGTTTCGATGGGAAAATCAACAACTGGTCGCCATACAACAACCCAAGCAGATGTATCTGGAAGATTTAAAAGGGATTGAACGCCAGAAAGAGAAGATTATCCAGAATACCTTACAATTCCTGAATGGCTTGCCTGCCAATGATGTATTGCTCACTGGCTCTCGAGGCACAGGGAAATCGTCGATTGTACGTGCCCTGCTTACCGAATATGCAGCGCAAGGTTTACGTTTAATTGAAATTGAACGTGATGATCTGTCAGACTTGCCTAAAATTCAAAAGCTAATTGAAGGGCGACCTGAGAAATTTATAGTCTATTGTGATGATCTGGCTTTTAACGCCGAAGATGAAAACTATCGCAGTCTAAAAAGCGTTCTGGATGGTTCCCTGCAATCTGGCTCAAGCAATTTTATTATTTACGCCACCAGTAACCGCCGTCATTTATTGCCTGAATTTATGCATGAGAATACCCCGGTACGCAAAGTCGATGTGCCGCAATATACGGAACTGCATCCACAGGAAGCCATTGAAGAAAAAATCTCACTTTCGGATCGGTTTGGCTTGTGGCTATCCTTCTATCCTATGGATCAGCAGCTTTATTTAGAAATCGTTGAACACTATATCGTGAAAGCCAATCTAGAATATAGCGAGCTAGTACGCGGTGAAAGCTTGAAATGGTGTCAGGCCCGTGGCCAACGCTCGGGCCGTGCCGCATATCAGTTCTCAAAACATTGGATTGGTTCACAAAATTTAGAAAAAATTAGCTAAAAAGTTAAATAGTGAGTTGTCCTCTAAAGCTTTGGTTTTGTCCTTATTTCCGCTTAGCATGGGCAATTGTTTCTCCTACTCTAGCTTGCACAGCATGGATTGAGTTTAGGAAACAAGATGAAGAAACTATTGCCACCAACTTCCCTGACCAGCAAAATTTTGGGCAAAAGCTTATTACTCGCTCAAGGCACCTTAGACAAAGCCGTAGAATATTCAACGATTCCGTTCTCTACACCTGAAATCATTCGTCCAAGAACAGAAGAAAAATTTTATACCTGGACACATTATGGAATTTTCTTTCCTTTATTGCCTGAACCCCATCGTTATTTAAATATCATGATTTTATTGGGTACGCCTGGTGCATTGGCCTTTGACCATGACGATATTACAGTGGGTGATCCAAGAAAAAGTGCAACCTTCTTTTCAAGCACGGCTGCTGTTGATGAACATTTGCTAAAAGCCTATATCATGCCTGAAAATGCGAATATTCAGGAAGATGGTACCTTGATTGAATTGGGCGAAGAGGTTTCAATTCAAGGCACATTACCGAATATTCAGCTCAAAGGGACTTATCATGGCCTCAGCTTTGAATTTGATCTGGATGTCAGCGATCAAATTTCATGGTTTATCAAAACCCCGATTTACGATCATTTTAGTTTACTGGCTCGCTTTAAAGGCCAACTTGAGTATAAGAGCATAAAAACACCTGCTGAGGGCTTATGTACTTATGAATATGCCCGCGCAACAGGTGCACATGGCGTAGTAAAAAAACTCCTACCTGAACCCTATAAATTACCGCTTGATTTCTTTACTTATCAGATTATTAACTTAACCGAGACCACGCAATTACTGCTGACCAAAGCTGATATTTTGGGTCAACCCGCAGCCTACAGCCTGCATGTACGCCATACCGATAAGCCGGCTGAAGTCTATACCGATGTTGAGTTCAAGGTGATTACTCATCAACCTGATCGTCATGTTTCACCAAGTGGCAAGAACATGCATCTGCCCCAACAATTTAGCTGGTCTGTCAAAGATAATGCCGGTCAAAAGGTACTTGAGATCATTGCGGAAATTGACAGTCCTTTCCGTTATGGGCATGGTGTGGGTTATGCCAGCGCTTATACCTTTACAGGTGAATATTTAAATGAGCCTGTTCAAGGACGTGGTTATATTGAATATGTAGATGTCGAAGACCAAAAAGCATTTCAATAAACCTTCTATTTAGCAGTGAATATAGCAATAAGCCTTTGAAAATATTAGAAGGCTTATCTACTCTCTCATTTATCTCGCCGCTTCATCGCTGAAAAAATTGCTGTCTGTTTAAGGATTCATACTTGCGAATAAAATAATTTTTACCTAATATTAGGTAGGTCGGTATACATAAGTAATTTTTAAAATGAGTTCCAAATCAGCAAAACAAAAAATCCTAGATGCAGCATCTACCCTGTTCTATAACGATGGCATCAGTAATACAGGCATCAATAGCATTACAGAGAAAGCCAACGTGGCGAAAATGTCTTTGTATAATAACTTTGCTACCAAGTCAGATCTGATCACCTGTTACATCGAAGCACGTCATCAGGAATGGCTCGACTTATATGAGAAAAGAAAAGTCCAGATTCAAACACCTCTAGATGGAATTCTGGCCGTGTTTGATGCCTATCAGGATCATGCCGAATTTGCCTATGAAAACGGTTTTCGTGGCTGTGGCTTATTGAATGCGGCAGCAGAATTTCCTGCTTATAGCCCTGAGCGATTAGCTGTCAAAAACCATAAAGACGAAATTGAAGCAATTTTAGCCGGCCATTTAAATCAATTAATTCACGATGCTGAGCGAGTCAAAGAACTGGCATTACTACTCTCTTTTCTTCTTGAAGGATCGATTGCCCGCGCAGGTTTGGAAAGTTCCAGTGACAAGGTATTTGCAGCCAAACACATGGCTCAGCGTTTATTAGAACAAGAGATCACAAATTGAATAGCACAATCAATATAAAAGCTCATTATGGCTTTATTGCAGTGTTAGTGGCCTCTATTTTATGGGGAACCACAGGAACGGCTGCGTCCTATGCACCGAATTTAAGTCCTTTGGCCATCGGCGCAATTGCCATGGGTGGTGGTGGGTTATTACAAGCCTTACTCGCCCATAAAGATATTCGCAACCACTTACCCCACATTCGCGCTTACTATCCATTATTATTGATCGGTATGGTCTCAGTCGCGATTTACCCATTAGCGTTCTACTCATCGATGCGTATGGCGGGGATTACCATTGGCACCGTGGTTTCAATCGGTTCAGCCCCTTTATTTACCGCATTACTGGAAAAGTTTTTTGATAAAAAAGCACTTTCTGGCAAATGGTTTATCAGTTTCGTTTTTGGTGTCGCCGGCGTTTTACTATTATCCATTGGCGAATCTCATTCTCAAGGATCAATACATACCATTGAGACAGACCAGAAAAGCATTGGTATTATTCTCGGACTGGTCGCTGCCCTGACCTATTCTCTATATTCCTGGGCTGCAAAAAAGATGATTGATCGTGGCGTCGACTCCAAAGCCTCTATGGGCCTGATTTTCGGTTTTGGGGCCTTAATTCTATTACCGACCCTATTTTTTACCGGCACCAACCTGTTTGATGAACCAGTAAATCTTTATGTGGTGGGTTATATGATGCTGATCCCGATGTTTCTCGGCTACCTATTATTTGGTTATGCGCTAAAAACCATTTCAGCCAGCACCGCCACCACCCTAACCCTATTTGAACCACTGGTTGCAGCACTATTTGCCGTCTTGCTGGTTGGCGAACAACTGGCACCTATTGGCTGGCTGGGTATGGTGTTGATTTTTGTGTGTCTGGCATTGTTGTCTAAAGCTGATCGTTAACGGTTAATCACTTAGAAAAATTGCTAAGCCATTAAAATCAATAAATAGTAATAAAGCGCACACAAAGCTAAAAGCAACGATTTTCCCATTAAAGAACAATGCTACTTTGGCTAGTTTTTTAATGGGTTCATCTTTTTTCAATCCAATGATCGAAAAAATGATGCCAATAAAATTACAGATAATTGAAATAATCCATGCCAGCAAAAAGAATAAATGAATGGGTGGCATTTCACAGATTCGATCAGTTGTACATGGAATACTGAGAACATAAATTGAAAAAATTGCTGCTGCGACAACTATAATTATACTTAACCATGCACAACCATTGGCTGCTTTAATCACCCACATTATTGGTTCCTTTTTATTTATACATTATTAAAAAACACTGAAATTATTTGATTATTAAAAAAATTGAGTACTATCGATGCAGAGCAAGACATTGTCTCTGCATCGAAAATAGAGCTTAAAGATTAATACTCTCTTGCTAACTTTTCTAAAGTGGTTAGCATTTTTCTGACCACACTTCTTTTATGATGCAACATATTCTTAATGTTACTTGGATTAAAACCCGTCAATTTTGCGATACCACGACTGGTCATGTATTCACCAGTTTTCGCAAAGTGCTTTTCACTTAACTCGGTTTTCGCATTAGAAAAACGAACTGCCAGCTTATAATCATTAAACTCAGACCATGCACCTGTCTTATATTCATCCGCATCAAAGTTGCTTTTCTGCTGAGTCGGTTTCTCGCGCAGAATATTACTTAAGCGATTAATGATAATTTTTTCTTCACTTTGTTCAATTAATTGATAAAGTTCAGTTTCTTCAAATGGTCGACCTAAAGCGATATCTTTCCGATATTGTTCAACGATTTTTTCTTTTGATGCAACCTTGTCCTCACCTTTTTGAGTGAGGCATAGAATCTTGAATAAAGATTCTAATCGGCCACATGTAAAAATATAAGAAATTTTCAACTTACAACTCCATTATGAACGATTTGTTCATAAAAATATTTTCAAAAAAAATTTTGACGTATAAATTCACTATAGAATTCATTTAAAGGCAAATCAAAATCAGCAACTAACTGCCTTCTTGTCGTTTGTGTAGTTTCACCAGTTTTCGGATTCAGACCCGTTTTTTCAACATCTTTCCAATAAACACCTGTACCACGTTTTTGCCATGCAGGGAGTTCATTAAAATTAATCTGCTGTGAAAAGAGTAAATCATGCTTTTCTTGACGATTTAATCCCTTAACTTGTTCCGTTGCCGCACCTACTGCATGGCCTGATTTTCTTAACATCCAATAACAATGTGCATTTAATGCATTTCGATGAGCATCCTCTTGTCTCCAACGGAAGTAGTCATCGACTAATTGCGAATTGGGTAAAACACAAACTCGAGCATCAAAAGTAGCCATTTGACCATGCATAACAGAGAACTTTGCACTGGCTTCCCCTGCTAAAATAGAAAGAATTTTGCGTTCCTTACGATTAAAACTTCCATCACGGTAATGGAATAAAAGAGAAATTTCATCGCTCTGGGTATAACCATAAACGATATTAAAACCACATTGTAATAAATGGGTTGTGGTTTCTACCATTAAATCTCTAAAATGTACATCAAATGGCGCTTCAAATTGCCAGATCTCTTTAGTTAACCGTGTAAACCCACGACCATCCAACCTTACGACAATATAATTTTCGGGCGGAATACAAAAATCGTAAGCCGTCTCATATTTTCTTAGTCTGGTATCTAAATCTTCAAATCTCATTATTGTTCTCTTTGATACAGCAAGCTCACATTAAAATCATTTTCTTGATCAATTGAAACGCTGTAAATTTCATCAAAACCTTCATTAAGCTCAGGGACTTCTAACTTTTTAAACGTAGAAATCACACCAACTCTAGGAATTTTCGCCTTACCTTGACGTTGTTCATTCCGTAAAAGAGCATCATCCAGACCACTATCAAAATAGTAAGCGATCACCTTAAAGTAAGCATTTTTTGCATCTTGAACATATATCTTTCGATCTAGTTTACTCGGATTAGTATTATCAACAACAACCTTCTGTTTTGCGTCCAAACAGGCCTGAAACAATATTTTCTCACGATGTCTAGTTTTCAACATATCAAGATTAAGACGAATATGCGTGTCAGAGAAATATTGCTTAAAGAATGTTGATTTACCTGAAGCTTGCCCACCCACAAAAATGATAAGTTCCATTTTAGGTCGGTTTTAACTCGGTCATTGGCCAGCGTGGTGTGGTGGTCACCGCCAAACCATCCTGCTGTCCTGCCTTTAATCGCTGGTATCCAGCAAAGGCAATCATGGCCCCGTTATCGGTACACAACGCAGGCTCGGCATAATAGACTTGAGCCTTTATCTTCTTCAGCGACGTCTCTAATTGCTCACGCAAACGAACATTCGCACTGACACCACCGGCAATCACCAAACGCTTTAAACCGGTTTGTTTTAAAGCTTTCACAGATTTTTTTGCCAGCGTATCGACCACCGCTTCTTGAAAAGAGGCCGCAACATCCGCATCCCGATTTTCTTCACCCAGCTTTTTCAGTTGTACCGAAACTGCTGTTTTCAGACCACTAAAAGAAAAATCCAGACCTTGATGCAAGATTGGGCGCGGGAATTCAAAAGCTTGTGCATCGCCCTGTAACGCCAGCTTCGCAATATTCGGTCCACCCGGATAAGGTAGCTTCATCATTTTCGCGACTTTATCAAAGGCCTCACCCGCAGCATCGTCAATTGATTCACCGAGTAATTCATACTGACCAATGCCATAAGCCGCCATTAATTGGGTATGCCCGCCAGAAACCAGTAAAGCCACAAACGGAAATTCCGGTGGAGTTTCCGAAAGTAATGGTGCCAGCATATGACCTTCCATATGGTGTACACCAATCGCAGGCTTATTCAGCGCAAAGGCTAAGGTACGACCAAATAACGCACCCGTCATAAGTGCGCCCATCAGACCTGGGCCACGGGTATAAGCCACTGCGTCAATCTCTTGCTTGGTGACACCACTTTGCTCAAGCAGTTGATTCATCAAGGGAATCATTTTACGAACATGGTCACGCGAAGCCAGTTCAGGCACCACACCGCCATATTCAGCATGCAGTTTGATCTGGCTATAGAGAACCTGTCCACGTAAGCCGAGCTCGCTATCATAGAGTGCTAACCCAGTTTCATCACACGAAGTTTCCAAGCCCAAAACAATCATTAAACTGCCTTTACAACGATCAAAAATAATATCCGAGCTATTATAGACTTGTGATCTGAGTTGTAAATGAGTAAAATACTGACCTTCACTTGCGATCTAGTGCATAGTGCGTTAGATCTTATCCATTATCTTAGAGGATTTTACATGCCACAAGTTAAGTTGAAAGAAGGCGAACCAGTAGACGTAGCTATCCGTCGTTTCAAACGTTCATGCGAAAAAGCGGGTGTTTTAGCTGACGTTCGTAAGCGCGAATTCTATGAGAAACCAACTCAAGAACGTAAGCGTAAAAAAGCTGCTGCAGTTAAGCGTTATCAAAAGAAATTGACTCGCGAATCTGTACGTACTACTCGCCTTTACTAATTAATTTGTGATTGACTGCTGAAGACTATGAATACTTTAAAAAACCAGATTACTGACGTGTTAAAAAACTCAATGCGTGCCAAAGATATGGCAACAGTAACGGTGATTCGTGGTGTACAGGCAGCAATTAAGCAAATCGAAGTCGATGAGCGCATAGAGCTTGACGATGCTCAGGTTCTTGCGGTCATTGAAAAGCAAATTAAACAACGTAAAGAATCGATCAAAGCCTTTCAAGGCGCTGGTCGTGATGATTTAGCTAGTAAAGAACAAGCCGAAGTTGAGGTTATTTCTCAATTTCTACCAGAAGCTATGACTGAGGAAGAGCTTGATTCTATCATTGAGCAAACGATTGCTGCTCAAGAAGCTACTAGCATGAAAGATATGGGTAAGGTGATGAATTCTCTACGTCCGATCATAGCCGGGCGTGCCGATCCTGCACAAGTATCTGCTAAAATTAAAGCAAAATTAAGCTAATCTGCTTAATCCCCCCCTTTATATAATCTATTCAATTCAAAAATTGGATTCATTTCTACAATGAACCCAAAGCCACTGTTTTATTTAAAATCACACTGAACATGATATTTTGCGAGCATTTGCATCTCTTTCGATTCTGCAACCTGCTTGATGAGATCCTGTCTGGTCATACTGGCATATTTTGCCGGTAATGATGAGCGATTTTGTTCGATCGCATCCGACATATCCTGAATATAACGCTGATTTATCTGGCAATATTTAGCCTGCTGCTCAGGCGTAAATTGTGAGGTTTGGGGATTCAAGCTGCGTAAAAAACTACGGATATCCTGTGCATAGCTACTACGAATTTTATCGACTGCATTTACATATTGCTCAACAGAAGCTGCTGAACTCATCCCCACTGCACTTAATGCACAAATTAAAACTAAAATCTTTTTCATAAATGTTCTAAATGCTCAGCCATTGCTTACGCAGGCCATCTTATCTTAATTCAATAAAATTTGGTTTATGCTCAAGAAAAAATTCTTCCTTCGGTGCAGGGATATCACCTTCCGTCACTGTACCCAGACGTAAACGGATGACATTCGGCAAATCAATACGATAAGAATAAAGCGGACTGGCACAGTTTTGGCAAAACACGCGTGCCTTATTCGGCGTATGAAAATATTCTTTCAGTTGCTCACGTCCGCAAATTAGCTCAAATTTACTTTGCTCAAGCGGGCTGTTCCAGCCTGCAATTGCACCTTGAGCCTGCTGGCAATGCATGCAATAACATAAGATGCTGTGTTCAATTTCCCCATGATATTGATACTGCACCGCACCACACAAACATTGCCCTTTGATCATTTTATTTTCCTTTGGGGTCTTAGCTGGTTTTAGATTTTCATACGCCGTTCATCTTGCATTTGTTTTAGGCGCGAGTCAATTTTGGCCGACATGGCCAGATTTCCTTTTGCCAAGCGCTGGGCATGCAGCATCGATTTAATCGCATTTTCCTCATATCCTGACCAATACTCGGCTTCTGCACGATAGCACAGCACATTAATCGCCTGCAGCGAAGAACTCTTATCCAAATTAGTGGCACGCTGCAATAATTGCCAGCCTTCAATATCTCTTTGGTTCTTATGAATAAAACGTTGTACCAAAGCTTGTGCCTGCGCGACCTGTCCTTGACGAATCAACACCTCTGCCAGTTTATAAGACAATGCCCGGTTTTCAGGCATGGTTCTTTGTACTGAAACAATACTATTACTGGCCTGCTCTATTTTATTTTGTCCCAGATAAATATCCGTCTGGATCAAGGGAATCAGCACATGATTTTTTAATCTTGATTTAACCAGATCCAGATTTTCCTGAGCCTGCGTATAATCACCGCGCTCTAAATAGAATTTGCTGAGTGCAAGTTGTGCTGCAGTATTGTTCTGGTTAGCCAGTGCCTGTAACTGGATTTCTGTCGCCTGATTAGACACAACCAAGGTATAGAGTTTTAGAATTTCAAAATCGAGATCGTAAATTTTTGATTTAACTTTCGGCAGTTGATTCGCCCGCAATCGTGCTTCGCTCATACGCTCAGTGGTTAAAGGATGGGTAAACCAAAAGTCCGGTAAAAAGCTAACCCGACTGGTCGCACGATGCATGGTTTCAAAATAGTCCGCCATACTTTGCGGATTATAGCCGGCAGCATACATAAACTGCATACCGATACGATCTGCTTCACGTTCCTGATTACGACTATAACTCAACTGCTTGTCCATTAATGCGGCTTGGGTTCCCAGCATGACCGCCGAACCCGCATTGCTATCTGCCTGAGAGGCAATGGCGGCACCGACAAGAATCCCCGCCAATGCCAGTAAGCCCTGCCCTTTAAATGCTTCTTGTGAACGGCTGTAGTGTCGCTGTGCCACATGCGCGATCTCATGCGCCATGACACCGGCAATTTCATCCAGATTTTTTGCCGAGGTAATCAGACCGGTGTTTAAGGCAAATAAGCCACCCGGCACCGCAAAAGCGTTAATTTGAGGATCTTTTACAATCACCAGACCAATCGGTTGTCCTAACTGGGTCTGACTTAAAATACCTGAGAAAACTTGTAAAAACTGATCTTCCAGCCATGCATCTTGCACTGTTGGCATTTGACGATGGACTTCACGATAAACCTTTTCGCCAATAAATTTTTCTTTTTGCTGGTCGAGTAAACCGATACCGCTGCCAATTTCAGGTACTTCCGTTTGCCCAGCCGTCACTGTCGGCAAAAACACCTCTGTATGACTCAATTGAGTTGTGGCCAGTAAGCCACATGCAAGCAGCAACGATCTCAAGGGGTTTCTCTATGATTTTAATAAAGAAATTTAATATAGCACTGAAAAAAGGAGAAATTTGCAACAATGTGTTATAAAAGGCAGAAAAATCCTGCCTTATTTTATGATTTTTGCAAGCAGCTTATTTATTCCGCTGCCATATAACGCTGGTCTACACTAAATTTTTCCGGAAATTTACCTTGAATTCCAGCATAAAAAGCCATGATTTCCGCCATGTCTTTTTCATAATCCCCTGTTGGATAAACAATTTTTCCTACCCCGGTCTTTTTCTTGGCATAGTCCATATAAGCCAAAGCAATCGGTACGCCTGCAGTCGTCGCAACATGATAGAAACCGGTTTTCCATTGTTCCTGTTTTGCTCGTGTTCCTTCAGGGGTCACCAGCATCACCAATTTAGGATGTGTCTTAAACAGATTACTCATGAGCTGAACCATACTTGGGCGCTCCTGACCTTGCTGCTTGACACGACGGTCAATCCCGATTCCGCCCATCGCACGTACAAAAGGACCAAAGGGTAATTTCATATAACTGTCTTTAATGGTGATACGTACATTAACCCCTAAGGCTTTTAGGGCCAGACGTGCATAAAGCGCATCCCAGTTGCTGGTGTGTGGGGCTGCAATCATGACACATTGATCAATATTCAGATCCCAATGATTGTCAATTTCCCAGCCCATTAACCCTAAACTTTGTTCAGCTAATTTCTCAAACACCAGACACCCCAAGATGAAGTCACAAAGGGCGCAAGTGTAGCAATATCCATCAATTTAGAAAGATCGTCCAGTACAATAATCCAGCGATCAAATGCTCAGCATTGTAAGCAATTATTCGAATTTCGGATTGACCAGATAACGTGGAGTACGGCCTTCTAAAGCCTCAATCAGGTTTTGATAAGCAAGATTCACCATCTTCTTGCGTGTCTCTGCGGTTGCCGAGCCCAGATGTGGCACAGTCACGGCGTTAGGTAAGTCGAATAAAGGAGAAGTTTGCAAAGGTTCTTTGGTATAAACATCCAGACCCGCCGCAAAGATTTTGTTTTGCTGCAAGGCCTCGATCAATGCATTTTCATCGACCACTGAACCACGGGCAATATTGACGAATACCGCATGTTTCTGCATTAAATCGAACTGTTCCGCACCAATCAGGGCTTTAGATTCGGTATTTAAATCAACCGCAACCACAATAAAATCCGACTGTTGTAACAGTTGATCGAGCTCGCGATATTGCGCATTGAAAGCTTGTGCAACTTCAATTTTTTCACGGCGATTATGGTACAGGATATTCATATTGAAACCATAAAAACCGCGACGGGCAATGGCAGCCCCAATATTCCCCAGACCAATAATACCCAGGGTTTTACCAAAAATATCGACACCAAACTGTTCAGTCGATACGGTCCGTTTCCACTGGCCCTGTTTGGTCCATGCATCCAGATAGGGAATTTGACGTGCCGCACTGAGCAATAAAGTAAAAGCAAGGTCTGCTGTGGTTTCAGTCAATACGTGCGGTGTATTCGCCAGCCAGATTTTTTTCTGATTCAGATAATCGACATCATAGTTGTCGTAGCCCACCGAAATGGTAGAAATCACTTTGAGTTTTTGTGCGGGTGCCAGATTACTTTCATTGAGTAAGCGCCCTGCGCCAATCATGGCATCGGCATCAGCCACTTCTGTTCGGATTTGTTCATTAATATCACCAAGCTTGGGATTCAGTACCACCACCTGATAATCTTGCTGTAACTGTGCGATAACATCCTGGTCGATCTGGCTAAATACAACGACTTTCTTCATTATTAAATTCCGCTCTTTATTGCATGAGCTGCCACAACCGTCTTTTGAGTAAAGGTTGAGCCAGCATTTCTTCCAAACTCGCTAAATGTAATATATTAGAATGCTGGATAAAGTCCAGTTGACCTAAGCATAATATTTTTTTACCAGTGGCGGTTGCATCCAGAAAGCCTTGAATATATGAAGACAGTCCTCGACTTTCCTGAAAAGCCGCCAGAGGAAATGGCCATTTCAGCTCGGCATATTGTCCCAATCTGGCCTTTTGTATGTTTTGCCATAACTGGCGCTGTGCATCGTTAAGCTGACTGCTTTCCAATAAAATCGCGCAGTTTTCCAGAACATACATTTGCAATTCAAATGCCTGGATCTGGGTGCTAACAACGATCTGTTCTTTTTTAACGACCGCTTCTTTAACCACAGGTTCTGCAACGACTTCCGCCTGTTGAGGACGTTCAATTTCAGTAACCAGCGCTGTCTGGACAGCTTTGACCTCAACATCTTGAACCACTGGCGCAGGCTCAAATACCGGTGCAGGGACTTGTTGAAGCTCTTCAAGCACCTGATCCCGCCACAGGCTGGACGCAGTATTTTTTTGACATACGACTTCCCTAGGAATCCAGACATCTATTCCTAAACTTGCCAATATGTTTCTCTGCTGCCCGATCATGCTACCTACTCGTCGTCTCTACTTACAGTCATTTTCGATCCTGTAATGTGTGCTAGTCTAACACAAACCTACCCTGTCTAAATGGCTTCCTTTTGCTCAATCACATTTCTTCTCATGCCATAGAGCGCCAGATAAAAAGAACCGGTTTGATGCCTTGAAGCAAGGCTTCAATAAGAATAGCCCATCGTTCATTCATCGGTTTTCAAGTCTATTTCATCATTTTGTCGCTTTGACTTTTTATTACTGTCGTATCGAATGCTCAAATGAAATGGTTGACTGCATTTATGCTTATTGTTTTTGCGATCGCTGTGATGCTGCTTATTGTGAGCAGTTTTATTTATACGCAACACCCCTTATTTGGTAAAAGTCCCTCTGGCGAACGTTTACAATTAATTGAAAACTCGCCCAATTATCGGCAAGGTCAATTCCGCAATCTGATTGAAAAGTCAGGTATGAGTGAAGGTTGCAGCATGGTTGTTGAACTCTACAAAACGTTTATTCAGACCATTCCCCATCGCAATCCAATTGATCCGATTCCTACGATTAAAACCAATCTAAAAACACTGAATCCACAACAAGATGTCATGGTCTGGTTTGGACATTCCTCGGTATTTATGCAGCTGCAGGGTAAAAAATTCCTGATTGATCCGGTCATGAGCGGCAAAGCCTCGCCTTTTCCATGGGGTACACGTGCCTATAAAGGAACCGATATTTATCAGGTTGAAGATTTACCCGATATTGATTATTTACTGATCTCACATGATCACTATGATCATCTGGACTACGACACCATTATCAAACTCAAAGATAAGGTCAAATACGTGATTACCGGTTTAGGGGTTGGAGAACATTTTGAGTATTGGGGCTATCCCAAAGAAAAGCTGATCGAGAGAGATTGGGGTGACCGGATCGAATTTGATGAGGGTATTTGTATTATCACTGAAACTACGCATCACGACTCAAGGCGGGCCTTTGAGGGCGGTAAAAATCTATGGGTATCATTTATAATCCAGTCACCGAATAACAAGATTTTCTATACTGGAGATGGCGGTTATGGTCAGCATTTTGCAGCGATCGGCGAAAAATATGGTCCCTTTGATTGGGCTTTGATGGAAAATGGGCAATATGATGTAGCCTGGCGTTCTGTACATTGTCATCCGGATGAAGTCGCTCAAGCAACTGAAGAGCTGAATGCACGCAATATGCTTCCAGTACATCATTCCAAATTCAGCTTAGCCAAACATGCATGGAATGAACCGATTATCCGTATTTCTGAATATTCAAAAACTCGCAATTATCGCCTTGCCACGCCAATGATTGGTGAACTGGTTGAACTTGATAACCAACAGCAAGTCTTTCAAGCCTGGTGGAAAAATATCCGTTAATTTCATCAAGTCATCATGCTCTATTTCAATACGGTATTTTGATTCACCTCTAAAAGTTAAAGTCTGTTTTAGCCGTTTGTGGACTTTTTTAGATAAAAAAAATCGGACAATAGTTGGAACATTGTCCGATTCTGCCAATACGGCAGTAAGGGGATCAAATCGTTTAAACAGCCATCTGTTGTGCTTTCAGATGCGCATCTTTCAAGGCATCAGTCTTTAATGCCGAAATATCCAGTCCTTCCGCATAGACAAAATCAACCTCATGAATGCCCATTAGACCCAAGACCGAACGAAGATAAGGTGTCACGGCATCGGTCATTTGCCCAAGATGAATACCACCACGGCTGCTCATCACAATCGCCTTTACGCCTTCTACCAAGCCTTGTGGATAGGTTTCGGTATAACGGAAGGTATGACGGGCACGCGCTACCAGATCAAACCAGTTTTTCAATTGGGTTGGCACATTCAGGTTGTACATTGGCGCACCAATCAACAATAAGTCTGCCGCTTTAAGCTCTGCAATCAGCTCATCTGATAGTTGCACGATCTGCTGGATCGTGGCACTGACATTTTTGGCACCACGCAGAGCATGAAAAATCTCGGCATCCAGTACAGGTAAATTCAGTGTGGTCAGATCACGAATGATGACTTCATCTTGTATACCGTTTTCTATACGCTGTTTTAAAAATGCATCAATCAAACGGCTAGTCTGTGATTGATCACCCATAATGCTTGATTTCAACACCAATATTTTTGCCATTTTTGTTCTCCATATCTTGATGGAGCTATATTACAATTAATTTTAATCACCAGTCGTGATACTATTTCAATCAATTGATTCCAAAAATTCTACAATAATGCAGACTGAACTAAATACCATTGCAATCTTTGTGGCAGTAGTCGAGGCAGGTAGCTTTAGCAAGGCCGCCGAACAACTGCATCTCACCCGCTCCGCAATAAGTAAAAGTATTGCCCGTCTAGAACAACGTTTAGGTGTCAATTTATTTAAGCGCACTACCCGCACCCTGAGCTTAACAGCGGAAGGCACATTATTTTATGAACATGGTCAGCGTGCGCTTGCCGAGATAAACAGTGCTGAAAGCTTGTTAGATCAAGGTAAAATTACAGCAACGGGCCTGTTAAGAATCTCAGCTCCAGTGCTGTTTGGACAGCTTTATGTTGCCCCACTCATGGCAGGTTTTGCACAACAGCATGTCGATTTACAGATTGAACTATCGGTTAATGACCGGACGGTTGACCTGGTCGAAGAGGGTTTTGATCTGGCCATCCGGATTGGAAATCTGCCCGACAGTCATCAACTGGTGGCCAGAAAACTAGGCATGCATCGGATGTTACTGTGCAGTACACCTGAATATCTTCAACGATCAGGGCCTGTCAAGGATCTGGAAGATTTACAGCGACACACAACTATTGCCTACGCCTCCTCAGGACATCTGCAAAAATGGCAATTACAGGATGAACAGCAACAGCAATATACGGTCAAACCGAAAGCTAAATTTATGTTGAATGACATGCAAGCAATCAAGGATACGGTGTTATTGCATTATGGTATCGCATGGTTACCGGACTGGCTCATCCATAAAGAACTGCAAGAGGGTCGTTTAGTTCAGATATTGGCAGAATTTACCAGTGTGCATTTTCCAATTCACGTGGTCTGGCCTGCTTTAGCCTATATGCCGCTTAAGACGCGTTTGGCGATTGATCATGTGGTGGCGGCTTTGCCTCAACAACTGAAAGCTTAAAACCTATGGCCATTCAAAAGCGTTTTACCTATGCAGCTGGCTGATGAAGGTGATCGATATCGCAAGGTCGATTCACATGACTCTCAGAAGCTCATCCCAGCGGGTTAAATAACTCGGAGATTTATGGTTCTGAGTCATACGCCATGTTCGTCCATGCGGCGTAATCAAACGTCCTAATGTCATGGCATCCCGACCAAATTTCTGATTGATTTCATCAAAGGCCTGTGAGAGATGACGGCGGGCAATCAGCTCATCAGTATCATGAAACAGATCGACGGCATGACTATGTTGCGGAATAATATCCAGCAAGATGACTTCGGCTTTTTTATAGCGATGTCCTGCCTGATAAATCCGATCCAGACCTTGCTGGACTGCTTTCATAATCTCCAGACGGTCATCACTATAATCCGCCAGATATACCACGGTAAAAGGACGATAATAAGTTTCTTGATTAAAACGATTGGTACGAATCCCGACCCCGACCGCTTTACAGAGTAAGTTTTGTTGACGTAAACGCTCTACCGCACGCAAGGTAAATTCAGTTAATGCTCCGCTTAGGCTATTTTTATCTTCAATCGGCTGCCCAAAAGAACGGCTACTCAATACCTGCTGACGGTCAGCCATCACGTCTTCAATCTGCAGACAGGCCAGCCCCTGTAACTCCTTTACGGTATTTTCCATCAGTACGGAAAAATATTTTCCCATCATCTTTGGGTCAGCCTGTAGCAAGTCCAGTACCGAGTAGACTCCCATTTTTTCCAGACGTTGCCGGATCTTTCGTCCGACACCCCACACTTCTCCTACCGGCATCTGTTGCAGCAGATCTTCAATTACGCATGGGTCTTCTGCAACGATATTACAGACACTATTAAAACAGGCATGGGTTTTGGCCAGGTTATTGGCAAGCTTGGCCTGAGTTTTGGAATAACCAATCCCAATACAACACGGCATTCCCAACCATTGTTTTACGGTCCGTAGAATCTGTTGAGCATATTCATTTAAATCATAGCTGTGCTGATAAGCTGTCAATTCTAGAAAGCATTCATCAATCGAATAAATTTCCTGCTCGCATGGATCTACAAAGTTACCCAATATATTCATAAAACGGCGCGACATTTCCGCATACAAGGCGTAATTACTTGAAAAGACTTCAACCTGATGTCGGCGAATAATCTCCTCAATCTGAAACACTGGCGCAGCCATCTTGATCCCGAGTTTTTTGGCCTCATAAGAACGCGAAACCACACAACCATCGTTATTGGACAGCACCACAACAGGACGATTTTCCAGTTTTGGATTGAATACCCGCTCACAACTGACATAACAGTTATTCACATCAATCAAGGCAAAAATACGTTGTGGAGGACTCATCCGCTTATCTCATCGGTTTCAGGTTATAAGTCACCACACCCCAGATCAGCAGCTCTTGCCCTTCTGTAATATAAATATCCTGATAGTCAGGATTCTCGGCCTTTAGCCAGACTTTTGGCGGGCTAAAGTGATGGTCAATCATTAAACGCTTCACGGTAAAATCATTGTCGATCAAGGCAATCACAATATCACCCGATTTGGCAGACAAACTACGATCGACCACCAGCGGATCATCAATATCAATGCCTGCATCCAGCATCGACAGAGAGTTTGCCTTAACGATAAAGGTGGAATTTTCATTACGAATTAAAAACTGATTTAAATCCAGGGCTTGTTCAATATGGTCTTGAGCAGGCGATGGAAATCCGGCGGCAACACGTTCCGTGGCAAGCGGAATATGATAAATTCGATCATTATTGGCCTGTACATTTTGTATTTTCAGCGAGGGCGTCAAATCGGACCGTGTTCCGGTTTTGACATTATTCAGTAACCAGTTTTTGATGAAATCAACCTGAGACTCCGGTACACGGATCACCTTGGTCGGCTCACTGAACTGTGACTTACGCCCAGCATTGATTCTAGCCCCACCATGTTCAAATTCCGTTTTTTTGGACATATCTCCCCCTTAGCCAAGTCTAAAATGCGTTCAAATAATTTAACTTGAAAAAGTTACAAATTCAAGTTGACGCCTCATTAATTTTGCATAACAATAAATCCCATAGATCAGATTTTGGCTTGTTTAACTAAGACAAGGATGTAAAACAAACAAAATTCATATTTTAAATCAATGATTTAAATCTTTTAAAATTCTTTTTAAGAAATTAAGTTATTGATCTGATTCATGAATATATCTGATTACCCGGCAGTTAGGTTTTATTCAAGTATTTTTGATGTGGAGACATGAAAAATGAACAATCAACGTGATGCTATTTTAGGTTATGCAGACGAACAACATGCTTACTTTATTCGTCTAATTGAGAACAATACTGTGCTTGGCAATAGCTATGGACTGTTTTGCGAAAATCCTGACAGTGAAAATGCAGAGCATATTATGACCACACTTTTCCTGAAGAAATCCTTCTGGTTAAATGGCTCAGAATTTAAAGATATTGTAAAAGGACTTAATCCGATTACCTGACCCATCCACACCAGAAAATGATGTTTTAGTTAGACAAGGCCTAGACTTCTCACCCTAGTTAGTCGGCTATTTAAATTACCTCCCAACCCTAGCAGCAAATATTGTTACGATAAAAATAGCCATGGAAAACGATAATTTTTTATGATGAGCAACAACATAACCCACTTATTTCAAGATGATAAGTGGGTTTTTTAGATGAGATGATACGGATGTTATTTAAACAAATCGTTGATCATCCACAGGCGCAACCAGTTTATAAATTTTTCCGTCTGCTTCATTTTCAAACAGCCAGTCAATATTCGGATGAATAATATGCCCCTCAACCTCAATATGTTCTACTCGTTTAAAAAACGGAATATCCTGATCTTCGAGATCATTTAACTGAGCCACGACAATAGACTCATTTTCTTCTTGATCTTTTACAATGACTGTAATTTTATCAATCTTATCCATAACAGTTCTCCCAATAATCTTGTTCATAGGACTATGGGAAATTTTCTATAAATTGTCGATAAAATGGTTGTAACAAGAGTTATAAGTATTATAGTTTTATTTTTTAAACTGCTAACTTATTGAAATTAACACCAAAATCAGCTTTTCCGTTAATCTTGAGTTAACTGTCGAGTTACAATGCACAGCATAAACGTTTCAAAATAATTCCACGCATGCCGGGCATTTAATGGGTAAAGATTGACTTGAATAGCCTGCTTCCCCTCACTGTGACACACAGACAATGTAGGCTCCCCTTCACGGAATAGCAAACAACTATTTACTTGCCACAATTTCCGCTACATTTTTAACTTTGGCTTTTTCTACCGGTAATTGTTGCTGACTTTGTTGTGCATCTTTTTTTAACTCAAGATACTCACGTGCATCCTCTCTACGATGAATTCCGCCCAGTTTTAAAGCCTGGGTGCCTACTTCCTCGTTGATGTCAGCTTTTTTTACCGATTGTTTAATCAGAGATTCTTTGCCTTTATCACTCGATGCTGTAGCACTCGCAACAGGCTCTGAACTCGGTAATTGTGCATCAGCAGCACAAGTCAAAGTTGATGCCATAAAAACAATCCCCAAACATAGCGTCTTTTTCATTCTCAAGCCCCATCGATTTTTAATTTTAGTGATGAATATTATCATGTTATGTTGCATTGAATGGCATAAAATTTAGCCGAATATTTTACGCCACCGAAAGCCTGCACATTGTGCTTTTCACACTCTGGTGTTGCCTTTTACCCCTCATTAGCAAAACCATACTTTAGCTGAATGATGACCAAGAACAATCCACAAATTTTCCAACTCGTTTTTGTTATTTTAGATTTTTACTTAACCCTATTATGTGGATAGGATTTTCTAGGAAAACTAATAGGTGGAGCACTCTACCTAAACAGATCTACACGTTATCCAATAAAATCAGATATTCTTGATTTCGTCTGCAAAATCATCACTTCTAAAATATGAAATGATTCTTTCACCGCTATGCTGGTTACGTATATCTAGCACCACATTTGGATCACTTTGAAAAGTAAATTCAGGCGGGATATCGGCATGCAATGGCGCTAAGCGTTTCACCCCGCCTTCAGTAATTCTTTCGATAAATCCTGCCAGCCATAACACAAATTCGTCCTTATGCTTATAGCTCGGGATCAGACTGATATCCAGAGTCATGCGTCTATCTTTTACAGGTTCTTCAAATCCTTCAACAAAATCAATATAGTTATAGATTAACTTAAGATCTGTATCGACAAGTTCCTTACGGATTTGCTTGATAATCAGATTCAAACAATCTTGTTTATTATCCGTAAACCGATCATTTTCCTTAAATTTTCTATATATATTTTCAGATATTCGTAAATATTGAGGCATTTCTATTTCCTTTAAGATGCAACCTATTATTCTTATTTTGAGATAAAAACTATTTTTACTTTGTAAGGATTGATACCTTACATGTAACTAGTGTAATTTTTGTGCAACATAGACATCATTGTTAACATTCTGGTTACTTGTCTTTTATCTGCTTTTTAATTCGCACTGGTTCAGCATATTTCTAAAACGATTATTCAGTTGACTGAAAAACTTAAACTTTCTACTTTTTTGTTCTTATCTAAGTATTGCCTATAGCTAAAAGATTTTATTCATCTTAGTGCACACATTAAATCCTTGTTATTTAATATTCTTTTAATATAACAAGAATTTCATTTATCCTTCCAATCTAAGCTCTTTAACGGTTTAATTTATATAATATTGAGACATCAATTTTTCACACATCGACATTCACCAAAAATTTTATAAACAAATTTAGCAGGTGCATCTGCCGGATAAACTTGCGTACTTTTGTAATAAAATATAATACCCTGATCTAGAATGGTCAGAATATTTTTTCTAATTTTTAATATCACTCCTTTTTTAAATATTTTTCTAATGTTTCCCGCCTGTATATCATACTGGCAGAAGTACACAATTTGTCCTGACCTCAGAGTGTCGGGATAAAACCTTTTATACTTCCCGCAAGCTTTACAAATCCATGTAATCATTAAAAAGCTCTACAAATTAAAAATTATTATTATATAAATATATATATTAAAAAAATAACACTTAAACCACTTTAATTTAACATTTAATGCATTTATTCAAGAATCATGATTTCAACATCTATGCTTATCAAAATATCAGCGATCAATATTTTTATTATTTAAATTTCAGCCTCAATATACTTTTAAAAATTAATTTTGACAGAAAAAAAACCCCATCATCTTATGATCATGGGATTCTTTATACAGTCGAACAGGTAAACCCTTAAATAAGACTATTAAAGTTCCTCTATAAATCGATAGATACGACCATCTTTGGGATTCTCATATAGAAGTTCCATATTAGGCAGCAGGATCTCGCCTTCAATTTCAATATGTTCTATTCTTTTGAATAACGGAATTTCCTGCTCATTTGCCTTCCGAATTAAGGCAAGGGCTATATTTTCAGCCTCAAACTGATCCTTTACTTTGATTTTTATATTGTTCATCAAATAACTCCATTTTAAAATTGGAAAAACAGCTAAATAAATTAGAAAATATCATTGCCGAATAAGCTAAAGGCATTGCAAAAAAGGTTAAAATAAAAGCAGCTATTCGTTGCAATTTTTGTTGATTTAACCAAACGATTTTATTAGAAATCAATATAGCTTCGAAAGCAATCCATAAAAAGGCATTGCAGTAATCCCTATCAAAAATATTCCTCTGTAATTAAAATAATGATTCAGGATCAACATTACTATACGTAAAAAGAATAATCCCAATAATAGTAAATAATGCTTTATCTATTTGTTGGACTAGGTGTAAACACAATCCTTGTACTCAACTCCATAAATAAAATGACGCCATAAGCAAATTCCTTTGCTAAGTTTGCAAGCGAATATCGCAAATAAATATAAAGTTTGTCGATAAAAGGGTTGTAACGAAAAATGTAGATATCTTTTAAAATATTAAAAAACAAAAGGTTATAAAATAAAAATAATAAATTAAAACTTTATGCGATCGAAAAAAATATGTGATAAACATCACAATTAAAGAGTAGCAAAGGTATATATCCCAGTTTTATTTCATCCAATTGTTTGATTAATGAAGAAAATTATCCTTATACAATAACCTCCCCCTACTTCACCCGGTATTTTATCTACTAAAAACCTATTTCACGCTTACAAAAATGATATCCAGATCTTGGGCTGGAATGAAGTTATGCTTGACCATCTGGAACTGGGTTGGGCTGATCTTTTCAACTTTGCCATTCCAACAGAAAGACACCAGCTCGTTATGATCACGCTCAATTGTCAATTTAAATTTTTCTATCGGTTTGGCCCAGTTTGCGCCTGTCGTCAGGATATAGCTCAAGGCACTAAACGGTGAATGTTCTGCACTGGCTTTTTTTAGGCCCTGTTTAAATGATTTATCCATACAGAATTGCTGGTTATATTCATCTGGATAGAGCGCGACAGAACCACCGACCAAAGGTTTATATGCATGATAGATTTTAGTCATACTGTTGGCTTTAAAGGTCTGCTTCCAGCTATAGATCACTTGAGATGACCACAGGATCACATCATCTTTGTTGAAGCCCGCCAGAATTTTCTGTATCTGTGGCTGCTTACATTGTCTCAATTTATCTTGATAGTATTCATAATCATCGTTATTTCTAGCCCAGGGATTGAGCATATCGACCTGACTAAAGCTACATTGTTGAAATGCCTCGGTGCTATCTATCAGCGGCGACTTATCATCCTTTTGAATAAAGGTACGTACATGCATTTCAGGTTTTATATGTTGACCATCGACAATAATCTTAAAACTTTTTAACAGTGCTTCGGTATGGGCAAAATCCGCTTCAAAGAAATTATCGATATGCGGTAAGGGAAATAACACGGTTTCAGTAATATCGTGCTTACTTAAATTTTTATAAACATAATCCACTTTGATCAGCTTTTTGCTAATAAATAAATTTTCACTTTGCATGGTTATCTGCGCGTTTTTAAGATACTGAATGCCGCCTGTTCCAACATAGCCCGTAGAATCATTGGCTAGACTATACATTGATGATGAAGCTAAATAGACCAAAACTGCTGTCATTTTTTTCATTTTTAACTGCTCTTACGGAACTTGTTATTATGAGATTTTCATTTATTAGAAATAATAGCGGTTGTAGCGCCACAATGTGAAATTTTTATGGGGATGGATGAGGGAAAAAATTTATCTAGAGCGAGTAATAGCCTTTTCACAGATTAAATTACTAAAAAAATAGGTCTATTTAAACCCCATATCCGAGTTCTAAATCGATATAGCGTGTCTAAGCGTTTTAACTAAAAGATCATTTAAGTGATCTACGGATTTTGAGTCACGAGAAGCCTGGCTTCGGTAAACCGCGACCTCCATTGGCTCTAAAGGGCCCAGCCCATGTTCTGCCCCAAGAATTTCTAGATGCTGTGGCGCACTACATAGAGTAAACACAGCAATCGCCAATCCACTTTCAACAGCAGCAATCTGTCCAACCAAACTTGAACTGCTGTAAACCACACGATAACGGCGCCCTTGCAAGGCAAGAGAGTTGATTGCACTCTTTTTAGCTGAACTGGTACTTTCATACACTGCAATAGGCACAGGATCATCACGCCAAAGCTCAAACTGTGGAGACCCCACCCAAACCATTGGTTCATGAAATAATAAATTACCTTGACGCTTGCTATCTCTGGAAATTAAAGCCAGATCAATATCACCACTTTCTATACGAGGAATTAAGGAGGTGGATTGTTCACAAATGAGCTCAATTTCAACCCCACTATAACGAGGGGCAAATCGTTTCAATACAGGGGTCAGATATTTCACAGCATAATCATCAGGGACTCCTAAACGTATTTTTCCACTTAACTCTTCCCCATGAAATGTCATCACAGCTTCATTATGCAAATCTAATATTCGCCGCGCATATCCTAATAGCACCTGCCCCTGAGGGGTGAGTTCTATCTGTCTATGGGTTCTGATCAATAGCTGACACCGCACAGTTTCTTCTAATTTTTTCAATTGCATGCTGACCGCCGATTGTGATCGATATAGCTCAGGAGCCGCATTTGAGAGTGAACCAGTATCAACCACCGTAACAAAACACTTTAACCAGTCTATGTGTAAGTTCTTTAGATTCATGACAAATCTTTCTATTTGATTTTCGAATAGTATATTCAAGAATTATCCGCTTTTCATTATTTCATAATAGGACAATACTTACCCTATTCAGCAGGCCGTCACATTGATTTGAAGGCTTTTTCGATAACTTTTTATCATCATTTTTTATTTTAAAATTTAATAATTTCTTAGGAATTAAATGACTAGGAGTGATTCCATGCGTCTCAATAAAAGTACACTTGCTGCACAAAGTGCCACTTCAGGATTTGTTCTATTATGGGGCTGCGCTGCGATCTTTACTCGTTGGGGACTCAATAACGCATCACCAATCGCTTTATTAATTTTACGATTTTCAACTGCTTTAATAGTCCTCCTCTTACTTGCTCTGTATAGAAAAAAATTATTGCCTAAACATGGGAGTCGCAAACAAGTGTTATTCACTGGACTTCTCATTATTGCGGGCTATTCGATCTGTTATTTTCAAGCAATGGCACATGGCGTTACACCAGGTTTAATTGCGACTATTTTAGGAATACAGCCAATTCTAACGCTATGCATCATGGAGAAAAATATACAAAAAATACGCTTGTTAGGTTTATGTATCTCTTTAGCAGGCCTGACTCTTCTGGTCTGGAAAAGCTTGTCTATGTCTTTGATTGCGCCAATTGGTATTTTATTTGCACTGGCCGCGCTGCTCTGCATGACTTTTGGTGCCATCATGCAGAAAAAGATACAACAAGCACCTACAGAAGTATTACCCTTACAATATGCAATCAGCCTTGTCGTATGCTTGATCTTTATTCCATTTGAACATTTTGAAATTCACTGGAACTCACAACTTGTTATCTCTGTTCTTTTTCTTGGAGTTTTGATTTCTGTTGTTGCCCAACTTTTATTGTATAGGCTACTAAGTCAGGGAAATATTGTAAATGTGACGAGCTTGTTCTACTTAGTTCCTGTCGTGACTGCATTACTCGACTTTTTAATTTTAGGCAACAAACTGCCAATAGCAGGTCTTATTGGAATGGTCTCAATTTTATTAGGCTTGTTGCTGGTGTTTAGAAAAGAATATGACATTCAACGTTAAAATGATGACATCTTTTCACGCGATATCTATTTTTTATTAATTTTTAAAGAATTTTCAAACGGCTTCCTGATTTCTAGAGACCGTTTGAACATATTTACTGTTTAAAACTTAAAGCTATAGTCCATATTCAAACGTGTTTCATTGGCAGCATGGAAAGTCATATTGGTGGGCATATCGTTGCGATAGTGAGAAAACCGAGCCCGCATTCCTAAGCCTTTTAACTTGCCTTCTGGAATTTTATAGCCCAAATCAAATTCCATCGACTCTTCATTAAAACGCTGATCGCCATATTGCAACAAATCAATGTCTTCCCCTTTCGCATATCGGGTCATAAAACGTAGCCCATTTAAGCAAACATCGCCCAGTCGCGCATTTTTAAAGTCATATTCATAACGTATCGAATAGACTTTTTCGTCTTTATTTGAATAGTCCGAACTCATAAAATCAAGCACGACTGGACTTTCAGTTCCCGATAAAAACGGCAAACCCGTCGAGCCAAACGACTGCATATAACCCAAAGAAAGCGTATGATTTTGATAGTTCAAACCAAATAAGCCACTAATATGGTGGTTATAGGCCAAGCTCGATCAATGCATTCATTGTGATACGAAAATTAGCTGCCACCAAGAAGATTTAAAAACAATTTTCAGACGAAAAATCAATTAAAACGAGTTTACAGAGCTATAAGCGTACTGGTTAACTTTTGATTCTTTAATGGCAATGTAAGGACGCAATCCATGCAAAATGTACAGTTACTTATTCACGGTCAATCTGTGGATGCATCAAATCAGGAAACTTTTGAGCGTATTAGTCCCATTGATGGATCAGTGGCAACCAAAGCTGCTGCGGCGACATTGGACGATGTTGATCGTGCCATCGACTCGGCACAGCAAGCGTTTAAGGTTTGGTCAAAGCTCTCACCAACCGAACGCCGCTTACGCTTATTAAAAGCTGCCGATTTAATGGACCAGAAAACCGAGCAATTCATTGAAATAGCAATGCAAGAAACCGGTTCAACTGCGACATGGTATGGGTTTAACGTTCACCTTGCTGCCAATATATTACGTGAAGCTGCAGCTATGACCACACAAATGGATGGAAGTTTGATTCCGTCAGATGTGCCGGGCAATCTTGCCATGGGTGTACGAGTTCCTTGTGGTGTGATTGTAGGGATTGCACCTTGGAACGCCCCTGTCATCTTGGCCACACGTGCGCTTGCCATGCCTTTGGCTTGTGGAAATACGGTGGTATTAAAAGCATCGGAAGCCTGCCCAGCAACACATCGTCTCATTGGTGAAGTATTACATGAAGCAGGTCTTGGTGAAGGTGTGATGAATGTAATTACCCATGCCGCTGAAGATGCACCACAAATCGTGGAGCGCTTAGTGTCGCATCCAGCTGTAAAACGGATTAATTTTACTGGTTCAACCAAGGTCGGCAAAATTATTGCCGAGACTGCTGCCAAATATTTAAAACCTGTTTTACTTGAATTGGGTGGTAAAGCCCCTGTCGTGGTTTTAAATGAAGCTGATATTCATGAAGCCGTAAATGCTGTGGCTTTCGGGGCATTTTTCAATCAGGGACAAATTTGTATGTCGACCGAACGTGTTTTGGTTCAAGACAAAATTGCCGACCAATTTATTGAAAAACTAATTGATAAAACTCGCTCGATTCAGGCAGGTAATCCAACTTTAAAAGACAATGTACTCGGTGTTTTAGAAAGTCGCCGTGCTGCAAACCGCATTCAGCATTTACTGGAAGATGCACAAAACAAAGGTGCTGACTTACCTTTAGGCATTCATATTGAAGACACCACCATGCAACCGACGCTGGTACTCAATATTAAACCAGACATGCTGCTTTACCGCGAAGAATCATTTGGTCCTGTATGCACAGTTCAGCGTTTTTCAAGCATTGAAGAAGGCGTAGCATTGGCAAATGACAGCGAGTTCGGCCTTTCTTCGGCAGTGTTTAGCCAGGATATTTCCCAAGCATTAGAAGTAGCGAAACAGATTGATTCGGGTATTTGTCATATTAACGGCGCAACCGTACATGACGAAGCTCAAATGCCATTTGGTGGAACTAAATCAAGCGGTTACGGACGGTTTGGTAGTAAAGCTTCTATTATCGAGTTCACCGATTTACGCTGGATTACCATTCAAACCCAATCACGTCATTACCCGATTTAGTCGGGCGAATGCGAATACCAATATATTCAATAAAAAATGCATGATAAAAAAGCGCAGTGATACGCTTTCCATGGAGTGAAAGAAATGCAAATGAATGCCATTCAATCCCAAGACCGTAAACGGTTGGTAAAGTTAGAGCTATACCATATTTTATTGCACGGAAAGCCTAATGCCATCAGAGCCAACGCTTGATACACGTCCAGTGCGGAATCACTGCCAAAGTAACTCATTACAGTCCCAGGCTAGAAATACAAAAATGTCCAAGTTGAAAAAGTTCTCAATCATCCTACTGGTGATTGTATGCATCGCAGTAGTGTATTGGGGTGGCGTAATTCTATTTAGGGGTCATATCTTCCTAACCCCAGCTGGAGCAGATGGAGAACCACATAAGTTCAACTTTATAGTCAACTTGTGGCTCGGCTTATCATTTATGGGAGTGGTAATCAGCCAACTGGTGATGAAGGCAAAGAAACTATAGCGGTTGCCCGCTTTTACCGTAACAGAGTTTGGAAGTATGCTGTAAATAAGTCCGTTGCAACTAAAAGAGAGCTTATTTAAGCTCTTTTTTTTATTTTCAAAAATTATGTCTTTGGGCAAAGTCTAACTGCCTGTGAAAGAGCTAAATTAAAAATCTTTTAAAACTCAGTGTATATTAGTGCGGATGTTTCTTTTTACTGCTGATATGAACAATACATTTTCTGATCACAAGCAAGTCGGTGTGGTGTCTACTTTCTCTGAACTGATTAACACGCATTTTCACGGAGAAATGAATGCACTTTGCTGGCATAGAAATCCGATTGGAGATTTTAAAGAAATTGTGACTCAGCTTCAGTTAAAAGAAAATGTTACCGAAATTTCGACAGAAGACCTTTTAGCATTACACCTGTCAGAACAAGGAAACCTAGCGAGAGCAGTAATCTTGCAGGATATACAGTTATTGACTGATCTTGGCGCCTTGCCTACTCTTAATTTAATTCAAAGTTACCAGCGCGATGACGAACTGGATTTCATTTCAACAGATGTCTATTCCTATCATGTCGATCGGTCGCCCATCGCAACGGACACATTTTTATGCACCTATCATGGTGCTGCTAGCGAAATCCTGTCCAATGATCAGGTTGAGCAAAAAATTTTAATCCCGGAAATCAGAGAACAGCTCAGAAAATTACATGACGGGCCAGAAGCTGAATTTGAGCATTTCTTGCAAGAATACTTTTTTGATTTGCATTATCAGGCTCAGCCTGATGCTCAACCAGTCAATTTAGGAATCGGACATCTTTGGCGCTTGGCTGTAGATCATCCAACCCAACAGGTCTTGCCTTGTGTTCATCGTGCGCCAATTGAAAAAGAAGGCGAATATCGGTTGCTGTTGATTTGTTAGGAGGCTAATGCACTAGATTAGACAGCTATTGTGTGAATATAGTGCATTTTTCATTTAAATTATCCAATAAAATCAAATTCTAGCGTGGCATAAAATTTGCTCTAAACATATCCGTTATTTTTTTAAAATTCATTAGGATATGTTTTATGTTTAAGCGCTCGCTCCTCTCTTTTGTCATTCTCAGCAGTTTTGTGACATCAACGGTTTACGCAGAAAGTTTTAATATTCTTAAACAGATCTCAAATAAACCTGTTCAGCTAAAAGATGGTGACTATAAAGGCAATTATTATGTGCCTTCGACGTTACAGACCATCACTTGGGGCTATTTACCCAATAAAGATGCCAAGCCTGTTATTGCTGTTCCATCAGGAAGTGTGGTGACCTTTGATACGGTCTCACATGAAGGCTTATTGGAGGATCAAGGGCGTGATGCAGAAAAATATTTTAAGTCGAAAGGTGTAAAAGCTGAAAATATTCTCGATGAAGCAAAAACAATTACGAAGTCTAATTTAAAACATGATTTTCATCAGGATGGCCCGCATATCGTCACAGGACCTGTTGAAATTCAAGGTGCACAACCCGGTGATATTTTAAAAGTCGAAGTCATTAAAGTTGAACCCCGTGTTCCTTACGGCGTGATTTCCAATCGTCATGGTAAAGGAGCACTGGTGGGTGAATTTCCTAAAACACCTAAACAAGAAAATGCATCTACTGCTCACCCAGAACGTTATGGGAATGTTTCGGTATTTACCCCAATCGAAAAGAACGCCAAAGGTGAATACGAAGGTATACTCAAAACAGAATCAGGAAAAGCAATTCGTTTCCCGCTTTAACCATTTATGGGCATTATGGGAGTAGCGGCCAATACATCTGAGCCTGTCCATTCTGTCCCGCCTGCAATGTATGGCGGTAATGTTGATATCAACGAGTTAGGCGCTGGATCTACCATTTACTATCCAGTACAAGTTCCCGGTGCGCTGTTCTATACAGGCGATAGCCATTTTTCACAGGGCGATGGTGAAGTTGCGCTGACAGCGCTAGAAGCATCCGCTCGTGCAACCCTTAAATTTACCTTGTTAAAAGCAGGCAAAGATAAAATTCCGGGTAAGGAAATTGTGCAGCCTTTGGCAGAGAATGCTGAATTCTGGATTACGCCAGGACTGGATGAGGATTTAGATGAGGCTATGAAAAAGTCGACTCGTGAAGCAATCCGTTTTTTAAATCAGGAATATGGCATTGATGAAGCGCTTGCTTATGCTTATCTAAGTGCAGCCACAGATTTTGAGGTTTCGCAGGTAGTGGATAAAACCAAAGGAATTCACGCCAAAATACGTAAAGCTGATTTTAAAGAATTTAATCAAGCAGCCAAATAATACAGTTAATTCCCTATTCGTAATTTTGCTCAGAGAGTCAGCGTGTATCGCTTAGCTCTTTGAGCTTTATATTTAATTGATAGGATGAAGATAGTATGGAAATTGATACTTCTACTCACGCTATATATTTATTCTCTACAATGACCAGTCGAAATGAAATAAAACACGTTCAATTGGTTAGGAATATCACCCAATATCTTAAAAAAAGATACTAGATTGCTAAATAAAAATGATAATTAGTTAACATTTTATTAACATCAGTTCTTATGATTTCTTTTATGATGAGACTTTTCAATAATTGAGAAAACAAATGAAAAAAATCTTATTTATAGCATTAACAACAATTGCGCTAACAGCTTGTTCAAAAGACGCGAATAAACAGACTGAGACCAAACCCACAACTGAAGATAAATCTGTCACTGCACAAACGGGAGCAGAGCAAATGCCTAGCCGAGTTTCATATCTTGAGATTTCTCCAAAAACTCAAAAATGTGATGCTGGAGCAGGACAAATGGATTGCTTACAAGTTAAACAACTTGATTATAAAGATGGGCAAAAAACATATAAGAGCAAAGATTGGGAAAATTTCTATGCAGGAATCGAAGGTTTTACGCATAAGAGCAATGAACAAGTCCTCATTCGTGTTAAAGAATATGACATCCCGAATCCACCCGCTGATGGCTCAAGTATCCGTTATGTCCTAGATGAAGTCATTGAAACGGTTCCTAGCAAATAAAATTTTTAAAATAAAAAGCACTTGGTTTTAGTACCGAGTGCTTTTTATTTTTAAAACCTGAACTGTTTAGTTGGTGGCTCGCCTACATCTTTCTTATATATGATTTAGAATTTTGCTCGCAAAGACAAGGTTACATTACGTGGTTCTCCCCAATACACACCATTATAAAACCCTATTTCCTGATAGTACTTTTTATCAAATAAATTAGTAACTTGAATATTAGCACTCAGATCTTTACTTAATTCATAGCCAATATTGGCGTTTGCCAGAAAATATGCTTCTTGTCGAATAAAACCATCTGTATTCGATGGTGCTCCACCCCATTTGCGCTTTACTTCACTTTGCCAATTTACCCCAAAGCCTACGTTTACCTTATTTGCACCATCCCATAAATCTTCTGGTAATTTAAAGTTGGTATAAACCTTCGCTAAGTTTTGGGGAATAGAGGTAGAAGCGTTTACTTGTTCTGAACTTATGCTGTTTACATAGGTATAACCCGCTGTAATATTCCAATTAGGTGTGATCTGCCCAATAGCTTCGAGTTCAAAACCTTCAATTTTTAACCCCTCACCTGATGCTTTCATTGGGTCAGCACCATCATCTGTTTTAATACCCGCAGCGACTGCTTCACTATCAAGTATGGCAACATTCGATTTTTTAGACCAAAAAGCAGCAGCTGTTGCCAGTAATTGATTATCTAACAAACTTGCTTTCAAACCTGCTTCATAACTTTTACCAACTTCTGGCTCCAAGAAACTATTATTACGGTCTTTTTGACTACTTGGATTAAACATATCGGTATAACTGGTATAGGCCGTTATAAAATCATTAAGATCATACGTCACTCCAAAGTAAGGCGTAAATGCATCAGCTTTTACATCACTTTTCGTTCCATTCGTCGCTGAATAATCACTATAGCGTCCACCTACAATTAATTTTAATTCATCGGTAACATTGAGTTTTAAAGTGCTATATACCCCATAATTACGTTGTTTGGCATCTTTGGTTGCTGGCGTAACGGTATAATCTGGTTTAATGGTTGCATTGCCATCCCATGTACGCCAATCATTAATCACGCATGTATCACCAATATTATTAGAAGGTAAAGTGACATCATTCACTTTTTTAGTACAGGTCAATTGGCCACTCGCCAAACCATTGAGCTGACCTGAAGGACTATCTGTAGAACGGTCAAAGCCATTAGCACCAATAATAAGTTCATGTTCGCGATTAAATAACTGAAAAGGACCGCTCGCATACAGCTCTAAACTGGTTTTTTTAGATTCTGATGTTGGATAGACTGTTGACCATACTCCTACTCCAGTCCCATCATTTTGATTCGGGAAACCAGAACCGCCATAGGACATCAACCAAAAACTTTTGGATAGTGAATACGCGGCAGCAGCCTTGATCATCCAATTATTATCAAATTTATAGGTCAAATCGGCAAATGCTGTTTTATCTCGTTGACTAATGGTGTTCCAGCTATTTGCCAAGCTAAAATTTCTTGGTAAATTGGCAAGCGAACCATCTTGATTCCAGTAAGGTACTGTTCCCCATGTCGAACCACGAGGCTGATTGTCTTGATACTGGAAGCCAACACTACCCGTTAATTTTTCTGTAATATCGGCTTCTACCATTGCCATTGCAGCCAAAGTTTCTAGAGAGTAGTAATCCATATATGAATCACCCTCAGTTCGGGCTGCCATCACTCGGCTTCTTACACTCCCGTCTGTAGATAATGGAATCGAAACGTCAACTTCATTACGAATTTTATTCCAACGGCTAAATGAAGTTGCTACATTACCCGACAGTTCTTTAGTTGGTCGTTTACGAATCATATTAATGGTTGCAGAAGGATTTCCCGTACTCCCTGTTAAACCCGTCGCACCCTTCACAACCTCAATACGGTCAAAGAAAAAACTATCTACACGTGGACTGTTTTCACCTATTGGCATTCCATCAATTTGTCGATTTGTAATTGCATAACCTCTCGCAAAATAATTTGAACGCTCGCTATCACTTTTAGTGACCGTTACCCCAGGTGTAGCAGCAAGGACATCATCGATAATATTTAGATTTCGCTGTTCTATTTGTTCTCGTGTAATCACACTGACTGATTGAGGTGTTTCTTTTAAAGAAAGTTTAAGCTTGGATGAACTTCGAGATGAGTTCGCTTTAAAACTTTTATTCCCTTCAGTTTTTTCATCTTCTTCCGCAGTAACTTTTATCGTAGGTAAGATTGAAGATGACTCCTTGGCCAAAGGCTGTTCTTCTCCAAGCGCACTGTTTGATAAAACGCCCCACACTAAGATTGACTTTATCGCAATATTTAAAGCAGTTTTTCTGATCTGGCTGTCCATAATATTTTAACAAATAAACAAGAATCATTATTATTATCATTTAACCAACAAAAACAAACAAATTTAACTGATTTCTATTATTTATTAGAAATATAAGCCTCTTGATCGCATATTTTGTCTTTAATTCATTGAATCAAGTCTTTAATGCCCGTGCTTCAGCAATATTATGCTGTTCCACCAAAGTACGAATGGTATATTCATGGCTGCTTTTCTGATCACAGGCAAATTCACATTTCTGATCCAACGGCAAAGCACTTCCGCCTAATAATGGACATCCTGCAAACAGCTCCGCCACCCAATCAACAAAAACCCGAACCTTATGCGATAAATGTCGACTCTGCAAATACACCACCGAAATTGGCATCGGTGCAGGTGTCCATTGGGGTAATACTTCTTTTAAAGTCCCTGCCTCAAAGTGATTGGTCAGCATATAACGTGGTCCTTGAATCAGGCCAAAGCCTTGCAGCGCCAAATCGATATAGGCATCGCCATCATTGACAGACACCTGCCCATTAACACTGACACTCTGGATCAGGTCATCGACCACAAAATCCCAGTCAAAATTACGTCCAGTACGGCTGGAGAAGAAATGAATGGCTTGATGATTTTTTTGCAAATCTTCGAGTGTTTTCGGTTCACCATATTTTTCTAAATAGCAGGCCGATGCTGCCGTGGCACACTGAAACGTACCAATACGGCGTGCAATTAAACTGGAATCCTGCAATTCCCCCACCCGAATTGCACAATCTACCGCCTCACCCACCAAATCGACCGGGCGATCATTCATGCCAATAACCAGATCAATATCGGGATAACGTTGATGAAAATCTCTCAACCTTGGAATCAGAATCAAACGACCAATCGAAACGGGAACATCAATCCGTAATCGTCCTCGCGGCCCTCGTTCCTCATCATGGAAAGATGCTTCAATATCTTCCACGTCCGCCAAAATTCTTAAGCTACGATCATAATAGACTGCCCCATCTGGGGTTAGGCTCAGTTTACGCGTGGTTCGATTCAACAGGCGAACCTGTAAATGTTTTTCTAAAGCCTGAATCGTGGTCGTCACCGAGGCACGTGGCAGCCCCAGACTATCCGCAGCCAGACTAAAGCTGTTGGTTTCAACCACTTTATTAAAGACTTTCATTGCATGAAATAGATCCATGGGCCACTCCCATTGATGCATTTTTTGGATTTTATGCATCAATTATTATAAAAATACGAATAGTGTTATCAAATTTAGTATATTTATTCGTAATTGACAAACTTTTATGCTCCTTCCATTCCATAAACCTGTTTCTCCCATACAGACCACAACAAAAAGTCTGAAAACAGGGATTCAAATAATCAGGAGCATCCCATGTCACTTTCCCGCAAGCAGCTGACGCTGTCTGCTGTCATTATTGCCATTTTTGCAACAGGTGGCAGTTTTATTCTCTTCCAAGAAAATGCAGATGCCAAAGCGACTTCAACAGCAAGCGCACCACCTGCAGCAACCGTTGATATAGCCAATGTCGTCAGCCAAACCATTACCGACTGGCAAGAATATTCCGGACGTCTGGAAGCCATCGATCAGGTTGATGTCCGCCCCCAAGTTTCAGGCAAACTGATTGCTGTGCATTTTAAAGATGGCAGTTTAGTAAATAAAGGCGACCTGCTGTTTACCATTGATCCTCGCCCTTTTGAAGCAGAACTAAATCGTGCCAAAGCGCAACTGGCTTCTGCTGAAGCCCAAGTCACCTATACCTCAGCAAATCTAGACCGGAACCAGCGTTTAATTCAAAGTAATGCGATTGCCCATCAAGAACTTGATCAAGCGCAAAATGAAGCCCGCTCAGCCAATGCCAATTTACAGGCAGCCAAAGCAGCCGTTGAAACTGCCCGCCTAAATCTGGAATATACCCGTATCACGGCCCCTGTCAGTGGTCGTATTTCCCGTGCCGAAGTCACGGTGGGTAATGTAGTTTCTGCAGGTAATGGCGCACAGATACTGACCAGTTTGGTTTCGGTATCACGTCTGTATGCTTCTTTCGATGTCGATGAACAGACCTATTTAAAATACATCAGCAATCAACGCAATTCAGGCCAAGTCCCTGTTTATCTAGGTCTTGCCAATGAATCTGGTTTTAGCCGTGAAGGTTATATCAGTTCGATCGACAACAATTTAAATACCACCTCAGGCACGATTCGTGTCCGCGCTACCTTCGATAATCCCAAAGGCGTGATGCTTCCTGGACTGTATGCCCGCATTCGTCTGGGTGGAGGACAACCCCGCGCAGCCATTCTGATTAGTCCGACTGCGATTGGTGTCGATCAGGACAAACGTTTTGTGGTGGTGGTCGATGCGAAAAACCAAACTGCGTACCGTGAAGTAAAACTTGGCGCGCAACAAGATGGTCTGCAAATCATCAATAGTGGTCTGCAAGTCGGTGATCGTATCGTGGTGAATGGTTTACAACGTATTCGTCCGGGCGATCCTGTCAAACCTCATCTCATTACTATGCCGAATCCACAAATCATCACCGATAACACAGCACAACAACCTCAGCCTTCAGAAAAAACCTCAATTTCGGCAAAAGGTTAACTCTTATGAATATTTCCAAGTTCTTTATTGATCGCCCGATCTTTGCCGGGGTACTGTCCATCCTGATTCTACTGGCAGGTCTACTCTCCCTTTTCCAACTGCCGATTTCAGAATATCCAGAAGTGGTTCCTCCCTCTGTGGTGGTGCGTGCCCAATATCCAGGTGCCAACCCTAAAGTCATTGCTGAAACGGTTGCTTCTCCGTTGGAGGAATCCATCAACGGCGTAGAGAACATGCTGTATATGCAGTCTCAAGCCAACAGCGATGGCAACCTGACCATTACCGTCAATTTCAAGCTCGGCATTGATCCCGATAAAGCCCAACAACTGGTCCAGAATCGGGTTTCTCAAGCTTTGCCACGTTTACCAGAAGATGTACAGCGTCTCGGTGTGACCACGCTGAAAAGCTCACCAACCTTAACCATGGTGGTGCATCTGACCTCACCCGATAATCGCTATGACATGACCTACTTGCGTAACTATGCCGTACTCAATGTCAAAGACCGTCTGGCACGTTTACAAGGTGTGGGTGAAGTCGGCCTGTTTGGTTCAGGCGATTACGCCATGCGGGTGTGGTTAGACCCACAGAAAGTGGCGCAACGTAACCTCACCGCCACTGAAATCGTCAATGCAATTCGTGAACAGAATATTCAGGTTGCCGCAGGAACCATCGGTGCAGCACCCAATAATTCACCATTACAGCTCTCGGTGAATGCGCAAGGTCGTTTAAGTACCGAACAGGAATTTGCCGATATTATTTTAAAAACAGCTGCAGATGGTGCAGTGACTCGACTCGGTGATGTCGCGCGTGTTGAACTGGCCGCTTCACAATATGGTTTACGTTCATTACTGGACAATAAACAGGCCGTGGCGATTCCAATTTTCCAAGCACCGGGTGCCAATGCCTTACAGGTCTCTGACCAAGTACGTAGCACCATGGCGGAACTATCCAAAGATTTCCCATCTTCGATTAAATACGACATCGTTTACGACCCAACCCAATTCGTACGCTCAAGTATCAAAGCAGTGATTCATACCCTGCTTGAAGCGATTGCACTGGTGGTTGTGGTGGTGATCCTGTTCTTACAAACATGGCGTGCCTCGATTATTCCTTTACTGGCAGTGCCTGTTTCAATCATTGGGACCTTCGCCTTAATGCTGGCCTTCGGTTATTCCATCAATGCCCTGTCCCTGTTCGGGATGGTACTCGCCATCGGGATCGTGGTCGATGATGCCATCGTGGTGGTGGAGAACGTCGAGCGGAATATTGAGGCAGGTCTGAGTCCACGAGATGCGACCTATCGTGCCATGCGTGAAGTCAGTGGGCCGATTATCGCAATTGCGTTGACCTTGGTTGCGGTGTTTGTCCCACTGGCCTTTATGACCGGTTTAACAGGGCAATTCTATAAGCAATTCGCCATGACCATTGCCATCTCCACCGTGATTTCGGCATTTAACTCACTCACGCTGTCTCCTGCTTTGGCAGCCATGTTGCTCAAAGGACATGATGCTAAACCAGACGTGCTGACCCGTGTAATGAACCGTGTCTTTGGACGCTTCTTTGCCCTGTTTAACCGCGTATTCTCACGCGCATCGGATCAGTATGGTCGTGGTGTCAGTCGGGTTATTTCGCATAAAGCCTCAGCGATGGGTGTTTATGCAGCCCTGCTTGGTCTGACCATTGGTATTTCTTATATCGTTCCGGGCGGTTTTGTCCCTGCACAAGATAAGCAATACCTGATCAGCTTTGCCCAATTACCGAATGGTGCCTCACTGGATCGAACCGAAACCGTGATTCGTAAAATGAGCGATGCGGCACTGAAACAACCTGGCGTAGAAAGTGCAGTGGCCTTCCCTGGCTTATCCATTAATGGCTTTACCAACAGTTCTAGTGCAGGGATTGTGTTTGTGACCTTAAAACCATTTGCGGAACGTAAAGCAGCCGATCTTTCTGCCAATGCCATTGCAGGTGCTTTAAATCAGAAATACGCCGCGATTCAAGATGCTTATATTGCAGTATTCCCGCCACCACCGGTGATGGGTCTTGGCACCATGGGTGGCTTTAAACTCCAGCTGGAAGATCGTGGCGCTTTAGGCTATGCCGAGTTAAACAACGCAGCACAATCCTTTATGAAGGCGGCACAATCTGCACCTGAATTAGGGCCAATGTTCTCTAGTTATCAAATCAATGTACCGCAATTGAATGTTGATCTGGATCGAGTCAAAGCCAAACAACAAGGCGTTGCCGTGACCGATGTATTTAATACCATGCAGATTTACCTCGGTTCACAATACGTGAATGACTTTAACCGTTTTGGCCGTGTCTATCAGGTGCGTGCCCAAGCCGACGCGCCGTTCCGTGCCAATCCTGAAGATATTTTACAGCTTAAAACCCGTAATAATGCTGGGCAAATGGTGCCGCTGTCTTCACTGGTTAATGTCACTCAAACCTATGGCCCGGAAATGGTGGTGCGCTATAACGGCTATACTGCTGCCGATATTAACGGCGGTCCCGCACCGGGCTATTCATCCAGCCAAGCCGAAGCCGCGGTTGAGCGCATTGCCGCTGAAACCTTGCCACGTGGGGTGAAGTTTGAATGGACTGACTTGACCTATCAAAAGATCTTGGCAGGTAATGCAGGATTGTGGGTGTTCCCGATCAGTGTGCTGTTGGTGTTCTTGGTTTTGGCGGCGCAATATGAAAGCCTGACCTTACCATTGGCTGTGATTCTGATTGTCCCGATGGGTATCTTGGCGGCACTAACAGGGGTTTGGCTCACAGGCGGAGATAACAACATCTTTACCCAAATCGGCTTGATGGTACTGGTCGGGCTGGCCTGTAAGAATGCCATCTTGATCGTGGAATTTGCCCGAGAACTGGAAATGCAAGGCGCGACTGCATTTAACGCTGCAGTTGAAGCCAGCCGGTTACGTTTACGTCCGATTCTGATGACTTCAATTGCCTTCATTATGGGTGTGGTGCCACTGGTCACATCAACCGGTGCAGGTGCTGAAATGCGTCATGCCATGGGCGTTGCGGTGTTCTTTGGTATGATCGGAGTGACCTTCTTTGGTTTGTTCCTGACGCCTGCCTTCTATGTATTGATTCGTACCCTGAACAGCAAACATAAACTGCATTCGGCAGCTGTGCATGAAGCACCACTGCACAGTTCACACGATCACTAAGGAGCAGAATATGACAGGATTTAAATCCCACTGGATACTCTCCTCACTGATGGGAAGCCTGCTGCTTGCAGGCTGCTCATTAGCACCGGAATATCAGCCAGCCAAGGTGATCATTCCGCTACAATTTAAAGAAGCAGATGCCAAACTGGATGATCCCAACTGGAGCATTGCCCAACCCGCTGATACACAGTCTCGCGGTGAATGGTGGCGTATTTTTAATGATCCACAATTGAATGATCTGGAACAGCAGGCCATTGCGGGTAACCAAAATCTAAAAGCGGCAGCAGCCAATATTCAGGCATCACGTGCCTTGAGGTCTGCTGCACAAGCTGAACGCTTACCTAGCATCGGCGCAGGTTTTGGGCCAACCCGCCAAAAACCCTCACCTGCGTCTTTAGGACTTGATTCGGATGCATCCACATCTGCACGTACCTTATGGCGGGCGCAAGCCAATGTCTCTTATGAACTGGATCTATTTGGACGAATTGCCAGCAGTGTCAATGCGGCGACCGCAGATGTACAGCAACAGGAAGCCTTGTATCATTCCGCATTGTTAGCACTGCAAGCAGATGTGGCACAGGCTTACTTTCTGATTCGTCAATTCGATGCTGAACAGGCCATTTATGCGCAAAACATCAAATTACTGACCGAGAATCAAAATTTGATTCAAGCACGTTATCGCAATGGTCTTGTCAGTGATCTGGATGTTTCTCGCGCACAAACCGAACTCTCGACCGCCCAAAGCAATGCGCTCAGCATTACACGGAATCGAGCCAGTACCGAACATGCGCTGGCGGTATTACTCGGTAAAGCGCCTGCCGAATTTAGCTTAGCGACTCAACCCTTGTCCGCTACGGCGATTCGCCTGCCTGCGGGTTTACCTTCGAGCTTGCTTGAACGTCGTCCTGATATCGCTGCCGCAGAACGTGCCATGGCAGCCGATAATGCACGGATTGGTATTGCCCGTGCCGCCTTTTTTCCCAAACTGGATCTCACCGGTGCACTGGGCTATGAATCTGCGAGTTTAGGAGATTTGGGCAAGTGGTCGAGTCGGACTTTTTTACTCGGTCCCGTTGCTGGCACAATTTTATCTTTACCGTTGTTTGATGGTGGGCAACGTAAGGCAGGTGTTGCACAAGCACGGGCTGGCTATGAACAAAGTGTGGCGAATTATCGACAGACCGTGCTGAATGCTTTCCGTGAGGTTGAAAATGGTTTGTCAGATCAACGTATTCTGGATCAGCAAATACAGGCACAAAGTCAAGCACTTGCATCATCCCGACATGCCAATCAGCTCTCACATTTGCGTTATCGTGAAGGCAGCATTAGTTATCTGGATGTGATTGATTCTGATCGGAGTATCTTGCAGCAAGAGCAATTCGCTGCTCAGCTTCATGGCAGTCGAATGATTGCCAGTGTAGACCTCATTCGGGCCTTAGGTGGTGGTTGGCATACTGGGCAAGTGGAGCTGATACAGCAATAATGTACATTTAGAATAGATTAAAGCCCCATATATGATGGGGCTTTTTTAAACTTAAAATTAAATCTTGTTCATTTATTATCTTTCATCATTATCTGGATGACTGATTCTATCCCATGTTTTTCCATCAAACCGAATCAAGTGCTTATAGCTAAGGACCCAAAGAACTCCATCTTTTTCCTCAACAGAAATGACACCTTGTACATCACTCAATTCAGAAACGATGGAATATTCTGAATTCTTATATCTGTATAACCCTTGTTCTGAAGCTATATATATAGCATCTTGATAAAAAGCTGCATTATAAAAAGTCGAATTTATACTTCTATTTTTTAGACTTTTAAATCCATCATCTATATTCCCTTTCAAAAGGGTACCATCTTGCCCAGTAATTAAAATATTTTTCCCATCTGGACATAACGTAATCCCGTACAATGCCGATGTCGCAATTCGATTAACCTCTATCCAATTATTACCATTAAAGAAAGCCATAAACCCATCTTCTTTTTGTACCCCACATACATATAAGGCATTGTTATTAAATCCATTTATATCATAGAAATATTTATTAAAAGCTAAGTCATTTTCATATTCTAAACAGGATAAATCCTGATTTTTCAATTCAATTGGGTCTTCCTCTAACCCTATTCCGATAGATTTCCATTCATTCTGGTTATTCTTATAAACTTGACTTCCATCTCCACAAGCATAAAGATCACCATTAATTACACGGACATGATTAAATTGCCCATAAATTTTTTCCTCTAATTTATACCTAATTTCTTGATGTTCATTATTATTGTGTTGAAATATCCCAACATCCCCTTCTTGATCAAGTAAAATAATGGAAGGTTCACCCTCTCTACTTTGATAAGCAACTGAAATAACTTTCCATCCTTCCAAATCCAAACATGACCAGTTTTGCTGTTCTAAATGTTTATAAATTATTGTTTTACTAAAGCAATCCCATGTATCCAATCCATCAACATTTGCTGATAAATAGAAACTATGGGCGCTAATAGCGCATCCTGAAGTAAATGTAATAGAATTTTTCATATATTTGATCTAATAAATATAACCATTACTCATTATCGAATTGCCAATATACTTCGCCCCAATCAGTGACTAATTGAGGGAAAGAATCACCTTGTCTAAAATAATCTCTTGAATTAGGTTTCGCAACCATATACCAGTATCCTGACTTAGGACATTTTTCATTAGCACTGACAATTAAAGATATTTTCTGGTATTCTTTATTATCAGGATGATCAAAAATCTTCCAAGAAACCCCATCATATCTGCCCACAAGTTTATTCGTAAAAATCCATAAAACATTTTCAGTACAATCCACTTTAAATACAAGATTACTATCAACTTCCTCATGAACATTGACTTTGGTAATTTCATTTTCATGAAATTTATATAGACCACATGCTGAACCGATATAAACCACTCCATTAAATTCAGTTAAAGAATAGAAATCATCTTTTACACCTAAGTTTGTTTTCCGAACAAAATCAGTATTATCATTAATTTCTATTAAATCCCCATATGTTCCGCATACAATTAATTTACCATCTTTTTTCAAAAGAATTGAATATAGTGTAGCAGGTGTAACTTTTTTCAATATATTCCATTGATTACCATCATAATTAGCAATTAGCCCATTATCTCCAATACGACCTATACAGAAATAATTACTATCCACCTCACATATATCAATAACAGAAATATCATCTTCACGATCAAGCGAATAAAAATTTAACGCCTGATTATCATTAATATTTAAACCACTTGAGATGTCAGACCACTTAAAATCATTAACATAAACCTGACCGTCATATCCACAAGCAAATAACTTGCTATTTTGAAATTTTATTTTAGAGAGATAACCACGATCGTTACTCCACTCTTGATTTAAACCAGCGCCATCTATATGTTTAAATTTACTATTTTCACCATCAAACTCCTCAATCTCACCTTCATCACTTAATGCAACTAACTTTTTATTATTTTCAACATTATAGAAACATACATCCACTACAATAAAATTAACATCATGATAATACCATCCTTGCCCATTATCTTCAGTATAATCGTACATAAACAATCGACTAAATTGCTGATTATCATCAAATTTATCCAATGAGCTCGATACATATACCATATCATCTGAGATAGCACATGCTGCGTTGAAAGTTACAGATGATATCTGCGTCATAGTTTTTTTCCACCTTGTTTTGTATTGGAAGCTGGTTTAAAAATATTTGAGTCTCTTGACATTTTTCCAGTTGCATCAGCTGCAACTTTAAAATCATGCTCTATATCATTTTTTAAAAATATAAAATGACATAAAAAAAGCCCTTACGGGCTTTAATCATCTTTTCCTAAACCTTGCTCGTCCACAAACTTACCAATATCTAGCATCATTCTTGGCGTATCAAGAGAGGCTAACAATTGTAGATGTGAAATAATTGGTAGCTTGCGTACATTCTCTAGTTTAGCTTCCCCACCTAGAATCAAAGCGGGTTCAAAACCAAACATTTCATTCGGTTTTAATACACCATACTTTTTGACGGCTCTATCAAAAAGAGGTTTATTTTTCCAATCACCTAAATCTAAATTATCTTTTTCTTGTAAAAGAATAAATGTTCTAATCAAACTATCCCAGTCCTCTTGAGAACTTGGCTCCATTTTTGGAAAAATCTGCGATGTAGTTGAAGAAATTGTTAAACATCTCCCATGAATTGTTCCCCACACACTTAAATCACCAAAAGCTGTTCGGGCAATCACAAAGTATTCTTCATGAGAAGGCAGTTCTACATTTTCTAACCAAGCATCAAGTACATCTTGATAATCATCAGGATTAACTAACCAAAACAAACCATTACCCCATCCAGAAAAACCAAAAGCTTTCCAATATTCAAGCAGTTGATTTGGTAGTTTGCCTTGAAACTTAGCTAATATTTCTTCTGAGAGGGGGGTAGACTCAATAGGAGGACCAAACCCTTCATCATTATAGAAGTAGTCAAATGCCTCATCTATTATAAATTCATTCATTTCTTACCCCTTTCCTGTTTTGCATCCATTCAATAAAGATAAAAGAAAACCCTTACGGCTTTCCTTTATCTTTTATTTTTCTCTATTCCTCAAAAGGGATTAGGTAATACCACAACACCACCATCATCTCGTGATACTAATTTCCAAACTGCTAGTTTGCTATCTAACTCTCCATTATCCCAATCATACTCTGCTTCTTCAGGAAACTCTTGGCCTTGTGTAAGATGCTGCTCTATCCCGACAAAATCAAATGGAGTCCATACCCCACTGTAAGGAACGATCCGATCTTCATTGCCATACTCTCCTAAAATTGGTAATAAATCCTCTTTGATTCCATCAAAGTCAAAGATACCTTCTAATAGAATTAGTTCAGGAAATCAGCCCAAATTTTCTCTTAAGTTAATGATATTTACCTATGGAAAAAGCAAATTTATACTTAGAAGAAAGCTTTGCTTCATAAAAATCAACCTGGCTTTCAGTCCATATTTTTGCTAATAATCCTGCTAATTTTGGTGCTTCAGGATTATTACCTTTCATTAAAATAAAAGCAGCACTCTCACCATTATCTATAGCAATCACATCAAATTTTTCTTTCAGAAGCACATCTATAACATTTTCATAGTATGTTTGATATATATCCTCCAGTGATAACTCCTCACCCTCTTTTTCTTTTTTCTCAATTTCAGTAAACATGATATTTAGTCTAGGTTGAACACCTAAATTCGTACCATTCACTATGAGAAGATGATTCAATGATTTTTCTATATGCCACCCCCAATCTTTATATTCTGATCTAGCAATATACTTTGAAGAAATATCATAATCGGCTTGCCAGCTCATTAACCAGCTATCTACTGACTCATCACTATTTACTGGCGGAAAATCAGATGGTTTAAGTTCTGGGAAAGCTTTAATAAATTGTGTCATTAATTCTTCTAACGTTGGTAATGTTGTTTCAGCAATAGCCACGCGGGTGTCATTTGTATCTGTGATGGCTTTACTTTGGTTCAAGAAATATGCTGAAATCCCAATCAATAAAAAAAACATAAGGCTATTTTTAACATAACAATTCGAGGTTCCTAAAGGGCTTGTTTTACTGGATATTTTTCCAATAAATCAGCATCACCGTTCCTATTCCAAAGCTTTAATCTGGATTGATCATAAAAAACTGGCAAAGCTACTAAGATATTTTCTATTCCCCATCCCAATACCAATACACCTCTCCCCAATCTAGCTCGGCAAGAGTTGGAAGAATCTCCCCCTGCTCAAAATATTGTCGTGAATCTGGTTGTGCGGGTGTTTTCCAATAGCCAGTTCTCGGACAAATTTCCCCAGCTTTAACTGAATGATTATATTGTGACTCGGCATCTTGCCCACTGGTTAAATCTTCCACATTATACGATGTACCATATAGAGCCGCTGTAAGATCCTCAAAGCTTCTCATTCTTAGTGGAGTTACCTGCTTTAATAGTTTCATGTGGACTGGTAAATTAACTTTTGCTAAATGGCTTAACGACTCTTCACCACCTAAAGCAAGTGCAGGCTCAAATGCATACATTTCATCTGTCTTTAAAACACCAAGTTTTTTCACCGCACGATCAAATAGCTTTTTACCGTTTTTATCGGTGTAATCCATATAAGTTTTTTTAGCAAGAAAGAAAAAGTCACTGCCATAAAATTCAGCGCTTTCTAACTGTTCTCCATTGTCATGTAGAATGCCTTCCATTGTTTTAATATAATATCTACCATAATTACGCTCACCCCAAATTAACAGCTCACCAAATGCGGTACGCGCTAAAACATGATAAACATCATCATCAGGCAATAGTGTCTCTTCCAGCCAGTCATAAATTAATTCAGCGTAATCATCTGGATTGGTAATCCAGTACAAACCATTTAGATAGCCTGCAAAACCAAACAATCGCCATTGCTCTAAAATACTTTCAGGCAATTTACCCCGATATTTTTTTATTATGCTCTCTGTAGCTTCGATTTTATCAATTGGCTGACCATATTTTTCGTAAAAGTAATCAATATCTTCTTGGTTCATCTTACTACTCTCCATTACTTACAACGCTTCAATTCAACATCCATCGCATCTTTCCCCATCCCCTTAGCCTGAGCCTGAGCTGCCGCTTTATCCATACCAGCTAGACGCTCCTTTGCTGCCATTTGAGAACCAATTGAACGGTTTACACCACTATGTCCAAAATCATCTAATGTTGGTGGTTTTTCAGGGATATGTTTAACATCAAATCCACCTAATTGCATATCTGGATTATGTAAGACATCTAATCCTTCCAAAGTTTTGTTAGCATTATCTTCGGCCATTCTTTCTAATTGGGCTTTTGACAACTGAGGTTGCTCTGTTCTTAGTTTTTTATATTCAGATTCCTCTAACTGTCGTCGCATATCCTCTCGAATTTTCTGTTGTTCACTACCTGTCCCTGCTCGCTTATATTTTTTATAAGTTTCTCGGTTTTTTTGATACTCATCTACAGTCAGACGGTTAAGCCCTTCCTCTTGTCGCTTAAGCTGACGATCAAACTCTACATCTAGTTCAGCCTGAGATTTACCAGTCTTTTTACCCCAACTATTTTTCAATCCTTTTTTGGGCTCCAGACATGGTTCTACTACATGCTTAGGTTTCATTTTCCTCGGAGGTGGTGGCGCTTCTTTCTTTTGTCGATGAGTTGTTTCCGTTTTCTTACCCGAACCTACATTCGCCTCATAACGTCCTGTTGGAGTGTTATGCTTACCAGTATTTCCAACACCCGCCATTGCTAACGGTGGCTGAGGTAAGATACTTGCCATTGCCCTTTCGACTTCATCACAAAGCTTATCAATATATTGCTTAATCGTTTTAAGAATATGATTCAAAGTTGCTTGGAATCGAACCAAGGCATTTCTCAAAGCACCATTAAATTTCTTTAAGCACTCATTAATGACGGTCAAAATACGATTAATATTATTTTTTAATGCATTGTAAGCTCGAGTTGCCATCGCCTTCCAAGGCTTAGATCTTAACCATGCCTCTGGTGCTTTGCCCCAAGGACAATTCACCTTAAATTTACTAAGGACCTCTTCATAGTGCTCCATCGTTTTAAATAACTTTATTTTGGAGAAATCCTTTGCCTTCCTTAACTGAACAATAGACTTAATAGCAGAACCTACCTCTGGAATCACTCCAATAGAAGTAAGTGCAAGTGCCATATAGTTCTCTGTATTTCTACTTTTTTCATCAGATAAGGTAATACTATTCGCAATTAAATCACGAACATCACAAACCTGATCAACAACAGGAATTAAACTGATTAAGCCACCAACTATTAATTGAGACATCGACGGACTTTTATTAAAATCCCCTTGTAACATCCCCCATAGCCAACTACTCTTTTCCAAAATAATTTGACTACTATTGTAACTTGTCACACTCTGATTATATTGAGACTGACCGATATAAAATAATGCTGTTTTCCACCAAGGCCAGCTCGGATCGGGTTTGCTCGTATCATAAGTCATGTATCGACTATATTGAGCGGGATTATCATTTAAGAACTTAGCTAATTTTTCAGCGCCATACCAAAAATCTTGCTGAATTTCAGTTGAGCGCTTCGCAATTTGATTCCAAAACTGTTGGTTTTGAGGGTTTGACATCTTATTCTCTCATTTTTATTCTTTACTACTATCTGAAGCAGAACCTAAAAACCAATCATCTATTTCCGCAGATGGGTATTCATCCTTACTTTGGTCTTCTCCATACTGTATTTTTGCTTTACCTGCGGGAACACCACTCACCACAGCTTTACCCAATGCATCTAATTTTCCTTTTCGTATAGATCCATCTGAAAGCAAGACTTCAAAGTCAGCGCCTTTAACAGGCGAACCATCGCTATGTAAATATTCCAGAACCAAATCATCAGGTTTTAAATTCATCACAGGTAAATGAGGTAATACTGAATTTGCTTTCGCCCCACCCATAAACAAATGCTGCCCCGCCTTCACCTCAAACTTACCACCCGTGGTCGGAAAAATCCCTGAACCATTCAGCTTAAGTTGCGAACCTTGCGCGGTAAATATAATTTCTTTAGGGCTGGTAATTTCAATGCGGTCTTCGGTCGAAATAATCTGAATCCCTTGCTTGGCAAGTAAGTCCATCCCATCCGACTGGGCATGAACTTCAAACTTACCTTTGGCAGCCACCTGCTTGATCCCATTTTGCGCTGCAAACAGGCTAATCCTGTTCTGGACATGAGCAACCAGATTCTTTTGCGTACTCAGGTTAATGCTATCGCCTGCAACCTGATTGATTTGCCCATCTGCTGAAAGATGAATATCTTCATTAGTGCTGAGGCCAATTCCGGCAGGTGAGTTCAATAGCAATAACGCCTTTTCAAATTTTGCAATCTTGTCCTGAATCTGATCAGCAAAGTCTTTTAGCTGATCAAGTGATTCAATTTCATCCGTTTGCTGGTTCTTGGCAACTTCGCTTAATGCTTTGGCATTGCTTTGATTGCCTTCGATCTGTTGCTTGGCTGGCTGCGCATCGAGATGTTCGCCTTGCGCCTGATCCTGTTTCTGCGTACTCAGCAGTAAACCTTGACCTGCACGCACCGCCCCCCACTGATCAGTCCGCAATTCAAAACCTTCACCACGGTCTTCACTTTCAGCCTTGTCTTTGGGATGGCTGAGTTTACCGAGATTCAGTTGAGTGGCAGCATGACTGCTTTGTAGTTGTGCACTGATTTGTCCGGTGGTGTCATCAAAACGCAGTTGGTTAAAGCCTTCGCCTTGGACTTCTTTGGATTTAATCCCTGCCAGTTTTTTGGTATCCGGCAGCTTGCCGGCATTATCAAACCTGGTTGGGCTACGTTGTGCTTCATGAATCCGCCCCACCACATAAGGACGGTCAATATTACCGTCAAAGAAATCAATCACCACAATCTCACCAATTCTTGGCAAGAAACGTGCGCCGTAGCCTTCACCTGCCCACGGCGTCAGTACATCGATCCAGGCAGAATCGGTATCGTTGTCATTAGCACCTGCACCACCATCATGACTATGGTCCTCTGCACGGGTAAACAGGAATCTGACTTTAATGCGTCCCCATTCATCGACATGGATTTCTTCACCACTTGGCCCGACCACTTTGGCCCGTTGCGGATACGCTTCGGGGCGATGCTGCTGTGGATTATATGCCGAAACAATCTTGATCTGACGGCGTTGTAGTGTGAGCTGATTGGCTTGGCGTTCTTCTGTGTTATCTATATTGAACTGTTTAGGTTGCCACTGACTCTGTGCCAAGAGCTGGTCAATTTGCTGATGCAGATCTTTAGGCAAGTTGTTTTGATTATAGAAATGCTTGGCTGTAATCAGGAATTCCTTGTCTGCCCCATCATGCTGATCAATTTCAGGATGATCCTGCAACTCAAACCAGTAGCCCACCTGTGCATCACGTAGAGTCGACTGGGCAATGAATTGCTTGGCCTGTGCATTATGGTAATGACTAAGATTTTGATTGAAACGTTCAACCTGTTGATTACCTGATGGTGTTGCGCCATCTTCCTTGTTCAGGTCCTGCATCCATGCAGGACTAAAGTGCCATGCATCTTCCAGCGCCAAACGGGTTGCATCATGCTGTTCTGAATGCTGCTGCGTGGTAAGGACCGAACCGGTGCCTTCATCCATGTCTAAGGCATCAGGCTGCCAACGGTTCACATACACCGAAGTCGGTTGTAAGGAACGGTTGCCGATAAAACTGGTAATCGAGTCAAATTGTTCCGTTGCACTGCTACGATGGTACTGTACTTTACGTCGATCCAGTGCCTGATACTGGGCATTGTCATCAATTAGTCTTAATCGCTGCGGCTGAATGGCACTATTTGAATTCGGTACCGTCAGTTGCGCTTCATCAATCAGCCAGTTGATCCCTTCGCTACGCATCAGGCGAGTCAGAAAATCATAATCACTTTCATTCTGTGACATGATAAATGGGCGAATATCGTAGTCTTGACTCAGCCCGCTTAAATCTAATGTCAGACTGGCGGCAAAGAGCGGGCTTTTCTGTTGCCACTCCTTAAACACCAGTTCAACAACGTCCCGCACACTTTTATTCATGAATACACGGGAGTTGCGGCGTTTATGCCACAGTGCGGTCGGATCTTGCAAAGTCAGCTTATAGACCGTCAGGCTACCATCCGATTGTCCTTGCAATGCTTGAGTAATAATGCCGGTAGTACGGAATAGCTGTCCTGTATCTGTGACCTGATCAACGGCAACCTGACTGCCAATAAATTGTTTGAGTGGAATGGTCGCATTGGTCGACAGACAGATGAGTTCAGCTTCAACTCCAGCACTGATTTGGTGTTGCCCATCGATACGCTGCAAAAAGACTTGCGTATTTAAATCCTGATTTGAAAATAAAATATGTAAGGCACGTTTCTGTGCAGTAAGCCCTAAGCTGTCTAAGGCTTGAAATATATTGTTCAACATCTTGTTATAGGCTTACGCTTAAATTTAGTGCATTTTACAAAGTATCGCGTTGCTCTGTCTATACGGTTCTGTCTATTTGTGACAATTTACGTCACTGAATTGATTATGCCTGAGTCGCTCCAATCAAGATCAAGCTTAAAAATAAACAAGCCCACCATGAGATGAGCTTATTCATCCGATAAAATAAATTAACAGTTGCCCTTTTTGGCTTGTCCCGGAGGACAGAAACGACCATTGCCATGCCCGTCATAATAACGGCCATCATTGAGTCGTCCTTCCGGATCAACCACAATACTTCCTTCACGGGTATGTACAGCACAGGCAGTCAGTCCCACGCTGCCCAACAAAGTCACCACTAATAAAAAATATTTCATAATCCCCTCCCTTTTTAATAAAAAAATAAAATTATTTTGTCCACTTTTCAATCCGGATTTTGTTATCAATATTTTTTGTATGATCTGTCATTCAAGTGCCTGTACAGGATACTGCTATTGAGGTAGAAAGAGCGTAAGGACGAGACGCTAAGCATGGATGCGTGATCATCCAGTATGTATGTCATCTCCCTGAGATATAAGGCTAACTTAAGCTGTAAAAAAGTAGATTCTCATCGTGCATTGCCATATTCCTGATTGTTGAATAACGGCTTGATCCGCTCTAGACCGGAACTCAGCGGCAGCACGCATGCTGCAGCTAAGCGAATGATTTAAATATGGCGTTAAATTTCAATCTGGCTTCCCAACTCGACCACACGGTTGGTTGGAATATGATAAAAATCACTGACAGCACTGGTATTACGTTGCATGGAAATAAATAAACGCTCACGCCAAGGTGACATGCCTTCCCCCACGCTATGCACAATACGGTCACGTGAAATAAAGAAGCTGATTTGCATCACATCATATTCAAACTCTAATTGTTCATAGGCCTGAACCAAGGCTTGCGGTACATCCGGCTCATCTTTAAAACCATAGAAAATCTTGATGCGATAAAAATGCTCATCCAGGGTTTCAACGCTAATCCGTTGCTGTTGGTCAACGAAAGGTACATCTTCAACCACGACCGTTACCAGAATGTTGCGTTCATGCAACACTTTATTATGTTTAAGATTATGCAGCATCGAATGCGGAACCACATTAGGCGTTCCGGTCAGAAACACGGCATCGCCCGGTACACGAGGGACACTATTCCCGATACTTTTCACAAATAATTCCAGTGATAAGGTATCGTGCTCAAGCTTGGCAAAAGTAAGCTCCCGACCTCGCTTCCAGGTCATGAGAATGATCATTGCGACAGCACCAATTAATAACGGCACCCAACCACCTGAGAATATTTTTAAAGAAGCCGCAGCAACCAGAACCGATTCAAGAATGAAAAATGGAATGATCAGCAGAAATACTTTAGGTAAGCTCCATTTCCATCCATAGTAAATAAAGACTGCCACCAAAATGGTGTCACACAGCATGGTCAGGGTAACCGCAAGCCCATAGGCGCTAGCCAGATTTGAACTGGTTTTAAAAATCAAAATCAGCACCACGATGGCAACCAGCAGCAACCAGTTCAGAAAAGGTACATAGATCTGGCCCGCCTCCTGATCAGAGGTGTGCTTGATACTTAGCCGAGGTAAATAACCCAACTGGATTGCCTGACGTGCCAAAGAAAAGACGCCGGAAATAACCGCCTGCGACGCAATCACAGCTGCCATGGTGGCGAGTATGATTATCGGATACAAGGCCCAGCCCGGAACCAGCAGATAAAAAGGATTTTCAATTGCAGCAGGATTACGCAACAGCAAGGCGCCTTGTCCTGCATAGTTTAAAACCAGACATGGAAGAACCACACTAAACCATCCAAATCGGATGGGTTGAGGGCCAAAGTGTCCCATATCAGCATACAGCGCCTCGCCCCCTGTTACGGTTAAGACTACGGCGCCCATAATGAAAAAAGACTGTACCGGATGGGTAAAGATAAACTGTATCGCCCAGTGCGGGCTAATCATCCCAAGCACCAAAGGCGTCTGTATCACGCTGACAATCCCGAGAATACCCAGTGACAGGAACCATAGCAGTGTAATCGGGCCAAAGAACTTACCCACAAAAGCGGTGCCCTGTTTCTGCATTAAAAATAATGTCAGCACGATGACCAGCGCGATCGGCACAATAAAAGGATCCAACACATTCGTGGCAATAGATAAACCTTCAACGGCCGAAAGTACGGAGATGGCCGGAGTAATGATCCCGTCGCCAAAAAATAAAGAGGCGCCGATAAAACCAATCGCAATCAGATAAATTTTTTTATGATCGGAGATTTTGGCCTTGCGAAGGTTCAAGGCCAGTAAAGCCATGATGCCACCCTCGCCATTGTTGTCAGCACGCATCACGATGGCAATATATTTAATGCTGATAATCAGCATCAAGCACCAGAAGATAATTGAAAGAATACCCAAGACATTGCCGGGCTGAATCGCCAGTCCATGCGCGGCATGAAAAGACTCTTTTAAGGCATATAAAGGACTGGTCCCAATATCCCCGAAAACCACGCCTAATGCAGCTAATGCCGTGGCAGGCAATGCTGTCTTTTTTACAGTACTTTGCATAATCAATGTTCTATATCAGGTTATGGCAGGCAATATTTTTAATGACGCGTGTTGTAACTAAGCTCGGTTTATATGGATTTTGCCAGTGCTCAACTATTTTATTGCTTAAGCATCTGCTGGATTTCGATCGAGCTATAGCCTCTTTCTTTTAGAATCTGAACCATCATTCGTTGTATTTCAACAGATTCCTCAGGATACTTTTCAACCAAAGCCTCGGTTGTATAACCCGTAAAGACACTTTTTTGATTAAGAAGCATGTTATGCAGGTGATTACTTTGACTGTCGGTATTAAATAAACCCATTAACCTACCTATAGGAACGATCTTCAAAATGATATTTTAGTAATCTTCAAAACTCGGCGGCGTAAAATTTGCGTAAATTTTTTATTCTATTGACCCTATTCTTAAATCAGCAGCATCTATTTATTATTGCAGCCAGACGACTCTAGGTTTTCATTGACCGACTTAAATTTAACGCTTGTTCGAGACTTCTCAATTCAGCAGAGCCAAATTCATTTAAAGCATGCGTTAAACTCAATCAGCCCAAAAAACGTAAGCCAACCCCTGCAATGGTATAAATATATTTGGGACTGAGGGCTGAATCGCCAATTTTTGTTCTGAGTTTTTTCACCAGGATTCTCAGATAATGAGTGTCTTCTTCATGGGTAATGCCCCATAACTCGGTCATGATCTGTTTCTGCGTCACAATTTTGCCTTGATGACGAATCAGCAGCGCCAAGAGCTGAAATTCTTTTTTGGTCAAGGTAATTTCCTGACCTGCCAATTGCGCCGTATGCTCGGCGACATCGACCCAAAGCTGGCCATCGTTAAAGACAATATTTTGTTCTAAGTGCTGCGGTTTATTGCGGAACATCACCCGGATACGGGCACACAGTTCCTGAATACTAAAAGGTTTGGTCACATAATCATTGGCACCGGCATCCAGTAACCTGATTTTTTGATTTTCATCCGGCCGCGCAGATAAGACGATCACAGGAATATCCGACCATTGCCGTAATTCTGTCAGCACTTCTTGTCCTTCCATATCGGGTAAACCCAGATCAAGAATCAGCAGATCTGCACCACGGCTCGCCAGACTTTCCAGTCCTTTTACCCCATTCTCAGCGACATGGACCGAATAGCCTTGCGCGCGTAAGGCAATATCCAGAAATTTTCGAATTTGCGGCTCATCATCGATGATGAGAATAGAGGCATGCTGGTTGAATGTGTGTGGCATAAAGAATGATTTTAATCCTGATGAAGTGGTAGGCGTATTCTAATTAAAGTCCCTTGAGCATGAGCTCCTGCTAAAGCTTCTATGCTGCCCATATGCGCCCCGATAATCGCTTTTACAATGGCAAGCCCTAAACCTGTTCCTGTTTTACCACGATCTCCACGTTGCATGGTATAGAACATATCAAAGATTTGTTCGCGTTCTTCTTCAGGAATGCCCATCCCTTGATCCATAATATCAATCTGAAGCGCGTTTTCCTCCTGCCGAATCCGTATTTCCACTGGCACATGATCTGGTGAAAACTTGGCTGCATTTTCCAGCACATTAAAAATCGCCTGTTCGATCAAGGCAGGATGTACATACAGTTGCGGCAAGTCTTCCGGAATCTGGACCTCAATACTGACCTGAGATTGATAGCGTTTCAGTCGCTGGGTCGCTGAACCGATCAGTTCTTCCACCGCAATCCAGTCGCGACTCAAGCTTAATCCCTGATGACCGAGTCGGGTCATATCCAGCAGGTTCTGAATATAGCGGTCCAGTCGTTCCCCTTCGACATGAATGGTGTCCAGTAAACTTTCACGATCTTCTGCCGACATCTGCCCGGCATAGTATTTCAGGCTATCCGCCGAACCGATCATCGCTGCCAAAGGCGAACGCAGGTCATGCGAGACCGACGACAATAATGCCGAACGCAATTTTTCAGTTTCGGCGACAATGCGGGAGTTTTCCAACTGTAAAGACAACTGTACTCGCGACGTGGTTTGGGCAATATCATCGATCATCAGTTCAGCCAGCCGCTGCTGCTCAAAACTGATGGTTTCCGTGTTTTGACTGAACCGCAGTGCAATCACACCATAACCGCCGACCAGATTCAGCGGATTAAACCACCAGTCCGATTGGGTTAAGGTATTGGTAAAGCGTCCACAGGCTTTGGCATTTTTCTGGGTCCAGTTTGCTGCAATCTGGTCTTTTTCATTTAATACACTGCTATCGCCTAATTCCTGCTCTCCTATTCTGAGCCAGACCGTCGCTGTTAAACAGCTCTCTAAATGTTGCTTGGCAACCTTCATCACTTGCTCAATATCAACACAGCTAGACAGTTTCCGTTCCAATTCCTGCATTTGTAAGAAAACCGAATTGGCTGCACGTAAACTCAGCACCTGCGCACGTAATTGATTGGCTAAACGCCCAACCAGCAAGGCCGAAATAATGAAGATAATGATGGTCATGACCCCACGCTCGGCACTAATTCGAAGCGTAAATCGTGGTTCAATAAATAAATAGTTATATAACAAGAAGCAAATCAGTACACTCAGAATGGTGATGAACATTCTGGCGCGCATCGCAACGATCAGCACGGTGACCACAAAGATTAAAGCCAGCTCGCTATAACCGATAAAATGATCACTCACGGTTGCCGCAATCAAGCCAAGTAAAACAATCAAAATACTTTCGATCATCTCGCGCGGATTGAAAGCCAGCCCCTGTTCAAACCAGGATGAGCGGACATGATCGCCCTGTGACTTGGCCTGATGATTTTGAGTTTTTAATGGTTGAACAAAGGTAATCTCAAAGGGATGCTGCTTTTCTAACAGCTGATCGGCAATATGGTCAGAAAACAGACGTTGCCAGAGCGACTTGCTTGGACTTTTCCCCAACAAAATATTGGATGCACCATAATCATAGGCTGCCTGCAAAATGGTCGATGCAATATGATTGCTATACAGCAAATAGGTATCGGCCCCCAGTTTTCTGGCTAAATTAAAGGCTTTAGTCACGGCAAAGGCTTGGGTATTGGCATTTTGGCTCTTTTGGATCGAGATTACGCTCCAGCTTGCATTGCGTCGTTCTGCAATACGATGCGCGCGCCGTACCAAATCTTCAGAAAATGCTGAACCGTCAATCGCCAACATGACATGATTTTGAATCGGGATAACCTGTCCCTGCGCAATAAACTTTTCCCGATAATCAATCTCAACCTGCCCTGCAACAGTCTGAATCGCCAAATCACGTAATGCGGTTAAATGGGCAGGCTTAAAAAACCCCTGTAATGCATGGGGAGCAACATCGGCTAAATAAATCTTGCCATGGTTCATCCGCTCTAACAGTTCAGGTACCGGCAAATCGACCAGACGAATGTCTTTCAATCGCTTGAATAATGCGTCGGGAACGGTCTCAGCCACCCGAATGCCCGTAATCTGGTACACCACATCATTCAGGCTTTCCAGATGCTGAATGTTTAAAGTGCTATAAACATCAATTCCTGCATCCAACAGTTCATTAACATCTTGCCACCGAAATTCATGCCGGCTGTTCGGTACATTGCGATGTGCGAGCTCATCCACCAGCACGATTTCAGGCTTTATTTTAAGGATCTGGTCGAGATCCATCTCTTCCAATCGGCGACCTTGATATTCTACCGCCTTTCGTGGAATTACATTGAGACCTTGAATCAGGCGCTCGGTATCAGATCGACCGTGGGTTTCAACCACGCCCACCACCACCTGCTGCCCTTGTTGCATCAGTTCATGGGCCCGGGTCAGCATGGCATAGGTCTTGCCTACACCTGGCGCAGCCCCCAGGAAAATGGTCAAACGTCCAGACTGTTCACGTTGACTATGCGCCAACCATGCATCTGCTTTGTTATTGCGGTCAATCTGCATAAATGTGACTCTATCAACGAGATGTAGATGACAATTGATCTAAGGCCAGATTGAGCTGTAGCACATTGACCCGCGCTTGCCCATAGACACCGAACTGGGCCGACTGAATCTGTTGTTGCACCAAATCCCGCAATTGTTGCTCTGCCAAATGGCGTTGCCCTGCTACGCGTTTCACCTGTAACAAGGCACTTTCAGGTGAAATATCCGGATCGATCCCGCTGCCTGATGCAGTGATCATCTCATTTGGCACCTGTTGCTCTGAAATATGATGACGATGAGCAAATTGCACGGTTCTTTGCTTAATCTGTTTTTGCAACTCTGGATTGGAAATTGCCAAATTACTGCCTGCCATTGCATCGACATTGTAACTTACCGCACTCGGCCGACCATGAAAATATTGTTCACTGCTAAAAGGTTGTCCAACTAAACGCGAACCTACAATTGTTCCATTTAACTCAATCAAACTACCATTGGCCTGCGTAGGAAAAATCAGTTGCGCGATAGAAACACTGGCCGTAGTGTACAAAAGTCCAGCCATTAAAAATCCCACCAAAACAAGCCCCATACCCGGACGTAGCATTGATTGAGCTTCGGTTGATAAGGGCAGATTTTCTAATGTATTCATTTTCATCTCCTAAATCCACAATGACACAACAAGGTCAATCAACTTGATCGCAATAAACGGAAAGATCACGCCGCCTACACCATAAATCAGCATATTACGGCGCAACAGTTGCAAGGCACTGGCAGGTTTAAACTGTACCCCTCTTAATGCCAAAGGGATCAACATCGGAATAATCAAGGCATTAAAAATCAAGGCTGAAATCACCGCACTGCTCGGACTGCCAAGTTGCAGAATATTCAGCACCGCAAGTTGTGGAATGGCTACCGCAAACAAGGCAGGCAGGATCACAAAATACTTGGAAACATCATTGGCCAAAGAAAAGGTAGTTAAGGCACCCCGGGTAATTAATTGCTGCTTGCCAATTTCCACCACATCGAGCAGTTTGGTCGGATCGGAATCCAGATCCACCATATTGCCCGCCTCTTTCGCGGCCTGCGTGCCCGAGTTCATGGCAAGACCAATATCCGCCTGCGCCAAGGCAGGTGCGTCATTGGTCCCATCACCCACCATCGCCACCAGTTTACCCGCCGCCTGTTGTTTACGGATACATGCCAGTTTATCTTCAGGTTTGGCCTCTGCAATATAGTCATCCACGCCCGCTTCTGCTGCAATCGCCGCGGCAGTCAACGGATTATCACCTGTCACCATGATGGTTTTGATGCCCATCTCACGTAGCAGTGCGAAGCGTTGTTTAATCCCTGATTTAATCACATCCGAGAGCTCAATCACGCCCAGAATGCTATGATTTGAAGCCACTACAAGCGGTGTTGCCCCTTTAGAAGCCACTTGTTCGACCCGGGTTTTAAGCTCGACGTTATCTTTGATCTGTTGATGGGTAAAGTTCAGAATGGCGTCGACAGCACCTTTTCGAATCTTTTGCCCATTGACCAAGTTCACCCCAGATAAACGCGTCGACGCACTAAACTGGATAAATTCTGCATCTTTTGGCTCCTGAATGCTTTCACCCAGTTCTTTCCCTAGACTGATGACCGATTTGCCTTCAGGGGTGGGATCCGCAAAAGAAGTCAGCATGGCTGCTTGACGCAACTCGGTGGCTGTCACGCCCGCCAATGGATAAAAGGCGGTAGCCTGACGGTCTCCATAGGTGATCGTTCCCGTTTTATCCAGCAACAGCACATCAATATCACCCGCAACTTCAACAGCTTTCCCTGACTTGGCCAAGACATTGGCTTTTAAAGCGCGGTTCATCCCAGCAATCCCGATTGCAGGCAATAAGCCTCCGATCGTGGTTGGAATCAGACATACCAGTAGTGCGATCAGCAATACCATGCTGATTTTAATCCCGACCATAGACCCAATAAAAGGTAAGGTGATGACCACCACAATAAAGGTGATGGTCATGATGTTGAGTAAGATACTCAGTGCAATCTCATTCGGTGTTTTCTGGCGATTGGCCCCTTCAACCAAGGCAATCATACGATCCAGAAAGCTATGACCAGCTTCATTGCTGACACGAATAACAATCTCATCGGATAGAACCTTGGTGCCGCCAATTACCCCTGAACGATCGGTATGGGCTTCACGCAATACCGGTGCAGACTCACCGGTAACAGCCGATTCATTGATGGTGGCAAAACCCTGAATAATCTCACCATCCGCAGGAATAATTTCACCAGCTTTAATAATGACTAAATCATCTTTTTTGAGCAGATTGGCAGCTATGGTATTCGGTACCGCATTTAAATCGAGGATACGATTTGCGGTTAAGTTTTCACGGGCTTGACGCAATGATGCTGCTTGTCCGCGGCCTTTGGCTTCTGCAACAGCTTCTGCATAATTGGCAAATAACACCGTGACCAGTAAAATCAGACTGAGGATCAAGCCAAAACCAAGGCTGGCATGCCCCAGCAAAGTCGCAACAATCGTTAGAATTGTTCCTACCCAGACACATGCCATTACCGGGTTTTTAAAAGCATATTGTGGCAACAACTTATGAAAGGTCTGTTGAATAATTTCTTTATTCAAAATATCCATGTGTTGTGTCGCATGAGAATGTTTCATTGTGCTTGCTCCACGCTTAAACTTTTAGAGATAAATAATCTGCAATTGGCCCGATCACCAACACGGGCATGAATTGCAATACGGTCAGAATCAGCACGATCCCGATTAAAGTTAAAGCGAAGGTTGGGGATTCGATCTGTAAAGAACCTTTACTTTCATCAGCTTGCGCTTTAGTTGCCAAACTGACTGCTATCAGTACAGGAATAATCAGTACGCTATAACGTCCCGCCAATAACGCCACACTGGCACTCAGATTCCACCACAGCGTGTTATCGCCCAAGCCTTCAAAACCTGAACCGTTATTGGCATAGGCCGAGACATATTCATAGAACACTTGGCTAATGCCGTGGAAAGCTGGATTTGAATTCCCTGTAAGGGATGGAAAGGCAATCGCGATTGCGGTCAAGCCCAGGATCACCACAGGCTGTAATAGAATCACCAATGCCAAAAGCTTGATTTCTGTGACTTCAATCTTGCGACCAAATAATTCAGGGGTACGCCCTGTCATCAAGCCTGCGATAAATACTGCAAGAAACAGATAAATAAAGAACTGTAATAGACCACAGCCGATCCCGCCCCAAATGGCATTGATCAGCATATTGCACAGTTCTACCAGTCCCGTCAGTGGTGAAGCCGAGTCATGCATCATATTGACTGAGCCATTATTCACTTGGGTGGTCAAACTTCCCCACAATGCCGATGCTTCGGCCCCGAAACGGACTTCCTTGCCTTCCATTAAGGCAGTATCTAGATTTAAGGAAGATTTTTCAGTCCACAGCGTCAACAAGGTTGAGGCCAGCGACATCAGTAACATGCTGCCAAAAATCATCCACATCAATTTCTTACGCTGGATAAAACGCCCCAACATAAACACCACGGACAATGGAATCAGTAAAATCGCAATCATCTCGATTACATTGGACAATGGCGTTGGATTTTCTAAGGGCACACTGCTGTTCGGTCCATACCACCCTCCACCGTTGCTGCCTAATTGTTTAATTGCCACCATCGGAGCAACGGGTCCCAGTGGAAGATGCTGGGTTTTAACGTCTGCCGTTTGTTCCAGAACCTGTGCGGTTGGACCAGCAGATAAAGTTGCTGGAACGCCCTGAAATGTCAGCAACAAAGAAAAAATCAAGCCGAGTGGAATAAAGAACCGAAACAACGGGCGGATGAGATCCATCCAGTAATTTCCTAGATTGATCGTCTGCCAGTCTTTTTTATTTGCTCCGTCCTTAAGCCCCGATTGCAGAAACAAAGCCCTCAACATGGCGACCAGTAAGGCCAGTCCCATAATGGGCGACAAATACTGCAATCCCACAATCACGGTCATTTGCGATAGGTAAGACAGTTGCGCCTGCCCTGAATAATGTTGCTGGTTGGTATTGGTCAGGAATGAAATGCTGGTATGTAAAGCCAGATCCCAATTCATATTCGGAATATGATCCGGATTTAGCGGTAACCATGCTTGAGTCATCAAGATGGCGAGACTGGCTCCTAGCAGTAAAGCATTGCTGAGCACAAAAGCACCCAGATATTGCCGCCAGTTCATGCCGTTACACTTGACACCGAGCACAGCATAAATCGGCTGTTCAATCCAGTTAAACAGCGCATCACTTTTCATTGGCTTGCCCTGCATCACATCGGCAAGATAAGTCCCGAGCGGATAAGCCAGCAGTAATGAAAAGACAAATACAGAGATAAATTCCCACATAGCAGATGCCATTTAATAATAGGTCAGCTTTAGTATGGAAATTGAAGGCGTAAATTCTCTATATTGAATAAAGCCGAACTCGTAAATTTTGCGTAAATAAAAATCCCCCTCTACAATCTGCTTGGCGAAACTAATCGCGTCCAGCAAGTTGATGTTATTATTTTTGAGATACTTCAATTTCCATGTGGAGGAGCCTCCTCTATTGGACATGTTGTTTTATAAAGAGCAAATTAAATGAAAATTCTTATTGGATTCATTTTATCAATAATCCTGAGTACGCCTTGTCTTGCAGAAAATTCGTGGAAGGTAAAAAGGCTACGAAAGACATAAATAAACTGATGACAATCGTCCATGAAAAATATCGTCAGAAATAGTGAGTAAAGTAATTTTCTTTTGCTGCTTATTTCTGCATTCCGCTTGGCAATCCTTTTTGTGAATTTCCATGGATTTGTTAAGATGAGCTATGTGCACATCCAATCTCACCTCATATGCGTTTAACGTCATGTGACATAAAAAAGCTATACTTTTTTAAGCAATTCGGTCAGATTTGCATAGAATAATGAGGATGAATGATCACGCTCACCATCCAGAACAGATTTAACTAATTTTTAAGTTTCAAGGATTTAAAACGAATGAACAGCGCTGAAATCATGGCTGACTTATCTTCTCATACACCTATGATGCAGCAATACCTCAAAGTCAAAACCGACTATCAACATGCTTTGCTGTTCTATCGTATGGGAGATTTTTACGAGCTTTTCTTTGAAGATGCTCACTTGGCCGCCAAACTGTTAGGAATTACCTTAACTCATCGTGGTAAAGCCAGCGGACAACCGATTCCGATGGCGGGGGTTCCGTATCATTCAGCGGAAGGTTATCTAGCACGTTTAGTCAAAGCTGGCCGTACAGTTGCGATCTGTGAGCAAGTCGGTGAGGTCACAGGTAAAGGTCCAGTGGAACGTAAAGTCGTCCGTATTTTGACGCCTGGAACCTTGACCGATGATGCCCTGCTGGGCAGTTATCAATCTTCAAATCTGGTGGCGCTGTGTATTCAGCAAAATCAGATCGGTCTGGCTTTACTTGATCTGAGTGCTGGTATTTTTAAAGTCCAGCAGCAAGACTATAAACCAGAGCAACTGGCAATTGAACTGGCACGTTTGATGCCGAGTGAAATCCTGATTGATGAAGATCTGATTGACCAAAATATTATTGAACAGATCAAGAAAAATCTGGACTGCCCGATTGCCAAACGTCCAAATGTCGACTTCAATTTAAATAATGCGCATAAGACTTTATGTGACCAATTTTCAGTGTCGACCTTATCTGGATTTGGACTTGATCCTTTACCCTTTGCCAGAGCTGCCGCTGCTGCCCTGATTCACTACGCAAAAGAAACCCAAAAAACCGCGTTACCGCATATCCGCTCCATTCAGATTGAGCAAAGTACTGACTTTATTGCACTTGATCCAATTACGCGCCGCAATCTGGAGATCATTGAGCCGTTATTTGAACATGGCACTTCACTGTTTCAGCTCATCAATGATTGCCAAACAGCGATGGGTGGACGTTTGCTGAGCCGAACGCTGATGCAACCGATCCGTGACACAGCCATATTGGATGCTCGTCTTGATGCGACTGAACAGTTATTAAAAGGCTTTCATGAAGCCCCTGTTCGGCTGATACTGAAAGAAATTGGTGATATTGAACGTGTGCTCAGCCGTGTTGCCTTAGGCAGTGCTCGTCCCCGTGATCTGGTACAACTCCGTCATGCCTGTGCACAGATTCCGTTCTTGCGTCATGCCTTGGCGCCTGTATTAAAAACCCAGCAATCTAAACTGCTAACACAGCTTGACCAAGAGCTTGGCGACTTTAAGAGCCTACATCAGCACTTGATGGCTGCGATTGTTGAAAATCCACCGGTGTTATTACGTGACGGCAATGTCATTGCTGAAGGCTATGATGATGAACTGGATGAACTCCGTAAAATTCGTGATCATGCAGGTCAGTTCCTGATTGATTTAGAAATTAAAGAGCGTGAACGTACCGGCATCAATACCCTGAAAATCGGTTATAACCGGGTCAGCGGCTATTATATCGAATTGACACGTGCGCAAGCTGAACAGGCGCCTGCCGATTATATTCGTCGTCAAACCCTGAAAAATGCGGAACGTTACATCACACCAGAACTGAAAGGCTTTGAAGATAAAGTGCTTTCCAGTGAGTCACGCGCACTTGCCCGTGAAAAACTTTTATTTGAATCCTTGCTTGATGAATTACGTCAGAATATTGCGCATTTACAAATGATGAGTGCTGCGATTGCACATATTGATGTATTGGCAAACTTTGCCCATCAAGCGCGATTAAACAGTTGGGCAAGACCAGAATTTACCGCTGAAACCTGCATCAAGATTCAGGCTGGTCGCCATCCTGTGGTCGAAGCATTAAATAAAGCCCCGTTTACGCCAAATGATACTTTCCTTGATCCACAGCATCGTATGGCGATCATTACCGGTCCAAACATGGGCGGTAAATCGACCTTTATGCGTCAGACAGCCTTGATCAGCCTGCTTGCTTACTGTGGCAGTTTTGTTCCGGCCAAAACTGCAAAACTGGGTTCGATTGACCGTATCTTTACCCGTATCGGCTCAGCGGATGATTTATCGACAGGTAAATCGACCTTTATGGTTGAAATGACCGAAACCTCACAGATCCTGCATCATGCCACCAGCCAGTCTTTGGTGCTGATGGATGAAGTCGGTCGTGGAACCAGTACCTATGATGGTCTTTCTCTGGCATGGGCCTGTGTGGTTGATCTCACCAAACGGGTTAAATGCTTATGCCTATTTGCCACTCACTATTTTGAGTTGACTGAGCTGGGCGGTGAAGCTGGTATTGACAATTATCATGTCACCGCACAGGAACTAAATGGCAATCTGATTTTGCTGCATAAAGTTCAACATGGCCCGGCCAGCCAAAGTCACGGTTTACAGGTTGCGAAACTGGCCGGGATTCCTGCAAGCGTAATCAAGGAAGCCCAGAAACGTTTAAAAATTCTGGAAAAGCAACAGCATCAGCATTTGCCTAGTAGCGTTCAGAATGACTTATTCAGTTCCGTTGAGCATGAAATCGAAACGCAGGTCATTGAAAAAATTGTTGAGGTTGAAGCTAAATCACCAGCCTTAGAGTTGTTACAAAATATTGATGTCGATGACCTGACACCACGTCAGGCACTGGAACAGCTTTATCAACTCAAAGCCTTATTCAAAACCAGTCAGACACTTGAAAGTTAACTGTGCCCCAATCAGCTCTGGTGTTTGTACTAGAGCTGATTTACACAGATACTATTTAAACAAACAATCCCTCACCCATTGCCTGATCTGATCATGTTATTTCTAATTCAGATCTATCAGTCTATGGAGGAACATGTCATGTCTCGTGGCGATAAAACGGCCTATACCGCAAAACAGAAACGACAAGCCAAACATATTGAAGAAAGCGAGCTAGATCAAGGCCGCTCTCAGGAAGAGGCTGAACGGATTGCTTGGGCAACAGTGAATAAGCAAGACGGCGGCGGTCTCAAGAAAAAGCATAAATAAGCGAATTACGGCTGTAGTTGAGACTTATTATCAACAAAAGTCATATAAATAAGTCCATTTCATTGATACGAATAATAAATATCAATAAAAGGAATTGTTTCTATCGGTATTTTTTGCCTAAAATACGCTATTCAAAATGAAAACCATATTTTTAGGTAGCTGCCGCCATGACCTTTGTTGTCACCGAAAATTGTATTAAATGTAAATATCAAGATTGTGTGGAAGTTTGTCCAGTAGACTGCTTCTACGAAGGTCCTAACTTCCTGGTGATCAATCCGGATGAGTGTATTGACTGTGCACTATGTGAACCTGAATGTCCAGCAAATGCGATTTTCTCGGAAGATGAGTTACCAGAAGGCCAAGAAGTCTTTATCGAGCTCAATGCCGAATTGTCTGAAAAATGGGCGGGCAATAACATCACTCAAATTGGTGAGCAACCTGCTGACCGCGAAGAGTGGAATGGCAAGCCAGACAAGCTGCAATATTTAGAAAAATAATGAAGAAAGGCCAGTTTTACTGGTCTTTTTTATACTTTAATCACACATTTCTTTGCAATTACCTCATTATTCAGGCGCCATTTTGCATTAAAATAATACGCCTATCGATTATGAACTGCGCTTTTTATGATTCGAAATAAATTACAGGGTCTATTATCATTATTTGTCATCCCTGTGATGATGGTGGGTTGCTCGAGTTCAACCCCAAAAGTCAATCAAAACCAAGGTAAAAGAATTTATATTCCTCAAGAACAAGTTACTTTTACCCGCCCTGTTCCCAATAAAGTCGAACCTGCTTCCTATCGCCAATGGCTCGGTCAAGGCGACAATTATGCACGTGTCCGCGAATATGAACAGTTTTTAGCGCGTAATAATGTTGCGCATATTGTGCCAAGTTTTGAATTGTTACGTACGGCACGCGACTGGCAGAAATGTGGCCGTTCTGAATATATGGTGCCAAACCGTGAGTTATGGGGAAATGCCCTGCCAACCTTACGCGTCTTTAAATATCTGGTCGCAGCAAAAGTCTTAACCGATTTTGAAGTCACCTCGGTTTACCGCGATTTACCATTGAACCAGTGTGCAGGCGGTGCAGGTTCATCCAAACATCTGTTTAACTCGGCTATTGATTTCCGCATCGGGCCTGAATATCCGCAACCTCAAGACTATGCCTTTATCGAACAGACCAAATTCAAGTTATGCCAGTTCTGGGCACAGCATGGACAAAGTCTGGACATCGGCGTTGGTTTATATAGTTCCGGACAGATTCATATTGATACGCAAGGTTATCGTACTTGGGGCCCTGACCTGACCCGTAATAGCTCGATGTGTAATTTCTAACAAACCTATATCCACTTAAAAAGAGATCAAATTGATCTCTTTTTTATTTCATTACACCAGATTAATTGAGCAATCAAATTGCACTCTGGTCATAAACGTTTAAAATGCAGCTAACAGATTCATAGGTAAACTTGATTATGCAACAGATGTGGACCGAGATTGATGACTATATCAATTCACATTTAATTCCCACAGACCCAAGACTTCAACATGCATTAGACAATACCGATACACAAGGTTTTTCTAATCATTTGGCTGTTGCACCGAATCAAGGCATGTTTTTGCAGATGCTGATCCAGATGAACCAATGTAAACGTGTATTGGAATTAGGCACCTTTGGGGCTTACAGTACCATTTGGCTCGCCAAGGCATTACCGGAAGATGGTTATCTGCTCACTGTTGAAGGACGCGATACCCATGTTGTTATCGCACAGGAAAATATTGATTTTGCCAATATGCCCACCACCATCGAGCTAAAAAAAGGCCGTGGTGCAGATATCATGAATCAGTTGATTGCTGAAGGCAGCCAACCGTTTGACTTGATTTTTATTGATGCGGACAAGCAAAGTTATCCTGAATATTTTGAGTTAAGTTTAAAACTGGCTCATTCGGGCACCATTATCGTGCTGGATAACGTGATTCGTGCCGGGGATATTCTGGATCCGAATAACAAAAAGCCGAGTATTGAAGGGATTCGTGAAGCATTCACGGCGTTGAAAGACCATCCTCAACTTTTATCTTGCACCGCATTACAAACGGTCGGCTCAAAAGGTCATGATGGCTTTGCAATTGCCATCGTAAAATAGAGATTAAAAAACAACCTATTTAATTTAGTTGTGTAATATCAACCAATTATATTTATCTCTTATGCTTTTCCATACAGTTATCCACAGGAATTGCGGATAACTATATGGAAAGAAATGAATCACTTAGCGACAAGTAACGGCACATTGGCATTCCGGAAGATTGTGGTGGTAATACTTCCCAGAAAGAACTGATGAATTTTACTATGGCTAAATGCCCCGAGTACAATCAGCTGAATATCGTGTTCCTTTTGATATTCAAGAATATTTTGCGCAACATCACCATAACGGTACACCGATACTACCTCTAAACCGGCATCGGTTAAGTACTTCTCAGGCTCTGCCAGCATCTCTGGATGATCACCGACGTAAAGCAGATGACATTGCAATAGTTTTAACAGATCACTTTTTGCAATCCGTTGCAGCATTTTCTGACAAGTTGGGGAATATTCATAGGCAAAGATAAACCGTTTCGGTGGCTGGAAATGCTCGCCTACCGTAATGACGGTACAGTTTGCGCCACGGATAAAGTTTTCAACATTACTTCCAATCGGTTTGTTTTTCTCGGCTGCGCGCTCACCCACCCGTCCAATAATCACGATATCGTTTTCATCAAGCAGGTTAAAACTTTGTTCAAGAAAATCACCTTTTTCCTGAATCTTGGTACTGGTCAGACCATACTGTTTCTCGATCAGCTCCGAGATATGTTTTAGTAAATTATTACTATAATCCAGGGCCAGCTCACTTTGTTTTTGTTCGAGCTCAGCTAGTTCTTTCAGTAACATGGCATTACTTTCAAAACCAATTACCCCACTGATTTCACCTAAATGATAGCTCGCTGGGTAATAGTCCAGAATTTGCAACAGTACCAATTCTCTTTGTGTCTGTTTAGCTACCCATACGGCCGCCTCAGCCACAGCATCAATACAGGGTGAAGAATCGATACATGCAATTACACGGTTCATTTTCGCCTCTCTTTAGGTACATACCTTAGGTCTTCTACTTGTTTTTAACTTAACATAGATAAAAGTGAGGAAGGTTAAATTTATGTATCGAATCTCAGATGCTTTTTAATAAACTTTTACTTATTGCGATAACGGATTATTTTTGCTGGATTCCCTGCCACAATTGCGTAATCGTCTACATTTTTAGTGACCATACTGTTCATTCCGATAACGGCATGATCTCCGATTTTAATCCCGTCCTTGATGCCCACATGTGCGCCAAGCCAGACATCACGTCCAACTTCAATTCCTTTAGAGCTAACAGGCTGTTGGTAAATGGCACGATCCATTTCCATACCATGATCAAAGGCATATAAATGACTATAGGCTGCAATTCTAACCTGATCATGTAATCTGATCCCTGCACGTCCCCCATCTAGAATACTGTGATGGTTAATCGCGACTTCATTGCCAATCTCTAACGGGCCATGCAAGGTACAATCCGCTGCAATAAAAGTATTATCTCCAATCGAAATCTTACGACCGCGTTCAGCAAAAATATGTGCCAATGGAGAAATGAAGCAGTTCTTGCCGATTTCCACCGTCTCCATCTCCATGAGATAGGCCTGATACTCAGCTTGCCATGCTTCTGCCCATTCACGATGTTTCGGCTTGAGTGTCCAATACAGCCACGGCATATAATTAAGGCGCTGTTTATGCTGCTCTCGGTATTTTAATAAAGGATCATTCATTGTCTTGCTCCTCAACCAATACCAATTGCTCTCGACCTCTAGTGACATCTTGGAGTTTTAACCTTAATGGCTCAAGCTGATGCACTTGCAGTCGGGCCTGAACCGTAACACCGGTATCGGTATAAGCTTCCTGATACTCAATCTGTTGCTGCATCAACTCATACTGCATAATGGCCCATTCATTGAACAGACATGCAAACTGGATTTCTTTCTTTTCAATCAGTTCAATTTTTTCTGCCAACAATAAGCACTGGCCTGCGCAACCGCCATAGGCGCGTACCAAACCACCCGTCCCCAGTTTTATACCGCCATACCAGCGATTGACCAGTACAATCACATTGGTGAGTTCATTACCTTCAATGGTTGCAAGTATTGGGCGACCTGCCGTACCCGAAGGTTCGCCGTCATCATTAAAACGGACATGATGCCCAATTTTCCATGCCCAGCATTGATGTGTGGTTGAAGTATCTTTGTACTGTTCCAGAAAATATTTAACCTGCTGTTCATTTTCAATAACAGCCGCAATCGCCTGGAAACGACTTTTTTTAATGTCTTCTTCAAAAGTTACCGTACTGGCAATGGTAAATGGCATAAAAAACAAGATAAAAACTGAAAAACAGATTATAGCTGCTTCACTGGCAAATAAAAAACCTCGCCTGAAGCGAGGTTTTCTCAATCCGCATCCCTTAGCGTTCGCGTAGTGCTTCTTTGGCTTTATTAAACGGTTTCAACAGATAATCCATAATGGTTTTTTGACCGGTACGAATATCCACTGTCGCCACCATACCCGGGGTAATACTGAAGGCTTTGCCCGCCTTGTTATAGAGGCGATCCGAATCGGTCCGGATATAAACACGATAATAGAATTGATCCTGCTTGACTTCATCACGAATGGTATCTGGAGAAATAATCGTGACTTTGCCATCCAGACCACCGTAAATCGAGTAATCATAGGCCGTAATTTTTACCAGTGCCTCTTGACCTGGACGAATAAAAGCAATATCTCGCGGTGAAATACGTGCTTCGATCAGTAATTTATCTTCCAGTGGGACAATGGTCATCAATTTACCATTTTGTGGAATCACCCCGCCTAAAGTCGTGACATCAATTTCTTTCACTACACCACGCACTGGCGCTTTAAATACCGCACGTTGCAAGCTGTCAGCACGTCCATTCACCACCTGTTGTTGGGTCTGGATGTCAGTATTGGCCTTGGAAAGCTCTTCACGCGCTTTGACATAATATTCGTTACGGGTGTCATTGATCTTATTATTCAAGTCATTGGCTTCACGTTTTAAACGCAACACTTCAACTTCACTGGCTGCACCTTTGGCTACTAATGGCTCAGTCATGGCAAGCTCTTGTCGTACCAGCTTGGCCGCCTGTTCATAACCTGCGATGGATTGCTCTAGATTCTCACGGCGCGAATAATAAAGTGCAGTTTCCTCTTGAACCAGCTTAGGACTTTTCTTAACTTCTTCAGGAAAGGTCAGTGGCGTGCCATTCACTTCGGCACGTAAACGCGCTGCGGTGGCCTGTGCCGAAATCAGCAATGATTGCGACTCGCCCACATTCGATGCCAAACGTGTCGGATCGAGTTGGGCCAGAATCTGCCCCTTTTCCACCACATCACCTTCATTCACATCAAGTTTGGTTAAAATACCACCCTCAAGTGACTGAATGATCTGCTCTTTTGAAGATGGAATAACTTTACCTGTCCCCGTAGAAACTTCTTCTAAATTAAACAACCATGCCCAGATCAAGAGTACAAGTAAACCAATCCCAATCAACCAAACAACGAGTGTTGAACGAGGTAACTTAGGTTCTTTGTAAGTTACATTCATCGGACGGCTACTCGTTTTTTGTTCTTCACTCATAAATTTGCCTCTATTCTCTAAGTATTAAACTATTTTTTGTTTTATTGCTGATTGTTGTAAGACTTGTTCCACTGGCCCATCCATCACGATCTTGCCTTCATTCATGACAATAATCCGGTCAACCAATTCCAGAACGGCACGACGATGAGTCGCCACCACTAGAGTTCGATAACCCAACCAGTTTCTTAAATGGTCAATAAGCTGCTTTTCGGCGACATCATCAATGGCTGCCGTTGGCTCATCAAGCAACAGAATGTTTGGTTGACGGATCAAGAGACGTGCTAACAATAAAGCTTGTCGTTGCCCCCCAGAAAAACCGACGCCACCTTCTAAAACCAGATGATCAAGCCCTTCTTTCTTCTCATGCACAAAGCTCAATGCACCAGTCACTTTCAGTGCTTTTAAAATGTCTTCATCGCGTGCGAGTGGTGCGCCTAAAGTCAGGTTTTCACGGATCGTGCCATAGAATAGATGTGCATTCTGATTGAGTAAGCCCATGTCACGGCGTACATCAGATGGGTCAATCAGGCTAATATCCAGATCATCTAAATGAACCGAACCTGCATTCGGAAATTGCATGGCAGATAAAATCTGGAGCAGTGTTGATTTGCCTGCACCATTACGCCCGAGAATGGCAATACGTTCACCAGCACGGATCTTCAAATGAGGAATAGACAAACTTGGACGAGGATCATCTTCGGAATATTGGAATACAACTTTCTTCAGCTCATAGTCGCCATGTAGCACTTCTTTATGAACCAGATGAGCCTGATCTGCCTGATCAACAGGCTTTTTCATTAACTCATCCAGACCTTTTTTAGCCACTTTGGCTTGTTGTAAACGTCCGAGAATCCCTGTGATTTGCGAAATCGGTGCCAGCATACGAGAAGACAAAATCGAACAGGCCACCAATGCACCCGTGGTCATATCACCTTTCATCACCGCAAAACAGCCCACCAGAATTACCGCGGCATAGGTTAGACCCTGAATCTTTTGTGTCCATGCCGTGAGCACACCAACAATTTTACGTTGTTGCATACTAATATCGGCAGACACTTCATTCATGTGGTTCCACTGGTTCTGGAAACGCGACTCCGCACGTAATAGCTTGATATCTTCAATACCTTGCACGGCTTCGACCAGAATCGCATTACGAATAGAAGATTCGCGCATCCCTTCTTGTGCCAGTTGCGCCAGTTTCTTTTGTGCCAAGATTGCAGGCAAAATCATTAAAGGCACGACCAGTAGCATGACCCAGAATAAATTTCCGCCAATCAGCGCAAAAATAACCAGGAATAAGAAGAAAAATGGTAAATCTGCAATCGCGCCCATTGTGGTCGAAGTAACCAGCTCACGCACACCTTCCAGCTCCCGAATCTGGGAAATAAAAGTACCAGTAGATTTAGAGCGCTCACTATTTTTGATACGCAGTGCATGACCGAATACACGGTCAGACACTCGTAAATCGGCCCGTTTCCCAATAATGTCTGAAATGTAAATACGTGAAAGACGCAGCACAAATTCGAAAATTGCGGCGATAAGTACGCCAGCTGCCAGCACCCACAGCGTCGGAATGGATTGTGAAGGTACGACCCGATCATACACCTGCATCGAGAAAATAATGGTCGCCAATGCCAGAATGTTGGCAATCATCGATGCCAGCATAATGTCGATATAACGCTTCCAGTCTTGCAGAGCGATCGACCAGAACCAGCTTGGTTGATAAGGTTTGATATATTCATCAACACGCGCATCAGGCACCGACTGTTCAGGACGCAGTACATAGACATTTTTAATGATGTGTCTTAGCGCACCCACAGCAAATTTTTGCGAAAGCCCCTGATCACCACTCAACTGAATACTGACATGGCCAGTACCATCAGCCTTATCGATAACACCCACCTGTCCATCAGCCAATTCGACCAATACAGGTAAACGCCAAGGGTTGATCACTTCATTAGTGAAAGCAACTTTGCGTAAATTCAGGCCAATCTGGCGGCTAATCAGCACCAGAACCTCATCCAGATTCTGGTTTTGATTCCAGTCCAGTTGTAAGCGAATCCGCTCTTCAGATGGTTCAATTCGGTAATGCTTGGCGATGGTTAATATTGCTTGTAACCAGGGCTGATAATTTATTTTTGTAGTAATCATGGTTGTACCTCAAACCCTTGTATATTTAAATTATTGAGGTCATAGGCCTGACGAGAACGTCCTGTCGCAGCAATGTATTGTGCAATGCTGCTGTAAATATCATAACGTGCTGTTTCAGCCTCTGAGTTCGCACTATGAATCGCTTGTTCTGCATTGAGCAAATCGACTAAAGTTCGTGTTCCCAACTTATATTGTTCTTGATAAAGCTCTCTTGTACGTATTGTTGTTGCTTGTTGTCCCGCCAAAACCTGCATCTGGCGTTGTTTATTTTCAATCTGTTCACGACTGGTACGGATCTGGTCCAGCACCTTGAGATAAACTGCATTTACTTGCGCTCTTGCTGCCTCTTCAGCATAACTGGCGGCGCGTGTTCTGGAAGAAGTCGCTCCCCCTTGGTAGAACTGGCTGCTGGCTTCCAACATGATGGCGCTATCAAAGCCGCCTTCTTTATCATTTCCCGGGTTGCGTCCGTGTAAAGCCTGACTCAGTTCTCCTTTTACCGATAGTGTCGGATAATTACTCACCTGTGTCTGTAATTTTTGATTACGCGCCACTTCAATGCCCGCCTGTGCAGCAATCATTTGTGGAATGGTATTGAACTGTGGTGTTGCGTATAAATCTGATTGTTTTACAAAATCGTCAGGAATGGTCCATTGCACGTTGCGGGTATCAAAACCGAGCAAGGTATAAAGATGTTGCTGGTACTGACTGAGTAAAGATTGCTGGGCAATCATCGCTGACTGTGCAGATTGTAAATAAGACTGGGCCTGGATCGGGTCAGCCTGACTACTGATCCCGGCATTGGCACGCAGATTGGCCATTTCCTGAATTCGCTTAATCCCGGCAATCTGCTGATTGGCAATCCGGATAAGCGTCTGATAACGCTGAATATTGATAATAGTTTGTGCCACATCCAAGGAGATATCGTCAATTTTGACCAGCACATTGGCCTGTCCAACCAACACCTTGGCTTTTTCTACATTGACACCCGATTTAACCTTGCCGAAATCATAAAGCATCTGGGTTGCACTCAAGGTCAGTAATTGCTGTCCCCGTGTACTTTTCTTCCCCAGATCTCCTGTGCTGACGCCACCGCCAATCTGTGGATAGTAGCCTGATTTTGCCACGTCGATATTGGCATTCTGCGATGCCAGTGCCGCGATTCCTTGTGCAATATCCGGATTACGCTGTACCGCTACCTGCACGGCATCTCTCAATACCTTACGCTGATTCTGCCAAAATGCATTTGCGACCGCCGTCTCTTGTGGACGTCCTGATCCAACAACAGGTAAATCATTGCCTAGTGAGGAATCGACCGAGAAGTTGCTCAACTTTTGCATTTGCGCAACTTTAAACTCATCACTACTTTGCGGAACAAACAGCCGGGACAAATTGTTCTTTAAAGTGTGATACTGTTCACTTGGTGTGGTTGCATGTGTCATTGGTACAGATAGCGTTGCTGCATAAAGTAACCACTTAAAACTCATACTTCTTTTCCATGATCCATTATTCACTTTTATATCGTTCTTTAAGTTCATATTTTTTCGTATTGTTATCATTTCAGCATTTTCATTTTAATCATTTTTTTACATAAAACACTATGTTCTAAACACGTTTTCACACATTTATAAGTGTTTATTTTTGTAAAACAGTTCTCATTTTTATAAAATATGCCAAACTAATTAAAAAAATAAAATAAATATTTATCAGCTAATTAGAATAAAATTCTCGCCATTTCCAACTAAATGAGTTGGGATTGAGCAATCTGATTTATATGCAGCCATAAAAAAAGAACCTTTCGGTTCTTTCTTCACATACACAGTTGATTCGAGGTTAAACGACGAAATCATCACCTAAATAGACTTTACGTACCTGTTCATTGTCCAGAATTTCTTGCGGTGTTCCCTCCGCAATGACTGAACCTTCACTAACGATATAGGCTTTTTCACAAATCGCCAGCGTTTCACGCACGTTATGATCGGTAATAAGCACCCCGATACCACGATCTTTTAGCGTCTGGATAATATCTTTAATATCACCGACAGAAATCGGATCGACCCCGGCAAACGGTTCATCCAGCAGCATAAATTTCGGATCAGCGGCCAAAGCACGGGCAATTTCAGCACGACGGCGTTCACCACCAGACACACTCATACCCAGTGAATCTTTAATATGGGTAATTTTAAAATCACTTAACAATTCGTTCAGACGTTGCTGGCGTTGCTGTTTGTTCAAATCTTTACGCGTTTCTAAAATCGCCATAATATTTTCAGAAATGGTTAATTTCCTGAAAATGGAAGCTTCTTGCGGTAAATAGCCGATACCTTTACGCGCACGTTCATGCATCGCAAGGTCAGACATGTCGAGGTCATCTAAATGAATCTCGCCTTTATCCATCCGAACAAGGCCAACAACCATATAGAAGCTGGTGGTTTTACCTGCACCATTCGGGCCAAGCAGACCAACGATCTGCCCACTTTGCATGGTAAAAGATACATCTTTGACCACCCAACGTTTACTATAGTTTTTCGCTAAATGCTTAATACATAAAGTCTGGGGTTGTTGCACTGCCTGTTCCATTAATCACGTGCCCCTGGGAAGCTTTTAGAGCTTGATGGTGGAATAATGATTTGTACACGGTTACTCGATGAGCCCTGCGCCTCGACATCGCCTTTATTCATACTATATTTCAGGCTATTACCACGAATACTTGATCCATCCTGATACAGATAAGCATTACCTGTTAGCGTAATAATCCCGGTATCTGCGTTATATACGATATTTTGCGCTTCACCACGTGCCAGACCTTTGTTGGCATCCATTTGTTGCTGGAACTTTGCAGGTCGTCCCTTTGCCGTAATGGTTTGAATTTCTTTCTTGCTATTCAGGTTGGCCACCAGTGAATCTGCTTGCAGTTTCATGGTGCCCTGCTCGATCACGACATTACCGGTGTAAGTAGTTACACCAGATTTATCATTATAGGTTGCGCGATCCGCAACCAGTGAAAGCTGTTGATTGCGGTCTGAAGGCAAAGCAAAGCTGGTGCTTGCAGATAATGCAACCACAGCCACACAGCCGACTTGTTTCAGGAAAGTGAGACGAGATTTAGAATTAAGAGCTTGGCGCATACTTTCCTCGAATTTTGTAAAATTCATATTGACCATTATTCATATTAGCCTTGAGACCTTGACTCACAAACTCAGCAGTCGGTGATTGAACCGTGACCTGATGTTGTGTTTCGAGTTCTCTTGTTTTCGGGTAACCCGTGAGCTCATCGGTATGAAACTCCATTTTACCCTGATCGGACAATTTCGTCGCAACGACATTACCAAGCAAGACAACTTTAGTGTTGTCGTCATAGCCATTTGCCTGTTTGGCGTAAAAAGTTGCGTCCGCTTTGCCCTGTTTGTACATCACTGCATTCAGTTGATCAAGCTGAGAGGTTTTCAGTTGCATATTCTGTTGCAACTGTTTCACTTCAGCACGAATATATAAATTACCCTGCTCATCAGTTTGTGTTAAGTGAACACCCTGTGCGGAATAGGTCATATTCTTGGCTGAATCAACATCCAGCTTTTTTGCCTTGCCACTGTAATAATAATAGCCACCGCTCACCGCAGCGACTGCAACAGCAACAACATATAAAACTTTGGTATCCATAAACTGGGTTACCTAACCTTTGAGCAAATCAACACTATATTAATGTGGTACCGCAAGATATTTTTCAAGCAGTTCTTGGTAAACACCTTTTGCCATCAACAACATATCACAGACTTCCCGGACAGCCCCACGACCGCCCATCGCCTGGGTCACCAGATTGGCACGACGACGCACTTCTTCATGGCCATTGGGAACAGTGACTTTCATTCCAGCAATTGCAAATGCAGATAAATCCGGCCAGTCATCCCCCATATAGATGCAGTCTTCAGGCAATAAACCGAGTTGGGCGCACGCTTCACGTAAGGCTGTACCCTTATCTTCACGGCCTTGATAAACCAGATCGACACCCAGATCAGACATGCGTTTTTCAACGATATGGCTTTTCCGGCCCGTGATAATAATTACTTTCATACCAGCTTGCTGGACCAATTTCATGCCCAGACCATCACGAATATCAAATGATTTAATTTCATCACCCGAGTTAGTTAAAGTCACAAAGCCATCGCTTAAGATTCCATCCACATCAAGCACAAGTGCCTGTAAATGACGTGCTTGTTCTTGTAAAGCATAAGATGCCATGGCTTAATTTACTCCCGCCTGAATAAGGTCATGCATACTGATCACACCAATCACTTTTTTGGTATCATCTACCACCACAAACTGGTTAATTTTTCTCTCATGCATTTTTTCTAATGCTTCTACCGCACGGGCTTCCTGAGAAATGGTGAACGGATTTTTAGTCATCACTTCAGAAACCGCTAGATTGACATCAAAACCTTGTTGCTGGTCAATCATGCGACGTAAGTCACCATCAGTGAAAATACCCAATAAGGTGTCATGCTCATCAACAATCGTGGTTAAACCAAGACGCTTATCCGAGATTTCATAGAGCACCTTGTTCATCGGTGTATCTGGACGTACCTTAGGTAATTCCGAACCTGTATGCATCAAATGCTTCACATGCAACAGCAAACGTTTCCCCAATGCGCCTGCCGGATGCGAACGCGCAAAGTCATCTGCGGTAAAGCCACGTGCTTCCAGTAGTGCAACCGCCAAAGCATCACCAAGCACCAGTGTTGCAGTTGTACTTGATGTTGGCGCCAAGCCGAGAGGGCACGCTTCGTCAGCAGCACCCAGTGTTAATGCCACATCTGCATTTTGTGGCATTGGCCCTTTATCATCACGACTAATCGTGATTAAGGGCACACCTAAATGCTTGATCAGTGGCATCAACATCATGATTTCATCACTCTTGCCCGAGTTTGAAATCGCAATAAGTACATCGCCACGCACCAGCATGCCCAGATCGCCATGCCCCGCTTCACCTGGATGCATAAAAAATGAAGGTGTACCTGTCGATGCAAAGGTTGCTGCCATTTTACGACCGATATGACCCGATTTCCCCATCCCCGTAATGACCACACGACCTTGGCATTGCAATAATATTTCACATGCACGATCAAAATGTTGATTAATCTGGGTGGCAAGCACTTCAATCGCTTGCTGTTCAATACGCAGGGTTTCGAGTGCGCTTTTCTGGAAATTTATGGCGTGTGACATATGAGTTTGACTCAAAATAATACTCTATCTACCAATCGGCAGATGATTTTAATCAAAAGAATGAAGGCGATTCTAACATAACTGTGAATTCTGCACGTTTCTAAATGTATAAGTTTTCATGAAAAATGGAGAGACTTCTGGCGGTGTTCTTGCCTTGCCTTGTGCTATTCAATTTAAAAATTCAGCCTTATGCATCTATATAGAAACCTTGGCTAAATCAAAAATCTGGAATTTACCTTTTTTAACACAAATAAAATTGCTCACATATAAACCTAGTTGTATATACATATTCATATCAATATATACATGCTCGTATTTTAATACCGCATGTATTTTTAGTGACAATCAGTGCTCTAGGGATAAGGCGTATAAAAATGAGCTCATTGGATGAGAGAGAAAAACATCAATTTATTGAAAACCGCAGTATTGATTTCATTCCCGAACAAGAAAGACATGGCAGTGTTTTTGGGCAATTCACTTTATGGTTCGGCGCCAATTTACAAATCACGGCAATCGTTACCGGAGCTTTGGCTGTGGTTCTTGGTGGAGATGTTTTCTGGTCGATTATCGGTTTGTTGATTGGACAGTGCTTCGGTGCCATCGTGATGGCATTGCATGCAGCTCAAGGCCCTAAACTCGGCCTTCCACAAATGATCTCAAGCCGTGTTCAATTTGGTGTATATGGTGCCTGCATTCCAATTTTCTTGGTTTGCCTCATGTATATCGGTTTTACAGCCACGGGTGAAGTCCTTGCAGGTAAAGCGATTGCGCAATTTATTCATGTCAGCAATAGCACCGGGATTTTAATCTATGCGGCCTTTATTGTGATCTTTGCCACCATTGGCTATCGTTTAATTCACTGGGTTGGAAAGGTTGCAAGTATTATCGGGCTGATTGCCTTTGTCATTATTTTGACTCAAATTTTAACTCATTCAAACATTTCAGAGTTAATTGCTGTTCAAAAATTTAGCTGGTCCTCCTTTTTACTCGCGATTTCCCTTTCGGCCTCATGGCAAATCTCATTTGGACCTTATGTCGCTGACTATTCAAGATATCTACCATCAAACACCTCCTCCAGCCGTGTCTTTCTGGCTGTTGGCCTAGGTTCGCTGCTCAGTTCACAAATCTCCATGACCTTAGGTGTATTGATTGCACAAATCTCGCAAGGTGGCTTTGTTGGAAATGAAGTGCAATATGTCGTGGGGATGAATGCAGCCGCACTGATCATTACTTTTCTCTATTTCAGTATTGCCTTTGGTAAAGTGACCCTGTCCACCCTGAATGCCTATGGTTGTTTTATGTGTATTGCAACCATTTGGAATAGTTTCAAACCTGAATATCACATTTCAAGAATGACCCGTTTAGGTGTGGTACTGGCTATGGTTGCCATTTCTACCATCATCGCAATTCTGGGTGAACATACTTTTTTAAATACCTTTAAAGCATTTATTCTGTTCTTACTTACCTTTTTCATTCCATGGAGCGCAATCAACCTTGTAGACTACTATTTCATCTCTAAAGAACAATGTGATGTCGCGGCACTCTACGACCCGGATGGAAAATATGGTCGCTGGAATCGAATCGGCATTGGTTGTTATGTCATGGGCGTGTTATTACAACTCCCCTTTATTCACAGCAAGGTTTATACAGGTCACATCGCGACCATGCTAGGTGGTGTCGATATCTCCTGGCTGGTGGGGATCTTGGCAACTGCTATGATCTACTATTATTTTGCCAAAAAGGCCCAACTTCGAACGCCCCGTCAAATCCGTTTTGAATAAAGAAAATATTGCAAACTAAACCCATCTTTTTTCTGCTGATAACTTTATGAAATATGGTGCATACGTTATGATGAATAACGATTTTTGTAGAGTGTTTGAAAACCCTTATGCAACCTTTTGTTCTATATAACTCTGAGCAACGTAAAAAAGTTGAATTTGTCCCACGCAAAGAAGGTCAAATCGATATATATGTCTGTGGTATGACGGTTTACGATTACTGTCATATCGGGCACGCTCGGGTTATGGTTGCATTTGACTACATCATTCGCTTCTTGCGTAGCCAAGGCTGGAAAGTTCGCTATATTCGCAACATTACCGACATTGATGACAAGATCATTGCGCGTGCCAATGAAAATGGTGAAAGCATTCAACAGCTCACGGCACGTTTTATCGATGCCATGAATGAAGATGCAGCCAACCTGGGCTGTGCGGCACCTGACGAAGCGCCAAAAGCAACTGAATATATTGATCAGATGCAAAGCATGATTAATACCTTGGTTGATAAAGGTGCTGCTTACCCTTCCAGCAATGGCGATGTTTATTTTGAAGTCAGCAAATTCGATAAATACGGTCGTCTATCTGGCCGTAAACTGGAAGACATGCAAGCGGGTGCATCTGAACGTGTGGATGTCGAAGTTGAAAAGAAACATCCCTTTGACTTTGTGCTGTGGAAACATGCCAAGGAAAATGAACCTGCGTGGGCTTCGCCTTGGGGCAATGGCCGTCCAGGCTGGCATATTGAATGTTCTGCGATGTCGACTTGCTGCCTGGGCAATCATTTCGATATTCATGGTGGTGGTTCAGATCTGATGTTCCCGCATCATGAAAACGAAATCGCACAAAGTGAAGCCACAACTGGCGAACAATATGTGAATTACTGGATGCATGTCGGTTTCATCAATGTCGATGGCGAGAAAATGTCTAAGTCTTTAGGCAACTTCTTTACCATTCGCGATGTGATGGAGAAGTTCCATCCGGAAGTGATTCGCTACTTCATTGTGTCGTCGCATTATCGCAGCCCAGTTAACTTCTCTGATGTGGCATTAAAAGAAGCAAAAACAGCGCTTAGCCGTTTCTATCATTCTTTCAAAGCCTATCAGCAAGTCTATGGTCAAAAAACGATTGAGACTTTAGAACAGAACTTTGTTGAGCGCTTTAACAATGCAATGTGCGATGATTTCAATACTGCTGAAGCCATGGCAGTACTATTTGAACTCAATAAAGAACTCAACCGTGCGGTGAAAGAAGAGCAAGCGGAACAGGCAACGGCTCTTTACTCTACCCTGCGTCATTTAACTGATATTCTGGGTCTGGTTCAGCATGATGTGGGTGAGTTTTTACAAAGTGATATTGGTTTAGAATTTAGCTTTACCGCTTTTTCTGGTACAAGCTCTGAAACCAATTTCATGCCAGATGAGACTGAACCCAAATTCAGTTCTACAGCCCATGTTGGCGAAGATGCTAGTGTAGGTTTCACAACATTTAAAGAATATGTTGAACAAAAAATTCAAGAACGAACTGATGCGAAAAAAGCCAAAGACTTTGCCAAAGCTGACGGCATCCGCCAGTCTTTACTTGATCAAGGTGTAGTTTTGGAAGATACACGTCAAGGTACGATCTGGCGACGTGCTGATTAATTCAACACTTAGCATTATAGAGAGTTGACACTTGAATGAAACTCTCTATAATGCGTCCTATTGCGGGAATAGCTCAGTTGGTAGAGCATAACCTTGCCAAGGTTGGGGTCGCGAGTTCGAGTCTCGTTTCCCGCTCCAAATTCAAAAAGCCCTTATCGAAAGATAAGGGCTTTTTTATTGATATATTTAAATGCCCAGCCCCCATAACCAACTATGTATACATACTTTTTATCCGGCACTATTGAAATCCGGATTTCAACAGTGCCTAGAGCATAGATATTAATTTTTATGTTTAGAAAATCGATAGCCCTGATCACATAACGCAGCAACCACCACAAATACTGCGGCAGCGATTAAAATCATGATAACACTGGCTGTTGAATGTGTTGGAGATGCTGCAACCATGCTCAACGCACCTAATGGAGCCAAACCACCCGCAATAGCCGTACCAATTTCCCGGCTAGAACTCACGCCGGTAGAACGATTCTCCACTGAAAATTGTCGGCATAAAAATGAGCTCTGCGAAGCAAACATCATGGGTGCCAAAATACCGGTTCCTATCGCAATTGCCACATAGATAAAGATATCCTGACCTGTCTCCAGTAATTTCATAAATGGGTATGCAAATAATAGTGATAAAAGCCCACCTAAGATCAGAACTTTTTTACTACTCCAGTAATCGCATAGCCACCCAAACAATGGCACAGTGACAATGGCGACCAAACTGGCAATGGTAATTGACAAGGAAGTAACATGGGCTGTTACCCCTTTAAACTGTGTCAAATAAGCCAATGAAAAGGTTTTAAAAATATAGCTGAGCGCGTTATATCCAATTGCGACAATCAAAACCACCAAGATGCCTTTTAGATTCGCCTTCAGTAAACTTTTAAAAGGATTTTCAGTTCTAATTTCTGAATTATCATTAATTTTTTGTTCAAAATCTGGCGTTTCAGGTAAATTTTTTCTGACCCAAATTCCGACAAGTACCAATACAAAGCTGAGTAAAAATGGAATACGCCAACCGCCATTTAATAAAAATTCATCCCCGTTTAAAGTGAGTAGGAAAATAGTAAGTGAGGATAATAATAAGCCTAAATTCAGACCCAATGCTGGCCAGGCGCCCTGACGGCCACGTTTTTCATCTGATGCATGTTCATAGGAGGTGATTGCCGCTCCGGCAAACTCAGCTCCTGCACCCAGCCCCTGAATAATCCGGAAAAAAACCAACAGGATCGGCGCCCAAATCCCAATCGTGTCATAACCGGGAATTAAACCGATAAAAACGGTACATAAGCCCATAAGCAAAAAGGTAATGTAAAGCATTTTCTTACGACCATAACGATCGCCAAAAAAACCAAAAAATATACCGCCAAATGGTCGGGCAATAAATCCGATTGCAAAGGTTGCAAAGGCCGCGATTGCTGCTGTACTCGGATCAGATTTATCAAAAAAAACTTTACTAAAAACAATAGAGGCCATCGTGGCATATAAGTAGAAGTCGTACCATTCCAACATTGAACCCACAATGGTCGCTGTGGCCACTTTCTTCAGACGTTTGGCTTTTTCTTGTTCTGTTTCATAAACATTTTGCATATTGATAATCCTTTATTTAAGGCACATGACCCCTATCGCCTATAGTTTCCATCTATAAGACAGGTCATCATTCAAGCGGATAATTAAAAATAAAAAGACGCGCTAATCTGAAGATCAACAATGGATAAGCATATCGGGATTCAGCTCATCACAACGATTAACACCTAACATTGCCATATTGCGATCGACTTCATCACGTAACAGGTTAATCGCATGCTCAACTCCCGCATCCCCTGCCACAGCAGCTGCATAATTAAATGGTCGCCCAACGAAGACCATCTTTGCTCCTAATGCGATGGCTTTGAGCACATCTGAACCTCGTCTGAAACCACTATCAATCATGACCGGATAATCGGAACCTAATGCCTGAACCACATCTGGTAAAATTCGCATCGGTGAAGTGGCATCATCCAGCTGACGACCACCATGATTAGATAAAATGATGCCATCTGCCCCCATGTCTTTAGCAAGACGGGCATCTTTAACACTGAGCACGCCTTTAATCACCAAATTTCCTTGCCAATACTCACGGATCTGCTTGAAATGTTCCCAGTTCAAATGATCTCTGGCAGAAAAATCACGAAGTACATTTGCAGATAAGATCGGCGCACCTCTTGTGGCAAAGGAGTTTTCAAAATGAGGCATTCCATGCTGCATCAGTGTCCGGCAAAAAGTCCCAAATAACCAGGAAAGCCGGGTCAGCCCATCCCAAGCCAAACGTAAACTTGGACGCAGAGGCGTCGAAAAACCTGTACGCACATTATTTTCACGATTGGCAGAAACAGGGATATCCACCGTGATCACCAAGGTCTGAAAACCCGCATGCTTTACCCGCTCCAGCAAGGCCAAAATACGTGCGGTATCTCCGGGAAGATAAGCTTGAAACCATGTATCTGGTGCAGCTTTTGCTACAGTTTCCAACGGAATCAAGGATGAACCACTCATAATTGAAACAATATTGGCAGCCTGTGCAGCCCGTGCTAACACCACATCTCCCCGATAAGTTGACAATGCATTTAAGCCCATGGGTGCGATGCCAAACGGAGCGTGATAGGTCTTTCCAAACAGTTCTACTTTTTGATCTCGTCGAGAAACATCTGTCAAGACCTGCGTGATAAAACGATAATCTTTAAAAACTGTACGATTATCCTGCAGGCTCGTATTATCTTCTGCCGCGCCAGCAATATAACCAAAGATCGGTCGAGGGAGTTTTCGACGTGCTTTTGCCTCAAAATCTTGTAAACATAAAATATCGTCCAGAATTTTAGGCTGGTGCTTAGAAGGCATCGCTCCTGCCTGAATATTTTGCTTATTTACGTCCATACATCGCTCATCCATATTCCACTATCTACTTTATAGTGATAGAGCAACATAAAGAAAAGCGATATTATTTAAACAAGATTATTCGGAAAAATCGAACAATGTCATCTCCGACCATCAAGCAACTGGAAGCTTTTTACTGGGCTGCGACATGTGATAATTTTGCAATCGCAGCACAACGCCTGCATATCTCTGTTTCATCGTTATCTCAAAGAATTCATGAATTAGAGTGTATTTTAGATCATCAACTTTTTGATCGACGTGGCCATCGAGCGGTTTTAACTGAGGATGGTGAGCGTCTTTTAAGCATGGCCAGTAATGTGCTTGAAGCCGTCATCACCCTACAAACCACATTTACGAATCAACACAAAGGCTTAAATGGAAGACTAAAGTTTGGTGTGGGCGAATTATCCGCACTGACCTGGTTACCTAAATTTATTGCCATTGCCCAGAAACAGCACCCTCTATTACACCTGGAACCCTATGTAGATGTAGGTGCAGTGCTTGAACAGAAATTAGATGCAGGAGAACTCGATTTTGCCATCATGGCGGGCCGGTCTTCTAAAAGCAGTATTCTCTCTCAGTCCATTACCAAAGCTGATTTTGTATGGATGATCGCCGAGTCTTTACTCGATCAGGACTCACCCCAAGATTTAATCAGTCTATTAACTCAACATACACTGGTTACCCTACCCGCTGGTGCGGGGACAACCCGTATTCTGGATGACTGGCTATTAAGTCAAAATATTCATGAAATTAAACGTATTACCTGTAATAACTGGAGTGCTGTTGCCGGCATGATTCGAGAAGGTGTTGGGATTGGTTTTTTACCCAAAGGCTGGATGGAAAATGGTGCAGATTCCACACTGATTCAACTTGAAAGTCATCCTCCACTCCCTTCACTGCATTATGCTTTTCAGTGGAGACGTGGCGATATTCGAAATATTATTCCAACCATGCAAATATTAGTACGTGAACACATCAATTTTTCGCTAAGACCGAATGATATTTTATAAAACCTGTTATCGTCTTCAAATTAAGGATAAGAATTCAATATAGATGTTCTATCAATTTATCTATAGCAATTTAAAAATAGCTAGCCCCCTTGCCAAACTTGGGGACGCGAGTTCATGCCTTGCTTTAAATTCAAAAAGCTCGTATTAAACGATAAGGACTTTTTATTTCCAAGCTCCCTTTATTTAGACTTTCGACAATGAGATCAACTTTACAGCACAAATAAAATGTAATATTATAACATTACATTAAATATAGAGAACCATAATGAAAGTCTGCTCATCCCTTAAAAGTGCCAAACGCCGTAGTGCTGATTGCCAGATTGTAAAGCGTCGTGGCAAGTTATTTGTGATCTGCAAATCAAATCCACGCTTCAAGGCAAGACAAGGTTAAGCTTGTCTTGCTTTACCAAAGGTTAAACAACCCTTACATTCCCTTACTTCCATTTCTTTTTAAAATCTAATAACTTGGATATCAATACTTTCCAATAAGGTTCTATCCAAGATGAAAAAATCAATTATTGCCATTTCTCTAGCATCGGTTTTCCTTGTAGCGTGTAACAAGGCAGAAACACCAAAAACTGACGAGCAAACCCCTCCAGCTGCAACCACAACAGAAACAACGCATGAAGCTGTTGACAGTGCGCACACAGCGGAAAACTCACTCGACTGGAATGGTACTTATAAAGGTGTCCTTCCATGCGCTGACTGCGAAGGTATTGAGACTGAGCTCGAACTAAATCTAGATAAGACTTATGAATTAAAAGAAAAATATTTAGGCAAAGGTGATGGTAAAGCCTTCGAAAGCAAAGGTAGCTTCACCTTTGATAGCAAAAATACCTCAGTCATCACATTGGATAAAGCCGGTGATGGCCGTAAATATTTCGTTGCTGAAGGTTATCTGAAAGCTTTAGATACTGAAGGTAAAGAAATTACAGGTGAATTGGCAAGCAAATACGAGCTAAAAAAAGAAGCTGAATAAGCCTTAAATGATATTAAAAAGCCCATTTGATGAAGTGGGCTTTTTAATCAACAATAAAAAAACCCAGTCAAAATGACTGGGTTTTTTTAGAAGATACGAATTACTTCGCAGCAGCCTGAGCAGCAGCAACTTCTTCTGCAAAGCTCATTTCAGCTTTCTTCTCAATACCTTCACCCACTTCGAAACGAACGAATTGAGCGACAACAGTACCAGTCGCTTTCAATACATCAGCAACTTTCTTGTCATTGTCGATAACATACATTTGACGATCAAGAGCAACTTCGTTCAAGTATTTTTCAACTGAACCAGTTACCATTTTCTCAACGATGTTCGCTGGTTTACCAGATTCTAATGCTTTCGCTTCAGCAATTTCTTTCTCTTTAGCGATCAAGTCAGCTGGAACAGCTTCTGCATTTACCGCAACTGGGTTGAACGCAGCAACGTGCATTGCAATACCTTTACCAGTGTCAGCATCACCTGTGTAAGAAACAACAACACCGATTTTTAAACCGTGCTTGTAAACAGCCAAGTTTTCGCCTTCAACGATTTGAGCACGACGAACCTGGATGTTTTCACCGATTTTTTGAACAAGTGCAACACGCGCTTCTTCTACAGTTGAACCGTCTTCAAGTTTAAGTTCAGCAATTTTTGCAGCATCAGTTTCGTTTGCAGCAAGTGCAGCAGCAGCAACTTTATCAGAGAAGTTTTTGAAGTTTTCGTCTTTTGCAACGAAGTCAGTTTGACAGTTAACTTCAACAAGAATTGCTTTGTTGCCTTCCTGGATGATTGTGATCGCGCCATCAGCAGCAATGTTACCTGCTTTTTTAGCAGCTTTTGCTTGACCTGATTTACGAAGGTTGTCAATCGCAAGTTCGACGTCACCACCAGCTTCTGTTAATGCTTTTTTGCATTCCATCATTGCAAGACCAGTACGGTCACGTAATTCTTTTACCATGCTTGCAGTAATTGCAGTCATGTTGTTCTCCTAAAATCGGTAGAAAATAAATCTGTTCAACAAAAACGGCCCAAAGAATCTCTGGGCCGTTTGCAATCTCGACGCTTTAATTTGCCACCATTACATGTCGCAAAAATGACAAGCTTGCGTCAAAACGCATTAAGCCTCAGAAGCGTCTTTAGCAGCGTCGTCGCCTTTTGCTTGTGCATTTGCTTGTGATTGAGCATATTCTTTACCAGCAAGAATCGCATCAGCCATAGCAGAAGCATACAAAGTTACTGCACGGATCGCATCGTCGTTACCCGGAATAACGTAATCAACGTTGTCTGGGTTAGAGTTTGT